>Ga0073907_1001532_pt1 | contig 29044 bp, 33 predicted proteins | sample GluameincwithD2O_FD_65483 | JGI IMG/M metagenome (GOLD analysis project Ga0073907, IMG submission 65483) | Mouse cecum microbial communities from Vienna, Austria - Glucosamine amended microcosms incubated with D2O | ecosystem: Host-associated > Mammals > Digestive system > Large intestine >... | reverse complement strand
TTCTAAGGTTATCTGCACGAAAAATGAACGATTAATATGCATTACCTTGCAAATATTATATACCAAATATCCAGAAAAGTCAGTAAAATCAAGCATTTCAAGTTTAATCAGCAGGCACTATTTAGAGCTGCAAGAGGCGTTTTCAGCTGATGTGAAATATTCGATATCATATCTCTTAAAAACATCTTCGCTTTATGTTCCATCTCACTCTTTGCCTGCAGCGACATAGCAAGTTGTTCAATACTGCCAAACAACTGGAAAATTGCCCCTGTTTCTCCTGCGGGCAGATGGTTTTCAAACCGGTTCTGGTCATACTCTGCAATCACCGTTTCAATACTTTCATACATCTGCTCTCTTCTTCGCAAAAACAATCCCGTACCGCCCAACACCATAATCGCAAACACCAGACCTACAAAAAGCAGCGCTGCAATCTTCCAAACGGACGTTTGCTCTGCAAACAGCAGTAAATAACTCTGCGTATGTTCTGTATGTCCGATGGTTTCCAACAGTTGTTTCCCTTCTTCCGTTACCTCCACATGATTCCATGCAGAAGCCACCAGCGCAGGTGAAACTTCCTGTTCCAACAGATAAGAAGCTGCCGCAAGCTCGCGTTTTATAAGAATTCTTCTGATATCCTGTGCCTGAAAAATGCCGCAGATTCCCAAAACGCAGATCTGCAGCAAACAAATCACTACAAGAAACAGATAAAACCTTCGTGTCTGCTTTTCATATAGAAATTTCAAACCTCTCACTCCTCCCACTGGTATCCAAATCCCCGGACTGTTTTCAGATGTTCCGGCCGAGACGGGTTCTTCTCCAGTTTTTCACGCAGGCGGCGTATATATACGGACAGTGTGTTATCATCCACAAAGTTCCCTGCGCCGTCCCACAGTTTGTCCAGAATCATCCCACGGGTAAGAACACGCCCGCTGTTTTGCAGCAGCAGACAGAGAAGCCTGTATTCTGCCCCTGTAAACTCTGCCAATTTATCTCCTAAGAATACTTTCCCTTCTGCAAGATTTATCGTCAGATCACCCGAACGCAGGATATTTCCTTCCTCATTCTTCCTATTACTGCGCCGCAGTAGTGCGCGGATACGGGAACACAATTCTCCAAGCCTGAACGGTTTTGTAATATAATCATCACCTCCGCAGTCAAGACCGCGGATTACGCTTGTTTCCTCATCGGATGCCGTCAGGAAAATGATAGGAACCTGGTTTCCGGATTCCCTGAGCTTCTCACACAAGGTAAATCCATTCCCATCCGGCAGTGTCACATCAAAAAGAAGGATATCAAAATCGCTGCTCTCCGCAATTCGTTTTTCTGCCTCCTTTATCGTTCTGGCAACATCTACATCGAATCCGCTTTTCTTCAGAGAATATGTCAGACCGTCAATCAGACTGATATCGTCTTCAAGAAGTAACAGTTTCAGCAAATCAAACGCCTCCCTTTTTCGCATAATAACTCTGTTAAAATATATTATACATTATTTTCATGGGATATTTTCTTACAAAAATGTAAGGTGAATGCTTAATCCGAAAGTTTATTCCCATAAAACTGTGACTTCTACAGCCAGTAAAGCCAACAATACAGGCAGCAGCACCGGACAGGAAGATACTGCCCCCGCGAGCAGCAGCATTACCACCGGAACCACATATTTCCGCGGATGATGCCACAGGTCGCTTTCAATCTTAAAGCCCCGGATAGGATAAAACCATTCCAGCAGCACCGACAACACCGCGCTCTGCAGGGCAAAGAAAACAGCCCCTGCAATCATTTGGGCAGTGACGCTGCCGTTCTGAATCTGCCAGCTTAAGAGGAATATTATATCTGCAGCCATATTACAAAGAAAGATAAACAGGCAGTATGGAATGCAAAAGCAACCTTTCTGCCCAGGCAGGAAACGGACTGCCTGCTCCAGATCAGGGTCACAGGACAGCAGGATACAGATTGGCGTATTTAAGGACAGAATCGCAAAACCCACCGGAACCACAGACAGCCCTGCCATTTCTCTTAAGAAATAAGGCAGTACCAAGGCGACGCACCACATCACAGCGGTATTGAGAAGATAATTCTTATGGCAGATCAGGTACCGGAAAAAGTACCGCCAAAGTGTTGCCCTCTTTCTCTGCCGGACCGCATGACTTTTCCTGCTCATTGCTGAATACGCTCGCTTTCGCTGGGGCAGCCTCTGGCATAAAGGGATGCCCGAAGGGTATTTCTTACTCTCCTTCTGATAAAAAACGTATCCGTCTGCTCTCCATAAAATTAAGACAGCAAACAGACTATTCACAAGCAGCAACAGGCAAAACCATAACCTGCCTCCCAAAAACAGAATGGCAGCTACAATGACAACAATCCAGAGAACGCCTATATACCAGTATTTTCTCAGGTCATAAACCGCGGCAGCCATAAGAACCGCATGGATCATGCAGATGACCATTCCCATGATCTCTACCGGCTTCCAGACAGAAACAGCCAGCAAGACCGCCAGAAGCAGTCCTGTCTTTGTGAGAACCGTATAGGCGCCCAGCACCCCCACATAAGAGAAAACAAACTCCCGGCATCTATGCGGCAGCATCAGCATATGTTGAAGTTCGGCAGCATTATCTTTGGAAGAAAGAGCCTGCCACATCACGCCTGCAGTAAAAGCGCTGATCATCAGAACCCGGACAAACGACGCAATCTGCACCTTAGCACCGGCAATATATAGTCCCCAAAATACAATCACATCCATAAAAAGAGTCCGGGGCAGCCGTTCATATTTTGCCCCGAACAGCTTTTTGGCAAAGGCTTTACCTGTCATTTTCATCATGCAAAGCCTCCCGGATCTCTTCGGCATTGATCTGTCCGCGTTCAAAGGTCTGCCGGATCCTGCCATCCTCCAGGACAAATCCCCGGTCAGAGGTCAGCGTGATGCTCTCCAGGATGTGGGAGGAAAACAGTACGGTCCCATGAATCTTATACTCTGAAATCTGCTGGTACAGGTATTCCGTACTCTGGAAGTCCAACCCATTGACCGGCTCATCCAGAAGAAGCAGCCTTGGTTGCAGGGCAAAAGCCGTGATCAGGAATGCTTTTTTCCGGTTTCCGGTTGACAGTTCCCGCAGCAGGGTATCTGTATACTCTTCAAAATGGAAGCCCTGTATCAGCTCCGATACATCCGGAATCTCTTTCCCATAGGCGGCGCATACATAGGCCAGGTATTCCCGGAAGGTAAAATACGAAAACGAATTGTCCTCGGCAAACACCGTATAGCGGCAGAGCTTAAAATCCTGCTTCCGGAAATCCACAGGGGAGCCGCAAAAGCAGATACCCTCTGAACGGAAGGTAGGGAGCAGTCCGGAAAGCACCTTCAGAAATGTGGTCTTTCCGGCTCCGTTCAGCCCGATCAGTCCCACTGCTTCATGCTCGGCCAGCTCAAAAGAAAAATCTGAAAGTATCATTTTCTCTTCACTGTACCACGCGCTTAAGTTTTGAATCGTCAGAAGCGCTTGTCCCATCTTACCTTCCTCCTTTGCCGTCTTTTTCTCTTTTCCATGCTGTGTATGCAGAATACAGGAACACACCTGCTAAAATGATGTAAAGTCCCGTCATCTGGAAGTTCCCCGATCCCCCGCATACAATGGCTGCAACCAGCCAGATCAGTCCAATGATTCCGCGGATATAAATATGACGCATTTTCTTACCTCCTTCATCTTATCTCTGCTTTCTCTATGTATCCTGCCGCTGTCTCCATACATATGCTTCTTTCAGCAGGCGTTCTATGAATTCCTGCTTGTCTTCATCTATGTATGCAATTATTTTAACCCAAAGTGTGTGGCAGCCAAACCGGCCAGTTAATGAGTGCGTCTAAATACCGCCGCAAAAATACCCTTCTCAATAATCAATTGCCTTTCATATAATTTTCTATCAAATCATAATCCTCTTTGGAAATCGTATATACTCCATTGTCCGTCTGTTCGATAAAATATTTTCCTTCATCTTCATATACGAATAATCTGCATATCACATTCTCATTTCTGATAAAGTCAGCATTGATAATATTCTCGACACGGACGGGCGTACCTATTTCACCGCTCTTTGCGGTCGGTTTCGTACCTTCTAAAATGCCCAATATGTCTTCCATATCATCTTTGCTGCTTATCAAGATTGGACTGTCAGAATTCTTTTTGAGAGAGATATTTTCTACTTCCTCCACGTTTGGTAATTCAAGTTCATAAGCCAATTCTTTTGCGTCTGTAAACTTTGGAATGACTGGTTTTCCTTTTCCCTGGAATTTTACATTATAAAACTTATCTGTTTTTTCATCGTAAATCAATACATAATTAAAATTGCAGATTGGCAGATCCTGCTCTTTTTCTGTCGCTAAAGTCTCATCTATTTTGCCTGGCCGGACCGTATACGCATCGGCAGAAACTCCAAAAACCGTATATTCAGGCACATATGTCGTCACAAGCATTTCCGTGTCAGAAACTTTCAGCGAATATGCTTTATCCTCTTTTATGTTCATATCTGTATTCATATCTGTATAATGAGATACTGCTTCGTTTAAACGGTCAACAATCATTTGCTCCGCAGACTTGTTCTTTACCAAAAGCCAGATACATATAATCCCAACCAATATGACACCCGTTATAATTATGAACAGTTTCTTTTTCATAGCAGCACTCCTTAAATTTATTGACTTGCGTAATTCCGGTTCACAGTCCTTTGCTCACTAAAATTTTATCAAATTTCTTCTCCGACAGGATTTCATGGTTCACAAGCTGCCCGTCATAAAAAAGAGAGAAGGTTGTAAAGGGAGAGGGCGCATTCTGCGCTTCCTCTCTGGTCTGGAGCTGTACCGATTGAAACACTGCGTTCCTGGATTTTGCCATCTCCTCTAGCAATGGTACATACTTTGCCGTAAAGGGGCATTGGTTTGTGTAATACAGCACAAACCCTTCCGGCAAATCTTCATGCCCGCGCACGCTATCCCGGAAACAGGGAAGCGGGGCGCCCTCCTCAAAGGGCAGGTACATCAGCTCGAAATAAGGCTCTGCCGTATCTGCTGTCTGAAATCCTTTATAGCCCATATACTTTGGGTCAGAGAGGAATCCCATTTTCTTTTTGGAGGACAGGATCACAAGCCCCTTTTTCCCCTGCGCTTTACTGTCGCGGATACATGCATCCAGCAGAAGGTTCGAGTATCCGTGCCCCTTGAACTGTCCGGATACCCACAGGCAGTCAATGTACATATAACCTTCCGCCTCGACAGGCGCCCATGCGTATTCCGCTGGGATATACTCAATGAAGCATTTTCCCCGGACATTGCCTTTTAAGAATACAAGTCCTTCGTCCAGACGCTCCTTCAGCCAGTTCTTTTTGGATATGACCTGAATATCCTTGTTATTGGATATGGCACAGCAAATGTGTTCCTTATCAATATTTTCGTGTGTCAGTTTTACAAGTTCCATAATCGATTGTCTCCTCATGATAACTGCTTCAGTAATCGCTCCATATTTTCTCTACGCGGAATAATAATTTCTATATCTATCTCTGGATGAACACAAACATATGCTGTAAGCATATCCATTAAATTATCCTTTGATTGCATATAATCATCAATGATTACTTCATCACTGAATCCAAGCCGTTTCAAAATAATTCCATCTGTTCATCCACCATCTGTTGATATATAGTATGCAGATGCTCAAGCGACTTTGGAGTATCGCCGCCTCCTGTTACCGGGAGATGAAAGTATCTGAATCCTTTCTGTTCCTTAAGAATACATGGTTTTTCGGCTGCTTCTTCATCTGACCGCAAATCTACAATTGTGATGATATGATTCTCCAACAGCCACCGAATTTCCTTATCCGATAAATTCTCCGGAACATCACTTCTGATATATCGGATTTCCCCCGTAGGCAACGCGCGCGTGTTTCGTGTTGATTGTAGTATTGAGCTCATAAATTTCGATTCCTCCCTGTTCGCAGTGCGTTATCTATAATCTAATCAATCTCCCATTCTCGAAATAATAGATATCTTCTTTTTTATATCCATATTGGGAATTCGGAATACTGATATGCGGTTCAAAGGTAAACATTCTGACATCTGATAATCTTTTCCGATTCCCTTTTTCTGTATATATTCTATCCTTCTTATCTTTTACAATGGAATGTCCCAGATTGCCAAGGAAATCCAAGTTTATAAATCCTTCTTTTACAATCAACTCATTCATGTAATAGTATAATTCTTCAAATGTCATATCCGGCGTCCCCGCATCGATCAGAGCCTGATGCAGGTATTCTTCCATCTGCAATCCATTCCGCCACTCGTCTCTTTTTATTTTTTCGATTTCATCACATAATACGCCGTCTTCAAATACAAGTGTTCTGGCATAATCTCCCCAAATATTATTTCTCTGGGGACTCAGATCGATCGTGATAATATCATCTTTCTGTATGATTCTATCCGCCGCTTGATAATCTTTTCCTGAAACAGAAAGAGCCGTTTCATCTCCGGCAAAAATAAAAGCGCCAACATCCCAATACCAAAACGAGTCTGCACCATTTTCCAACAAATAATCTTCACACAATTTCTTGATATATGGCAGGCTCATTCCGGTTTTCATTGTATCAGCCACATACTTTACGGCAGCACGATTTAAATTTTGCATTGAGGAATATAAATCAATATTCACTGCTTTACCCTGCCTTTCTATAAAAATCCGATTCCGGAATTTACCGCGATTCTATAAATATCCGCCTGTTCTCCGTCAAATTCAAAGCTTCGCTCATAAACTCCGCCGTTCCTGATGATTGTCTTTACCGAAGGCTCATTATCCAATAATTGCCGCAGCATTTCCGTCGCAATGCCTTTTCTTCTTTCTGACGGGCGAACACTATAACCGCAGTTTCCAAGATCCTTCAGGAAGTCGTTAAGCGTATGCCTTAAATCAATGATTCCTACAATTCTTCCGTTATCATCAACGGCAAAGAACGTGTCTGTTACAACCTATTCCTACTTATTTACTATCTCCTACCAGACAGAATGGTTCTGTCGGCGGTTAATCCCTTCATCTTTGATGACAATAAGAAAATCTAACTCTGATTTTTGGGTTTCTTTCTTCCCTTCCTGTTCTTGTAATAATGAATTATCAACACAAAAACAAAGGAAATAATCTGTGCAGCCATAATCCGGACAATCTGTAATTCGTCTGTACCCTTTACAGAAATGACATGCAGCATATTTGCAGCAACGGTATTATTGAATAAATGATCGCCAAGCCCCACCCATATATTTCCTGTTATACGGTAAAGAAGCCCCCATTTGATTCCCATAATTCCAGAAAGGATCATATAACCGATACCCATAAGAACCATTGCCGCAAATGACATTTCGCCATGGATATAACTTCTGATCGGCATTACAATATGCCAAATACCAAATAAAAATGCGGCAATAAAATTCGCCTGCACAAATGGCTTTGTCTCGGAAAGTGTTCTGATGAACAGTCCGCGAAAAACACCTTCCTCCTACTTTATGAAGCACATTTTCTCCAATAGCCGTTTTATCTGTTTCAATCAGAAAATATTCTACAAACCTCACGGATAAACAAAGCGTGAATATTACAATGCACAAATGATCTGGTTTGTATTTTGTATTTCTCTCCATATATAGTTACCTCGATCAACTGGATTTTTATCTCATTTCTACAATATTTCTACAATAATAGAGCCTTCCATAATCTTACTATCCTCAAGTAAACTGCCATACAGACTTTTTGAGACATCCTCGAAAGTTAAATTCTTATTGTCCGTAAGAACGGTATAATAACTATCTGATTCAGCGTTGGGCATTCTGCCGCTTAACTCCAATCTAAATGGATATGTTACACCATCACATTTCCATGTTCCGTTATCTATTTCATAATATGTGACTGTAATCCCGGCATCCTCTGACTTCTCATACGTTTTGACAATATCCGTTTTCCCACACCCTGTAAGCAGTGCCGCCAAAAGACCAATCGGAATCAACATCTTTTTCATCATCCGCGGCTCCTTCCTATTCTTGTAATATCCCTTCAGTGAAACGACAACTGGAAGTTATCTGTGGATATACATTCTTGACATTTCGGGTTCATCATTTCCCTGGACCAGACACAAAAATTCCCAACCATATCTCTCATAAAAGCCTATATGGTCAGTAAGCAAATAAATCGGGGTTATCGCTTTCGATTTTAAATCATCTACAACCATATTAAGCAAATGTCCTGCAACTCCTTTGCAGCGATATTCTTCCTCTGTATACACGGCGCAGACATTCGGTGCGAGGTCTTTTCTGTCATGAAAATCATTTTCAATTACTCCAAGACCTCCGATGATTCTGACCTCATCAAAACAGAGGTACCAGCTGCCTGCAAAATATTTCCTCTCTATTTCCGGATCCGTTTTATAATAATGGATCGTTCCCGCACTGTAATCTGTCTAATTCTATCCGCAAGCGTGTTTTTAATTCCTCTAATTCTTCCGGCATTGGTATAAATTCCGCCGCCGTCAATTCCGGCCCTAATTTCCAAACAGGTCCTGCCGTTTCCAAGTCCTTCTTTCTCCTCGGGAAAATATGCCAATGCATATGGGCGCCGTTGCCTGAGCCTAAAAGCTCATAATTCAACTTATCCGGTCTAAACGCATTGTAAACGGCCTCTGCCACAATTGCCATTTCATGAAGAAATTCATCCCTAAAATCCGGTTCCAGAAAATGCAGCTCCGTCGCATGCTCCTTACATAAAAACAGAGAATAACCTTTTATGCGTTGATAATCTCCCATCACCACATATCCCGTATTCAATTCTTTGACAAAATAGGGGTTCTTACCGGTTTTAATCTGATCAATCCTCTCACAAACCATACAACATTCCATAAGTTTATCCTCTCTTTAAATCATCCTGTTGAAAATAACAGTCTGCTCTTTCATGGATATTTTTCCGACCTGATAACCGTAATCCGCCAATTCCTTTTTATATTGCAGGAAAGAGTGATCGATGGGTATCCCTGCGATATCCTGAATTTCCTCAAAGGTCAGCCGAAAAGATTCCTTTCCGTTTTTCTGAACATATTCCCATAAAGCGTTATATTTACTCATTATCCTTTCTTTATCCCCTCTCCCTATTTTTGTGCTTAGGAACTGTTTCAAAAGAATCCTATTTTCCCCGGCAGCTTTGCTGCCAGGGATCAATTCCTTCTATGCAGAAACAGAAATATTCGTACCGGATTCCGACTTGGCGGCTTCTCCGGTTTTCGTATAGATTACCGGCTCTGTCTTAACAGCATCTGCTGTTTCTACAGGCATATTGCTGACCGTACCTGCCTGATCCAGATCAGATCTATCACCCAGTATTGCCTTCCCGTTTTCACTGATGCTGACTGTATCTGTGTTCCCATTCCTGCTTTCCGCTATTCTCTTTTCCTGTTCCCCGCGTTCTTCTTTTCGCTTCCGGACAGCGTTTTCCTGCTCTGATTTCGCTTTTTCCCGCGCCTCCTTTGCTTCTTCCTTCATTCCCTTTTCAATTTTCTTCTGATAGTCCTCTGCTTTATCTGCGGTCTCACCAACATACCCCATTGCCCGCTCCATGACAGATGAATCACCTCTCCTTTCTGCTTCCTGGTAGACGCGGAAAGGCGTATTCATCATTTTCATATTCATGCTTGCCCCTGCAAGGCCTTCCATCGTTTTCGCATGCATAATGATCCCTCCCTTGATTTATGCCAGCCGGGAAAATTCAGAATGCTGCTTCCGGTACGTATCATTGTCCTTCTGGCTTAATTCCTGCTCTACCTGCGCCAGTTTTTTCTCTAGCTCCCGGATCTTTCTTTCATCCCCGGAGGCCGACCGGATCTGCTGCTCCAGCTCCCTTTTCTTCTCTTTCAGTTTTTCGATCTCCCGGTCTACCTTATCTGTATTGCCGATACAAACTTCTGCCGGCTTTCCCTGGCTGTCCCCGTCTACCTTAGGCTTTTTACCATCTGCTTTCTCTGCTTTCGGTTCTTCCTTTCCATCCGCACGGTCTGCTTTATCCGGATCTTCAAAAAAGATTTTCCGGCCGCCGTTCTCGTCTTGTCCTATCCGGTACAGTCCGACGGGCTCCTTCCCCGACTTTTCACTTCTGATGTATACATCCTGTGGTTCAGACAGCTTACCTGATCCTTTTTCTTCTGCAGCTTCTTTTGTTTCCTTTGCTTCTTTTGCTTTTTCCGCTTTCAGGGCTGCCTGCTTCTCCCTCACCCTCTCTGCGTAGTCGGTTTTAGACTGCGCGTAATTTCCATTGATCTGCATTGCCATAAGTATGTTTCTCCTTTCATTTGATATTGCCGGGTAACTGTTTTACATTTGCAAACAGCTCCCTTTTTTGGTTTTCGACAGCGAGAAACGGCAGGTTAATCCACTTGCTGTGAGATGCTTTCTGGATGCTGTGGGATGATCAGCAGCACCTGCAGGATAAATACATTCCCCTGTGTCTCTATACTCATGGCGCCGCCATATTTTTCGGCTACCTTTTTTACATTTGACAGACCTGTCCCTTTTTTGAACGCGCCTTTCCCATGGAAGCTGTTCTCCACTTCTATCATAAAGAAATCCCCCTGGATACGCCCGGACACATGGATAAATCTTTCTATACCCGCATCCGGACTTTTCACTGCCTGAATCGCATTATCCAGTGCATTTGACAGGACAATGCAGATATCAATATCCTTAAGGTCACAGGGGTAAGGCAGAAGAAGGGAGCAGTCCACATCTATCCCCATACTTTGGGCAATCCCCAGCTTGTTTCCCATCAAAATATCCGCTACCGGGTTATTGGTGCTGCAGGGGAATGACATTTTTTCTGCCATATCATCCATATCTTCCATATAGGTTACAGCTTCCTCCACGTTCCCGCTCTGCAAGAGATTTTTTACCACTGTGATGTGGTTCCTGATGTCATGGCGGAATGACTTTGTTTCATCGTAACGGGTCTTCGCCTCCTCTACATACTGATTCAGGAAATGTTCTTCCTGCTCCAGTAATGATAATTCTGTGCTAAGGCGGAAATTCTGCTGCAATTTCTTATAAGAGAACAGGATGCAGAACACACTTAAAAGTCCAAAAAACTGCATGACGAGCAGCTGCCAGTGGTTGAACAGATACATGTAAGGTTCTTCCTCCCCTATAAGCTCATACCCGTACTCAAATGCGATCGTATTAATGTACTCACTCATAATAAAGATCATCAGGATCGGGATGAAAACCAGAAACATCTGCTGCATTTCCGCTGCTGTATAATAGGAAAAATAGCGGTATACCATATAATAACAAAACCCTGCCAGCAAAAGTGACGCCGCCTCGCTGCCCAGCATGACCGCGATGCCTGCCGTACCATGGAAAAATTCCGGTCTCCATGAATATAAAAGACCCGTCAGGGAGTTCACAATCCCAAAGCAGAGCAGCATGATTTCATTCATCAATGCCGCATACAAAATAGAAAACTTAAAATCCGCGCGACAGACCAACCTCCCGTATACCGTAAGAAGGAATACAAACACCACGAAGCCCGTTATCGTGCCGACTGAAACAAAATCATTGACAACCACCGCACATACTGCAAACAGGAAATAAAATGGAATCCATATTTTCTTTTTCAAGATTTTTGCCAGAAAATAAAGCTGGATAGATATCTCGGTAACACCCATAATATATCTGTTAAAAAAGTCTAAATACTCAGCCATTCTACCTCCCATTCGAATCTCAGATGTTCTTCATATACTGCAGAACAACATTAGAAAACTCCTTACTACGCAACCGTGATACGGGAACCTCTTTGCCGTTATCCATATAGGCAGTCCCGTTTTTATAACCTTTTAAGTGCTTCAGATTGATGAGATAGCTCCTGTGGCATCGGAAAAAACGGCCTCCCAGTTTCGTTTCCAGATTCTCAATCCGCTCATAATAATCAAGAACTTCGCCTGATACCAGGTTCAGATATATTTTCCGGTCTATGATCTCACAGAAGACAATCTCATCCCTTCGGATAATACGCCCTTCATGCCCCTTTTGTACGAGCAGGCTGTCTTCACCGACGCTGTGCATGGAAGCTAACAGGCGCTCCATGGTTCTCTCAAACTGTTTTTCTTCCACCGGCTTGACCAGATAATCGTAGGCCTGCACCTCAAAAGACTGGAATACCATCTCTTTCAGTACCGTGATAAAGATCAGAAATCCCTGAAACTTATCCGCCCTCAGTCTCCTTGCTGTTTCCATACCGTCGATATCCTTCATCTGGATATCCAGAAACAGAATGTCGATCTGCCCGTCGTAGTTCAGCAGCTCTTCGCCGCTTAGAAATGTCCGAAGGCTGATCTCTCTGTTCTTTTTGCGAAAAAAATCGGAAACAAACGTCCTTATGTGATAGGACATCTGTTTTTCATCATCACAGATTGCAATATGGATCAAGGTACCACCTCCTAATTATCATCAAAACAGACATTTTATTATATCCTATCCAAAACGACAAAACAATTTGATTGCCGTGAAATGTTTATCTGCTGACGTGAAATGCATTATGACGAAGCGCTCTTCATTTCCGCTTATCATCTGATCCATTGCCCGACATGTATCCATACCTCTTTCTATATTTCAGGAGCATGAAAAATGACAAACCAAGCGCCATCAGTTCCGCCGCCGGCGTTGCCAGCCAGATCCCGTTCACGCCAAGGAGCAAAGGAAGCACGATCATCGTAATCAGCATAAATACGAACGATCTAGAAAATGCGAGGACAGCCGAAACAATTCCGTTGGATAATGCGGTAAACATCCCGCTGGCAAAAATATTAAATCCAATAAAGAACAACGCAGCCGTACATATCCGGTTTCCTGTTACCGCCAGATCATACACCGGATTATCCGTTCTGGCAAATACGGATACCAGCGGCCTTGTCATCACAAAGGAAGCCGCAGCCGTGATCACAGAAATCACCGCGATCACTTTCATACTCAACCCAACCAGCTTTTTCAGTTTTTCTCTGTTCTGTTCTCCGTAATAGAAGCTCAGCATAGGGGCAACCCCGTAAGAATATCCCGTATACAGGGAGCTTGCAAACATCAGCACATACATGATGATGGTAACGGCCGCAACTCCGTCTTCCCCCACGTAATGCAGCATCGTCCAGTTGAACATCATTGTAACAATACCTGTAACAAGTGCCGTCGCCATCTCAGAACATCCATTTGAAGCCGCACTCCCAAGAACCCTGATTCGGAATACCGGTTTCTTAAAATGCAGCAGGCTCTTTTTCCGGCTGAAGACAAACAGACCGGCAACCGCAGTTACAGAATATCCAAGCCCCGTTGCAACAGCCGCGCCGCCGATCCCCATATCCAATCCGGCAATAAACACATAATCAAGCGCCATATTCAAAATGCCGCCCGTCACAGAACAGATCAGGGAAAGGACCGCCTTTTCGCTGGCAATCATATAAAGCGTAAAGTTGTTCATCAAAAGGATCGGCACCGTGAAGATCAGATAACGGCTCAGATATTCCACACAGTATCCTTCTACAGCCGGAGAAAGGTTCATCCCGGCAAAAATAAAATCCATTGCCAGATACCCTGCCGCGCACATGACAAGTCCCACCATAACATTTACGATAATCAGGAAAGTAAAATCTTCCTTTGCCTCATTCGTTTTCTGCTCTCCCATTTTTTTCATAATGACCGCGCTGCCTCCGGTGGCAAGCATGGTCGAGACTGCCGTGACAAGCTGGATCACCGGCGCCGTGAGATTGATCGCTGAAAGCGCGTCTGTACCGATCAGGTTTGACACAAACAGGCCGTCAACCATTGTATAGAAGGACATAAACACCGTCATGGCAATCGTCGGCACGGCAAATTTTACAATATTTTTCAGAGTTACGGGCTTCTCGTAAGCATTTGAGTTCTCCATAAATTTTTCCTCCAGTCACCTTGTATTTTCTTCCTGTATACGGTATCATAGACCGTACAGTAACAGTACGGTCAAGGACATTTTGAAAAAAACATTGATGTGGTATGATGAAATCGGTCTGTTCAGGCCTGCCGCCGTCAACCCTGAAAATGGATACCGCTGCTATAATTACCACCAGAGTCCCTTGCTGGAAACCATTCTCCTGCTCCGGGAACTGGAAGTCCCTATCCAAGCCATACAGGATTATATAAAGAACCGCTCCGCCGAAAACCTGAAAGATCTTCTGGATGAAAAGATAGCTGACCTTGACCTCAAAATCACCCATCTGCAGGCCGTCCGGGAAACCCTCTGCACACACCGCCAGAATATGGCCGCCCTGCTGACAATGGATCTTTCTGAGATCAGCGTAATAGAAAAAAGAGAACGCTGCCTATGGCTCTATGATTTCTGTTTCCAGCCTTCTTAACGGTAATTTCGATGATTATTCCAAACTGTTCATAGAGATACCCCTGCTCACATACCAGAAGGGCCTGCATATATCGCCCGGAGGCAGATATCTGAGAGCTTTCCACAAGGGTAACCTGGACAGAATGCCAAAACGCTACGAAGAAATTTTCGCATTCGCAAAAAAACATAACCTGACACTCTGCGGATTTTCCTATGAGATGGGCATAAATGAAAATGTCATTGACCGGATTGAAGATTATGATCCTGACCATCCCTATTTGCTCCCTTAGCATTTTATTTATCCCTTTAGACATACACAATTAAAATATACTATACTTAACATCCAGAATGATAATTTCGGGAAATCCCAGAATAGCCTGTGCCAACCCGACTCTCTGCTTATAAGTCTCAGACAACATCTGTCCCGGCTGTCCGCATACATAGGATGTAATTCCATATTGGTTCCATAATCCTAAGGGTGAAACGGAACTGTACGTTAAACTGTCCCCGGCAACGAGAACGTCAATCGTATTTTCGATTCTTTCGGATTCCGGATATATTTTTATTTTGATTTCTATTTCTGTATCCGGCTTCTCAATGATAAATTCTTGAAGTTTTTGATATCCAACAGCTGCCTCATTTCCCTTTCTTTGGTTCTTTCCCAGGGCCTTCCGGCACTTCCGGATTCCACCATGCTGCTTTCTTCTCCAGCGTATCTTTGTTGAATTTTCTTAACACTTTTATGACGAAGTACCGCTCAGAAAAATTCTTCTATTAGGCACTTATAAATTATTTTTAGCGCAAAATGGCAAAATTTCTGCATGGAAAAAAGGCTTATGCCAAGGCAGGTATAAGCACAAGATTTTTGATAGCAAGTCCTGCAGCAATGACTTCTTTGCCATAGGCTGTTGGAAAATATTTATAAGTTCCCGGAATTCGTTCAATGATTCCATGAAGACGAAGTCTCTTGAATATTCTGGACATAGCAGAGGAACTTATCTCTCCCAGATATTGGCGGATGGCTTTTCCCTGCAGGAAATGCAAAACTATTCCGGTTTATCCGGGTTAGGAAATAATTTGTGTACTTTATTCAGTTTTCAAGGTACATTATTTTTATTATAATCACTCACTTAATTTGCGAATTCATCTACCTATTAGATTTATTCATCAACTTATTTTCGGACAGTCTCCCCAGAGCTTTCCTGTATCTGTATTTATTTTATCTGCTTTTCTGCCAGCATGACCTTGCACCGCTTTTTATAACATGCAATCCCGTATTTGAGGATATTCTCTACCCCGTCGTCTTCAAGGTCATCTTCGTATCTGGTATACTCGATCTGTTTTAATGCTTCTCTGCAAGCAGCATCCAGATCTCCGTCGTGTGCATATTTCACCTCTATGATAATCCCCATATCCCCGGTATCCGGTTCCGCAAGGATGTCCGCATATCCCTCTCCCATTTCCCGGTTGGAAGAAATTCCCCATCGGTTCTTCACACCTAAAATTCCAAGCAGAACGCCATGGTAAAAGCTCTCTTTTATGTCAGTTCTTACAGCCGTATCCCGGATACTGATGGTCTTCCTTAAATAATCAGTGAAAATCTTTTCTACGTTTTCTGCATTCTCATTCTGCAGAGCATCACAGAAGCGGTTCAGCGTATCTCCGTCTTCCCGGACATTATCTTTAAAGAATTCCATGATCTGCGTCACATAAATATCCCGGATCTCCAGATTGGGGATTGCCAGCTTCATCTGCCTTCCCTCTGCCTTCCCACGCTGGGTCAGATAACCAGTGGTAAAAAGCAGGCTCCAGATATTATCTATCGTCTGGTAAATCTCCGAATAAGTGAGCTCCTGATGAATTTCTTTCATAATGACTTCCCCTGCCACCAAACGTTCAATCTCCCGTTTGGTCGTAGCATTTGCTGATTCCTGAATAAATCTCTTCACTGCATCATTGCTGCTGGTATTGATCCAGTAGTTTTCTGGCTGCACATGAGGCTCGCTCCTGATCCTGTCACAATGGTTCAGCACATCCCACGGACAGTACACTTCCTCATTTCCAAATTGGTATCCGTCATACCACCTTTTTACTTCCTCGTAATGATCGGCCACATCATAATACTCCAGAAGTTCCCTCACCTCTTTGTCTGTAAAGCCAAAGTATTCATCAAAACGCTCATCTGCAATCGTCAACACCTTCAGATTATTTAGCCCGGTAAAGATACTCTCCTTTGAAATCCGAAGGCATCCGGTCAGCACCGCTAATTTCAGGCTGTTGTTTGTTTTGAGTACCTCTCCCAGCAGGCTTCGGATCAGGGAGAGCATCTGATCATAATATCCGTTCGCATGGGCTTTTGCCAATGGGACGTCATATTCATCTATCAGCACGATCACTTTTGTACCATAATGTTTTTCCAGCATTCCTGATAGCCGTCTTAAGCTGCTGCCAAGCGTGCCTTCATTCATATTATCATCCAAAAGTTTTCGATATGCTGCTTTATCATGCTCATTCAGCTTTTCACTTTCCAGAAGGAAATAATATCTCGCCGCCGCGTCAATAATAACCTGGGCTGCCATTTGATATGCTGTCTCATAGACCCGCGCGTCAATCCCTTTCAGGGAAACTGAAATAACCGGATATTTCCCCATATGTTCCTCACAAAGCGCGGTTTCTTTTGAAATATCCAGCCCGTCAAAAATACGCTTATCCCCATCCACCCTGAAAAAGTGTTCCAGCATACTCATATTCAGTGTTTTTCCAAATCTTCTGGGGCGGGTAAATAAATTTACCGCTCCCCAGTTATGGAGTAATTCCACAATAAGCCCTGTTTTATCGATATAGTAAAAATCTTCTTTCCTAAGTTCTTCAAAATTTTCAATCCCAATCGGAAGTTTCTTCTTTCGCATCTCCATCTCTTTCCACGCTCCTTCCATCCTCCTTAAGCCATTGCCTGCCTTAGATTATTAAATTATAGCAACTAAGCAGCAGCTTTTCCATAGAAATCTTCCGGTTCCCGAAGCTCCCAGCCTGCTCCACTACCAGATCCTGATTCTCAAGGAGAAGGCGGCCTCTACCATGCCAGTTCCAACTTATGACAGATATAGTCCGGCACTTCCTGGTCGGAAAGTTCTAAAAAGCAATCACAAGTTGCAATCCGGCTATTTCAAAGGAAGTTTGACAAAGAATGTCGCCCCTCCCCCATCCGTATCTTCACAGCCTACGCTGCCGTTCATCATTTTTGCAAGCTCATCTGCTATACTAAGTCCTAATCCAAAATTTGATTTATCTGTTCTTGATTTGTCGGCGCAATAGAAACGGTTAAAAATATACGGCTTATCATCTTCCGAAATGCCTCTTCCGTGGTCGGTTACGAAAAATGTGATATGTTTTGCCGCTGCTGCCGTTTTAATTTCGATTTGCTTATTGTTTATGGAATGGTGAATTGCATTGTCCATAAAAATTGTCAAGATCTGAAAAAGCCGTTCTCCATCTGCACAGAATTTAGGATAACTGCTTTCACTGATTTCCAAGCGCAGGCGGATTTTTTTACTGATACAGATTGGTTCATAAGCTTCATATAAGGAGATTAACAATGTGTCTATATCAATGATATTTTTGCATAATGTCCATGATTTCGCATCAGAAGAAGCCAGAAGCAGCATATCCTTGACCAATTTCGACATTCTCATGCATTCATTGTCTAATATTTTAACAGATTTTCTAAATTCAGTATTATCTATTTGTAATTGTTCCAGCTTCTCTGCGTTTGCCAGAATAACGGCAAGCGGCGATTTTAATTCATGCGAAGCGGAAGCGATAAAATCCTTCTGGCTTTTCAACATTACTTCCGTTGGTTCTAATGCTTTCTTGATTAGAAAATGACTCATAATCGTCACGGCAATAAGAGAAAGAAACCATAAGGAAACATAGAGGAAAGCCTGTTTTGTTAAAATATCAAATAAGGACTGCTGCCTGTAAATCAACGACAGGTGGTAATCCGTGTTATTTGGCATTACAATCGTTGCAAGTATCCCTAAATATTCGTCATTTCTCGTTCCATGAAACTCAAATATACCGCTTTGGTCTGTAGCCGGCTTACTATCATTTGTGATTATGAAAGTATCTTCTTTGTCAGTCTGTATGCGGAAATGCTCCAAAAGAGTGTCTGCATCCGTAGGAAAGTCAGAATCTGTCTGGTATATCATCTTTCCAGAGGTATCTTGAATATAGCAGAATATAGAGTGTCTGTACTCATGGTAGAAATCCGCAATAGATTCAAAATCCTGGCTGTTATCTTCAATCTGGTATATCATCTGCGTAACCATTTTCTGAAAAAAAATAATCTCATTTGATTGCTCCATGTGGATATAGTTTTTGCAGAGAATAATCATAATTGATGTAATGATTAACATAATAGTCGTTATAAAAAGGCGTTTAATTTTTTTGACAATGGTCTCAGCATTTGTGGTCTCCAATCTTATTTCCGTTTCTGGGTTAGAGAATATCCAGCCCCATATACCGTTTTTATTTCACAGATACTCTTTAATTCCCTTAACCGTTTCCGTAAAAAAGAAATGTAATTATCAACATTCCCCCGTTCAACTTCCGATGATGTACCCATATTTTCAATATCAATTGTTCTCTTTGAAAAAGTGTTTCCGGGCTTTTCATAAGGACATATAACAATTCAGACTCTTTTGCTGTTAAAAAAATAGTCTTTAGGCTGCAAGTCAGTTCACGATTTGATTTATTCAAACACAAGTCTGCATAGCAGAGTTTATCTTCTGCTTTTATTTCGCCTGGACGCCTTGTTAAAGCCCTCACACGGGCAAGCAGTTCCTGTATATGGAAAGGCTTGGCTAAATAATCGTCAGCCCCGCCGTCCAATCCCTCTATTTTTCATTAAGGGCGGTCATCCCCGTAATGATGATAACAGGAATCTGGATGCCTTTTTTCCGCATAGCTTTAATAATTGTCAGCCCGTCAATCACAGGGAGCATCCTGTCCACAATAGCTAAATCATAGGAATAATCTGTATGTAAGGCATACAGCATGGCAGTTTCCCCATCATTACAAGCGTCAACCATATAACCGTTTTTTGTTAATTGTGATTGTATCGAGCTGCAAAGCTCTAAATCATCTTCTAAAAGAAGTATTTTCATTTTTTTAATCCTTTCCTGGTTTTGTTTACTTTCCCAAAGCATAAAAGCACATTAGAATCCATTTAGTATTAGTATAATATGAAATTCTGTAAAAATCCTCTAAAAAGTCACTTATATCTTTTCGTATTTTACAGGATTTTTAGCGGGGTTTTTAGATACAATGGTTCCGTAATCAAAAAGAAAGGCGGAAAAGAATGATGAAGAACAAAAAATTAATGCGGGCATTCGTGGTTGGGGCAAGTATTTTTGCTTTGACAGGCTGCGATACGCCAAATGGCACAGACACAAACAGAGAAAGCGAAACGAAGGATATTTCTATTGAAAATGGTACAACAGACTCTGACAAAAAAGATAGTTCCAATGAGAACAATTCAAATGACATCGGGAGTATGGATGGTGATGAAATGATTGCGGCATCTGATCTGCAAGGACATGTAATCGAGTTTTCAGATCATGGATGCGTGGTCAACCCAGTAACATCAGATCAAGTTGACGAGGCTGTCGTCTCTGCGGAAGGGTACGAAAATGAGGGGGCAAAAGTAACGATTAAATATGGAGATAACTGCATATTCCAAAAAGCAGTGATAAGCATAGCGACTGGAGAAGCCACGGTCAGCGAAGCTGCCAAAGAGGATATCAAGAAAAAAACATCATTGCTGCTTTATGGGAATTTTGACGATACAGAAAATTTTACAGCTGCAAAAGTAATCATCACCCAATATAACTAGGAGGAAGGAATAGACATGGCATTTTATCAGCTTGCGTTTCGGTATTTGAAACGAAAAAAAGCCAAGACAGTCTTATTATTTTTTGTGCTGCTCATTGTGAGCAGCATGATACTAAGCACAAACATGATTCTCCGTGCAACGGCTGATTCAAAAACGGCAATTGGAGAAAAAACAAAAGCAAAAGTTGTCATGGGGATTTTGAAAGAGGATGACAGGATTACGCCTGATGACGTGGAATGGATAAAGGATTTGGAGGAAGTTTCCACTGTAAATTGTCTGGCAAAAAACGATGCGTTCCCTGTAAATTTCCAATTAGTTACGGGCAGCGATTCTACAGAAGTAACCAATCAGAAAGCCTCCCTTCTATCCTACGATAATCTGGAAAATGACAGCGGGTTTTCAGAAGGAGTGTACCGTCTTGTATCTGGCAGTTATATTGCGGGGGACATAAAAGGGATCGTTATCAACTCTTATCTTGCGGATGCCAATCAATTAAAATTAGGAGACTTGATAGAATTAGAAAATGCCAATGGAAAGCAACTTTCCTTAGAAATTGTCGGTATCTTTTTATCTGGAAATGAAAGCAAGCAGCCAGAAGGAATGGATTCTGTAAACCGTATTGAAAACCAGATATTCATAGATAACATTTCCTACTCGGATTTATTTGAAACGGACGGTTACGCCAAAGTTGCTGTTTATTGCAAAAATCCAGAGCAATTAAACGTTTTAGAGGAAGAATTGAACAAATATTTATCTGATAAAGCAGATTCTACGACATCCGATACCTTGTATCAACAAATGGCTCTGCCGTTAGAACAGATTACCAGGGCTGCAAAGCTAATGCTTGCCCTAACGCTTCTGGCAGGAACGGTGATCGTATCTTTGCTGCTTTGTATGTGGATGCGGACACGTCAGAAAGAAACTGCTATTTTTATCAGTATTGGGAAATCAAAGGCCAGTATTTTTTTACAGGTATTTATGGAATCATTTTTCGTCTTTGCATTCGCTGTCCTTGGCTCATGTTGTCTTGGAAACTTTATGGCGGGCATTTTACAAGGTTTTCTTACAGAATCTGGAACAACAGACATTTCTTTAGAGGTTTTATTACAGTTCAAAGATATAGGCATTCTGGCAGGTTTGGGAAGCCTGCTTGTATTGGCGGCAGTCATAGTCTCCCTGCTCCCGATATTAAGAACGAACCCCCAAAGAAACTTTATCAAAAATGGAGGGATAGACAATGAATAGTTTCCAAATGACGTGGCGTTCGGTCATACGCAAACCAGTCAAAAGCATACTTCTGTTTTTTGTAGTATTTATGATCAGTCTGTTTTTTCTATCGGGCATGGCCAGCCGAAACGCAAGCATCGCCACCCAGAATAAGACAAAGCAGGCAGTAGGGGCTGGATTTTTGATAGAAGCAAACGAAGCAAACAAGCGGAACAGGGCGGATGAAATTCTTGCAAAAAAGACCGAGGGGGAAGAAGGAAATTTCGATGGCGTGAATGTTGAAAAAATAGAAACAAACTATGGTACATCATGGAGGGTATCGTATGATAATTCGTTCCAGACGGTTTTAATCAATGATATGGAAAAGATTGCCGCTGTGTCTGGAATTTCCGAATATAATATTACAACTGCCGTCACAGCAGTGAACCCTGTGGATTTTTCCAGAATTGAGGATGAAGATGTAGACCAGAGTTCTGATCTGCTTTGTGTCAGCTTAATCGGCAATAAGGATATGGCATTGGATGCCAATGTCCTGTCAGGGAATGTAACAATTAAGGACGGGAGGATGATAACGGAGGGAGATGTTGACGTATGCGTGATTTCAGAAGAACTTGCCGAAAAAAACAATCTGTCGGTTGGAAACAGGATACAATTCAATGACCGCCGTAATGTAGAGAATGGAACCGTCTTTGGGGCGGAGATTGTTGGGATTTACAGGGTTCAGCAGAAAATGACGCCTGTTATGGCTGGAGATACTTACCGTTCTGAAAATATTATATTTACAGATTTAGGATTTCCAGAAAAAGCAGAAGGAAGCACATCAGGTGCATTGTACGAAAAAGCATATTTCAAAGTGGCAGACGTGAACCAATACGATGAAGTAAAAAAAGAGATACAGAAAGTGGATATTGGTTGGGAACGCTATGATTTGATTGACAACAACGGGAACATCAATAAGATGTCCCAAAATTTCAATGATTTGGAAAATATCAGCCAGATATTAGTTATCGTAGTTGCAGGCGCCAGCCTGATCATCCTATTTTTAGTATTCGTTTTTTGGATGAAAGGGCGGGTGCAGGAAATTGGGATTCTATTAGCCCTTGGCACACCGAAGATAAAAATATTCGGGCAGATATTATTGGAAGCATCCATGATCGCTGCCGCCGCCCTATTTCTCTCTTTTGCGGCTGCGCCCGCCACTTCTGATATTACAGCGGATTATCTTGTGCAGCAGCAGGTGCAAAAGGCAACAGAGCAGTCTGTCTTAGAGGAAGGAAAAGTTGCAAAGAATGCGGTGGATTCAGAGGAAACAGTTACAGGTGTTTCCGTCGCCGTTACACCAGAACTCATGCTGTACGATTGGTTCGGCGTAGCGTTGTTAGTTGTAATATCGGTTGGGGCTGCCGGCATTCTGATTGCCCGTAAAAATCCCAAAGATATTTTCAGTGAAATTAGTTAGGAGGACAAAAAGATGGTATTAGAAGTCAAAAATGTGCAGTATTCTTATAAATCACAGAAAGAAAAAGAAATTTTAAAAAATGTTTCCATGCAGTTTGAAGAAAAGAAGTTTTACACGATTGTCGGTGCAAGCGGGGCAGGCAAAACGACGTTCTTGTCCCTGCTTGCAGGACTGGATCTGCCTGTAAGAGGAACCATTTTGTATGACGGTGAGGATATCCAGAAAAAAGGACTTAACTACCACAGAAAGCATCATGTTTCATTGGTTTTTCAAAATTATAATTTGATTGATTATCTGACGACAGAGGAAAACGTGCGGCTTGGCGGAACAAAAAAACCCCAGGATTTATTGGAGAAAGTAAACATTCCTTGTGAGGATTGGAAAAGAAATGTTTTACAGCTATCGGGCGGCCAGCAGCAACGGGTTGCCATTGCAAGAGCGCTGGCAAGTAACGCGAAATTGCTGCTTGCAGATGAGCCGACGGGTAACCTTGATGAAAACACGGCAGGGGAGATTATAGAATTACTAAAAAGAACGACGCATGAGCTTGGAAAATGCGTCATTGTAGTAACGCACAGCAAGTATCTTGCAGCACAGGCAGATGAGATTATCATGATTAAAGATGGCTGTATTGAATCAGTTACAGAGCTGTCAGATTAACCAGCCGCAAGAAATATAAAGCGATAGCCCGCCAAGTAAAAAGATGTTCGGGCGGGCTGCTTCGTCAGATGTAAGACCGGATGATTCCGCTTCGCCCTTCATCTCCTCCTTTACCAGAAATCTTTGTATCTTCGCTGATATACCAAGCGAACTACCATCATTTTGAATCTTTTCTTTTTCATACTGTACCTCCCCGCTTATGCAGCCTGATGTTTCTTAAATCCTAAACTTGCAAGCGGAGGCAGGATTACTGCTAATACGCCGTAAAGAACCGCCCTTACGGTAAGCGCATCCAGGACCTGGCCGCCGAACTGGTATGAAATATACTTGCCAAGTTCCGGCATTGACGCACGGTAGGGAAGCAAAAACAAGGTCAGATTATATGCCCCTGTTGTCCCGTTCGGTGTAAGGAACATCGGGATAAACAGTACAGGAACAAGAATGATCAGAACAAAGTAAGGACTTTTCATCTTTGCGGACAACATAAGTGTCAGCCCGATCATTGTAAGGAGTACCAGGTAAATAATGCCAATGTTGATAAGAACAGCCTGTAAAAATGTGAATGGGTAAGGAATCGCCGTATTTGCGATCTGCACCGGCAGATCATAGCCGTCTATCCCAAACGCTGCAAGCGGCAGCACGAACGCAACAAGAATATGAAGTATAAATGCAGCTGTTCCAAATAAGAATGACGCTGTTATTTTTGCTGTCGTAAGTTTCGTTTTTCCATACTTTGCCGATAAGATCACCGCATCCGTTCCTGACTGGTATTCTCCGGAAAAGACAGGCGCAACTACAATGCAGACAGCCAATAACGCAAACATCAAAAGCTCAAAGCTGTTTATAATGATTTCCCATCCTCCATAATATCCATATTGAAGCGGTGTGTCTGCCTTGTCCGCCATACTGCCCCAGTATTCTTTCTGTTCCCTGGACAATGCTCGGGAGGGACTGTCAAGCACAGCCTGTATCTTCTCTTCCATCCTTTGATAAAAGTGTGTTCCCTCCTTTATATCCAGATCCGGGAGATTGTTGTATCCCCACCTTTCATTCGGATCGCTGTAGGTGTTTGCAATCAGATTCAGCAGTTTTTCCCTTGGCGCCACCTTATTCCAATAGGCGTCGCCGATTAAAAACCGCTCGTTTCCGTCATATCCCACATTATCCGGATCTTCGAAAAGCCTCCGCACCTCCCGGATCGTTTCGGCAATATATTCCTCGGACAAAGGAACTGACAGCTCCGCATACTGTTCCTTTTCAAAAGCTATCCCCTCCGCCCCCTTTATGACACCATCCTGATCATAGATCTGATATTGCGTGACGGGCAGCCCGAAAAGGAATCCTGTTAAAATCAGGCTGATTGCCATCACAATAACTGTAGATTTTTTACGCAGTATTTTCAAAAACTCATATTTTACCAACATATTATCTTTCCTCCTGTCCCTCGGTCTCTTCGCCAAAATGATACATAAATAAATCTTCCAGACTTGGCTCCACCGTCTGTGCATCCTCCCTGGGCGCTGTTTCTTCTATCATGCGTAACCGTACCATGTTGTTCTCGTGGTGAAGATTTACAACAGAAAAATTCCTGCCATATTCCGCAGCCGTCTTTTCATCGACTAAAAGCTCCCACACCTTGCCTTTGATGCTGTCTGTCACCATACTCATCGGTTCCTGCAAAAGAAAACGCCCCTGCTTCATCATCAGGATCGTGTCCGCAATATAAGACACATCCGAAACAATATGCGTGGACAAAATCACGATCTTCTCTTTTGCAAAATCAGAAATAAGATTGCGGAACCGCACTCTTTCTTTTGGGTCAAGCCCCGCCGTTGGTTCATCCAGTATCAGGACAGACGGGCGGTTCAGTTCTGCCTGCGCGATTCCCAGCCTCTGCTTCATGCCTCCAGAATAGGATTTGATCTTTTTATCCGCCACATCGGACAGGTTTACCATATGAAGCAGAGCTTCTGTCCGGTCTTTTGCCTGTTTTTTATCAAGCCCCTTCACCGCAGCCATATACAGCATAAATTCACGTGCTGTAAAATCAGGATAAAAGCCAAAATCCTGCGGCATATATCCCAAATGGGTATAATATCTCTCCCCTAATTCTTCTATCGTTTTTCCATTTAGACGGATACTTCCCGCAGTCGGCTTAAGGACACCGCATATCATCCGCATCAGCGTGGTCTTGCCCGCGCCGTTTGCACCAAGCAGCCCATATACCCCTGGCATTAAAGTGGCGCTCACATTATCAACGGCACATTTTTCTTTGTACTTTTTTCTTAAATCCTGTAACTGTAATTCCATACAAAACCTCCTCATTCATTTTTTATCGTCACCGTCCAGCCTATCACCGCATAAAAAATAGATGACCTAGCTCTTAGCATAAATCATCTATCTTAGGCAGTGCTTTTCTGTATCTTAAGTTAACCTTAAATTATTTGTTCCCCAAAGGAAGAACGATAGTAAAACAGGTTCCTTCACCCGGCTTACTATGAACCTCAATATCGCCGCCATGGAGCGTTATGATCTGCTTTGCGATCGCAAGTCCAAGACCGCTCCCCTCTGGTTTTTCTTTCGTATTCGTTCCTCTATAATACCGGTTAAAAAGTTCCGACTGTTCCTTATCATCCATACCGGTCCCATTATCAGAAATACAAATCAATATTCCTTTCTCCGGATCTGTGTCTATACGGATTACGACTCTTGTTTCGGGCGGGTTATGTGTCAGAGCATTCATGATAAGGTTATTTACTGCACGGCAAAATAGGTCTACGTCAAGACAAATCTCACATTCCCCTACATTGCTTTCAAACTCTATCTTACGTTCCGCAAAGGCCGGATCATTCACAATATCAATCACCAGCTCTTTCAGGAAACGCACAAGGCGCACCGTCTGTGGACGATACGGCAGCCCGCCTGAATCCAGCTGATAGGTCAGCTTCAGATCATTTATCATTTTTTCTGTGTGATTTGCATTTTTTAAGATAATCCCGCCGTATTCCTGTATGGTTTCCTTGTCAGGAGCCGGTCCGTCCACAAGCAATTCCGCATAGCCCTTAATCGGTGAGAGCGGCGTTTTCAAATCGTGGGTGATATTTGTAATCCACTCTCTGCGTATCCGTTCCGTTTCCTGCTGGACCTTATCACTATGACGGATTTCTGTATCCATCTGATTAAGCGCCTCATAAACCTCGCCAAACATACCCTTTTCGGTCAGCGGGGTATAGAAACGCATGGAAATATCCCCGATCCCTTTCGCTATCCTGCCAAGATGTCTGGTGAGCCAAAAGCCATAACAGACCATGAACAAAAGGACGAAACACAAAATCAGCAGGATCCCCATGCGGAACAACGGTGAAAGCCGTCCCACATTCTCCCCGTTATAGTAAAGCATATATTTTCCTATGGCATAAGGAAACCCAATTAAATAGCTCCATGTCTCTTCGGAACTTTCATAGCTGCTCACAAAAACAGTATTTTCCTCTTCATACACGCTTACAGGAAGTGCGATCAGTTCCGATGCGGAGTATCTTTCCGGATAATTCTCAGGCTTATTGTGGCAGAAAACCTCCTGTCCCGTTTCATCAATGACCTGAAGCCACAGCCCGTACTCATCCAACCGGTCAAGTCCTATTTCTTCTATTTTGATCCTGCCGTTATCGTTCTCCATCCATATGGAAAAATTATCTGTAAACCTCTCCGGCCATGCTGCCAGACTTAAGCCTTCCGGCTCCGTGATTCCGAAAATATAATAAAACATTCCGATTGCAGCGATAACAGCGGTAAGAAGTACAACCGATACGAAAACAAAAATACGCAAAAATGGATTGAATTTCTTTTTATTTCTCATACGGATCTACCAGCTTATAGCCTAAGCCTTTCATCGTGATAATATATCTGGGCGCCGCGGGATCTTCCTCCAACTTTTCACGCAAATGGCGGATGTGTACCATTATCGTATTATCACACCCGAAACTATCCTCGCCCCAAACCGTTTCGTATAAGCGTTCACGGCTGATAACCCGCCCTAAATTCTCCGCCAGATACCGCAATATCTCAAATTCCCGCGCGGTCAACCCGATTTCCTTACCATTCTTCCTTACCCGGCAGCCGTCAATATCTATCATCAATTCACCGATTTTAAGCGAAAAATTCTGTATTGGAACTTGCCTGTATTCCGCGCGACGCAATCCTGCCTTCACCCTGTATGCCATTTCTTTCGGGCTAAACGGCTTTGTCACGTAATCATCTCCGCCGACAGCCAATCCAAGTATTTTATCCAGCTCGTCATTTTTTGAAGAAAGAAACAAAACCGGGCAATGAGAGAACTCCCGGATCTGTTTGCATACCTCATAGCCGTCTAGATCCGGCAGCATCACATCTAAAATAATGATGTCTGGCTGGATGCTCCTGCAAGTGGTTACAGCAGAAGCCCCGTTATCAATTTTCGTGATATTATAAAAACCCTCTATGTTCAGAGCCTTTTCAAGTAAGTCTAAGATATCGGGTTCATCGTCAACAAGCATAATTTTATACGGATTCATTTAACAGCACCCTCCTGCACTATATCTCTATTTTTAAACATCTCTGTCAACTGATAATTATATATTTGTTTCGACAAAATGCTCATTATACAGGTTCCAGTATTTTTGATATACCCTATCTTTTTGTCCGTCAAAGTTTACCTGATACATTCGGAATATCACCGGAAAATTCTTGGGCTGCCATTGTTCTTTATAAGAATAGCAATACTTCATTCCGATCCGTTTCATAACAGCACCGCTTCTGGGATTGTTTTTGTCATGTGTTGCCGTAATATAAGGAACCCCTTCTTCTTTCAGTAATTCGATAACAGCAGTACTTGCCTCACTGACTATTCCTTTATGCCAGTATTCTTTGCGGAGCGCGTACCCAAAGTCATGGCTGTCATCATCCTCCACATGTACATAACCGATCGGATAATCATCGTCTTTCAGGCAGATTGCAAAACAATATTTCTTTCCCTTTAACCGCTTTTCAAAAAAATCCTCAGATTCATCCATATCCTTTACAGGATACCAGGGCAGAAAATTATTCACCTCTTTATCCGAAAAAAGCTCGTATACTGCTTCCATATCCGTTTCTTCAAACCTTCTCAATATAAGCCTATTTGTTTCAATTCTTATGTTATCCATTCGTTTCTCCTAACTTCCAGAGTATTTCCCCATCACTTAATCCAAATCCCAAATTTGAAAATTTTACTCCATTAAATTATACCTCCATTTTCAACAAGAGTACTCTCGGAAACTCACAGCCCTTGAAATCACTGCGTTTCCAGAGTTCCCTTATTTTTCTTCACCTCCACTTTTCAGGGGGGCTTACATTTTTTATATTTTTATCAAAAAATTTC
>Ga0073907_1001529_pt1 | contig 29132 bp, 29 predicted proteins | sample GluameincwithD2O_FD_65483 | JGI IMG/M metagenome (GOLD analysis project Ga0073907, IMG submission 65483) | Mouse cecum microbial communities from Vienna, Austria - Glucosamine amended microcosms incubated with D2O | ecosystem: Host-associated > Mammals > Digestive system > Large intestine >... | reverse complement strand
CGGGAGCGCAGCAAGCGCAGTTTGCCCCGACGAAGTTGGTGCTGATTAGAACGAGGGTCCACCCGTTCCCATTCCGAACACGGTAGTTAAGCTCGTTTCTGCCCACAATACTTGGCTGGCGACGGCCCGGGAAGATAGGTGGCGCCAACATAAAGCAGGTTACTTCGGTAGCCTGCTTTGCTTTTTGCTTTGATTGAGGGGCACTGTCTTTTTGTACAGTGTCTTCCCATATCCCTACCAGTGCAATTTACATGTTCCCGTGACATGATCAAATTTCCAGAGTAGATTGTATCTGTGCTTTGCGTCCAGTACTATACTGCCAGAGGGAGAAGCCGGATTCAGCCGCAGGAGCGTTCGCCTGTCTTCATCCAGCAGCGATACCTCCAGGTCTCCTCTTGACAGTTGGCATTCCAATGTAAATTCGTAAACACGGCATTTATGAAACCTTCTCAAATGCCGGACCCAGCCATTGCATGAGTTCACTGAAACCTTGTCGCAGTTCTTCCCAACTCGAAATAGGAAGAAGACTGCGGCGATGCGTTTTCTTATCACATAGCCTTGATGGCAGAGTAGGCATGCGGCACATATGGCCACTCCGGGAATGAGAAATTGTACCATCGGAAAGCCCTCCCCGCCTTAGAGTAGCACATGAGGTAGTTCTTGTAAAGTTAAAACTCCAAAAAAAGGCACCCATTCCTGTTATAAAAGACAGGGATGGGCTTTCCTTTTGGAAACTGGAGCGCGAACTACATAAAGCAGCATAGAAGAATCGGCAGAAAAATCGCCGGGACATAATTCATGACCTTTAGTTTCGTAACGCCAATCAGGTTTAACCCCAGCCCTACAATCAGTACCGAGCCCACTACCGTCATCTCCGGAATCGTGGCGGGATTTTGCTGGAGCAGCGGAGCAACCAGACTCGCCAAGCAGGCGATTCCGCCTTCGATCACCAACACCGCAAAGGCTGCCATCAGCACACCAATCCCTAAAGAAGATGCAAAGATCATGGAAGATACAAAGTCCAGCGTGGCCTTGGTGAACAGCATCTCGTGGTTCCCGGTGAGCCCGTCGTTCAGGGCTCCCACAATGGTCATGGCCCCCACACAGAAGACCAGAGAGGCCGTTACAAAGCCTTCCGCCAGGGAGGGACCCTCACGTCCACCTCTCTTGAAGCGCCGCTCCAGGCCCTCCGCAAAACGGTTTAAGTGGCCATCCAGATTGCATAGCTCGCCTATGACCGCGCCGACGGCAATGGAAATGATGGTAATTAAAGCGTTGCTCCCATCCAGCATTCCTGTGATGCCAATGAACAGCGTGCAAAGTCCCAGGCCCTTCATCACGGTGTCCCGCAGCCGCTCTGGCAGGATGTTGCCCAGGAGCATACCGATCAGAGAACCGGCAATCACAGTACCGGTGTTGACTATAGTGCCAACCAACATAGCTCGTTTCCCTCTTTCTTTTTTCCTTTAAAGTCCTGATGTAATCGCTGGAAAAAAGGGGCCGGCATTTGCCGGCCCCGGTGACATTATCAACTCAGCCAATCAGTTTCAGACCGGATTCATAGCGCTGTGTGGCGACGTTTTCAGTCAGCCCAGCCTCCCAAGCGGTATAGGCCTCATTCCGCAGAGCGGCGGCGGCCTGAGCCTGCCAGCGGTTCAGATTCGTGCCGGAGAAATACATGACGTGAGCGCCATACTGCGTGTCCACCACGCCGGTATCGCCGGGCTGGCGGGCGGCGTCAAAGCACCAGTCGTTGAACTCCGTGACCATCTGTCCCTGATAGACCTCGGTGTAGAGACCGCCGTCATACTTGGAGCCGTCGGTAGACTCCTTCATTGCCAAAACGGCGAAGGAATCCTCGGTAGCTTCCCCGGACTGCCACTGAGCCAGCAGCTCCTCAGCCTTGGCGTGGGCGTCGGCCTTCAGCTGGGCCTGCTCCTCGGCATAGCCGTCGTCCCCTTCGGTCAGAGTGGCGGTGCCCAGAGGCACCAGGATGTGGCGGATGTCAATGGTGGGATTTTCGTCCCGGAAGCGGTTGTGGAAGACCACGACATACTGAACGCTGCTGTCCGAGAGAACGGAAGCGTCGCCGTCTTTCCGGGCGCTGTCGTAGAGCCACTCGCTGGTGACGCTGCCGGAGGAATAGCTGCCGCTTTCATTGTTGTTATACGTGCCGTTGTGCTCCTCAGCCAGGTCCTCCAGATTGCCGCCGGCCTTGAACCCGTCCAGAATGGCCTGCGCGGCCTCCTGCGCGGCGGCCAGCGCCGCGGCGGACTCCTCCTCGGTGGGTTCCACCATGTTGCCCTCGGCGTCCGTAGTGCTTTCGGCGGCGCCGGAGATGGAGACGATTTCGTAAGACACGTGGTCATAGCTGTTGCGGTCGCCGTTGTAGACCTCCTCCAGCTCGCTGTCGGAATAGCTGAGGCTGTTCTCATAGGCGTCGGCGTAAGCGCCATAGCGCAGCACCCGCATAAGCTGCTCGCCGTAGATCTTCTCGGTAATGCCCGCGCCGAAGTTGCCCTTCAGGTACTGGCCCACGGAAATTCCGCTGGCCGCGGCGGCGGATTTCAGGGAGGCCATGCTGTCCTCATACTGGGCCTGGACGCCGGCGGGATACTGGAAGCCCTCCGCCTCGGCGGCTTTCAGGGAGCTTTGGATCACGCTCATGTTCTCCAGGGCCTGGTCCAGGAAGTAGTCGTGCCAGGTCATGCCGGCGGAGGCTCCGGTCTCTCCCTCGGTGTCCGCTTCGGGAAGCTCGATGCCCAGCATGGCGGCGGCGCTCTCGCTGATCTCCTGGCCCTTCAGGGAAGCGCCGGTGTTCAGTCCCAGGTAGCTGGTGAAGTAGGAATACTGGTTGACGAAATTACGGTAGGCGCTTTGATAATAGTAGCCCACTTCGGCGGCGGAGTAGTTCTCGCCGTCGATGGAGGCGGCCTTGGTCATTCTGGGAATGACGTCGCTGCGCCAAACTAGGGAGGCGATGACCGCGATGACAACGGCGGCGGCAATGGCGCCGTAGAGGAGGTTGGTCCTCTTTTCGTCCTTGCGCTGCTGAGCCTCCCGGGCGGTTTTGGGGTCGGTCTGGCCGGTGGCGGCCTGACGGTTTTGCTTTTCTCTCGATGCGCTCATTTGTGTTTCAGTCCTCTCACGTTTTCAGTTACATTTTTGCTTTGGGTCGTATTCTGGTGCACAAGCTGCATTTTACGCACTTGCCTATTATAGCGGAAGAAGGACCATTGTGCAAGCCCCAAATCCATCTCTTCCGGGGAAACGGAGGAGAATTCACGGTTTTTTCATCAAATTCCGGGACCTGTCCGCTAGAATAGCGTTCCAAGCATAGTCCCCCAAGCTGAAAGCACGCTGAAAACCCGGGGGGCAAAGGGCATAATAGTACCCCGCGAAAGCCGTGTAGACCTCGTTATAACCTGCACCTTTACGGACAGGTGGGTCGCCTCCAGCGCGCTTTACCGCTTCCAACTTCCAGCCGCGAACGGCAGCCGGGAGGCCTGCGAACCACGAACTGATCCAGCGTCCCGTATAACGAAATGTGGGTTAAAAAAAGGTCTATCACGCACCCCGCAGGGTACTTTAGCAATAGGATGGGCGGCCGGGAGGAGGGTTATTCCTCGCCGTCAAAGAGGGATTCCATAAAGAGGTTATATACCGCTTCCAGTTCCTCGTCGGAGTCCGGAGTGGAGAGAATGTCCTCGCCGTTCTCGTGCAGGACCTTCAATATCACCAGTCCGGCGTCGGGGTCTTCCTCCTCACCCTCGGTCTCGGCGGGGAAGAACGCCTGATACAGCTGGCCGTTGTACTCCAGAGCGTCTATGAACTCCAGGACCAGCTCATTACCCTCCTCGTCGGTGACGGTCAGGAAGGTGGGGCCGAATTCTTCACTCATATGGGGCCTCCTTTTTTGAGCTCCCCTGTATTTTACACGGAATTGCGGACAATTGCAAGAGCAGAAATAGTGAAAAAGCTGAAAAGTTGGCAGCGCTGCCGGAAGTTAGTTTGCCCAAAATCCATAAATCCATGTGTTTTTTGAACTTTTTTTCGGGAAAATGCGACATTTTCAATATTGACAGAGGGTGGTACAATAGAAAAAAAGACTTTCTTGCGATTTTTTGGAAGCCATGGAATTCTTTTTCTTCGGCGGCCCCCGTCCCCCTTCCCGGGGGCGGCGGAGACGCGATTCCCCGCGAAGGAGGTATTCATTACTTTGGAGCAGCATGGAAGAAGAGAACAGCCGTCTCCCCAGCAGCCCGCCCGGCGCAGAAGGCCCCGCAAGCCTACCCCGGCGCGGATTGCGCTGGGGATCGTGAAGTGGATTTTCATCACGCTGTGGACGGTCCTGCTCATCGGCGTCTGCACGGCGCTGATCGGCCTGCATTTTTTTAAGGAGTATATCGACACGGTGGTCATGCCCTCGGTGGACGTCCGGGCGGAGGACTACACCATGAACCTCAGTTCCTTTATCTATTACCAGGATCAGGAGACCGGGGCGTGGAAGGAGCTTCAGAACGTCCACGGCCGGGAAAACCGCATTCTGGTGAGCCTGGACGAGATGTCCGACTATCTGTGGCAGGCAGCCGTGGCCATTGAGGACCACCGCTTCTTCCAGCACCAGGGCGTGGACTGGAGGCGGACCGGCGGCGCGGTGCTGGACCTGGTGTCCGGCGACGGCAGCTACGGCGGGTCCACCCTCACCCAGCAGGTGCTGAAGAACATGACGAAGGACAACAAGCCCTATGTCAACCGGAAGGTCCGGGAGATTTTCCGGGCCCTGCGGTTTGACGAGAAGTACGCCAAGGAGTATATTCTGGAGCTGTACCTGAACACCATTTACCTGGGCCAGGGCTGCTACGGGGTCCAGACGGCCTCTCAGTACTACTTTGGCAAGGACGCCAAGGACCTGGACCTGGCGGAGGCCGCCAGTCTCATTGCCATTACCAACAACCCCTCCAAGTACGGTCCCATGTCCTCCGTGGTCATCACCCGGGAAGACGGGACCAAGGTCACCGCCCGGGAGCTGAACAAGGAGCGGCAGGGCTGGATTCTGGACCGGATGTGCAACGAGGAGGTCATCAATCCCCATACCGGCGTGCCCTATATCACCGAGGCACAGGCCGAGGCCGCCAAGGCGGAGGTCCTTCGCTTCTCCGACGGGTCCACCTCTGTTGACGAGATCGTGGACGAGGCCAGCGGCGCGGTGGAGATCAACTCCTGGTTTGTGGACCAGGTGATCCGGGACGTGGCGCAGGACCTGCAGGACGAGTTCAAGATCACCGAGGACGAGGCCATGACCCGCCTTTACAACAGCGGTTACCGCATCTACACCACCCTGGACCCGAAGGTCCAGACCTTGGCGGAGAGCGTCTACGAGGACCAGAGCAACCTGGACGTTACCTCCCGGAACGGCCAGCAGCTCCAGTCCGGCATCACCATTCTGGACCCGTACACCGGAAACATCGTGGCCATGGTGGGCAAGGTGGGGGAGAAGGACCGGAACCTGGGCTGGAACTACGCCACGGGACGAAGGCAGGTGGGCTCCTCCATGAAGCCCCTGACGGCCTACGCCCCGGCCCTGGACGCCGGAACCATCAGCCCGGGCTCCGTCTTTGACAACTACCCGGTTCAGGAGCTCAACGGCTCGCCCTGGCCCAAAAACTCGCCGAATAAATACACCGGCTTTACCACGGTGCGGGACGGCGTGCGGCAGTCCATCAACACCATCGCCGTTCAGTCCCTTCAGTCCGTGGGGGTGGAGGAGGCTTACCGCTTCGCCACGGAGAACCTGCGGCTGGGGCTGGTGGCGGACGACATGGTGGTGGGCGCGCTGGGCATGGGCGGCCTGTCTCACGGGCTGAATACCGTGGAGATGGCGGCGGCCTACGCGTGCTTTGCCAACAACGGCATTTATAACGAACCCCGAACGTATATCCGGGTCACCCGTGTCGACAGCAGCACCGGCCAGGAGGTGACGGTGCTGGAAAACGAGGGCGAGACCCACGTGGCCATGAAGGAGACCACCGCGTACCTCATGACCGAAATGCTGAAAAACGCCGTGGCCTCCGGCACCGGCGGACAGGCCCGGTTCAGCGGTATGACCATCGCCGGAAAGACCGGCACCACGAACAAGAATTACGACCGCTATTTTGTGGGCTATACGCCCTACTACGTGGCGGCGGTGTGGACGGGCTATGATGAGAACGAGCGTATCAGCTATAACGGAAACCCCGCCATCACCATGTGGAAAAAGGTCATGGAGCCCCTCCACGCAGATCTGGAGAACAAGGGCTTTGACAACCGGCCCGCTTCGGGGCTGACCTCCATTGAGGTGTGTCTGGACAGCGGCATGAAGCCCACGGACGCCTGCCGGGCGGACCCCCGGGGAGGGCGGATAGCCAGCTTTGAGGCGGCGGCGGGCACGGGCCCCACAGAGGAGTGCGCCATCCATAAGGTGGTGTCCTACTGCACCGAGGGCCACTGCCTGGCAGGGGAGACCTGCCCGCCGGAAGTGGTGGAGGAGCGGGCCTATCTGGACTATGTCCGGGAGGATTACGGCCCCAGCATCACGGCGGAGGACGACGCCTATCTCATCAGCAATTTGGAAAAGGCCAGGGAGCCCTCGGAGGAGAATCCCGCCGGCGGCTGCCCCGTTCACGAGGGCGTGCCCCTGCCGCCTGAGGAGGACCCGCTGAATCCGGAGGAGCCCGGCGGCTTCACGCCTCCCAGCGTGACCGAGCCCAACGTGCCGTCCACAGGCGGCGATTCGCACGAGGGATACGGCGGCAACAGTAATCCGGGGACCGACACGCCCCAGCCGCCCGTCACGCCGGAACCGGACCCTGTTCCCGAGCCCCCCGACGAGCCGGCGGAGCCGGTGACCCCCGCCCCGGACCCCAACGGAGGGGGCGGACTGTTTGAAGATCTCTGGGGAATTGCCCCCTAGGGAAGGACCTGCGCAAAAGGCGCCGCGAGAGCGGCGCCTTTTTTCGTGCCCAGGTTCCCTCCAGATTGCGACCGCTTTCCCGGTCCTCCTGTCCTATAATAACGTTTGGAAAAAGGAGGGAGCGGCCCGTGACCGTCGTTTACATAGACAGCGTGTTCGTGCTGAACGGGCTGATGGATTACCTGCTGCTGCTCTGTGCCGGGCGCCTGGCGGGACTGCCCCTGCGGCGAAAGCGGTACGCCCTGGCGGCCTTGGCGGGAGGCGCCTACGCGGCGGCGGTGTTTCTGCCGGGACTGGGCTTTCTGGCGGAGGCCCCGGTGAAGCTGGCGGCGGGGGTGCTGCTGGGGCTGCTGGCTTACGGCGGGGAGGAAAAGCTGCTGCGGCTGATTCTGCTGTTTTTCGCTGTTTCCTGCGCCATGGCGGGCTGCGTGCTGGGCCTGGGCCTGCTGGCGGGGGGCGGCGTGCCGGTGGTGAACGGCGTTTTTTACACCAACGTGGACGCCAGGGCCCTGGTGATCGCCGGGGCGGCGGCGTACCTGGTTTTATCGCTGGTCTTCCGGGCGGCGGCGGGCCACGGCGTGAAGGGGCATCTGCTTCCGGTCCGGATCCGCATCGGAGACCGGACGGCGGAGCTGACGGCGCTGTGGGACAGCGGCAGCGGCCTCCGGGCCCCGGACGGTCGTCCGGTGCTGGTGGCGGCCCCCGGCGCGCTGAACGGAGCGCTGCCCCGGGCGGCGGCGGGGCTGCTGACGCCCGAAGGGCTCCGGGCCCCGGAGGAGCTTCTGGAACCCCTCCGGGCCGCCGTGCCGGCTCTGCGGCCCCGGCTGACGCCCTATCACGCGGTGGGGACGGCGGCGGGGCTGCTGCTGACCATCCGGACGGACTGGACGGAGATCAATGGAACCCGCTATCCGGGACTGACGGCGGCGCTGTCCCCCTCGGCGCTGGGTACGGGCTATTCGGCGCTGTGGGGCGGCCCGGCGGGAAAGGGAGGAAGATATGGGAATCGTAAAGAAGCTGCGGCAGTGGCTGCAAGGCGCGCTGACCCGCCTGGGCCTCTGGCCGGAGGAGGGCGTTCACTACATTGGCGGGAGCGACACCCTGCCCCCGCCGCTGAACCGGGAGCGGGAGGCGGAGCTGCTCCGCAATCTGGACGAGGCGGCCCGGCAGGAGCTGATCGAGCATAACCTGCGGCTGGTGGTGTACATCGCCCGGCGCTTTGAGAACACGGGCATCAACATTGAGGACCTGATTTCCATCGGGACCATCGGGCTCATCAAGGCGGTGGGCACCTACCGGACGGACAAGAACATCAAGCTGGCCACCTACGCCTCCCGGTGCATTGAAAATGAGATTCTGATGTACCTCCGAAAGAACGCCAACCGGAAAGGGGAGGTCTCCTTCGACGAGCCGCTGAACACCGACTGGGACGGCAACGAGCTGTTGCTCTCCGACGTGCTGGGCACCGACGAGGACGTGGTCATGCGTCCCATTGAGGAGGATGTGGACCGCACCCTCCTGGCCCAGGCCATCAACACGCTCTCCCCCCGGGAGAAGGAGATCATCACCCTCCGCTTCGGCCTGGGCGGCGGGAAGGAGCAGACCCAAAAGGAGGTGGCGGACCGCCTGGGCATCTCCCAGTCCTACATCTCCCGGCTGGAGAAGCGGATCATCAGCCGTTTGAAGAAGGAAATCTTACGTCTGTCTTGACAATTGGAGACGGGTATATTATACTAGCGTCCATATAAACGCAAAGATGGGAAGCAGTACCCGGTTTGCCAAGGCCCAGAGAGGACGCGGTTGGTGAAAGCGTCCGCGAGGCGGCGGGGGAAGTCGTCCCGGAGCGGCGCGGCTGAACGGGGAGTAAGCCGCGACGGAGGCCCGCCGTTAGAGGGGAGACGAGTGTCCCGCAAGGGAAATTCAGGTGGTACCGCGGATTTGGATTCGCCCTGAGCCAATGGCTTGGGGCGGTTTTCTTTTGGAAGGACAGATGGTATTTCGGATTCGGGGGACCCTGACGGAGGAGGAACGGGCAGCCCCTGGCCCTGCCGAAGCGGGGCTTTGTCTGGAAGAAGCCCGGAACGCCCCCGCAAAAGCAGGCGTCCCCCAGGATGCACCGAAACGCCGGGTTGGTATTTTGGGTGATGGGTGTGCTGTCTTGGATTTGGGCGGCGCCCCCTGCGGGAATCCCGGCGCTGCTGTTTCATGGAGGACGGCGTATGGATTCATGACAGCAGGAGCAGCCGCCGCTATGGCTATGAGAGCCTGGAGAGGCTGTGGAAGGACGCGGACCGCTTTTATCTGGTTCTCTCCCGCCGCGGGGGGTCTTATATTCTGAGCAAGGAGCGGTTTACCGCCGGAGCCCCGGAGGACCTGCCGGACTGGTGGGAGGAGCGGACGTGTAAGCCGGTGGAGCGGGTTTTGTGACAGGAGGAAAGCCGGTGGAGTTTCGGTTTGAGACAACATACGATCAAAAGGGATTGGCTGCTATGGCCCGGGCGCTGCGCAAGACCATTCGGAAAAAGCGCAGCCGGAGAAGCCATATATTTGGCTGGTGTATGGTGGCACTGGCGGTTCTGCTGATTGCCGCGCAGCGGATGCTGGGCGAACCGTGGACATTTCGGGACACCTTGAATTGCGGCGTTGGCGTGATATTGATGGCGATACTGGTTACCGAGGATCAGGTCAACGCCTTCTTCGCGAAAAAGAAAATGCTGCCGGGCACGTCGTCTGCAAAAAGTATTTTTGGGGAGGAAAGCTATACCTCGACCACAGAGGCCGCGGCGACGGAATTTCACTATGAGGCTGTTCGGCAGGCGTGCGAGACGGCGGATTACTTTGTGCTCCTGTTTAGCCGGCAGCATGGACAGATTTATGACAAAGCCACCCTGAGCGGCGGTACAGTCGAGGAGTTCCGGACCTTTATCACGGAAAAGACCGGAAAGCCGATTGCATATATCAAGTGAAAATTCGAGATTACAGAATAGGAGAATCATCATGAAAAAAGAACTGCCCAAGGTGTACGAGCCCCAACAGGTGGAGGGCCGCGTCTACGAGATGTGGGAGAAGGCCGGGTGCTTCAAGGGTGACCCGGACCGCTCCAAAAAGCCCTTCTCCATCGTCATGCCGCCCCCCAACGTCACGGGCCAGCTCCACATGGGCCACGCCCTGGACTGCACCCTCCAGGACATCCTCACCCGCTTCAAGCGGATGCAGGGCTATTCCACCCTGTGGCTTCCCGGCGTGGACCACGCGGGCATCTCCACCCAGGTGAAGGTGGAGGAGGAGCTGCGCACCAAGGAGGGCCTGAGCCGCTACGACCTGGGCCGGGAGAAGTTCCTCCAGCGGGTCTGGAAGTGGAAGGAGGAGTACGGCGACCGCATCGTCAAGCAGCAGAAGAAAATGGGCGTGTCCTGCGACTGGTCCCGGTCCCGCTTCACCATGGACGAGGGCCTTTCCAAGGCCGTCCGGGAGACCTTCTGCGAGCTCTATGACAAGGGCCTTATCTACAAGGGCAGCCGCATCATCAACTGGTGCCCCCACTGCATCACCGCCCTGTCCGACGCCGAGGTGGAGTACCAGGACAAGCCCGGCCACCTCTGGTATATCCGCTATCCCCTCACCGACGGCTCCGGCGATCTGGTGGTCGCCACCACCCGGCCGGAGACCATGATGGGCGACACCGGCGTTGCCGTGAACCCGGAGGACGAGCGGTTTAAGCACCTGGTGGGCAAGACCTGCATACTCCCCATCATGAACCGGGAGATTCCCATTGTGGCCGACGAGTACGTGGAGCTGGGCTTCGGCACCGGCGCGGTGAAGATGACCCCCGCCCATGACCCCAACGACTTTGAGGTGGGCCTCCGGCACAACTTGGAGACGGTTCGCGTCATCGCCGACAACGGCGCCATCAATGAAAACGGCGGACCCTACAGCGGCATGGACCGCTATGAGTGCCGCAAGGCTATCATCAAGGACCTGGAGGAGCAGGGGTATCTGGTGAAGACCGAGCCCTACAGCCACAACGTGGGCACCTGCTACCGCTGCCACAACGACGTGGAGCCCCTGATCTCCGCCCAGTGGTTTGTGAAGATGGAGCCCCTGGCCCAGGAGGCCCTCCGGGTCGTCCGGGAGGGCGAGGTGAAGTTCGTCCCCGAGCGGTTCAGCAAGACCTACACCAACTGGATGGAGAACGTTCACGACTGGTGCATCTCCCGCCAGCTCTGGTGGGGCCACCAGATTCCCGCCTGGTACTGCGGCGAGTGCGGACACATCAACGTCAGCCGGGTGGACCCCGCCAAGTGCGAGCAGTGCGGCTCCGCCCAGCTGACCCGGGACCCCGACGTGCTGGACACCTGGTTCTCCTCCGCCCTGTGGCCCTTCTCCACCCTGGGCTGGCCGGAGAAGACGGAGGACCTGGATTTCTACTATCCCACCTCCGTCATGGTCACCGGATACGACATCATCTTCTTCTGGGTGGCCCGGATGATCTTCTCCGGCTGCGAGCAGATGAAGAAAATCCCCTTCCGCACCGTTTTGATTCACGGACTGGTCCGGGACGACAAGGGCCGGAAGATGTCCAAGTCCCTGGGCAACGGCATCGATCCACTGGAGGTGGCGGAGACCTATGGCGCGGACGCTCTGCGGTTCAACCTCATCACCGGAAACAGCCCCGGAAACGACATGCGCTTCTATACGGAGAAGTGCGAGGCCATGCGGAATTTCGCCAACAAGGTCTGGAACGCCAGCCGCTTCGTCATGATGAACCTGGGAGACATGACGGAGTACGCCCTCCCGGCGGCGGAGGCCCTGGAGCGGGAGGACAAGTGGGTCCTCTCCAAGCTGAACACCCTGGTGAAGGAGGTCACGGAGAATCTGGACAGCTACGAGATCGGCGTGGCCTCCGCCAAGGTGTACGACTTCCTGTGGGACACCTACTGCGACTGGTATATTGAGCTGACCAAGACCCGCCTGAACGGCGAGGACGAGGCCGCCAAGAACACCGCCCGGAACGTCCTCTGCTATGTGCTGACGGAGCTTTTGAAGCTGCTGCACCCCTTCATGCCCTTCATCACGGAGGAGATTTTCCAGGCCCTGCCCAAGCGGGCGGGGGCGGAGGACAAATTCCTCATGCTGGCGAAGTGGCCGGAGTATCAGGACGCCCTGGCCTTCCCCCGGGAGGAGGCCGCCATGGAGGCCGTCATGGACACCATCAAGGCCATCCGGGCCCGCCGGGCGGAGATGAACGTGCCCCCCAGCAAGAAGGCGGAGGTGCTGCTGGTCACCGCCGCGCGGTCGCCCTATGAGCAGGGCCTCCACTTCCTCCAGCGGCTGGCCTTTGCCTCCCAGGTGCGTTTTGCGGAGGAGGCCCCGGCGGACCTCTCGGGCCAGGTGAGCATTGTCACCCACAACGCCACGGCTTACCTGCCCCTCAGCGAGCTGGTGGACCTGGCAGCGGAGCGGGAGCGCATCGCCAAGGAGAAGGAGAAGGCGGAGAACGGCCTTCGCATCGTGGAGCAGAAGCTCTCCAACGAGAAATTTGTCTCCCGGGCCCCGGAGGCGGTGGTGAATGCCGAGAAGGAGAAGGCCGAAAAGTTCCGGGAGCTCATCGCCAAGCTGGAGGAGTCGGCCAGGGCGCTGGGGTGAGCGGAACATCGCCGCTGTGTTTTTCGCGGCCCCGTATAAACCTTTTGGGGGAATTGGACGATATAATATAAAAGATATAATATAAAAGAGGGATGCGCGGCAACGGATTTGCGGCGTCCCAAAGGAAAGGGGGGTGGCGCAGGATGAGAATGGAACGCGCGGGAGGTCCGGGAACCGGCAGAACCGTCCGGTGGGGGACGAGCCCCAAAATTCTGGAGGAGGCCGAGAAAACCGCGAAGAGCGCCATGACGGACGGCTTTGTCAAGCGGCTGACGGCATACGCCAGGGAGGACGCCAAGCGGGGCGATTATATGTCGGGCGGGTGCATCCTGATGCAGCGGGAACAGATGCGGCAGTATGTATCCCCGGACCGCGCCGGACCGATGGCGCAGGTGACGTCCGCGATTCAGGAGGTTTTGCAGGAGCCCGACCCCTTGCAGGAGCTGCTGGAAAGGCTGCTGGACAAATTGGCGGGAAAGTGCTCCGCGCGGATTCAAATCCGCCCGGAGGGGCAGAGCGCTGAGGTTCGCGCCCCCAACGGCGAGGTGATCGCCAGCTACAACAGCCTTGGCGGAGGCTGGACGGAGATTCGCACAAAGGCGGAGAACAAATTTCTCAGCGAGGTTGCGGCGGTCTACGGGCAGGCGTTTCGGGAGGCCCGGGCGGAGATGCGGGCGGCGCAGTCCCCGCCGCCGGTACAGGCGGAGGAGCCCGCCGTGGATATTCGCGCCTGATGAAGCGGCGAGCATCATAATATACGATCATGTACTAGAGAACCACCCCGGACACAAGTCTGTGTCCGGGGTGGTTTTTTGCGTCACATTCGCCGGATAATCCGCCGCCGCTTCCAGATGGAGGGGGCGAACAGCAGCAGCATGGGGAAAATCTCCAGCCGCCCCACCAGCATGTCGAAGGACAGCAGCAGCTTGGACCACCAAGTGAACCCGGAGAAGTTCCCCATGGGGCCGACTACTTCCAATCCGGGGCCGATGTTGTTGATGCAGGCCGTCACGGCGGTGAAGGTGGTCACAATGTCAAAGCCGTTCAGGCTCAGCAGAAGGAACGAGACGGTGAAGACAATCAGGTACACCGTGAGAAACAGGTGGACGCTGCGGATGTGCTTGTCCGTCAGGGCCTTGCCCTCGAACCGGGTGGTGGTGACGGCGTTGGGGTGAAGCATCTTCCGCATGTCTCCCCAGGAGGTTTTCGCCAGAATGACGATCCGGGCCACCTTGATGCCGCCGCCGGTGGACCCGGCGCAGGCCCCGATGAACATAATGACCACCAGGACGCCCTTGGAAAAGGTGGGCCAGAGGTTGAAGTCCGCCGTGGCGTAGCCGGTGGTGGTGATGATGGAGGCCACCTGAAAGAAGGAGTAGCGGAGGCTTTGGCCGAAGGACTCGTACATGTGAAGAATATCCGCAGCGATGGCCAATACCGCCGCGCTCACAATGGCGGCGTAGGCCCACAGCTCCTCGGACCGGAACACGTCCCGGAAGCGGCGGACGAGAAGGAAGTAGTACAGGTTGAAGTTCACGCCGAAAAGCAGCATGAAAATTCCAATCACTACATCAAAATAGGCGTTGTCATAGGCTCCCACGCTGAGGTTCTTGCTGCTGAAGCCGCCGGTGCCCGCGGAGCCGAAGGAGTGGATGCAGGCGTCAAAAAAGGGCATTCCCCCCAGGACCAGCAGGACGATCTCCACCAGGGTCATAACCAGGTAGATGCCGTAGAGAATCTTGGCGGTGTCGCTCATGCGGCTTACCAGCTTGCCGACGGAGGGACCCGGCATCTCCGCCCGGAGCAGGTGCATCCCGTGTCCGTCGGTCATGGGCAGGATGGCCATGACGAACACCAGCACCCCCATGCCGCCGATCCAGTGGGTGAAGCTCCTCCAGAAGAGAATGCTCTGGCTCAGGGGCTCCACCGCCGTCAATATGGTGGCTCCGGTGGTGGTGAAGCCGGAGACGGTCTCGAAAAACGCGTCGATGAAGTTGGGAATGTACCCGGAGATCAGGAAGGGCAGGGCGCCGAAGGCGCTCATCAGCACCCAGGCCAGAGCCACCACGGCGAAACCGTCCCGGGCGTACAGCGCCGTCTGCTTGGGCTTTTTATGGAAGGGCAGTCCCGCAATCAGCAGCAGGAGGATGGTCCCCAAAAAGGGGAGGACCGATTCGCCATACAGCAGCGCCGTCAGGGCGGGCAGCAGCAGCAGGACCGCCTCCGTCCATAAAATCCGCCCGATGACGAAGCCGATCATTTGATAATTCAAAACGGCGGCCTCCTTTATTCCTGTAAAATGTCGTGGATGTCCTGAAGGGAGGTGTCCGTGGTGACCACGATGACGTCGTCCCCCCGGCTGAGGCAGTCGTTGCCGGAGGGGATGATGATCTTTCCGCTCCGCTGGACAATGCCCGCCAGCAGAAGGCCGTTGCGGAGCTTCAGATTTTTCAGGGGCACACCGATGAAGGGCACGTCCGCCGGTACGCCGAACTCCAGGGCCTCCACCGCGCCGTCCACCAGCCGGTGGAGGGTCTTGATCTGCGCGCCGGAGGCGCTTTCCATGGCCCGGACGTACTGGACGATGAGCTCCGTCGTGGTGGAGCGGGCGGAAATCACGCTGTCGATCATGCTCTCGTTGCTCACCAGGTCCACCAGGGATTTCCGGTTGATTTTGGCGACGACCTTGCAGTTGTTTCCGGACTCCTTGGCGGCGCATATGCTCATCAGAATGTTGGCCTCGTCGATGCCAGTGATGGCAACGAAGGCGTCGGTCTGGCTGATGCCCTCCTCATGGAGGAGGTCGGAGTCCGTGCCGTCCCCCACGATGACCAGGGCCTTGGGCAGCTGCTCCCCCATCTGGATGCAGCGCCGCTCGTCCCGGTCGATGATCTTCACGGCCATGCCCATGGACAAAAGCTCGCTGGTGAGGTAGTAGCAGATTTTGCTGGCCCCCACGATCATGACGGTGGACGCCTTGGAGCGGAAGACCCCCAGGTGCCGGAAGAACTGAGCCAGCTGGTCCGGCGAGGAGGTGAGGTAGATTTTGTCCCCGGCCTGGAGGACGAAGTCGCCGGAGGGGATGATGGTCTCCCCCTTCCGGGCCACGGCGCAGATCAGCACCCGGACCCGAATGTTCCGGTACAGATCCGCCAGCGCCAGCCCGTCCAGGGCCGAGTCGGCGGGGAGCCGGTACTCCACCAGCTCCAGCCGGCCCTTGGAGAAGGACTCCACCTTCATGGCGGCGGGGAAACGGAGAACCCGGGCGATCTCCCGCGCGGCGGCCCGCTCGGGGTTGATGGCCATGGAAAGGCCCAGCTCGTCCCGCATGAAGCGGAGCTGCTTTTCGTATTCCGGGTTCCGGATGCGGGCGATGGTGTGCCGGGCCCCCAGCTTCTTGGCCACCAGGCAGGAAAGAATGTTCAGCTCGTCGCTGGAGGTGGTGGCGATGAGCAGCTCCGCCTTTTCCACCTCCGCCTCCTTCTGCACGCTGTACACCGCCCCGTTGCCGCAGACGCCCATCACATCGTAAATATTGATGATGTTGTCAATCAGCCGGGGGTCTTGGTCGATGACCGTGACATTGTGTCCGTCGGCGGAGAGCTGCTGGGTCAGAGCCGAGCCCACCTTGCCCGCGCCTACGATGATGATTTTCATGTGCGCCTCCAAAGACAGGCCGGGGCTGCGCGCCCCGGAGAATACCCTGATTATATAAGATATCCACAAAAAAGGGAAGGGCCAAACCGTGAAAATTTTCCTTGACAACCGGGGAGCGCCTGTGTAAAATATGTTCAATTATTTTAATTAAATATTTTTAGTTAAAATAGTTGATATTTCGACAAACAAGGAGAACGCGAATATGAACTTCGAGAACGTGCGCGATATCATTGTGGAGACCCTGGGCTGTGAGGCGGAGCAGGTGACGCCGGAGGCGTCCTTGTCCGATGATCTGGGGGCGGACTCCCTGGCCGCGGTGGAGCTGGTGATGGCGCTGGAGGAGGCATGCGGCGTTACCATCGACGACGCGGACGTCGCCGGACTGAAGACCGTGGGCGACATTATGAAGTATCTGGAGGAACATAAGTAAGCCGGAGGAACGGGGAACCCCTCCGCCAGCGCCTCCGGCGCCGTTTTGCCGTAACAGCCGCGTCCCGGAAGGGACGCGCCGGAGGCGCGCGCAGGTCCCGCTTCTCTGCGGGGCCGGGCGCGGAAAGGAACGACGATGACCAACCAGGAAATTTATGATCTGATGGCCCGCTTTGACGCCAGCGGCCTGCAAACGCTGCGGCTGTCTCAGGGGGATTTTACGATAGAATTGGGGAAAGGCGTCTCCGGGACCCGGGCTCCGGAGGCTGCCCCCGCGCCCTCCGTCCCGGAGAAGGCCGCGCCCAGGGCAGAGGGAGGAACCGTGATTTCCGCTCCGCTGGTGGGGACGTTTTACGCCGCCCCGGCGCCGGAGAAGCCCCCCTTTGTCTCCCCGGGGGACCGGGTGAAAAAGGGACAGACGGTCTGTCTGCTGGAGGCGATGAAGACCATGATCGAGGTCCCCGCCCCCTGCGACGGCGTGATTGAAGAGGTGCTGAAGGAAAACGGCCAGCTGGCGGCCTTCGGCGAGGCGCTGATGCGCTGTACGCCATGCTGAGGCGGGTCCTGATCGCCAACCGGGGGGAGATCGCCCTCCGGATTCTTCGGGCCTGCCGGGAGCTGGGTATTGAGACGGTGGCCGCGTACTCCGAGGCGGACGCCGAGGCCCTCCATGTCCAGCTGGCCACGGAATCGGTGTGCATCGGTCCCGCCCGGGCGGCGGACAGCTATCTGAACCAGACGGCGCTGCTGACGGCGGCCCGGGCCACTGGCTGCGACGGCGTTCATCCCGGCTACGGCTTCCTGTCGGAAAATCCGGAGTTCGCCGACGCCTGCGGGAAAGCGGGGCTGACCTTCATCGGCCCCTCCGGAGACGCGATTCGCAAAGCGGGCTCCAAATCCGCCGCCCGGGACTTGATGCGGGCGGCGGGCGTCCCGGTAACGCCGGGCTCCAACGGCCCTGTGGCCTCCGTGGAGGAGGCTCTGGCGGCGGCGGAGGAAGTGGGCTACCCCGTTTTGCTGAAGGCCTCCGCCGGAGGCGGGGGACGGGGCATCCGCCGCTGTGACGGCGCGGAGGACCTGCCCGCCGCTTACGCCGAAGCCCGGGCGGAGGCCGCCGCCTGTTTCGGAAGCGAGGAGATGTACCTGGAAAAGCTGGTGCTGAATCCCCGGCATGTGGAGGTTCAGATTCTGGCGGACCGGCAGGGCCGCACCATCCACTTGGGGGACCGGGACTGCTCCGTCCAGCGGCGGAACCAGAAGCTTATGGAAGAGGCCCCCGCCCCGGGACTCCGCCCGGAGCTCCGGGCGGCCATGGGTCAGGCCGCCGTGAAGGCGGCGCGGGCCGTGGGCTACGAGGGCGCGGGCACCGTGGAGTTCCTGGTGGACGGGGAGAAGTTCTACTTCATGGAGATGAACACCCGCATTCAGGTGGAGCACGGCGTCACGGAGCTGGTCACTGGGGTGGACCTGGTGCGCCAGCAGCTGCGGATTGCCTCCGGCCTGCCCCTGGACATCGCCCAGGAGGATGTGCGGGTCCGGGGCTGCGCCATGGAGTGCCGCATCAACGCCGAGGACCCGGCGGAGGATTTCCGCCCCTGTCCCGGCAAGGTGGAGTTTCTCCACTTCCCCGGCGGCGCGGGGGTCCGGGTGGACTCCTGCCTGTACAACGGCTGCGCCATGTCCCCCTATTACGACTCTCTGGCCGCCAAGCTCCTGGCCCACGGGTCCACCCGGCTGGAGGCCATCCGCAAGCTCCGGCGCTGCCTGGAGGAATTCACCCTGGAGGGCTTCCCCACCAACGCGGAGCTGTCCTATGAGATTTTGTTTCACCCCGTGTTTGTCCGGGGCCGGTGCACCACCGGCTTTTTGGACGCGCACCTGACGGAGCTGCTGGACTTCAGCCGCCGGGTGGAGGAAAGAGAGGCGGAGGTATGAACGGCATCTTTGCCAAGCGCCGGGCCCGGCTGCTGGCCATGAAGGCCATCCGGGACAACTATATTCCCGGCGACCGGCTGACCGCCTGCCCCCAGTGCGGCCGGGAGAGCCAGCGGGGGGACGTGGCGGAGGGCCTTTTCGTCTGCCCCCTCTGCGGGTATCACTTCCCCATCGGGGCCTATTACCGGCTCAGCACCGTTCTGGACCCGGGCAGCTTCCGGGAACTGAACGAGAAGCTGCCCGCCGCCGACCCGCTGTCCTTCCCCGGCTATCGGGAGAAGCAGCGCGCCGCCCAGCGGAAGACCGGCCTCACGGAGGCCGCCGTCACCGCCACGGGGACCATCGGCGGACGGAAATGCGTGGTGGGCGTGCTGGACAGCCGCTACCTGTGCGGCAGCATGAGCGCCGCCGTGGGGGAGAAAATCACCCTGGCGGTGGAGTACGCCGGGAAGAACCGGCTGCCGCTGATTCTCTTTTCCGCCAGCGGCGGGGCCCGGATGCAGGAGGGGATTCTCTCCTTGATGCAGATGGCCAAGACCAGCGCCGCCCTGGCCCGGTTTTCGGAAAAGGGGCTTTTGTATATCTCCGTGCTGACGGACCCCACCACCGGCGGCGTCACCGCCAGCTTTGCCTCGCTGGGGGACGTCATCCTGGCGGAGCCCGGGGCGCTGATTGGTTTTGCCGGGCCCCGGGTGATTCAGCAGACCATCGGAGAGACCCTGCCGGAGGGCTTTCAGCGGGCGGAGTACCAGGAGGAGCACGGCTTTGTGGACGCGGTGGTCCCCCGGAGCGAGCTGCGGGACACCCTGTCCCGCCTGCTGCGGCTCCACGAGAAGGGAGGGCGCGTATGAGCGGACTTACCGCCGCGGAACGGGTTGCCGTGGCCCGGCACCCCCAGCGGCCCCATATCAGCGACTATATCGGCGCGCTGTTCACGGATTTCTTTGAACAAAAGGGCGACCGCCTCTGCCGGGAGGACCCGGCCATCCTGGGCGGGATCGCCCTCTATCACGGCCGTCCCGTCACCGTCATCGGCACCCGGAAGGGCAGAACGGCGGAGGAGAGCCTCCGCTGCAATTTCGGCATGCCGGGGCCGGAGGGATACCGCAAGGCCCTCCGTCTGATGAAGCAGGCGGAGAAGTTCCGCCGCCCCGTCTTCACCTTCATCGACACCTCCGGGGCCTATCCCGGCCTGGAGGCCGAGGCCAGGGGACAGGGGGAGGCCATCGCCCGGAACCTCTTTGAGATGAGCCGACTCACCGTTCCCATCATCGCCGCCGTCACCGGCGAGGGCAACAGCGGCGGGGCCCTGGCCCTGGCCGTGGCGGACCGGGTGCTGATGCTGGAAAACGCGGTGTACGCCATCTTGTCCCCGGAGGGCTTCGCCTCCATCCTCTGGCGGGACGCCGGACGGCACGGGGAGGCCTGTGAGCTGATGAAGCTCACCGCTCCGGACCTGCTGGGGCTGGGCGTGGTGGACGACGTGATCCCCGAGCCGGAGGGCGGCGCCCACCGGTTTCCCGCCGGGACGTTTCGGGAGGTGGACCGGGCCCTGAGCCGTCATCTGGCGGCCCTTTTGAAGGAGAGCGGCCAGAGCCTCGCGGCGGCCCGGTATCAGAAATTCAGGAAAATGGGCCAGCCCCTCAAGGAGGAGTCATGAACGGAATCAAGATTCGAGGGACCGGCCGGGGCGTGCCCGGCAGACTGGTGACGAACCGGGACCTGGAGCGGATAGTGGACACCACAGACCAGTGGATCGCCAGCCGGACGGGCATCCGGACCCGCCGCTACTGCACCGAAGAGGAGCCTGTTTCCGCCATCACCGCCGCCGCCGCCCGGGGCGCGCTGGAGAGCGCCGGCGTCGCGCCGGAGGAGATCGGCGCGTGCATCGTGGCCACGCTGTCGGCGGAGACCCTGGTGCCCGCCGCCGCCTGTACGCTCCAGGGGGAGCTGGGCCTTCCGGAGGATATCCCCTGCTTTGACCTGAACGCCGCCTGCACCGGCTTCCTCTTCGCCATGCATACCATGGAGTGCCTTTTGAACGCCTCCAGCCGGAAATTCGGCCTGGTGGTGGGGGCGGAAAATCTGAGCCGCCTCATCAACTGGGAGGACCGGGGCACCTGTATCCTCTTCGGCGACGGAGCCGGCGCCGCCGTGGTGGAGTGCCGGGAGGGCTGGCCCTCCATCGCCGCCGTGACGGGCTGCCACGGGAACGGAGAGCTGCTGCGGGTCCCCGGCGCGGAGACCGGGGAGCGGAGCCGGATCTCCATGGAGGGGACGCGGGTCTTCAAATTCGCCGTAGAGGCGGTGCCCTGGTGCGTGGACCAGGTGCTGCGAAAGACCGGGCGGACGGTGGAGGACGTGGATTTTTTCGTTTTCCACCAGGCCAACGCCCGGATCATCGACCTGGCGGTGCGGAAGTACCGCATCCCGCCGGAAAAGTACTATAAAAACATCGCGGAGTACGGAAACACCTCTGCCGCCAGCATTCCCCTGGTCCTCAGCGAGCTGCACGAGCAGGGAAGAGTGGGCCCCGGCAGCCGTGTGCTGGTTGTGGGCTTCGGCGGCGGCCTGACCTGGGGCGGCTGTTTGATCGAATTCGCGTGAGGAGGAAGCCCGTGAGAAAGCTGAATGAAATCCTGGGGACGGAGTTCCCCATTATCCAGGGCGGCATGGCCAACATCGCCACCGGCGAGTTCGCCGCCGCCTGCTCCAACGCCGGGGCTTTGGGCATGATTGCCACCGGAGCCTGGGACACGGACCGGGTCCGAAGCGAGATACGCCGGGCCAGGGAACGGACCGGTAAGCCCTTTGGCGTCAATCTGATGCTGATGAACCCCTATGCTGCCGAGATCGCCCAGCTGATTCTGGACGAGGGCGTCCAGGTGGTGACCACCGGCGCGGGGAATCCGGGGCAGTTTATCCCCGCCTGGAAGGAGGCCGGAATCACCGTGATCCCCGTGGTGGCGGCGGCGGTGCTGGCCAAGCGCCTGAGCCGCTATGGCGTGGACGCCTTCATCGCCGAGGGCACGGAGTCCGGGGGCCACGTGGGAGAGATGACCACCATGGCCCTGGTGCCCCAGGTTATCGACGCGGTGGACGTGCCCGTCATCGCCGCCGGAGGCATCGCCGGCGGGCGGCAGATGGCGGCGGCCCTGGCCCTGGGGGCCTGCGGCGTCCAGGTGGGCACCTGCCTGCTGGCCAGCGAGGAGTGCCCCGTCCATGAGAATTACAAGCAGGCCGTCTTGAAGGCCAAGGACAGCGACACCACCGTCACGGGCCGCTCCATCGGCGGGCCGGTGCGGGTGCTGAAAAACAAGATGGCCCGGGAGTATCTGGCCCTGGAGAAACGGGGCGCGACCCTGGAAGAACTGGAGACCGTCACCCTGGGGGGATTGCGCCGGGCCGTGCTGGAGGGCGACGTGGAGCGCGGCAGCGTCATGATGGGTCAGGCGGCCGGTATGGTTCGCGAGATCCGGCCCCTGCGGCAGATTTTCGAGGAGCTGTATCACGGCGGAAAGGCCGCTTTGGAACAGGTGGAACGGGAATGGCGGTAAGCATCCGGGGGAAGACCCTGCCCCTTCCCATCGTGCAGGGCGGCATGGGCATTGGCGTGAGCCTGGAAAGGCTGGCGGGGGCCGTCGCCGCCAACGGCGGAATGGGGACCCTCTCCGCCGCCTTCTGCGGGTTTCGGGAGCCGGATTTCCGGGAGAACGCCCGGGAGGCCAATCTCCGGGCCCTGGCCCGTCAGGTGGGACGGGCAAAGGAGCTGGCGAAGGGCGCGGGCCTTGTGGCTGTAAATGTTATGGTGGCCGCCGCCCAGTACGCCGACAGCGTGCGCACCGCCTTGCGGACAGGCGTGGACGCGGTGGTCTGCGGCGCGGGTCTGCCCAAGGATTTGCCCGGCCTGGCGGCGGAGGTGGAAAACGACGCCGCGGCCCTGGCCCCGGTGGTCAGCGGAGGCCGCTCCGCCGCCCTGATCTGCAGGCTGTGGGACCGGCGCTATGGCCGGGTCCCGGACTTTGTGGTCCTGGAGGGCCCCCTGGCCGGAGGGCACCTGGGTTTCTCCCCCGAGGAGGCCCGGGAGGCCCAGGCGGGACGGCCCAGGCTTCTGTCCGCCCTGCTGGAAGAGGTGCTGGAAGCCCTGGCCCCCTTCCGGGAGAAGTATGGGCGGGACATTCCGGTCTTCGCCGCCGGGGGCGTGCGGAACGGCGCGGAGCTGCGCCGCTGTATGGACCAGGGCGCGGCGGGAGGCCAGTTTGCCACCCGCTTCATCGCCACGGAGGAATGCGACGCCAGCCCCGCCTATAAGCAGGCCCTGCTGGACGCGAGGGCGGAAGACATCACCATTGTCCAAAGTCCCGTGGGCATGCCGGGCCGGGCCCTGCAAAGCCCGCTGATCCGGCGGGTGGAGGAGGGGACGCAGCCGAAAATTACCCGCTGCGACCGCTGCCTTGCCGCCTGTGACTGCAAAACCGCTCCCTACTGCATCTCCCAGGCGCTGATCGCCGCCGTGGAGGGGGATTGGGAAAACGGCCTCTTCTTCTGCGGAGCCAACGCCGGGGAGGTCAACCGCCTCTCCACGGTGAAAGAGCAGATGGAGCAGATTATGAACGAATGGAGGGCCGCGCCATGAAGCTCGGTTTCTTATACGCCGGACAGGGCAGCCAGCACCCCGGCATGGGGGCGGACCTGTACGAGACCTGCCCTGCCTTCCGGGTGGCGCTGGACGCCGCCCAGGCGGAGGTGGACTTCGACTTGAAGCGGACCTGCTTCCAGGACCCCGAGGGCGTCTTGAATCAGACCCGCTATACCCAGCCCTGCATGGCGGCCTTCGCCGTGGCTCTCACGGCGGAGCTGCGGGAGAGGGGCGTCGTCCCCTCGGCGGCGGCGGGCCTGTCCCTGGGGGAGTATTCCGCCCTCTATGCCGCCGGGGTCTTTGGCGCGGGGGAGACGATTCGCCTGGTGGCCTTCCGCGGAAGGGCTATGGAGGAGGCCGCCCAGGGGCACGAGAGCGCCATGACGGCGGTGCTGGGTCTGGACCGGGAGCAGCTGGAGGCCGTCTGCCGTCAGGCCTCCGGCCTGGGGACCGTGGTGATTGCCAACTACAATTGCCCCGGTCAGCTGGTGATCGGCGGGGACAAGGCGGCGGTGGAACAGGCCGCCGCCCAGGCAAAGGAACAGGGGGCGAAGCGCTGCCTGCCCCTGAAGGTCAGCGGTCCCTTCCATACGCCGCTGATGAAGCCCGCCGGGGAGGCGCTGGAGCGCTATTTCCAAAGCGTGTCCTTCGCGGAGCCCCGCATTCCGGTGCTGTTCAACTGCCTGGGCCGGGAAAAGGCCGCCGGGGATTCCATCCCCGCTCTGCTGGTCCGGCAGGTGCAAAGCAGCGTATACATGGAGGATTCCATCCGCCGTATGGCGGAGCTGGGACTGGACGCCCTGGTGGAGATCGGCCCCGGGAAGGCCCTCAGCGGCTTTGTGAAGAAGACCGTTCCCGGCTTCCCCGTCTACGCGGCGGAGACCGCAGCGGACGTGGAGGCCCTGGAGCGGCTTGTAAAGGAGAACGGATGATGAATTTCGAGGGAAAGACCGCTGTCGTCACCGGTGGCAGCCGGGGGCTGGGCCGGGCCGTCTGCCTGGAGCTGGCCGGAGGCGGGGCCAACGTGGCCCTGTGCTATGCCGGAAACGAGGCGGCGGCCCAGGAGACGGCGGCGGCGGTGGAGGCGGCGGGCGGCCATGCCCTGGCGCTGCGCTGCGACGTCTGCGACGCCGCCCAGGTGGATGCGCTGTTCAAGGCCGCCGCAGAGGAGTTCGGCCGGGTGGATATCCTGGTGAACAACGCCGGAATCACCCGGGACAACCTGCTCCTAAGGATGAGCGAGGAGGATTTCGACGCGGTGATCGCCGCCAATCTGCGGGGGGCCTTCCTCTGCATGAAGGCCGCCTCCCGGCGGATGCTGAAGCAGCGCTATGGCCGCATTGTGAATCTCAGCAGCGTGGTGGCCCTCCGGGGCAACGCCGGGCAGGTGAACTACGCCGCCAGCAAGGCGGGGATCATCGGCATGACAAAATCCCTGGCCAAGGAACTGGCGGCCCGGGGCGTCACCGTCAACGCCGTGGCCCCCGGCTTTATCGAGACGGATATGACCGCCGTTTTGCCGGAGGCCGCCCGGGAAGCCGCCCGGAGCGCCATTCCCCTGGGCCGCCTGGGAGCGCCGGAGGACGTGGCCAGAGCCGTGGCCTTCCTGGCCAGCGGCGAGGCCGCCTATATCACCGGCCAGGTCCTGGCGGTGGACGGCGGTATGTCCATGTGAGGATCAACGAGTGAAAAGAGGTTTGTTTATGGAACGACGCAGAGTCGTCATCACCGGCCTGGGCGCGGTGACGCCCCTGGGCCTCACCGCCAAGGAGAGCTGGCAGGGCGTGCGGGAGGGCCGCTGCGGCATTGGGCCCATTACGCAGTATGACCCCGCAGGAATGAAGGTACAGCTGGCCGCCGAGGTCAAGGACTTCCAGCCGGAGGTCCTGTTTGGAAAGCCGGAGGCCAAGCGCATGGGCCGCTTCACCCAGTTTGCCCTGGCCGCCGCCCGGGAGGCTTTGGCCGACGGCGGTTTCCAGCCGGAGTGCGCCGACCCCCGGCGGTGCGGCGTCATCGTCTCCAGCGGCATCGGCGGCATCGCCATCACGGAGGAGGAGCATGACCGGGGCCTTGCCCGGGGATGGGACCGGGTGTCCCCCTTCTTCATTCCCACAGGCATCTGCAACATGGCCGCCGGGCGGGTGGCCATTGACGCGGGCTTCCGGGGGCTGTGCGCATGTCCCGTGGCCGCCTGCGCCGGCGGGGCCAACGCCGTGGGGGATGGGTTCCACTACATTCGGGACGGCTATGCTGATGTCTGCCTCTGCGGAGGCGCCGAGGCGGCGCTGACGCCTCTGGCCGTCGGCGGCTTTACCTCCATGAAGGCCCTCTCCCAGAGCACGGACCCCACCCGGGCCTCCATCCCCTTCGACGCGGAGCGGAACGGCTTTGTCATGGGCGAGGGGGCCGGCATTCTGCTGCTGGAGGAGCTGGACCGCGCCCGGGCCCGGGGCGCGCGGATTTACGCCGAGATCACCGGCTACGGCGCCACCTGCGACGCCTATCACATGACCGCCCCCCGGCCCGACGGCAGCGGCGGCGCGGAGGCCATGGCCCAGGCCCTGGCGGATGGCGGCGCGCAGCCCGAGGACGTGGACTATATCAACGCCCACGGCACCTCCACCCATCTGAACGACGCCGGGGAGACTGCCGCCGTCAAGGCGGTCTTCGGGGACCACGCCTACCGTCTGGCCATGAGCTCCACCAAGTCCATGACCGGCCACATGCTGGGGGCGGCGGGGGCTGTGGAGGCCATCTTCACCGCCCTGGCGCTGCGGGACGGCTTCCTCCCCGCCACGATTCACTACCGGACGCCGGACCCGGCGTGCGACCTGGACGTCGTCCCCAATCAGGGCCGGGAGGCCGCCATCCGCTGCGCCCTGTCCAACTCCCTGGGCTTCGGCGGACACAACGCCAGTCTGCTGTTCAAGAGATGGGAGGGGTGAGCATGGGCATGCGGTATGATTCCAACCAGATTGCGGAGATTCTGCCCCACCGCTATCCCTTCGCGCTGGTGGACAGGATTGTGGACGGGGAGCCGGGCCAGTGGGCCCGGGGCGTGAAATGCGTCACCGTCAACGAGCCCTTTTTCCAAGGCCACTTTCCCCAGAAGCACGTAATGCCCGGCGTTTTGCTCATCGAAGCGCTGGCCCAGGTGGGGGGCGTGGCGGTGCTGGCCCTGCCGGAGAATCAGGGAAAGCTGGCGTTTTTGGGCCGGGTGAAGGACGCCCGGTTCAAGCGCCAGGTGGTCCCCGGGGACGTGGTGGAGCTGGAGTGCCGGCTGATTCGCCAAAAGGGCCCCGTGGGCGTGGGCGAGTGCGTGGCGAAGGTGGATGGCGAGACAGCCGTCACGGCGGAGCTGACCTTTGCGATTGGATAGAGAAGCGGCCGGACCCCCTGTTGCCTTTTTTCGCCGGTTTCGTTATAATGGAAGCGGCGCAGATGTTGCGGAAGGGGGAAGGACCATGCTGGAGCAGGCGTTTAACCGTGTGTACTCCAAATTCAAGCTGCATTTTTATCAGGAGATTTTCCGGCGTTTTCAGGACCGGGAGGCCAGTCTGACCACGGTGGAGACCTTTTGCATGGAATCCATCCAGGCTCTGGGCAGTCCCACGATTAACGAGTTTGCGAGTTTCATGCGCATCTCCCCGCCCAACGCCGCCTATAAGGTCAACAGCCTGGTGAAGAAGGGCTATGTCCGAAAGGTCCAGTCCGCCAGCGACCGGCGGGAGTACCATCTGGAGGTTACGCAGAAATACATTGACTATTATAACATCTCCAGCAGCTATATCAAAACGGTGATGGACCGTCTCACCACCCGCTTCACGCCCGAGGAGTGCGAAAAGCTGGAGGAAATGCTCCAGATTGTCAGCCGGGAGCTAATGCCGGAGGTGGGCCTGCCGCCGGAGGCGGAGGGAGAGAACGGGGCATAAAATCAGGCGGCAGGCTGAAAGCCTGCCGCCTGATTCTGGAAAAGGAGGAGCTTACTTGCGGTTCTCCTTCTGATTGCGCTGCTCCTTCTGGTTGTTCTGCTGGTTCTGCTCGCGCTCGTTCTGATTCTGATTTTCACGGTTCTGCATTGAGAATACCTCCTTTCGGCCATGGAGGGCGTCTTGAGACCGCCAGAGCATGGTGTTTGCCGGCCTGAAGGCGTCCCCCAATGAGTACAGACCTATTCTTGCCGGAGGCTTTGAAAATTATTCATGAAAAGAAAAAATCTTTGTTGACAAAGGGCGGGCGGGCTGGTATACTAAATTGACAAAACAAAGAGGGCTGACTGCATCCGCCTCACCTCCAGCGCATCGCGAAGAGGTCAACAACGCATGTTACAAGCTGCCGGTTCCGGCGGTTTGCTGTCGCGCGGGTGCCTTCTGGCGTCCGCGTTTTGTGATTTTTAGGATGGAGGTGCTTTGACCATTAGTAAGCAAGTGCATGAACTCAACGAGAGTATCGGCGACAAGGAAATCCGGCTGATTGGTCCTGCAGGCGAGCAGCTTGGCATCATGGCCCCCGCGCAGGCTTTGCGAATCGCCGAGGAACAGAGTCTGGACCTGGTCAAGATCTCGCCCCAGGCCAAGCCCCCGGTCTGCAAGCTGATGAACTATGGGAAGTTCCGGTTTGAGCAGAGCAAGCGGGAGAAGGAGGCCAGAAAGAACCAGCACGTGGTGGAGATCAAGGAAATCCGGATGTCTCCGGGCATCGACATCGGAGACTTCAATACAAAGCTCCGGAATGCCCAGAAGTTCATTGCCGACGGCAACCGGGTCAAGGTCTCCGTTCGTTTTCGCGGCCGCGAGATGGCGCATACCGACATTGGGCGGGACCTTCTGACCCGCTTTGCGGAGCAGTGCGCCGATGTTGCCAATCTGGACCGGCCCGCCAAGCTGGAGGGACGGATGATGTCCATCTTCCTCTCCCCCAAGGCCGGTAAATGAAGGGCGTTCCGCCCAGTCTGAATCAAAAGATTTTCAACAATACGGAAGGAGTCAATCGTTATGCCGAAACTGAAGACCCACAGCGGCGCCAAGAAGAGATTCAACCTCACCAAGACCGGCAAGGTCAAGCGCGCCAAAGCCTTTAAAAGTCACATCCTGACCAAGAAGGACACCAAGCGGACCCGCCGCCTCCGCACCGGCGGCTATGCCGACGCCACCAACGTGGACGCGATCCGCAAGATGATCCCCTACAAGTAAGAAAAGGAGGCTTTTAAAAATGGCTAGAGTCAAGGGCGCAATGATGACGCGCAAGAGAAGAAATAAGATCATGAAGCTGGCGAAGGGCTATTGGGGCTCCAAGTCCAAGCACTTCCGCGTGGCCAATCAGGCTGTGATGAAGTCCCTGAGCTACGCGTACACCGGCCGCAAGCTGAAAAAGCGTGATTTCCGTTCTTTGTGGATCACCCGTATTTCCGCCGCCTGCAAGCTGAATGGGATGAACTATTCCACCTTCATGCACGGCCTGAAGACCGCGGGCATCGACATCAACCGCAAGATGCTGGCGGAGCTGGCCGTCAGCGACGCCGCCGCCTTCACTCAGCTCACCGAGATCGCCAAGAAGGCGTAAGGGGCTTTCCAGATTTCCGGAAAAAGGAAAAGGACTCCGGAAGGGTGTGCCTGATAAAGAATGACGCGCAGAACCCAAAAACATCAGGCAGTCACCGCAAAACGAAGCCAATGTGACACAATTTAACACCCGAGAGAAAGCACGATTGAAAAATCGTGCTTTTCCTTTTGCCCAAAAGGAGGCCCTGCCCATGCCGGAAGTTATTTTGTCAGATTATTTCTACTCGCTTGGATGGGGAATAAGCATTTACAACTTACCAGGGCGGAACGACCGAAGAACGTTTTGTCCAGTATTTGAAGGAGACTTTACTTC
>Ga0073907_1001488_pt1 | contig 29933 bp, 27 predicted proteins | sample GluameincwithD2O_FD_65483 | JGI IMG/M metagenome (GOLD analysis project Ga0073907, IMG submission 65483) | Mouse cecum microbial communities from Vienna, Austria - Glucosamine amended microcosms incubated with D2O | ecosystem: Host-associated > Mammals > Digestive system > Large intestine >... | reverse complement strand
GATGTCGTGGAGGAAGTTGTTCCAGAACCGGGAGTAGAGCAGGTGGAGGGTGGTGTGCTCCATGCCGCCGTTGTACCAGTCCACCTGGCCCCAGTAGTCCAGGGCCTCCTTGGAGGCCAGTGCCTCGGTGTTGTGGGGGTCCATATACCGCAGGAAATACCAGCTTGACCCCGCCCACTGGGGCATGGTATCGGTCTCCCGCTTGGCGGGTGCGCCGCAGCAGGGACAGGTGGTGCTCACCCAGTCGGTCATCTTGGCGATGGGGGACTCCCCGTTGTCGGTGGGCTCGTAGCTCTCCACCTCGGGGAGGAGCAGGGGCAGCTGGTCCTCGGGCAGGGGCACCCAGCCGCACTTATCGCACCACACCATGGGGATTGGCTCGCCCCAGTACCGCTGGCGGGAGAACACCCAGTCCCGGAGCTTGAAGTTCACCTGCTCGTGGCCGATGCCCTTCTCCTCCAGCCACTTGGTGATGGCTGGGATGGCGTCCTTGACGGTGAGCCCATTGAGGAAGTCGGAGTTGACCATGATGCCTGTCTCGTCCTTGGCGGTGAAGGCCTCCTTTTGGACATCCTCGCCGCCGGAGACCACCTCGATGATCTCACAGCCGAACTTCTTGGCAAAGGCCCAGTCGCGGGTGTCGTGGGCAGGGACGGCCATGATGGCCCCGGTGCCGTAGGAGGCCAGCACGTAGTCGGAGATGAAGATGGGAATCTCCCGGCCGTTGACGGGATTGACGGCTCTCACACCCTGGAGCATAACGCCGGTCTTTTCCTTGTCGGCGGACAGCTCGGTGCGCTCAAAGTCGGACTTCTTCCCGGCCTCCTCCACATAGGCAGCAACCTCGTCCCAGTTGGACAGCCTGTCTTTCCACTCCTTGACGAAGCGGTGTTCGGGGGAGATGACCATATAGGTGGCTCCAAAGAGGGTGTCGGGCCGGGTGGTAAAGACCACGATATCGTCCCCGGTGGTGGCCTTGAAGGTGACCTCCGCGCCGGTGGACCGGCCAATCCAGTTGCGCTGCTGGGTCTTGACCCGGTCGATGAAGTCCACGGTATCCAGCCCGTCGATGAGCTTCTGGGCGTAGGCGGTGATTTTCAGCATCCACTGAGATTTCTCCTTGCGGACCACAGGCGCGCCGCAGCGCTCGCAGACCCCCTCCACCACCTCCTCGTTGGCCAGCACGCACTTGCAGGAGGTGCACCAGTTCACCGGCATGGTGGTCTTGTAGGCCAGACCGTGCTTGTACAGCTGGAGGAAGATCCACTGGGTCCACTTGTAGTAGCTGGGGTCGGTGGTGTCCACCACCCGGTCCCAGTCGAAGGAGTAGCCCAGCATGTGGAGCTGCCGGGTAAAGTTCTCAATGTTCTGTCTGGTGACGATGGCGGGGTGGATGTGGTTTTTGATGGCGAAGTTCTCGGTGGGTAGGCCGAAGGCGTCGTAGCCGATGGGCAGCAAAACGTTGTAGCCGTCCATCCGCTTCTTCCGGGCGATGACATCCATGGCGGTGTAGGGCCGGGGGTGGCCCACATGGAGGCCGGCGGCGGAGGGATAGGGGAACTCCACCAGGCCGTAGAACTTGGGCTTGGGGTCGCCGTTGACGCAGGCGAAGGTCTTTTCGTCCTTCCACCTGGTCTGCCATTTCTTCTCAATGGCGGTAAAATCGTACTTCAATGCAAACACTCTCCTGTATTGTCTGGCCCATGGGCCGAATGGGTCATTTATTCATGTTATTATAGCGGAATAGGCCCATAATTGCAAGGGGTTATCGAAAAAACAGCGGACACAGTTTCAAGTTCACCCCTTTGGCCCAGATTTTCTCGGTCATTCTGCCTGGAGTTGTTGACACGCCTGTACATTTCCAGTATAATCTGAGACGCTGAGATATTTTGGAAGGGGACGACAGTGTGAAGCAATTTTATGGTATGAGCCTGAGCGGAAATCTGGACGAGGCGGTCCAGGGACTCTATAACCCTCAATTCATAATGCTGCTATCAAACGCCACACAGTTTGAGGACCATGTACAGGCGCTGGAGCGGCGTTTTCCCGGTGTGCCCAGCATCGGCTGCATCGGCATGTGCTACCAGACCAAGGTGGTGGAAAACGGTGTGGGAATTATCGCCTTTTCCGACGGGGTCAGCGCAGCGGCCAACGTTCTGGAGCATGTATCCGCTATGCCGGTGAAATATATCCAGCGGCTGGAGCGGGACATACAGACGGTGGGCGGCTCCGGCCGTGACACGGTGTGTATCGACTTCTGTGCCGGAAATGATGCCTGCGTGCTGACGACTATCAATACCGCCCTGCGCCGGCAGGGCATCTCCCTGGTGGGCGGAACGGGCGACCAGGGAAAGGTGTCCGCCAACGGGCGGGTCTATCCGGACGGGGTGGCCTACGCGCTGGTGAGAAACCAGAGCGGCCGGGTCAAGACCTATAAGGAAAATATCTACCACCAGCTGGGAAATTACCGGTTTATCGCCTCCAACACAGACCGGGCCAACTACATATTGGGCTCGCTGAACGGCAAGCCGGCCAAACAGGTTTACCAGAGCATCCTCCATGTCACCGACGAGGAGATCCTGACGCGCACCTTCCAGAATCCCTTTGGCAAAGTCAACGGGGATGACACCTGCATCATCTCCATTAAGGAGGTCAACGGCAACGCCCTGGCCTGCTTCCGCCAGGTCAACGATTCCGACGTTCTGATCCTGCTGGAGCTGGGGGACTATCAGGCCATCACCCGGGAAACCATCCAGCAAATCTGCCGGGATTTCCCCCGCCGCTCAGCCATCTTCTCGGTTAACTGCCTGTTTCGCTATAAGCTGTTTTCCGAGCGCGGCTATATGCAGACCTATCTCCATGAGATGGCGTCGCTGGGTCCCCACGCCGGCTTTGTGGGATATGGCGAGCACTATAATAACCGCTTTGTCAACCAGTCCATGACCTGCGTGGTGTTTGAGTAAGGGAGGATATACGGCATGTTATTTGCGGGAAAGCGCCGGAACAGGCAGAGCCAGCCCCAGGAAAAGAAGAGCCTCTACCCTGTGGTACACGTGGCCGGCACGCTGAAGGAGTACCAGAAGGAACTGGCGGAGAAGGAAGTGGCGTCCCTGTCTGAGCTGGGCATGGTAGGGGCCTCCTTTGCCAATGTGATACGGGATGCGGAGCATTTTCAGCAGAAACTTCAGGATATGGGGCACTCTTTTTCCAATATCAACGAGACTGCGGAGCAGTTTGCTCAGGTGCGCAGCGAGGTCGCCCAGACCGTCTCAGAGGCCCAGGAGCAGGTGAAGGAGCTGGGTGAGACCTCCGCGCAGGTCCAGGAGGCCTACCATGAGATGACAGAGACCTTCTCTCAGCTGCAGTCCGCCATCAGAGAGATCCAGAAGTGTATGGGCAAGATTGTGTCCATTGCGGATCAGACGAATATCTTGGCTATCAATGCCTCCATTGAAGCGGCCCGGGCCGGCGTTGAGGGCCGGGGTTTCGCCGTGGTGGCGGCTCAGGTAAAGCAGCTGGCCGAGGAAATCAAAGTGCTGGCCGGTGAGGTGGATACCGGGGTGTGCGATGTGGAAAATCAGGCCAACCACCTGAGTGAGAGCATCCTCTCATCCCAACAGACCCTGAGTGAGAATGTCGGGATTGTGTCCCAGACCGGCGAAAGTTTTGAGAAGATTACAGCGGCGGCGGAGGGAGCAGTTTCAGTACAAACCGCGATTTCCGGCGTGATTGGGGAGTCCCAGCGAAACCTTCAGGTAATCTGCCAGTTCTTTGACCAGATCAAGGGCCAGTATCAGGAGGTCGTGAAGCACATCGACCGGGCCAGCCATCTGGGCACGACAAAAAGCGCCATGTTTGAGGATATGGATAATTTGATCTCTCAGCTGCCGCCCCTCGTCAAGGATATGGAGACAGGCAGCTAACATCAATACCCCGCCCTTTTCAGGACGGGGTATTTCCGTTTCAAGGTGCCGAACTCTCCGCGAAAGCTGTGACTGTTCTTTCATTATCATGTGGATGTCTACACCAATATAAAATAGCAAAGCTCTGCATGGAAACAACACCTGTCAGCCTCAGCCCACCACCGTCTACCGAGGAATGGCTCCAGCCGCCGTCGTGTATTCCGCCTATTTTTTGGCAGCCGGACAGAGAATTTTGTGTCAAAAAGTTGGACAATTCCTCTTGACAATTTCTGTGTATTTGTTATAATAGTACTCGCTTCTGCACCAACAGAAAGTTAGCCGGATTGTGTAAGGGTAGCACGACAGACTCTGACTCTGTTTGTGAGGGTTCGAATCCTTCTCCGGCTGCCAGATAAAAGCCGCCGAAAGTTTTTGTGTTTCAAAGACTTTCGGCGGCTTTTACCTTTGTTTGTCGAAAGTTTCGGGACGTCAGAAAGTATTAAAAAGGATAAACCAGTAGTGTGGACAGCATATATGGCACCATTTTTCATTTTGATACAGGTGTAACTCTGTTCAGCCAGAAGCAAAAATTAAAATTAGAAAGAAAAACAGAAAAACCTCTTTACATTTTTTGAAAATCTGTTATAATACAAAAGCTGTCTGAACGGTAATTTGATGTTTGGGCCTGTAGCTCAGCTGGGAGTGCAAGCGGTTCGGTTATAGCCCATCTGGCGTGGTCCTCTAACTCACTTGTAGGCACCGTGTTCACATCACAGATTTTCTAGGTTCTCACCGAATTACATAAGGAGATGTTTTTAGGCAGGCACTCGGTTCGCACCACAGCAATTTTTTCAAAATTTCCAATATCTGGGCCTGTAGCGCAGCTGGGAGCGCACTACATTCGCATTGTAGGGGTCGTCGGTTCGAATCCGATCAGGTCCACCACTCAGACGGTAGCTTGGGGCTTATGCCCCAGGCTATCTTCTTTTTATGCCGTTACCCCCTTGGCAAGGTAAAGGTTCTGAAATTCCTCAAAGGACACATTAAACTCAACCTCAATTTCATAATCCCTCCGCACATAAACCGCTTTGATAAACTGTGCAAGGATCATCTTCTTTGTTTCAAAGTTGCATTTGTCGTACATGTCGGCCCAGCTTACCAACTGTGCGTATTCCTGCCGCACAATCTCTGTGCTTGCAATCCGGTTCTCCAGTTCCTCCTGTGCGGCCTGTATCTGTGCTTCCAAGGTCTTGATTGCTTCTTTAGTCTCGTCTACAAGGCTATTCAGCAGGTCAACATTCAACCGGCTCTTGCCCTGTAACACCTTGACCGTTTCGGCCCGGAGTGTTTCGTACTCCTCCTGTTTCTGGTGAAGCTGCTCCTGTACCAGTTTTAATTTTGCCTTAGCCAGCTCAATTTCTTTTGCGCTCTGCCGCTGGATCAGGTCTTGGGGCGGTTCACTCTTAATGCGTTCAAACTGTATACGGACAATCTTATTTACAATGTCATCCAGCTTCGTTACGCCATAGCCGGACTGTCCGTCACACTCCCCCGGATGCCGCACATTATAGTGACATTGATACCGGGCACGGGTTTCCCGGTGCAGCGTTCCATCTTTCCGTATCCGTTTCCGTCCGCTGGTGGTGAGGGTCAGCCTGCCTCCACAATGGCCGCAGAATACATTCCCCACCAATAAGGATTGACCTCTGGTGTTGAGCGGCACATCGTTATGGTGGGTCGTGCGTTTCTCCATGATTTCCTGTGCCCTTTGGAACAGATTTTCATCAATGATTTGGAGGTCAGGTATTACCTCAGATTTACACTCGCCGTTGCAAATTACGCCAGTGTATATCCTGTTTTTAATCATGCGATTAATAGAGGTTGTAGGGATATTCTTCCCTTTCCTCCCCTTGACCCCTTGCTCTGCCAGATATTTGCACAGGCGGTATGCTCCGTAGCCCTCAACTACATATTTCTGAAAAATCCGTTTGACAATTTCAGCTTCCGTTTCGTCAACCGTTAAATCAAACACAGACCGATTTTTCTTATTGATCCGTCCTTGCTGTTCCAGCCGGTAGCCATAGGGAACGCCGCCGCCAGTGTAATGTCCCTCTTGGGTCAACTGCTCCATACGGGTCTTGACACGAATGGAGATTTTGATACTCTCGCCGGAGGCTTGCCAGTACCGTATGTAATTCAGCAGCTTATCAACATGAGTATCAAATCGCTGTTGCCCCTCCATCGCGCTCCAGACCTCGATACCGTTCTTGACAAACCACTCAACTACAAAAGGCGTCTCATCATCCTTGCGGCCCAAACGGTCAAACATGAACACAAGCAGAATGTCAAACTTTCCTGCTAGTGCGTCCCGCTGGATTTCCTGGATCGCATCGCGGTCTTTGGCAGATACCTTAAAGCCGGAAACACCCTTTTCGGAAAACTCTTTGACGATTTTCCATCCCGTTTGCCGCTGACAAAATTCCCGGCAGCATTGTTTCTGCATGGGAATATCGTCCTTTTCCACTTGTCCCAAGGTGGAGACCCGGTAAAGGCCATAGACACGTTTGCTGTTTTCTGTTGTCTCAAGCAACATAGATTCAGACATATATACTCCTCCGTTTTCTGTATTCGGATGGTGTATATATGGTCTCCAATTCAGTTTTCAAGGTACATATCTACACCATTATTATCTCATATTTCTACAAATAATGCAAAAAATCAGTTCTTTGGGGCTGTGCTGCTGGACAACAAAGTATTCTTGATATTTTTGACAGCGGCCGGGTTGCTCTGTCCGCTGTATCTGACAGTGACTTTACATCCGTCGATATAAAACACCTGGGACTGTTCGCTGTTTTGCTCTGTCCTCTCGGTTCGGGTGATCTTCTCCATATTGCACACTCCCATATATGACAAAAACCGCGTCCTCCTGCGGACACGGTTTTGATGTGTATTATTTTCATAGCAGCAACGATTTCAGGAGCATACTGGACGGCGGCTGGCTCCGCCTAACACGGGACTTTCACCCCCTGCGGGTCTCGCAGATCGCCCTCTTTGCCTGCGACGGCTCACGGCCCAACGAGGCCGCTTCAACGCTCGGACTGAGACTGGGCAAGCGTATCATTATCCTGATATACGGGTCATGGCCGCAAGCCCGCCACAGCTTGTTGTGCGCTCGGTGGCCGCTCGCCCTATACCTCCTTTCTTTCGGTGGGGTCTTGGCCAGCTCACTTCCGCACGGCTTCCCTTTCGGCCGTATATCAAACGTATCCAGTAGACCTATTCAATTACCAGACTGTCGCCAGCCCGCACAGGCCCGCCGTTGGTGGTGGGTCTGTGCCGAATGGCAACGGCTGTCGAAATGTGGCTCAAATTGAGACACGTTTCAAGACGGCCCGACTGGACGGCTCCAGCCGGGCCGAATAACGCTTTTCTAAAGCCAGTCGGCCAGCACATCCATCAAGCTGGTGGGCGTGACACTGTTCCGGGAAAGTTTGTCCATCAGGGTGTAGATCCGCTGAGCCTCCGTGGTCAGGTCAAAGGCCAGGGCCTGCGCCCCGCTGTTCTTCTCGATGATCTTCACTCCGTACTGCTCCGGCTCACCCTCATTTACCAGAATGTAGTAGTCAAGGGCAAGCGGTCTCCCGTCCTCGGTATGGGCCAGTTTCGATGTATAGGAAATATCCCGCATAAAGTTCCCTCCCTATAATTGGTGGCGCTTTACCTTTCCGGGCGCTTATGCGGCCCGAAACGCCAGAATACCGGCAATCAGCTTGATCTCCAGCCTGTGCCGCATGGTCTCGTCCACGCACAGATAGGTGTTGCCGTTCTCGTCAAACAGCCGCCGCATGGATAACCGGGCGATATAGCCCTCGTAGCGCCGCAGGACGGCGCTCACAGCATCAGGGTCGCCCTTAGAGGCCGCCCGGATGGTGTCATAGGGCAACAGACGGCTGCGGGGCTTGTTGCGGTTTTTAGTCATGTTCGTATCCCTCCATCAGCTTTCGTAATTCCTCCAGGGTGCTTGTCCGCCGGTACTGCACCGTAGAACGGTTTAGTCGGAGTCGTCCGGCTATCTCCTCATCTTTCATGTCCAGGAGATAGGCCAGCAGAACGATGTCCCTCCGCTCCGGGGATAGGGCAGTCAAGGCCCGTACAAGGTCGCCGTCTTTCACCTCAATGTCCATATCCAGGACAGCGAACACCCGGCGATCCGGGGCATATCGGTCTATGTACTGGAGACTTTGCAGCTCCTGCTGGCTCAGGTCGGAAAAGGCCACTTCTCGCTTGCCCAGCCGGTCATACTCCAGGTGGATATTGATGGCCTCGTTTTTCACGATCCGTTTACAGTAGGCGTCAAATGCGTGCTGCTTGTCTTGCTCTATGCCCATGTTGTCACCCCCTTGGAATAAAGGGGCTTGTTTTTCCCCTCTGTCCTTATTACAAGTGCAGCAGGGCGTTTTGCCAAAGTCGCAGAAAAGCAGTTCCTTTTCTGCAAAAGGCTATATAATTCGTCTCTTTTCGCGCCTCGCCGGTGGCAGGTATCAGATAACGGCGATTCCCGATATAAAGGCAGGCTTTTTGTCGAACATAAAATGACCGCCGCCCCTCGGTTCAGGGCGGCGGTCTCTATCGGTTTCTGGCCTGTTTGTGATGTGATGCACCGTTTCAGCATAGCGCCATCCTCCTTTCGTAGATAGGAAGATGGTAGCAGACATTTCTCCTGTTATTCTCCCGGAAATCTCCTATTACTCTCCTATTATTCGCAAGTTTCGCTGGAATACGACGTAAACTTATAGCCTACACGGTGAACCGTCTGGATATAGCAGGGTTGGCGTGGATTCGTCTCGATTTGCTTTCGGAGTTCATGTATGGCGCGGTCTATGGGTTGAGCGTACTCCATGTCCCAGGCGTTCTCACATATCTGTTGGGCAGTCAGTACAATACCAGGATTTCGCATAAAATAGAGCAGCAAGGAAAATTCCCGGTGGCGCAGGCTTATGGGCTGTCCGCATACCTTTGCCTCTTGTCGGGCGGGGTCGATATAAATATCACCTACCCGAAAAGGGGCTGTTTCTGCGCTGGTAGGGTCATTATAATAGTTGTATTCGATATATCGTCGGAGCTGGGCATAAGCGAGGTTGACAATCATGGAGTAGGGACGTTTGCCGGAAATGCACATATCCGCGCCAAGCTGTACCATACTCTTTACATCCTGTTCCGGCGTATTTGATAGGACAATGACTGGTAAGAAGCTGATACGGCGAATATTTATCAGCCATTCAATTTGCTTGATGCTTCGCAGATAATCTAAATCAACAATCAGCAGATGAAATGCCTGTTGGCCCAGCAAACGTCCTGCCTCCTGCACGGTGAAAGATACGTTTAGTACCAGATTGTGCTGGGCTGTTAGAGATTGCAAGGCCGTGAACAGTTCATCAGGCAATCCCATAGTCAATGCGTTGTATGCCATTTGAGATAGGCCCTCCTCTCTCGGAAATATGTCTCAACTTGAGACGCATTTCTACAAATTTCGCGTATTGTTTTTTGAAAGAGCGGGACGGCAAGAACCGTCCCGCTCTTAAAAGAGGCTATCTACTTATCCAAAAAGTTCTTCAGCATTTGCGCCGCCTGTGCGTAGGTTGCTAGTCCCCATGGGATCACCGTAACCGTCGCTGTAGCCATTGACAATGCCCTGCGCCGCTGCCCAGCGGACAGCGCACATGGAGAAATGTTGTTTTTTCAACAGCTTCTTACAGCCTCATTCAACTGTTTACCATAATGGAGAGGATAATCTTATCGGTTTCTGCCATTCCTTCTTTTCCCAAAATACTTATGTTGTGGATTGTGTTCTCTACTCCCTTGGAAACAATACCATCTCCAGAGTAGAATTGTTGTCCGTTACAGAACATTTCATATCCAAAAATGCCTGTATCAACCGCAAGAGAAATTTTTGCAGCACAACTTGCTTTTGCCCCATCACAGATTACACCAGAGGAAATAGCCAGTGCGTTAACAATGGTGTGAGAGATGTCTTCCAATGTTCCGCCATAGAGGTAACAAATAGCTGCGCCTGCGCCTACCCCTGCGCTGATGGCTCCGCAGTAGGCAGACAACCGGCCAATTCCGCTTTTTAGGTGGATTGCTACTAGATTGGAGATGGCCAAGGCGCGGTAGAGTGTTTCCTGATCTCGGCCTAATTCTTTTGCGTATTCTATGACCGGTAGGCTGACTGTCATTCCTTGGTTTCCGCTTCCTGAGTTAATAATTACGGGTAGTTCACACCCATTCATACGGGCATCGGAGCCAGCAGCAGCCATAGCCCGGGCCCGGGTGCGGACATTGTGGCCCTGAGTGCAAAGAAGAGTTTTGCCTACACTGGCACCATAGTTTCCACGCAGACCTTCCTGTGCGATGGCACTGTTGTAGGCCATCTGGCGGTCAAAGATTTCCTGCACATCATCCGTGTTCAGCGTGTTGGCAAAGTCAAAAATTCGCTCTACAGTCAACTGCTCTAAATCTGTTGCTATTTGATTTTCTTTTGGACCATAGTTGGAGTCAAACAAAATATTCCCGTTCTTTTCAATTCGGACAATATTTGTGTGGTGATCTGCGATGTGGACTTTTGCCCAATCTTGCCCTTTCCAGGCAGTGACGAAAATATCCAAGACTCGCTTTGTGTCAGCGGGACGGACGATGATATCTGTATTTTGCAGGTAGCGCTCCAACTCCTCAATTTGGCTGGGAGAGACACTAGAAATTACCTCCAACTCTCTAGTTGGATCTCCTGCTATAATTCCAGCCGCTACAGCAGCCCGCATTCCTCGTTTCCCGCCAGTATGCGGCACGACAACGCTTTTCACATTTTTTATAATATTGCCGCTTACCTCCAGTTCCACTCGGTCTGGCAAAGCGGCTAAGGCCTCCCGTGTCTTTGCTGCGCAATAAGCAACTGCGATTGGCTCTGTACACCCCATGGCAGGGACAAGTTCATCTTGTAAAATGCGCATATAGGCCTGATAAACCATAGAATTTCGTTCCATATCTCTCTCCTTTCACTCTTCCTTGCTCAGTGATTGCCTTAATGCTTTGGTCAGCTGAGCAGGACAAGAGGTTCCTTTGTTTTTGCATTCAACATCCTTGAGTAGCGCAATCAACTCCTCCGGAGTGCGGCCTTCGGCAAGCAGCGCAAGTCCCTTTCCGTTTCCGTCGCAACCGCCCTCGAAATGTATATTGCACACTTTTCCATCCACAATCTCGTAAGTAATCTCCCGAGAACATACCCCGGTAGGAATAAAATGATACATAATAACCCCTCCTGAATCAGAAAGTCTCTTTTTCAATCTCTCCGTCTGTTTATTTTGTCCAACATACCAATTTCCGGAATAAGTTTAAAAATCTCGAATCAACATCGACCAGGTTTTCTGGATGGAACTGAACGGCTAAAATGGGGGCAGTTTTTCCCTCGATTCCCTCAATAATTCCGTCACTAGCCCATGCGCTGGGGGTTAACTCGTCCGCTAAATCTTTGATAGCCTGATGGTGGTAACTGTTTACCGAAAGCGTGTCATTTCCCAGCAGCTCATAGAGTAGTGTGTTTGGCTGAACAGAAATGCGATGTGTACATTCACTGCGCAGTTTCATATCCTGTTTGTGACAAATGGAAGCGACCTGTTGAGAATAGATATCCTGATAAAGTGTGCCGCCCAACGCAACATTAATGACCTGTGCCCCTCGGCATATCCCGAATAAAGGTTTGTTTAGATGTACACATTCTTGTACAACCTGAATTTCAAACTGGTCTTGTGCCTGTATGCTGTATGTTACTTCCGGTATAGGGTCTTCTCCGTAAAAGAGCGGTGAGACATCCGGTCCGCCTGGAACCAATATTCCATCTAACATCTTCAGTACATGGGTTATATCTGCTCTCTGATCTTCTTTTGTCAGCAGAATCGTGACCCCTCCCGCCCGATGAACCGCTTTAATATAATCTCGTTTAACAAAATAAAACGTGTCTGTTGGATGATAACCGCAGAGCACCCCAATCAGCGGAGCCATAACATATCCTCCTTAGCTTTTCACTATTATAAGTATTGTTTGAACCATCGAAGAATCTCTTCTATACGCCTAATCCGATTGATCGGCTTTCCGCTGCGAGAGAGATTGTGACTTTCACCGCGGAAAACAACCATTCGTGCAGGAATACCCTTGCCACGAAGAATATAAAACATCTGCCGCGCCTCCTCTAGCGGGCAGCGCATGTCGGCATCCGAGTGAAGAAATAACATGGGTGTGCGAATGTTATGGGCATATCGTAGGGGGGAACTCTCCCACAGACGGTCCATATCCTCACATTCCAAAATTGAACATCCCATTTGATCTTTTACATATTCTTTGCCGATATCGCTGAGTGCTTCCTGACTGACCCAGTTAGATATGCCTCGCTGGGAGACAGCGGCGGAAAAACGATCACAATGTCCAACGAGCCAGTTAACCATAAACCCACCATAAGACCCCCCGTTTACACCTACTCTTGTGATATCAATCTGGGGATATTTTTGGATAGACTCATCCAGCATCTGGAGTAAATTCTGCATATCTATCGTGCCATAAAGTCCGTTGATCTGTCCAAACCGATTGCCGTATGTGTCGCTTCCCCTTGGATTGCAGAATAAGACAAAGTATCCTTGTGCCGCCAAGCATTGCAGTTCGTGGGAGTAGATCGGTCCATATGCACTGCGTGGGCCGCCATGAATAGAGAGTACCGCCGGATACTTCTTTTTGTCAGAAAACATGTGCGGCTTTAGGACCCAACCATAGACAGATACTCCCTCCAGGTCGTTAAATGTGATCGGCTCTGGTTTGGACAGTCCCCATTTCAACTGAGGCTGAGGTACTTCTGCCAAATTTAGGTCCGTCTCGTCCTGCGCCAGGTATAGTTCGGCTGTGCGCATCTCCCGGTTTCCACAATAAGCAATCCGCCCATTTGAAACGTCTAGTGACTCCACTGTAAGGGAATGTGTCAGAAAATCTGAAACCGTTCCATCCAATGCAAGCCGCTTTACGCCGCTTTTGTGGTGAATTGAGGTAATAAAGTATAATACGTTTTCGGAGACACAGAGTTTCTTGCCAGAGTCGGGGAATATGTCGTTTAACACACTGTTTAGTCCGACATTTCCTTCATAAGGGGCAAATAGAGTCGCGGATTTGTCTTGGGAATGTACTTGAAAGAAACCGGTATATTCATATCGGCCAAAATGCTGCCCGTCAGAGCCCGCAAAGTACAAATTGTGATCAAGGGCAAAGATTTGACGAATATAAAATTGTCCCGGCGCAATCCACTCTTCACAATTTCCAGTGGATATATCCCAACAGTAGAGTCCCGGCTTTTCTAAATCCGTCTCCTGCTGATACCACCCTACAAGAGCTATTTTATTATCCCATGTATAGTAAAGTTGAATTTTGAAATCTGATGGTGAGGCATGGGCAATACTTTTGTCGGAAAAGTTATAGATGTATAGCCCCTCATTCTTTCCGCAAATCCATCCCTTCCCATCGCAGGTATACGGATATTCCTCAATCTCAAAGGGCAAATCCGGCTGCTTCTCACAAGGTTCTGCTGCCTTTACCAGAAGTGCTCCATTCTCAAGAACGATACTTTCACTGAAAGAGAGCGGAATTTCAATTCCTGGCTCCATACCCCTGCCAGGAATCCATTTTTTTATCTGTGTTTCATTTTTGCTTAAGCTGTTAGAGATGAACAATTCATCATCTTCAGACCAGAAATACTGAAATGATGCGTCAGATAAAAAAATCTCCCACCGTTCATTTGTAATCAGGTCCAGCACTATCAAATTTGATGCATACTGATTTAGGTTGTCGCTGAATGACTTGATGGTATAACCAAGATATTTTCCGCTAGGGGAAAAGCGCGGATTAGTCACCGACCTCAAAGCTAGTATCGATTTTGGAATGGCAATTTCCATATTACTCACATCCTGTTTTGATATTAAAGGGGGCGATCACTTTCTTTCCATGACCGCCTCTTGCATAAATGATGACCTTTATACTACCACCCAATTACTACTCCAATGCTCAGGAAAATGCAGCAAAGGAAAAATACAATAATATAAAGTGGGAAAATCAGCTTGACCCAGTCTTTAAAAGTGGTTTTAGCCAAAGCCAAGCTACCAATGAGCACGGCATTCGTCGGATTAAGCAGATTAGTGAAACCATCACCCAGCTGGAATGCCAGTACAGAAATCTGTCGAGAAACCCCCAGCACATCACTAAGTGGGGCCATAATGGGCATTACTGCCACAGCTTGTCCGCTACCGGATGGAATAGCCAAGTTGATAATAGAGTTTGCTATAAACATGCCGATGGCGGCAAAAACGTTATTAAAGTTTACAAGCAGTTGGGAAATATAATACACAATAGAATCCAAAATTCCGGACATGTTCAGCACTGTAGTGACTCCAGATGCCACAATGATTACAATTATGGAAGGCACCTGACGCTGGGCTCCGCTGATAAACGCTTTCATAGTTCTGTCCAAGTCATATTCTACTACAAAGCCGCAAATCAAGGCCACAGGCAGCATAATGCCAGCCAACTGAATGGTGCCAAAAGAAAATTTTGCCGCGCAGATGGAGAAAACGATAAATCCGGTAAAGAAGACTCCGAGGCACAGCGCCTGCCGCACCGTCATAGTTTGATTTCCCAAATCCGTCGATTCTTCAAATTCAGAGAAATCAATCTTATCCATAACGCTGTTGGCCGGATCTTTTCGTACCCGTGCCGCATACCAACACATATATCCTGACATGACCACAAGTAGGACAACGGTAATAATGGTACGATAAACCGCACCGGAAAAGGCGGGCAGCCCTGCTATTTCCTGTGCCAGTGCTGTGGTAAACGTGCTGATAGGCGAGGACATAAAGCCACAGTATGCACCTAAAGCCAACACGCCTACCGCAAATATATTATCTACCTTCATTTTACGGGATAATTCTACGCTTAACGGGATGAATGGTAATACCGTCATCACACCGACAGTACCTAGAGCACCAAAGCAGATAAAAATAAGAGGGATAATCAGTAAAACTTTTTTATTGAATTTCTTTAGCAGGATATTTATTCCTGTATCCAAGGCCCCACTGCTAATTACAACCCCGATAGCACCGCCAACAACCAGCATGGCAATAATGGTAGAACCACTTCCAGAAAGGGCTGTTTTCGGCGTTTCAAGTAAAACTTTGATGGGATTAAGATAAATCTTTTCTGTACGGGTATAACTGTTGGGATCCACCATTTTATCTACTCTCGCGTAGTTGCCAGAAGGAATTATAAATGATAAAATATATACGACAGCCAAGATGATTAAAAGGAGCGTGAAATTAGAGAACGGCTTTTTTTCTTTTGCATGGGATTTCATAATGTACCTCCCCAAATATATTTTTGATTCAGCTCATATCTTGTTTTTCTTAGATCCCCAATAGGGCGTTGCTGCTAGCTAAGATCACATCGCCTTATTTCCATGTCATAATAGCAAAACAAAGGTTAGTTGTGAAATAGTTTTTTGGCATAATGTTATGTAAAAAAATAGATTGATGGAGGTCGCTTACATGGATCTTATTAAAATTAAGTATTTTGTTAGCGTTGCACGGCACCTCAATTTTTCTAAAGCCGCAGCAGAATGCCATGTAGCACAAACAGTAATTAGCCGTCAAATAGCTAGTTTGGAAGATGAATTAGGGGTAAAGCTGTTTTATCGGGACAAACGGAAAGTCAACCTGACCCCTGCGGGCACTACTTTCTACAACGATGCAGTATTTTTAATTCAATATCAAAAATCAATGATAGATCGAATACGAAGCAACAAAATTGGCTATCAAGGGAATTTGAAGATTGGAGTAGGACCATACGAGAGTGAATTGATTACTCAGGTTTTGGCAGACTTTGCAGCGGAAAATCCCAATATAGAGATTAGCTGCTGGAAGTTCTCATATGATATCCTGCCCTTTCGATTTAACCGCGGTTTTGTAGATGTTGTGGTATCCACTGAAACGTGCGCAGCGCTGTTCAATCCAGTTCATTTATCACAAATTTACCCGCCAAAGTGGGTTTTAATGGGACACAAGAACCTTGCGTTTTGGGAACAGAACAATCATTTATCTACAGAAACGCTTATTGTACAAGAAGATATGCTTACCGATTCGTTTATACGCAAATGTATCTATGAGGGTATCCAGCCAAAGGCTTTCCTGAAAAGCAATTTCTATGAGACACAAAAGTTGATGGCTAGCGCAAAACTTGGCTTGGCTCTCATTCCTGCATTTTGTGACTTATCTTCAGATGAACTAAGTATCTTATTTCCTGCAACCTCCTGTGTTCCAGGGTTTGTTGCTGCTTATAATCCAGAAAATCAAAATCCAGCAGCAAAATTGTTTTTTAATAAATTGGAGTATCACTATTTGACTTCATCCACTGGAAGTTAATAATCGTTCCATAAGTGTCAGTGCTGTGCTAAGTGTTTTCCAAACTATACCAGATAATAGTTCATCTGTCAGGCCGATTGTTAGCGCATTATGCTTCCAATTAGGTATTTTCCCTTTCTGGAATGTGTCTCAATTTGAGACGCATTTATCGACAATTATTGTGAGATGGGGGATTTACTTTATCCCAGAATCGCCGCTGTGATTTTGAAGTCTCTGTTAAAATTTCTGGGGCTGACAACCTTATCGTCGCTGCCATCGTCTGCGCCATAGAACAAGGCCACTCCACTGGCGCAGGTATTAGCTACACCTCTTTTCCCTGTCATCCGTTCCACGATTTCAACGGTATGGGCGATCCGTTCCGCTGCTATCAGCTTTTTATATTCCGTCATGTGCCTGCCTCCTGTCAGTCAAAAATGTCCGGTCTGCCAACGGCGGTAAAACCGGATGCGGAAAACTCAGTGACAACAACATTATTCCGCCCGCTGGAACAGTGACAGACCAGCAGCTTCCCGGCCGCGTTTCTGCCTACAATGATGCCGACATGACTATCATCCGGGTAAAATGCCAGGTCTCCCGGCTGGGCCTCGGCTTGGGTGATGTTGGTGCAATAGGTATGCTGAGCGCGGGCGCCCCCGCCGTGGCCTATGATATAGCCCTGGCTGTTGTTGAATGTCCAATCGACGAAGCCGGAACAGTCAAGCCCGAATGGGCGGTAAGTTCCAGTAGAAGAATTGCCAGCGGCCCATACTTTTGTAAGCTGCCCCCAACGGGAGTCCCAGCCGATGGCCCGGCTTTTGCCGCCCCAAAAATAGTTGACTTTCCCCACAAGCTGAAGCGCAGTCTGTACGGTATCCCGGCGGGTCTGATCCAGGTCGGCGGGTAGAGCGGTCAGCACTTCTCGCACATCGGCGCTGGTAATGGCAAGGCTCCCGGCCAGGGATGTCAATGCGGCCCGGTCTGCCAGCAGCTCATTCAATGCGCTTTTCTGGTAGTCGGAAAAGCCATAGGAAACGCTCATATCGTCCGCAGTCTTGGCGGTAATCGTGATATTCAAAACTGTTTCCGTCCAGGCCGCTGTGCTTCCGCTGGCAGGATGGTCTATGGTCTCATCGGCCACGGCAATCTCTGTCATATCCCAAAATACGGCGGTCAACTTAGCTACTCTGTCAGTGTCCAGCGTGGCCACGTCCAGACCGCTCACGTTGTTCCCGGCGGTTTTGACGGCAAACACGGCCAACACATCGGCCCAATCCGAGGCTTGTCCATGTACGATGATGGTGTCATAGTCTCCGGTTTGCAGCAGCTCCAGACGGCTGTTGTAGGCCATGTTGACAGATCCAACAGCCTGGGCCACGGAGACGGCCCCCGCAGCGTTAGGTTCCTGAGCGAAAAAGAGGCCAAAGGGAGAATTGGCAACGGCGGCAATCACGATGACGATGACCAGGGCCATAAGCAGAACAGCGCCCCCTACAAGGCCCGCCGCCGCGCTGATCATGGCGTGGGCAGCTTTTACAACGGCCTGGATCAGTTTCTTGAACACGGTTCCGGCGTTCCGGGTTGCCTGCTTCGCCTGGGTGAACATCTGGCGCTGCATTTGCCGCCGGGCGGCTTTTGCGGCCCGCGCCGCAGGTGTGACAGGATGTGGGGCGGATTTAGCAGAGGGTTTGAACGCGCCCCGGCGCACCTTGGGGGTCAGCGCCTTTTTCCCGCTGTTTCCAGGATTGGCAGCAGCGTTCCGCTTTGAGAGGGTAAATGGGGGCTTCTGCTTGATGTCTCTCTTCCCTCTGGCCGGGGCGGAGGGACGCTTACCCGGTGGGGCTGGTACAGTGCTGGGGGGTATGGTATGAGAAGAATGAACGCCTTGCGGTACATGGAGGACAGAGTTGGCTCCAGGACAGCGCGGCAATCCAGAACGTTGGTTGTTCATAGGAGACTTGGCCCGTGTGGTGCTGCTCCCGGTCTCCTTAATAGGAGGTCGGAGTGCCTCTGCCTGGGATCGTTCTTTGAGCACCTGGGCGGAGGGGCGTTCTTTTAGCGAATTGGCCGTCTTGTGGGGCCGGGCCTGCTTTGCATCCGCAGCAGATACGGAGGGGCGGCGGGGTCTTGGTTGTCTGCCGTCTGTGGCGGGAGTGGTACGCTGCTCCACAGTCTGGCGCTCTTTCAGCGGATTGATTGGGCGCTCCGCTCTCTGCTCCCTGGGCATATCGGGCGGGCTGTCCCAGCTCCTGGCAGGTTCTACGGGGATGTCACTGGCAAGGGTATCCCCCCGGGGCGGGGTCTCCGAGGCCGTTTGCGGCTTATTCACAGGGGTGTCAGCCTGTTTCCAGGCGTGTTCCCGTCCCTGTCGGGTGGCGCGGTCATAGACTGTCCCGGCCAACTCGTCTGCGGCCCAGCGTCCGCTCTGTTCCACCTGGTCAGAGGCGTAGCGGCTATCGCCCTCCGCCACGCTGGGGCGGCGCTCCAACTCCCGGATATACTTCTCTTTCATCATACGGGTGGCCTGCTTTGGCATCCCGGCAGACTTTGGTTTTTCTTTAGGCTTGCCCATCTTGGGCTTTTCCTTAATTCGTTTCATGGCATACTCCTAACGGTAGGAATGTCGAAAAGCGTCTCAAATTGAGACGCTTTTCGACAGGGCCTTTATTTATCCTCCGGGGTGGTGTTCCACAGGCGGTACAGCTCTCCGCTCCGGGGGAACTCATTGGCAAAGGGTACGATGGAACTGCCAATCCGCAGCAGGCCGTGGCCCGCCTCGGCGCTGGTGACGTGTCCCATCTGCGTTTCGGAGATGTTCAGCAGCCGGGCCAGCTCCGCCCGGTCGGTGGCCGCCTGGTTCAGCAGCACCAGAAATTCACTGTTGGCGAACATCAGCCGGGCGGTATCGGAGCGCAGGCACTCCTCCACATTCTGCGTTGCGCCGGTCATGGCCGCGCCGTACTTTCTAAACCGCTTCCAGCACTTGTAGAGGAATTGGGCGCTGTAATAATACTTGAAAAAGAGATAAATCTCATCAATAAAGACCCAGGTATACTTCCCCGCCAGCCGGTTGGCAGCCACCCGGTTCTGAATGGTCTCCATTGTGACGTTAAGAGCCGTGGGCTTTAACTGCTCCCCCATCTCATAGAGGTCAAAGGAGACGATACGGTTGGAGATGTCGGCGTTGGTCTCATGGGCGAACATATTCAAGCTGCCCTCTACAAACAATTCAGAGGCCAGGGCCAACTCCTCTGCCTCCCGTTCCGGCTGGCGCTTGACCTCGTTGCGCCAGTCCGCCAGGACAGGCTGGCGGGCCTTGCCGCCGCTTTTGACAAAATCGTGGTAGACATTAGCGGTGCAGCGGTCAATGATGGACTTATGAAACGCCCCCAACTGACCCACGCCCATTTGCTGTTCGCAAATACTCATCAGCAGCTCAGACTTCATAGCAACGGGGTTTTCCCCTACGCCGTACCCTCTTGCAATCTCCAGAGGATTGATATGGTGGGAACTGCTAGGGGAAATTTCTATTACAGCCCCGCCCAGGGCACGGATCAGATCGGAGTATTCCCGCTCTGCGTCAATGACGATAATATCATCCTCAGTGGACAGCGTGATAAAGGTAATGGCCTCTTTCATGCTGAAAGACTTGCCGGAGCCAGACACGCCTAAAATAAAGCCGTGAGGGTTGAGCAGCTTTTTTCGGTTGCAAATCAGCAGGTTCTTGGAAACAGCGTTGACGCCATAGTAGATACCGCCCGCATCCTGTATCTCCTGCACCCGAAAGGGCATAAGAACAGCGGCGCTTTCGGTGGTGAGGGTACGGGTCGTTTTGATCCGGCGCAATCCGTAGGGCAGCGCGGTGTTCAGGCCGTCCTCCTGCTGGTAGCGAAGAACTGCAAACTGGCACAGGGCCTTGCGCCCAATGGAGCATAAGGTTTCCGTATCTGCGTCCAGCTGCTCCAACGTATCGGCCATGTGGACAAGGGTGACGTTAGCGAATACCATGCGCTGATCGCGGGTACTCAGATCGTCCAGGAACTCTTTGGCCTCGGCGCGAAGCTGCTCCAGGTCATAGGGAATGACGGCGGTGAAGTTGTTGTTGGTGTTTTGCTTCTGCTGCCAGCGGGTGATGTCGCTCTCAATACCCATGATACGGGTCTGCATCTCTTTCACAGCCTCGTCAGTGGGGATAGGCAGGATGTCAATGGACAACATCAGACTGCGGGAAAAATCGGACAGGTCGGTAATCATACTGTCTTTGATATAGCTGGCGTACTCCCGGAGGAATAGGACACGGCCCACCTTGCCGCCCATTTCAAAGTGGTCGGCTTTGAAACACATCCCATCCGGGGCGATATAGTCTTTGAAGTGGTGGCCCCGGCGCATGGCGGCCCCCAGGTCAAACTGAAAATACTGCTCGTCGCCGGGCCGGAAAAAGTCATGGAAGATACGCAGCCGCTCCTGGTTGTCCAGCGCCCGCGCTCCGCTGTCCAGCTTGCCCAGATTCTTGGACAGGTCTGCGTCTACCCGGTGAAAAAAAGCGCGGGCCTCCTCCACGCTCCTGCGAACAACAGAGACAGTGATATACTTGTCCTGGATCAGGTTGTTGCTTGCGGCAGCTTTCTCGGTGAGGACGGCATTATACTCCCGGCGGTACTGATCCAGCCCATCCCCACGCTCTTGCATAAGGACGCTGCGGCGGAAGTCAGCCCCATTGAGACGGCGGTTATTGATGGTGATTTTGGTGGTGGCGTCGGTGGGCAGGCTGTTGAGGACGGCACAGTAGGAGCGGAACATATCCTCCTGGTCGTCATGGGAGGCCAGAGAATAATTGATGTCCGCAAAGCGCCAGGTCTGAGTAAACTTGCTGCCGCTCTGCCAGATACCGTCCCGGAAAATACGTTGGATAGGGATAGACTGTTGGACACTCTTAGGCACCTTGAAACGCTCCCGTTCACTCTTATTGGCAACGGCCAGGGTCTTAATCATCGTTCATCCCCCCTTTCCCCCCAATGGCCCGAAGATAAATATTTTCAGATTGAAACGTGCGGGGCCGGTTGCAGAGAAATTGGGATTTGAGCCAAGCCCAGGCAAACTGCTCAAAGGCCAGACCATTGTAGCGGAAAAACCCGGCCACAGCCAGCGGCGCCGCCGCCACAATGCAGACCCAGCTTGCGGTCTCCTGGCCCAGCACATTCTTTAACAGAAAGTACACGCCCACGGCCATACCGACGGCCAGGACGGAGCAAAAGAACTGCCGGGCAGAGAGACCGAAAAATAGGGTCTCCCTGTGCTGGCGCACTTCCTTATTGATTTTAATTTCCATTGTATTCCTCCATATCGAATGAATTTCTGACTTCATGGCCCCAAACATCCCAGCCGGGAGCGGCCTGTCTCGCAAACAGCTCCACGCGGGGCACGTCGCCCATCAGGGCCTCGATGCGCCTCCGGGCGATGTCCGGCTTTTTGCTGTGTTCCTCAATGCGTGACAGGATCACCTGATGGACGGTGTTGCTCTGCCGCCTGGGATGGCCCTTGGTGGCCAGCAGACATATCTCCGCATTGGCCCGCGTCCACCAGCCCAGGCCGGTAAACAGGCTGTCCTCTTTGCGGTTGACTTTCACCCATACAAAGGCCACGGTCTTGAAATGGAAGCCCCAGGCATCCATTACGCCCCACGCCTCCTGAAGCATAGAGAACGTGATCCACAGGAACAGCACACAGTTTTTGTCCGCCAACTCCTTAACGGGCAGAGCCTTGATTTCATTGACGGTCATGGTTGGGTAGTGGTTTTCCGCCACACCGGAGCCGCAGCGGTATTGATAGCGCCAGGGCGGGTCGGCATAGATTACCTGGTAGGTTTTCATAAGCCAAACATCTCCTTGACAATTCGCTCCGCGCCCTTGACCAGCCCTACCAGCACCAGCATATTAAAAATTGTTTCCGCCACATACTGCCAGCTCATGGTGACAGCGGACAGGGACGTGTCCAGGGTGGGGACGCTGGTGGAGGCAAAAGCGGAAAAAATCATACAGGCCAGGACGATGACTGCCCCCTCCATACAGACGCCAATGTAAGACTTGATAAAGGCTTTTCCCGCAAAGCTGGTGCCCTCGCCGGCAAAGGAGGCCAGAGGCAGCGGGGCCAGAGCCGTATACATATAGAGCCGGAAAAAGCGCCCGTACACGGTCATAATCAGAATAAAGGACAGTACCGTAATAAACAGACTGCCCAGGAGCGTCACAAACCATAGAGGGATGCTGGCTAAAAAGCCCACGCTTTCAATGGTGTCGATCATCTCCTGGGGGACGGCAACGCTGGCCGCGCTCATACCGCCCACATTGTTCATCACGGATTGGACAATACCGCCGCATATCTTGTATACGGCTGTCATCAACTCCATCGCGCTGCTGACAGCTACCTTAGCGGCGACAAAGCGGATAAAGTGCTTGATTGCAAACTCCGGGCGCTGAAAATCCCGGAAACTGGCGGCAGACTGGAAAATACTCATGGCAAAAAACAGTACCAGTAGGCCGTAACCGATTGCTTTCAGAGCATCGTTGATCGTTACAATGGTAGTCCAGATGGCCCCGCCCCGAAAAGTCTGGGGGGAGGTCGTTACCAGAGACCATATCTCCGTCAGCTTGTTATTCCAGGTGTTGAACGCGGATTGTAAATTTCCTACGATCCAGTTGTCACTCAAAAAATCACCTCCGCAAAAATGCGTCTCGACTTGAGACACATTTCGACAACGCTATGTTTATAAGATGGGGCGGGCCATACGGCCCGCCCCCGGCAGACTTACACCGCGCCGATGGTGGTCAGGATTTCTTTGCTGAACGCGATAATCAGGCCGCCGAACACGCACAGGATTCCCTGAGTGCGCTGGCTGGCGTCGTGGGACTGGACGCTCATGCCCAGCTGGACGATGCCCCAGCCCAGGACAATTACGCCGATGGCCTTGATGCAGGAAAAAATGAAATTGCTCAGGTTGTTGACAATGGTGAGAGGGTCATTTCCGGCGGCAAGGGCCGGTACGGTGAGTGCGGCGCAGAGGGTCAGCGTCAGAACAGCGGAGAAATAGAGGCAGCGGGCGCGGCGGTTCCGTCGAAGCTGCTACCGGGTGAGAGAGGTGCGTGGAGCGGTGTTGTTCAGCTTTTTCATAGAGATCATACCTTTCATTCAATAATTTCAAGATTATCCAGCCCGTCAAAGGGCATGGACAAATCCTCCTGGACAAAGGACAGGCCAGGGTGGTGGACATAGGGCGCGGCCCCTCCGTCCTCGGTACGTTTGAGGTTCGGATGCTTCAAAATATCGTACTTCCTGTCCATCACCGGCTTTTCGCCTCGGATAAACAAAATAGCGTAGTCATTGTCCAACGTCCTAACCTCGTCGGGCAGCAACAGCTCGCGGCCTGTCTGCTGATAGCTGGTGGAACTGGAGCCGTGTGAGCCACGGGAAACACTTCGATTCCGGGTATCAATGGTCTCCTTACCCAGCAATTCAGAAATGTACTTATGGGTCGATTATAGCGATAGGTAAGACTTGAGCAATTATGCTTTCCGCCTTTTCCCCCGCTTCACACCGTGCAGGCGGCTTTCACCGCACACGGCGTTCCATCGGAAACAGGTATTATCCAGATTCACACACACTTAACTACTTGAAGATGGTTGTGTTTTGCTCATGCGATTTCCGGCAATCTTGCCAAAATCCGCAATTTGTTGAGCTTTTTCAGTTGCCCCTTGGTCGGTTGAACAAGGCACATATACCGCTCAATGGTTTCCTGTGTTTTTGCATGGATTAGGGCATGGACATCACGGTGAACAATAACAAGATTTTCATATCGGTCATCACCGCTATAACATCTCGGTGTTTTGTGGTGGCAATGGATTTCATCTTTTAAGAGATGTTTTCCTGTTATCGCACATCTTCCGTATTGCGCCGCATACAATGAAATTCTGTTGTCCAGGTATTCCACTGAATAGTTTGGTGCATCTTCCAGCATAAGTGCTTTTAGAATGGATAAGTCCACGCCCAGCGGTTTATGGATAAGTGCCCGCCCCTCCGGGGTATAGTTACAGGTTCCACGCCTCATGTGCATTGCGTTTTTGGTCTGGACAAATGCTATTGGTACAACAGGGTATCCGTCCACAAAGCGAAGCTGTGCGCTTTTTCCATAGGTGTCCTGAATATAGCCCTTTCTGCATTTCCCGGTTTTCTTTAGCCGTCCTTTTAAGCGATTTTTTATGGTTTTGTTCACATGAAATGCAATCAGGTCAAAATCTACATAAACACAGGTGGCAATTTGGTAGTATTGGTGTTTACCAATGACAGCGGCATTAAAGCGGTTTATCGCTTTATGTGCTTCCTGCTCGTTCTCCGGGTGCTGAATATTCTTTGCCAGGGTTTTGAGCAAATCCTGTGTTTTTCGGAAAGCCTTATCACTCATATGTGACCTAACCTTGTACTTGCCGCCACTTGGAACAGCTTTCAGCTTAAAGCCGAGAAAATTTGTGTAGGATTTTTTCAGATTGACAACCTTTGACTTTTCCTCATTCACCGTCAGCTTCAAACGTTCCGCAAGCCATTTCTTCGTAGCGAGGTAGATTTTATTGGCATCGCTCCGCTTTCGGCAAAAGATTTTGAAATCATCGGCATATCTCACCAAGTACATCTCTTTCAATGCTGTTTTTCGCATAGCCTTATTTTCGTTTCCCCTGTTTCTTCCGCCATTCGGATTATAATTTGGGGGAACAGACGGCATTGGCATAGTCTCCCATTGACTGGACATCCACCAATCAAGTTCATTCAACACGATGTTGGAGAGAAGCGGGGAAAGGACACCACCTTGGGGAGTCCCTTTTGTTGGGTAGACTATATTGCCGTCAGGCAGTATAATTGGCGCTTTCAGCATTTTGGTGATGATACACAGCAGCGATTTGTCCTGAATCCCCAGCGTCCACATCTGCTTCCGCAATTTTGCGTGGTTTACATTGTCAAAGAAGCCCTCAATATCAATGTCCACCACAAAATGCAAATCTTGAATCTGAATCATTCTCATGCACTGTGCTATGGCGTGTTCTGTGGAGCGGTTTGGACGGAAGCCGTTGCTTCGCTCATGGAATTTCGCCTCGCAGATCGGCTCCAGAACTTGGAGAATACACTGCTGCACGATCCTATCCCAGATAGACGGTATTCCCAGAGGTCTGGTTTTTCCGTTATCTTTAGGAATCTCTACACGTTTTACAGGGCGTGGCCTGTACCATCTGAGTTTTCTTTGTACGGCACAAACAAAATCCTCTGTGGGAATCTTTTCAATATCCCGGATATTTAACTTGTCTGTACCTGCGGTCATACTGCCCTTATTGCGCTTCAATTCCCGGTATGCCAACAGAATGTTATCCCTGGACGCAATCAGTTCAACGAGATTTGTGAACACTTTGCCGGATTTGCTGTCAGCGTACAGTTTATCAAAGGCAGCTGTCAGGTCGTAATATTCCGCATATCGCAGAGTGTTGCGTTTGAGTGCTTTCTTCAGAGCAGCCACAGACATCTCCTCCTTTCGGATTTGATTCTCTTTGTCTTACTCGAAGCTGTGATTGTGTGTGTTTTCTTATTTGCCTGTTTTCGACTGGTGGCTATCCCTCCACCGTATTTCTACGGTTTCATCGGTACTGTGCCACTACTTTCACAGTCCTTAAAGGCGCTTATTGTTCTTCGCCGCCACCACATCAACAGTCTGCAATGACCTCCGTGTGAGATGTGATGCAGCGAAATTAATAATTAAGAATCAGCAGAAAAACGGCGAAATAGGATAAGGAGAACGAGAAAAGAGTGCGCAGCAAGGAGCAGCACACTCTTTTCTTCATTGTCAATGGAGGAAGGAACAGGTATAGTAGTAGGAAAGAAAGAGAAATAAGAGAAGAAAGGACAGCCCCTACCACAGTTCGTCCTTTCTCCAGAGACAGGGAGCATGCGGGAAAAGCAGCATCCCAGCCAAGGAATATGATAAGGGAAAAACGGTTATTTTGCAAGCTAATAAAGATAAAAAAATCTTCCCAACAACTGTATGTAGATGAGAAGTACTTGCGCACAAAGAGGGAGCAGGTGTGTCCGGTGTGCGGCCGCCGTGGGAGTTGGCAAGCACATGGGCAGTATGAGCGAAGCGTAATAGATTGCGAATCAGGAAGGGTAGTATATGGTAGGATCAAAATAAGAAGAGTGCAGTGCAAGAGCTGCGGGCACACACATGCCATAATCCCGGATTACATCATCCCATACAGCACATACAGCTTGTTATTTGTATTGCGGGTACTTGGGGAGTATTTTCTGAGGATAAGGACAGTGGAGGGGATATGCCGGCGTTACAACATTACGCCATCCATGGTGTACAGCTGGAAAAGGGTATTTGAGGAACACCAGGAGATGTGGCTGGGGGTATTGGCGGCGTCAGAGCAAACAGGTGGAGCGTTCATCCGCTGGCTCGTGAGGGAGCCAAATTATTCAGAACGATTGGGGGAAGCGTTTTTTAAAAAGACGGCACGTTCGTTTCTACAGAGGCACAGAGAAACGGCGAGGTATCGCCATGCTGTTTTTTAGGGTGGCATGGTTTTGGGTCTCCACATAAAACCGGAATTCCGTTTCGTACCAGGAGAGGGTAAACTGGAGGAAACAGGAAAGGAGGCCAAAGCAAGATGGAAAACAAGACCCTGAGCAAAGCGGCGGCAATGGCCCAGTTCCGGCTGGCAGTCATCGCTCCCGTCATCCATGGGCTCTACCTGGACGCCTCACGCAATGCATATTATGAACGCATCTTGGGCAAATGATTTTGTGGTGGCCGAAAAATTTTCGCCCACCACATTTTGATGCTGATTACCACGAAAAGCACCACCGTCATAGGTTGCCTTTGTCTCCGGGTGCAGACTTTCGTATATCTCCTTCCGTCGCAGAAGCAGCTCCCGAAATTCATCGTCAGATAAATCCTTGCGGACAAAATTCTCGTCTATTTCCGCCAAAGCCACTTGCAGGCCGTCCAAATCGCTGATGGTACACTCGATCTCTGTCCGGCCCAGCAGCTTCATGGCCTCCAGCCGGTGCAGTCCAGCAATCAGCGTATGGGCCTGATCCACCATGATGGGGTTAATCAGCCCCACCTCTAAAATGCTGTCGGCCAGCTCTTTCACGTCTCCCGGCGCGGCCTCCCCGCCGTCCGGGATTGACCGTGATCTCGCTGATAGGAACAAGCAATATCCTCACCTCCCCGGCCATGGGCCGCAGTTTCGTTCATCTTCGCCGGATGGAACACCTGGGGCCACGGTTGCCTATGGCGTCAGGTCTTTCATTCGGCTGTCAGGCGGGAAGGGCCGCGCCGGTCCTGGCTGTGTCCTCATTCTGTAAGGAAATGTGACCGGCGCGGGTTCCCTTGGTTGCCCATTTCTAAAGAATGTGCCGTATTATCAGGCGGCATGACCGCCTTACTGCTTTTTCCCGGCACGGGAGTATGTAAGCCCAACCATGGCGGGTTGGCGCGGTGCCAGCAGACGGTGGCGGCAGGTGACTAAGCTGCCCAGGCCGTTCCCCCAGCATCTCCCTTTTACCCTGCGATACGGGTGTTTGCGGTGTCTCCCGCGTCTGCGGCGTTGCCAACGCCGGACAGCCGTCCAGGTGTCGCTCGTACCTTTGATACTATCGTTTTGACGGGCAAGGAACAAGGGGCCACCCCCTTTCGTTCGTCCCCCGGCCCGCAGGCAGTCTTGGCGATTGTGCGGCTGATGCAGGATACAGCACTTACATACTGAATATGAGCGGGAGCTTGTCCCGCTGTTTTTCAAGGTGCTGGGGGATTTGCGGTTGTCAAGGAGCAAACTGGACGAGGATGCTGTTGAGAGTATCAAGATCATCCCCAACAAGATGTTCCCTTTGCTGGATTAGCAGAGAGACTTGTCGCGGATTAAGTGTTCTGCGATGGAGGTAATATCCATTCGCAACTCTCACACCCCCGCCGTAACCACGGAAGGTTTCGATGGGATGAGAACACATGAGTATGGCAACATCGCGGCAAATCGTTCTTCTGGAAACGTGAAATTCAAACGCCAGATTGTCGTATGTATCATGCCGTCTATGGCACAGTACCTCCAACAGTTCTTGCCGCCGTTCACTTGGACTCATGCGCTCACCCCCCTTCGATGCTCCTGGGGAGATGCTAAAAAACTTATGGGACGGCTTTTGTCCCATTCCTCAAAGTTTGTAGAGGAAATTTTGGATACTTGGATTTTTTGCACTACATTACCTCCGAAAATCTGAATGTGATGGAGTTTCAGACTTCCGTGGAGGCCCACGGCACCGGAGGAAGCCGGCGTATTTCGACCTAAACCGACAAAAGAAACCGCCAGAGAGCTTGCTGAACTCTCTGGCGGTTTGCCTTCCTGCCGGACACTCGGCAGGATAACGCCTTCTGAAAAGGTCGAATTTTGCGGTTTTTAACTTATGGAAATCCTCATAGACTGCAACAGTTTTTTTAGTGAATCACCGAATCTCTTGTAGACCGTAAAAATGCCCATGATTTTCTCCAACGGACAAATCACAGGCAGATGTTCAATAAGCCCCTGCTGTGAGAGCCGTTTTTTTAATGACTCCTCAACAGGGGTTGATATTTCATATAAAGCGCAAGATTTTACCTATTAAATAGGGAGTTATTTGGGAGTGTAAATGCGAAAATTGGTAAGATAGAATATATCCGAGGTGATAAACTATGCCGATGGATATTCGTACATATTTGGGCAACCGGGTCCAACAGGCAAGAAAGGCTTGCAAATTAACACAGCAAGAACTTTCTGACCAAACCGGAGTTTCAATTAAGATGATTCAAGGCATTGAAAGCGAGAGTGTTAATCCGTCCTATGGGATTCTTTTTCCGATTGTGAATCGCTTGGGCCTTACAACAAGTAACCTGTTCAGCATAGAACCAGACGAACATGAGGAAGAAGTCAATCGCTTCCTTGGGAAGTTTCGGGCTTGCAGTTGTGCCAATCAGATGGTACTACTTAGTACGCTGGACTTTCTCGCTGAACAACTGTTGACGCTCCAGGACAAATAAGTGAAAATTCTATACATCAGATAATGCTGCACAGCCAGCGGGTAAAGACCTTACCCACTGGCTGTGCTACAATGGAAAAATCTTTGCTTAGTTTAGGTGCTGATTATGGGTAGAACTGTTCGCATAAGGAAACATTGGGGGTCGCAGTTCAAATTGGAAAGTCTCACGGTCTACGATTCCGAGGGTGCTGTCGCTGTCATATAGCTTCAGTAGGAACTCCGCCATCTGCTGGCTCGTGTGGTAAGTACCAAATGCTTTGTCATAATCATAGGTATCCACGTTGTTGGCCTTCTTCCCGAACTCCGTCTGCGTTGCTGCAGGAGCCAGAACCTTGGCCCGCATCTTTGCTCCGCTCTCGATTAGCTCCCAGGCCACCCCCTCGGTGAACGTACTGACATAGAATTTTGTCGCGCAGTAGGTAACAGCCGTGGGGACAATGGTATAGCCGCCGCA
>Ga0073907_1001486_pt1 | contig 29940 bp, 32 predicted proteins | sample GluameincwithD2O_FD_65483 | JGI IMG/M metagenome (GOLD analysis project Ga0073907, IMG submission 65483) | Mouse cecum microbial communities from Vienna, Austria - Glucosamine amended microcosms incubated with D2O | ecosystem: Host-associated > Mammals > Digestive system > Large intestine >... | reverse complement strand
GCGGTGGACAGCTTCACCCGCTCCTGGGCCAAGGAGCTGGGCAAGCACAACATCCGGGTGGTGGCCTGCGCCCCCGGCATCATGGAGGCCACCGGCCTGCGTTCCCCGGCCTACAACGACGCGCTGGCCTACACCCGCGGCTGCAAGCCGGAGGAGCTGTCCACCGACTACAGCAAGGTCATCCCTCTGGGCCGGGACGGGAAGCTGGACGAGGTGGGGGATCTGGTGGCCTTTCTGGTCTCTGACCGGGCCAGCTACATCGCCGGCACCACCCTGAACATCTCGGGCGGCAAGTCCAGAGGGTAAGAAAACATCGTGCAAAAGGAGGGGACCGCTGTGGACAACACCTTTGGCGACAGCCGATTGGCCCATATCCTGCTTGCCCTGTGCAGCACACCGGCCGCCTCCTCCGGCACCCTGGCGGAAAAATTCCAGGTCAGCGAGCGGACCGTATCCAACGATATCAAGCAGCTGGAAGCGGAGCTGAAGGACTGCGCCACCATCCGCAGCAATCAGGGCAGATACGTCCTGCACATCTTTGACGCGGCGCGATTCCGGGCTGTCCGGGCAAGGCTTTTGGCCGAGGAGAGGGGTTTTAACTCCCTCAGCGGGCGGATGGACTATGTGTTTGGCCGGCTGGCGCGGTCCCAGGCTCCCCTCCTCACCGACGAGCTGGCCTATGAAATGAACATGGGCCGCAGCACCCTGATTCGGGACCTGAAGCGTCTGCGGGCCGCCCTGGAGCCCTACGGCCTGTCCATCCAGGGCAGAACCAGCCAGGGGCTCACCCTCCAGGGGCGGGAGCGGGACATCCGGCAGTATATATTGGAGCGATGCTACGACCCGCTCTACCGGGACTACCCTCTGGACGGGGAGATTACCCATCTGGTGGAGGAAGCCTTTGCGGCCAGCCCCGCCGGACACAGCACGCGGCAGCAATTTGAGCGTTTTCTCACCGTCATGCTGGACCGCTTCCTCACCGGCCGCCCCATCGGAGAGCTGTCCCCCGCCTTCTACCGCCTTACCATCCGTCCGGAGTTTGAGGCCGTCAACACCCTCATGGAGCAAATCGGAGCCTTCCTGCACACCGGCATCCCGGTGGAGGAACAGCTGTTTACCCTGCTGCCTGTAATCGGAATGCGCACTCCGGCGGACGCGGAGGAGATGCGCTCCATTCAGCTGGACCCGGCCATGGGGCCGCTCCAGGACAAAATTTTCCGGCAGATCCGGTTGGAAATGGAACTGCGGATTGAGGCGCCGGAGCTGAAAGAGGAATTCCTCTATCATTTAATGTTCATGCTCAACCGCCTGCGCTTCCGGGTGCGGCTGAAGAGCCCCATGGTAACAGAGATGCGGGAGAAATACCCGCTGGCCTGGCGGATGGCCTCCATCGCCGCCCGGGTGATCCGGGAGGAGTGCGGCATGGAGGTCACCGAGGACGAGCACAGCTATCTGGCCTCCTATTTCAGCGTCTTTCTGGAAGAGCGGGGAGTCCGGGAAACGCCCTTCCGGGCGGCGATTGTGTGCGGAACGGGCCGGGTGACCGCCCGTCTGATTGCCGCCCAGCTGCGGCGGGTGCTGGACAGCGCTTCGGAGCTTACCCTGCTCTCCCGGGAAAAGGTCACCCCGGAACGGCTGGCCGGCTTTGACCTGATCTTTACCACGGTGGAGCTGCCCTGCAAGACGGAACAGCCCGTGATTCTCATTCGGGAGGTCTTTCACGAACAGGAGCTGCGGCACAAGATTGAGAAGGCCAAGTATTGGAACCAGGTGGACGTCCCTATATTGGATAACAACTGGTTCGTCATGGTCGGCCTGCTGGATGAGAGCCGCTTTTTCCTTCTGGACGATGTGGAGACCTATGACCAGGCCCTGGAGCGGATGGCCGCCTCTCTCATTGCCCAGGGGCAGGCGGACCCGGAGTTTCTCTCCCGTCTTCGGGCCAGGGAGGAGATTGGCTCTACCGTCTTTGACAATCAGGTGGCCATCCCTCATACGGTGCAGTCCGCCGGAGACAAGCTGGTGCTGGCCGTTGGCGTCTGCCCGCGGCCCGTGCGGCAGGGAAAGCGGGAGGTACGCACTATTTTTCTGATGGGTCTGCCCAAAGACGCCGGACAGGATACCCTGCTGCTCCGGGTCTACGAGGAGATCATCAGCATCGCAAAGGACAAACCGCTGCTGGACAAAATCACAAGCGCGGACAGCTTCCCGGCGCTGCTCCGGGCGCTGTACCGGCAGGCGTAATAAGGAGGTTATACCATGCTTCAACTTGCTTTGCTCCTGGGGGCCATGTTCTTGCTCCAGGGGGTGCTCAGCGTATTCCAGATGCGCCATTTTTCCAGGGAATTCGTCAAGCTGCGCCGCCGGGGCAAGGTGGCCTGCGGCCGGAAATCCGGCGGCTTCCACGCCGGGGCCATCGTTATGTTCCGGATTGACGAGGCTGGCGTCATCCAGGAGGGCAAAAAGCTGATGGGGGTTACCTGCTTTGCCCGGGTGAGCGGGCTTCCCGGCTTCGAGGGAAAATATGTGGGCGGGCTCACGGAATCCGACCTGCCCAAATACGGCAAAAATCTCCGCAAAGCGATTTTGGACGCCAGAAACACCTATAACAAATTTATGGCCGGTGAGGCAATCCCGGAGCCGCCCTCCCCCTTCCGGCGGGTGGGCCGGACCCTGGCCGGCGCAGCCAAACTATAACAGGAAAGGCGGATCTTTATGGATTTTATTGTCAATTTGGCCGCTGGCTTTATGAATCTGTTCACCCTGGGCGGACAGCAGTTCATGAGCTGGGTTACCGGCATTATCCCTACCATCGTTATGCTTCTGGTGCTGATGAACGCGATTATGGCCATCGCCGGAGAGAAAACGGTTACGAAACTGGCCTCTGTCTGCACCGGCAACCCGGTGCTGCGGTACGCGGTGCTCCCCTTTGTCAGCGCCTTCATGCTGGGCAACCCCATGGCCCTGTCCATGGGCAAGTTCATGCCTGAGTTCTACAAGCCCTGTTTCTATGCCTCCGTCACCTACCATTGCCACACCAATAACGGCCTGTTTCCCCACATCAACGCCTCCGAGCTGTTCATCTGGCTGGGCATCGCCAACGGCATCACCGCCCTGGGGCTGGACGCCACCCCGCTGGCGGTGCGGTATCTCCTGGTGGGTCTGGCGGCCAACTTCATCTCCGGATGGGCCACCGAGTTCACCACCAAAATGGTAGAGAAGCAGCAGGGCGTCACTCTGAGCCGTGCGTTCGGAGCTGCGAAGTAAGGAGGAGAGAAAAATGGCTGATTATCGTTCCATCCGGATTGAGCGGGGCCCCGGCGGCTTCGGCGGTCCGCTGACCATTACGCCTACCCAGGCGAAAAACAAGGTCATGTACATCACCGGCGGCGGGGTCGAGCCGGAGTGTTTGGCCAGAATCGTGGAGCTCACCGGCTTGACCCCGGTGAACGGCTTTAAGACCAAGTGCCCCGAAGAGGAGATCGCCCTGGCCATCATCGACTGCGGCGGCACCCTGCGCTGCGGCATCTACCCCAAGAAAGGGATTCCTACCGTCAACGTGATGCCTGTGGGCAAATCCGGCCCCATGGCCCAGTATATCACCCCGGAGATTTACGTCTCTGCGGTCACCAGCGAACAAATTTCCCCGGCAGACGGAGCGCCCCAGGCCGCCCCCCAGGCCCAGCCCAAGGCCGAACCCAAATTCACCGCCAGCCAGAAGGTCTCCGAGACCCTGGCCAGGCAGGAGAACAAGTCCCTGGTCACCAAGATCGGCCTGGGGGCCGGTAAGGTGGTCAACACCTTCTATCAGGCCGCCCGGGACGCCATCCAGACCTGCATTACCACCCTGCTCCCCTTTATGGCCTTTGTGTCCATGCTGATCGGCATTATCAACGGCTCCGGCTTCGGCGACGCCTTTGCCCGCATTCTCACCCCCCTGGCCGGCAATGTCTTTGGCCTGGTAGCTCTGGGCCTGATCTGTTCCATCCCCGGCCTGTCCGCCCTGCTGGGCCCCGGCGCGGTCATTGCCCAGATCATCGGCACCCTGGTGGGCGCGGAGATTGGCAAGGGCAATATCGCCCCACAGCTGGCCCTCCCCGCCCTGTTCGCCATCAACTGCCAGGGCGCCTGCGACTTCATCCCCGTGGGGCTTGGCCTGGCGGAAGCCGAGACCGAGACCATTGAGGTGGGTGTGGTGTCCGTTATGTACTCCCGCTTCGCCACCGGCTGGCTTCGGGTCCTGCTGGCCTACGCAGCCAGTTTTGGGCTGTACGCGTAAGCGTAACTCCTTTCCTTTGGCATCCCCGCCCCCGCCGCCCCCACTGCGGCGGGGGACGGGCGGATGTCCCATAACAAACAGGAGGTTTTTAAGTATGAAGATCATCTATGAAAATACCATCAAAGACAGAGGCGCGTGCGCCGAGGAATTTTTGGAAAATAATATGTTTGTTCTGTTCGGCGACAGCGCCCCCGACGAGATCAAGGACTTCTGCTTCTGGGTGGATGTAGCTCCCATCAACGGGACCATCTCCGTGGGCCAGACGGTGAAGATCGGCGGACAGTCCTACAAAATCACCGCCGTGGGCAGCGAAGCGCCCACCACCCTGGCCGGTCTTGGCCACTGTACCTTCAATTTCAGCGGTCAGTCGGAAGTAGACCTGCTGGGCACCATTTATGTGGAAAACAAACCCCTTCCCGAGCTGAAGGCGGGAACCGTGCTTCAGATCATCGAGGAGTGAGGCGCGTTACGGAAAAGGCTTATGAAACAAGGTGCAATTTTTGATATGGACGGCCTGCTGTTTGACACAGAGCGGATCTTCCGGGACAGCTGGACGGAAACGGCAAGGCGGTTCGGACAGCGGCCCCGGCCAGACTTTCCCGCCGCGGTGGCCGGGACCAGCGGGGCCGGAATGCGGGAGGTAATCCGCCGGTACTACCCGGAGGCAGACCCCTTTGCGTTCCAGGAGAGCTGTCTTTCCCGCGCGGCGGAGGTTATAAAAGAGGGCATTCCGGAAAAACCGGGGGTGCGGGAAATTTTGGAATTCTTCCGGGCAAAGAATGTAAAGCTGGCCGTAGCCAGCAGCAGCTTGCGGAACATGATTGCGGACAACCTCAGCCGTGCCGGGATCGACGGCTATTTTGACGCCGTTGTGAGCGGTGAAGATGTCTCCCGGGGAAAGCCGGAACCGGATATCTTTCTTCTGGCCGCCCAGAAGCTGGGCTGTTCCCCCGAAAGCTGTTATGTCTTTGAGGATGGCATCAACGGTGTCCGGGCAGGAATCGCCGCCGGCTGTGCAACCATTATGATCCCGGACCTGTTTGAGCCGCCGGAGGAGCTCCGCGCCAGCTGCGCGGGGATTTATCCCAACCTGCTCGCGGCCCAGCGGGCGATTGAACGGCTCTGGCAAATTGAACAGTGACTCGATTCAGCCGGAAATGTTCTTCCTATGTCATTTTTGAAATATAGATTAGATGTTTCAAAATCGTTCGCCCCTTCATTAGACCATTTCCCTGTTTGACAATCGCCGGGCCCTGGAAGGACCCGGCGATTGTACTGAAAAGGGGAGGAAGAAATTATGCCTGCTGATTTTTCCTGCGATAGCGGAGAAAGTGTCATAGTCATAGTTCTTCACGCAGATTTCAAAGGGCTTCATGTAGATTTCCCGCAGGGTCTGCTCGGTCAGGTAGATCTGCTGGGCGGTGCAGCGGTTGATCTCCTGGTCGTTGGCCACGAAGTGCTTGATGTAGGCGTATACGCCCTTTTCCCTGGCGGCGTTGATCTCGGCGGAGGCGATGTAACCGGCCAGCACACCGTCCTCGGAGTAGTATTCAAAGTTGCGGCCATTGAAGGCGGTGCGGTGGGTGTTCATGGCCGGGCCATACCAGCCGTAGATGTGGCAGTCGGCGTACTCCTGGCCGATGGCCCCGCCCACCTCATAGGCCAGATCCTTGTTCCAGGTCTGGGCGATAAGCACCTCGGTGGGATAGGGGGTGCCGTACACGCCGGCATACCAGTCGTTCAGACCGCCGGTGCCGTCGGAGTCCATGGTGGCCTTTTTGCCCACACTGTCCAAAGCCACAGTGGAGAAGCCGCCGATCTGTACCAGCTGAGACATCTCCTCGGGGGTGAGCTGATCCAGCAGCAGCTCCCAGTCGGGGTCGTCATAGGGCTTGCCCATCATGTCCGCCAGCTTCAGGCCGTTTTTGGCCCCGGTGGCGGGCATCACATCCCCGGCCACGTCGTGGTCGGCGGGATTGTAGTGGGCGAATGTAGCCGCCGTTGGCGGTTTTGATTGCGGAGGAGTCATAGGAGGCCATGTCCTCCTTGGGGATGGTAAAGGGGATGGTCTGGGAGGCGCCAGGGGCCAGGACGTCGGTCTTGGCAAAGTTCACCAGGTTGACGGCCGCTTTTTCAATCCCTCCGTTGTTGTAGGGCGGGGTGAAGTAGACCTCCACCACCTCTTTACCGGCCACGCTGCCGGTGTTAGTGACCACAACGTCAAAGGTCACATTGTCGCCGCTTTCGGTGAAGTTCCGGATCTCCTGGGTAAAAGTGGTGTAGCTCAGGCCGTGACCGAAGGGGTACTGCACCACGCTGTCGTAGTCGAAGGTCATATGGCCCGCCTGGGCCTCGGCGCAGGCCGTCTCATAGAAGCGGTAGCCCACATAGATGCCCTCCACATAGTTGACGAAGGACAGCGCCCCCTGGAAGCCGGGGTCGAAGGCGGTGTACTGCTCCAGCAGATCGTCCACATTGTCATAGATAAAGTTGCCGTAGTTGTTGTAGGCGGGGGTGGCCTTCTGGTCGTAGACATAGGTCTCCACAGTACGTCCGGAAGGATTCACGGTACCTTTCAGGATCTTGCCCAGGCCGTTCATGGCGGTGCGCCCGGTGCCGGGAGCCAGCAGGACGGCCCCGATGGAGTCATAGTCGTTGACGAAGCCCAGTTCCATGGCGTTGTTGGCGTTGACCACCACGACTACTTTATCGAAATTGGCTGCTACCAGGTCAACCATGTCCCGTTCGCTCTGGGACAGCTGGAGGTAGCTTTCCTCAGGAGCAAAGTCATCATAGCTCTCGCTGTTGTTGGTAAAGGCAGCGGCGTAGTAGTTATAGCCCGCATTGCCGTTGGCCTCAGTCTGGCGCATATTGTCGATGGTTCCGTCGATCACCGGGCCCATCTCGGCAGGCAGGTCCTGGCCCTCACCGCCGGAGCGGGCCAGAACGATAAGCGCGGTGTCGGAGAACGCTTTGGCATTGTCCATCAGCTCCGTGGTGTAGTAGTCCACAGGAGGCTCGGGCAGGGTCCAGTCGGTGAAGCCTACGCCCACACCGGCCAGGGTACGGGTAGGACTGTACGCCGTATACATATCAATGATCTCCTGGTTTACCTCAAAGCCAGCGTTTTTCAGGGAGGTAAGCACGTCGATGTTGCCCTCGTTGCTGGAGGAGCCGGAGCCTGTGCCGCCGTAGATGGGGTTGGTAGCCGCCCAGCCGAATACGTTGATCCTGTCTGTGCCGGACAGAGGGAGCACCCCGTTGTTCTCCGCCAGCACGATGCCCTCGTCGCCCACCTTTTCAATGACCGCCTCAGAAGCGGCGGCAGACTCAGCAGAGACGGCCCCGTCATAGTTCAGGATGGGAGCCAGATTGTTGTACATGGGGCCAAAGCAGATCACGTTGGCCAGGATGGTGACGGTCAGCACCCAGGCCAGCCCCGCGCCCCAGCTGATCAGATGGCGCTTTCCCTTCGGGCCCCTGCTCTGTGCGGCGATGATGACCACGATAGCCACCACCAGAGTGCCCAGAATTGCGTAAATATAGCCGCTGAGGTTGTGCACATAGGCAGCCACATCGGTGGGAGAGACGCCCATCCCCTCAAAAATCGGGGTAAGCAAGCTTATGAGAAGCTGTAACATTTCTTGAACCCCTTTGCATTGTTTTGTTTTGCAAGAAAGTCTGCAGCCTTTCTTTCTGTGGACAGAATATACCGGATTCCAGCTAAAAGCAGATACTTGTTTTCTATATCATGATATTCTTGTAAAGAATATCATCTTCTGTTATACTGTTTTGGGAGGTGTTTTGATGGAAATTCGGGTTCTGCGCTACTTTTTGGAGGTGGCACGGGAGGGCAGCGTCACCCATGCGGCCCAGCGGCTGCATATTTCCCAGCCTACGTTGTCCAAACAGCTGAAGGATCTGGAGGCGGAGCTGGGGAAAAAGCTCTTTGTCCGTAGCAGCTTCAGCGTCCGGCTGACCGAGGAGGGAATGCTGCTGCGCAAGCGAGCGGAGGATATTTTGGCTATGGTGGATAAAACGTCGGCGGAGTTCAAGGCCTTGGGGCAGGTCACCGGCGGAGATATCCATATCGGCTGCGCCGAGTCGGAGAACATCAAGCACCTGGCCCGGCGGATCAAGGCGGTGCAGGAGCGGTGCCCCGGCATCCGGTTCCACCTATACAGCGGGGACACCAACGACCTGGCAGAGCGGCTGAATGTAACCGTGACCATCAACCTGACCTACAACGGCAGCGTAATGGCACGGGAGGGGCTGGGCTGTGTGCTGACCTTCGACCGCTTGGCAGATACCAGCCAGGAGAGCGAGCTGTGCTTCCGTCCGCTGACTCCCAGACTGGAGACAAAGCTGTACCTGATCTGGAAAAAGTATCAGGTTTTTGCTCCGGCGGCGGGGCTGTTTCTGGAAGAATTGAAGACCCACTACACTGCCGCTGCATCAGAATGAAGGACCGCTTCCGGAGCATCAGCTCTGGAGGCGGTCCTTTGCGCGCTGCTATGTTATGCCAAATTGGAATAACATGATATAGAAATCAAGTATTTGCCTTTTGCAATTCTATGCCTTATGCTGAAAGCGCAAGGAGGTGGGGATATGCCGAACGCGTCGGACACGCAAGGTATGCTCCGTCAGAACTTAATTGACGCAGGGTGCGGTGCGGACGCCGTTCAGACCTGCATGGCTCTGGCGCGGGAAAAGAAAACTGCTGAACTGATGCGTGTCCTTTCCCAGCACAGGCGGACGCTGCTGGACACTCTGCACCAGAGCGAAAAGCGGATTGACTGCCTGGACTATCTCGTCTACACGCTGGAAAAACAAAACAAATCCAAATAATATTCAGGAGGAATTTAACATGGACAAATTGACTTTGACCCAGGAGTGGGATAAGACCTTTCCCAGGAGCGAGCGCGTAAATCACAGCAAGGTGACCTTCCACAACCGCTACGGCATCACCCTGGCCGCCGACCTCTACGTCCCCAAGGATGCTGCCGGGAAGCTGCCCGCCATTGCTGTGTGCGGCCCCTTCGGCGCGGTGAAGGAGCAGGCCGCCGGCCTGTACGCCCAGACCATGGCGGAGCGTGGCTTCCTCACCATGGCCTTTGACCCGTCCTTCACCGGCGAGAGCGGCGGAGCCCCCCGGTATATGGCCTCCCCGGACATCAACACCGAGGACTTCCAGGCGGCGGTGGACTATCTCTCCCTGCGGGAGGATGTTGACCCGGAGAAGATCGGCATTATCGGCATCTGCGGCTGGGGCGGTCTGGCACTGAATGCGGCCGCTCTGGACACCCGCATCAAGGCCACCGCAGCCTCCACCATGTACGACATGAGCCGGGTGAACGCCAATGGCTATTTTGACGCCGAGGACAGCGAGGAGGCCCGCCATGCCAAGCGTGTGGCCCTGAACGCCCAGCGGCTCACAGATTACAAGAGCGGCGAGTACGCCCTGGGCGGCGGCGTGGTGGACCCGCTCCCGGAGGACGCCCCCTTCTTCGTCAAGGACTACCACGACTACTACAAGACCCAGCGGGGCTACCATCCCCGTTCCCTCAACTCCAACAGCGGCTGGAATGTGATCGGCTGTATGTCTTTCCTCAACCAGCCCATCTTGGCTTATGCAGGGGAAATCCGCAGCGCCGTCATGGTACTCCACGGCGAGAAGGCCCACTCCTGCTACTTCGGGAAGGATGCCTTTGCCAAGCTGACCGGGGACAACAAGGAACTGCTCCTGATTCCCGACGCCGTCCACACCGATCTCTATGACGGCGGCGGAAAGGACGCGATTCCCTTTGACAAGCTGGTTGACTTTTTCCAGAAAAATATGAAATAAAGCTGCAGGAAAGCAGCAATGGCACTCAAAAGCAATCTCGCCTCCCGGTTTTACGGAAGCAGCTTTTTAATTCTAAGCAATCCAAGCAAAAGAAAAAGTCCTGAAATCAAATGATTTCAGGACTTTTTCTGGTGGAGACAACAGAACTCGAATCTGTGACCTTCCGCGTGTGAGGCGGACGCTCTACCAGCTGAGCTATGCCTCCATATTGTCAACCCCTTTTGGGGATATGACCTATGGTGACCCGTACGGGACTCGAACCCGTGTTACCGCCGTGAAAGGGCGGTGTCTTAACCACTTGACCAACGGGCCTTGTGACCCGCAGAACATTAGGTTCCGGGGGGTGGTACCCAAGGGGTAACTGGCGTATCCCTTGGGTACCGCTTTTTGGTAGCGGCAACTGGATTCGAACCAGTGACACTCCGGGTATGAACCGAATGCTCTAGCCAACTGAGCTATGCCGCCGTCTGTTTTCCACTGAAACAGGGCAAGCATTAGTATACTGGATTCGTCCCGAAATGTCAACAGGTTTTTGAAAAAAATTTCAAAGTTTTTCCGCCGCGAAATTTTTCCGGTGTTCCCGCATGATGGGCACAAACAGCTCCCCGGTGGTGGGGGGCGTGTAGGTGATGGCGTTGGCCCCCGCTTCGATGGTCCGGAGAATGTCCTCCTCCCTGGGGCCGCCGGTGGCGATGATGGCCACGTCCGGGAACTCCCGGCGCAGCTTGGCCACGATCTCCGGGGTTTTGGAGGCGCCGGATACGTTGAGAATATCCGCCCCCGCCTTAATCCGGGCGGCTACGTCCATGCCGTCGGAGACGATGGTGGTGATGACCGGGATGTCCACCAGGGCCTTCATCTTGGAGATGGTCTCGGTGGTGATGGGGGCGTTGACCACCACGCCGTAGGCCCCCTGATTCTCCGCGTCCTGGGCCAGACGCACCGAGCGGTCCCCGTTGGTCATACCGCCGCCCACCCCCACAAAGACCGGCACATCGGATACATTGATGATGGCCTGGGTGATGGCGGGCTGGGGGGTAAAGGGGTATACCGCGATAATGGCGTCCGCGTTGACGTTTTTGATTATGGCCACATCCGTGGTAAACACCAGGGACTTAATGCGCCGGCCGAACACCCGGATCCCGCTGCACTGGGAAATGACGCTGGGAATGGTAAGCAGATGACTGCGCAGAGTCCCGCTGTATGTAGGAATTGTTTTCAATAAAGAGACCTCCTTCTTCAAGTATGCAGCCTTTCTGTTGCATATTGTACCATGAAACGGCCCGGTTTTCCAGCGGGATTTGTTAAATTTTTTGTTAAGTTTTTGACGAAGCCGGCTCGTTCCCGTCCCACTGGGGCTGGATCTCCTGGCGGTAGACCCGACGCAGGAAGAAAACGCTCAGGGCCACCGCGCCGATGTCCGCCAGAGGGAAGGCCCACCAGACCGTGTCCAGCCCGTGGATTTTCGACAGGACAAACGCGGCAGGGAGCAGCACCACCAGCTGCCGGGCAAAGGAGACCAGCATACTGCACACTCCGTGGCCCAGGGCCTGGAACACGCCGGAGGGCACAATGCAGAACCCGGCGAACAGAAAGCTGATGGAGATGGTCCGCAGGGCGGGCACGCCGATGCGGATGAGATCGCCGGTGGCGTCCTCCGCCTCAAACATGGACAAAAGCTGGGCGGGGAAAATCTGAAAAATCAGGAATCCGATTACCATCAGGCTGACCGCGTAGCAGAGGCTCAGCTTGATGGTCTTGACAATGCGTCCGGGCTTCCGGGCCCCGTAGTTGTAGGCCACAATGGGCACCATGCCGTTGTTCAGGCCGAATACCGGCATAAAGATGAAGGATTGCAGCTTGAAGTACACCCCGAACACCGCCGTAGCCGTGGGAGTAAAGGCAATGAGAATCTTGTTCATGCCGAACACCATCACCGAGCCGATGGAGGACATGATAATGGACGGCACCCCCACGCTGTAAATGTTCCGGATGATGGGGGCGGAGGGCCGGAACCCCTTCAGGCGGAACTGGATGTCCGGATTGTGCCGCAAATTGCAGTACAGGTTCAGGCATCCGCCGATGATCTGGCCAATGACCGTGGCCCAGGCGGCGCCGGCCACCTCCAGCCGGGGGAGGCCGAACAGGCCGAAGATTAAAATCGGGTCCAGAATGATGTTTATAATGGCGCCGGTGGCCTGGGACACCATGGTGTAGAAGGTCCGCCCGGTGGACTGGAGGGTCCGCTCAAAGGTAATGGAGAAGAACAGCCCGAAGGACAGGGTGCAGCACAGGAACATATAGTCCCGCCCATAGTCCAGGATCTCCGAAATGTCGGTCTGGGCCCGGAAAAACAGCCCCGAGCAGGTCAGGCCAATGACGGCGAAGAGCAGGTAGCTCAGCAGGGTCAAAAACAGGCCGTTCATGGCAGTCCTGTTCACCATATCCTGTTTCTTTTCCCCCAGGCTCTTGGACAGCAGGGCGTTGATGCCCACGCCGGTGCCCACCGCCACAGAGATCATCAGATTCTGGATTGGAAAGGCCAGAGAGACGGCGTTCAGAGCATTTTCGCTCAGCTGGCCCACAAAAATACTGTCCACCACGTTGTAGAAGGCCTGCACCAGCATGGAGATCATAATGGGCACCGCCATACTAATCAGCAGCTTATTTTCGGGCATAACTCCCATTTTGTTCTCCGGTGCGCCCTGGGGACGTTCACTCATACATCGCACACTCCTCTCTTTTGCGCAAAAATGCTGCCCACCCTGCCGGGTGGGCAACGTGACAACGTCTATTATAGTAAGGAGAAATTTTAATGTCAAGACCTGAATTGCAGGGGGGGTTATGACGCCTGGGCCAGCTCCGGCTCAGGTACGATGGGCTTCACGCCCAGCTGCTCCCGCAGGCGGCGGGGGTGGTACAGGTGGGAGAACTCCACGCCTGCGCATAAGGTGTCCACCAGGTCCACCAGCCAGGCCTCGATGGACCGGGGCAGGGCACCCCCCAGGGGCCACATATGGGACAGAATGATGTTGCGCTCTTTTTTGCTCAGGGTAGTGAGCTTGGCGGCGTTCCGGGCGGCGGCCCGGGGGTGGTCAAAGCACTGGTTGCCCGGGTGGGCGGATTTGTCCTTGGGATTGTACAGGTACAGGTCGTGGAGCAGTCCGCCCCGGGCTGCGGCCTCCGCATCCAGGCCCAGCAGCCGGGCGCACCGGTAGGACCAGTAGGCCACAAACAGGGAATGATCCAGGCAGGTCACCCGGCCGTGGTGCTTCCATTGGCCCATGGACCGTACCGGCTGGGAGTCCAGAAGTTCCCCCGTGGTGCGGACAAACTCCTTCAGATAGTAGTTCATGACGATCAAGCCCCTTTCACATGAATTTCTAGCTCCATGATACCGCAAAAATTCCTGTTTGTCATGTGGAAAATGATGTTTTTATAAAATCTTAATGTTTAACGGATCTGGCCCTGGCCCCGGACCAGATAGCGGAAGGTGCACAGCTCCATCAGGCCCATGGGGCCCCGGGCGTGGAGCTTCTGGGTAGAGATGCCCATCTCGCAGCCCAGGCCGAACTCCCCGCCGTCGGTAAAGCGGGTTGAGGCGTTGTGATAGACGGCGGCGGAGTCCACCCCCCGGAGGAAGGTCCGGGCAGTCTCCGGGCTTTGGGTGACGATGGCTTCGCTGTGGTGGGTGGAGTGGGCGGCGATGTGCTCCATGGCCTCCTCCACTCCGGATACCACCTTGACCGCCAGAATATAGTCCAGAAACTCCGTGTCAAAGTCCCGCTCCCCGGCGGGGACGCCGGAAATTACGGCGGCGGCCCTGGGATCCAGCCGCAGCTCCACCTGCTTCAGCCGCCGGGCCAGCCGGGGCAGGAATTCCCCGGCAATCTTCTCGTGGACCAGACAGACCTCCGCGGCGTTGCACACGCTGGGGCGGCTGCACTTGGCGTTTTCCACAATGTTCAGGGCCATTTCCAGGTCCGCGTCCCCGTCCACATAGATGTGGCAGATGCCGGTGCCCGTCTCAATGATGGGGACGGTGGCGTTTTCCACGCAGGAGCGGATGAGCCCCGCGCCTCCCCGGGGAATGAGCAGATCCACCAGGCCGTTGGCGCACATCAGCTCGCGGGCGCTGCCGCGGGTGGTGTCCTCCACCAGTCCCAGGGCGTCCTGGGGCAGGGCGGCGGCGGATAAGCCGGCCCGCAGGGCCTCCACAATGGCGGCGGCGGAGCGGTGAGCCTCCTTGCCCCCCCGAAGGACGCAGGCGGAGCCCGCCTTCAGGGCCAGGGCGGCGGCGTCGCTGGTGACGTTGGGGCGGCTCTCGTAGATGATGGCGATGACCCCCATGGGGGTGGCGGTCTTTTCCACCAGAAGGCCGTTGGGCCGCTCCACCCGGTCCAGCACCGTGCCCACCGGGTCGGGCAGGGCGGCAACCTCCCGGACCCCCTGGGCCATTCCGGCGATGCGCTCCGGGGAGAGGGCCAGCCGGTCCAGCATCACCTCCGAGACCGTCCCCCGGGCGGCCTCCAGGTCCAGGCGGTTGGCCGCTAAAATGGCCTCCCGCTGCGCCTCCAGCGCGTCCGCCATAGCCAGCAGGGCGGTGTTTTTCGCCTGCGTGTCCGCCAGGGCCATGGCGCTCTTGGCCTTTTTGGCCCGTTGGAGCAGTTCCAGTGTTGTCATAGGGGTTCACCTCTCTTTTTTAATGGGGCCAGACCAGGCTGACGGCGCACAGGACCAGGGAGAGGGCCATCACGACGTCCACCGTCCGGCGGTGGTGTTCAAACAGTTTTTGCATAGACGCTCCCGCGAAGAGCCACACCAGGTTGCACAGGGGGCCGGAGAAGGGGAGGAGGAGCCCCACCGGCAGCAGGGCCCGCAGGGAGCGGGAGTAGGGGAGCACATAGCTGCTCAGAGCGGCCAGACAGAATAAGATTACTTTCACGTTGGTCAGCTGGAGCAGCAGCCCGCCCCGGAAGGAGGGGACGGCGGGGTCCCGGTCCGGACCGGAGGCGGAGGGGCGCAGCATATGCCAGGCCATCCACAGCAGATAGGCCGCCCCCACCCAGGAGAGCATCCCCACATACCCATTCAGGGCCGCGCCCAGCAGCCAGGTGAGGGCAACCGCCCCCATGGCGTCCAGGAAGAAGCCGCAGAACAGCCCTCGCCACTGGCGCAGAGCCGGGGCCCGGCCATAGCGCAGGGCGGCGCTGAGGGAACAGAGATTCGCGGGGCCGGGGGTGATGCCTCCCACAAAGCAGTAGGCCAAAAACGAGGGAATCAACGAAACGGGCATAGCCGCCACCGTCCTTTCTTTGTTCAGTGGGGCTATTGTAGCAGAGAAGAAAACATTTGAAAAGCAAATGTTTTTCAAGTATACTATTGATAAAACCGATGGTTTTACAGGAGGAGCGCTTATGCTGGAGCTGAAGAATATCAGGACCTTTTTGGCGGTGGCGGACCAGGGGAGCTATCAGAAGGCGGCGGATTTTTTGGGCTATACCCAGTCCACCGTCACCGTGCAGATCCACCAGCTGGAGCAGTCCCTGGGGGTCCCCCTGCTGGAGCGGGTGGGGCGGCGGATGGTGCTCACCCAGATGGGGGAGCAGGTTTTGTCCCAGGCCCGGCAGCTGCTTCAGCTTGCCCAGCAGCTGGAGGCGGTGGGCCAGAAGGGCCGGGAGGCGGCGGGGACATTACGCGTGGATATGGCGGAAACCCTGCTGTGCTACCGGATGCAGCCGGTGATTCAGAAGTTCCGCCGGCTGGCCCCCCAGGTCAAGCTGGTGATCCGCAGCCGGAACTGTATGAAAATCCCTGAAAACCTACGGACTGGGGTATGCGATCTGGGGGTGGGCTATGACATGGGGTGGAGCCGGGATGTGCTTCAGACCCGGCTCCTGGGGGAGTACGAAATTATCCTCCTGGCGGCCCCGGAGTTTGCCCACCGGGATTTTACCACCCCGAACCAGCGCAAGCCGGTCTCCCTGATTACCGACGAGCCGGACAGCCTGTTCCGCCGCCGGCTGGAGGACTATCTCCGGGAGCGGAGCATTGCCCTGGAGGAGACCATTGAGCTTTGGAGCATTGAGACCATCAAGCGGTGCGTGATGTCCAATCTGGGCTTCACCTTTCTGCCCCGGTTTGCCGCCTGGGATGAGCTGGACGCCGGGCAGCTGGTCGAACTGCCCGCGCCGATCTCCGGGATCCGCTGTCCGGTCCTGTGCGCCTGGCACAAAAACCGCTGGGTCACCCCGGCCATGGAGCTGTTCCGTCAGCTGCTGGAGGAGCGTATGTCAGCGCCGGGCTGAAAACCGGGTGCCCGCCTCTTTGCCCTCCAAAATGTTGTAAAGGACCTGGGGGCGCTCGCCGTTGGTGATAATCATGTCGCAGCCCTTCCCGTTGACCATTTTGGCCGCCCGGAGCTTGGTGGCCATGCCGCCGGTGGCAAGGCCGCTGCCCACCCCTCCGGCCAGGGCCTCGATCTCCGGGGTCACCTCCTCCACCACGGGAATGAGCCTGGCGGCGGGGTCCTTCCGGGGGTCGGCGGTGTAGAGCCCCTCAATGTCGCTGAGGAGCACCAGCAGGTCCGCCCGGACGGAGCAGGCCACAATGGCCCCCAGCGTGTCGTTGTCGCCCACTTTAATCTCGGCGGTGGCCACGGTGTCGTTTTCGTTAATCACGGGCAGGGCCCCCAGCTCCAGCAGGCGCTCCATGGTGTTTTCAAAGTTCTGCCGGCGCTCCGGGTCCTCCACGTCCTGGCCCGTCAGCAGAATCTGGGCTACGGTGTGGTTGTACTGGGTGAAGAGCTTGTCATAGGTATACATCAGCTCGCACTGGCCCACGGCGGCGGCGGCCTGCTTGGTGGGCATATCGGCGGGCTTGCCCGGGAGCATCAGCTTTCCCACCCCCATGCCGATGGCCCCGGAGGAGACGAGAATAATCTCGTGTCCGGCGTTTTTCAGATCACTCAAAACCTTTACCAGCTCCTCCACACGGCGGATGTTCAGCCGCCCGGTGGCGTGGGCCAGGGTGGAGGTTCCGACTTTAATGACTGCGCGCATAGCTTTGCCTCCTTATTGTCACGGTTACCGTTTTCCCAATTCCAGCGTCTTTTCAAAGGCCGCCGTCACCGCCTCAAGGGCGGCGGAGCGCACTCCGGCCCGCTCCAGGGCCCGCACTCCCTGGATGGTGCTCCCGCCGGGGGAGCACACCCCATCCTTCAGCTCCCCGGGGTGGACGCCGGTCTGCATCATCAGCCGGGCGGTGCCCATCATGGTCTGGGCGGCATAGGCCAGGGCCTTGTCCCGGGGCAGGCCGCAGGCCACCCCGCCGTCGGCCAGGCCCTCCAGGAACAGGGCGCAGAAGGCCGGTCCGCAGCCGGACAGAGCGCTGGACGCGTCAATGAGCCCTTCCCCCACGGGGTCCACCAGTCCGGCGGGAGCCAGCAGAGTCTGAAATGCCGCCAGCTCCCCCTCTGAAACCCCCAGGCCGCACACCTGGATCACCCCGCAGCCCACGGCGGCGGGGGTGTTGGGCATCAGCCGGATGACCGGGCAGTCCAGGCCGGCCAGCTCCTGAATGCGCCGGGCTTTCAGTCCGGCGGCCAGGGTGGCCAGCACGAAGCGGTCCTTCCGGGCGGCCAGGGCGGGGGCGATGCCCTGAAGCATTTCCTCCATCATTTGGGGCTTTACGCCCAAAAAGATCAAAGAGCAGGTTTGGGCAATCTCCTCATTGGAGACCGCGGTTCCGCCCAGCTCCTCCGCCAGAGCCTGGGCCTTGGAGGGGGTCCGGTTGGCGAAAAACAGCCGGGAATCCGGGCTGCCCTTGGACGCGGCCCGGGCCAGAACGGTCCCCATAGTGCCGGTGCCGATAAAACCGATGGTATGATACATAGTGAAGCGACCTCCTAAATCAAGTCCGTAATCAATTTGACGGCCAGCAGAGCCAGCACCACGAAGAACATGGGCCGGATTATTTTGGCCCCGCCCTTCAGGGCCAGGCCGGAGCCGATGTAGCTGCCCAAAATGTTGCACAGGGCCGCCGGAATCCCCACCGCCCAGACCACCTGTCCCGCCAGAGCGAAGGTGACCAGAGAGGCGGCGTTGGAGGCGGAGTTGACCACCTTGGTGTTGCCGGAGGCCCGCAGCAGGTCGAAGCCCGCCAGGGTGGTGAATGCCAGCATCATAAAGGTGCCCGCGCCGGGGCCGAAAAAGCCGTCATAGCCCCCCACCACAAAGCCGATGCCCACGGAGATGGCCATCAGAGCCCTGGGGGAGTGCCGGTCGGTCTTGTCCTCCGCCCCCAGCTGGGGCTGGAAGAGGATAAAGCCCCCCAGAATAGGGACCACCGCCAGCAGCAGATAGTTCAAAAACTGGGCGGCCACCCGCATGGCCAGCTGGGAGCCCAGAGCGGAGCCCGCCAGAGCGGCGATAGCGGCGGCGGCGGCGGTGGGGGCGTGGAGCTGCTTTTGTTTGAGAAAACGGCCGGTGGCCAGGAAGGTGCCGAAAGCGTTGCCGCACTTGTTGGTACCCAGGGCCAGGGGGGCGGGCAGGCCGGCAATGAGGTAGGAGGGCAGGGAGATGAGCCCCCCGCCTCCGGCCACCGAGTCAATCAGGCCCGCCAGAAAGACCAGGGGGCACACAATAAGCCAGATGGGGAGCAGTTCTTGCAGCGTCATAAAGCGAAAAATCCTCTCTCTTTGTTTCGGTGAGGCCATTATGCCATACTTTTTTGGGGAAGTCAATTTGTTCCCGAAAGGAGGGGCGGCCCTGGGCCGCCCTACTTTGCGCTGATTTTATCCAGGTAATAGATGACCCCGGCGCCGATTATGCTGATGGAAACCACAATACCCAGTGTAAAATGAAATAGAGTGACGAACGTACCCAGCAGCAGGCTTGTTATACCAAACCAGATCGCTTTTCCCATGGAAACACCTCACTTCCGCAATATAAGGCCATTATGTCATACTTTTGGGGGGAAGTCAATTCACCGTTGACATCCAGCGGGACAAGCCGTAAAATAAACAAGGAAAAAGGGGGAATCGCCGTGCATCAGGAAGGCTTTGACAATCAAAAGTACCTGCAATTACAGTCCCGGCACATTGAGGAGCGCATTGCCCACTTTGGCGGCAAGCTCTATATGGAGTTCGGCGGCAAGCTGTTTGACGACTACCACGCCTCCCGGGTGCTGCCGGGCTTCGAGCCGGACAGCAAGATCCGGATGCTGGCGGAAATGCGGGACAAGGCGGAGATTATTTTGGTCATCAACGCCGCCGACATTGAAAACAACAAGGTCCGGGGGGATCTGGGTATCCCCTACGACAGCGACGTGCTGCGGCTCATTGACGCGTTCCGGGGGATGGACCTGTACGTGGGCGGAGTGGTGGTCACCCGATACAAGGGCCAGTGCGCCGCCGACGCCTTCCAGACCCGGCTGGAGCGGCTGGGCATCCGGGTGTACCGCCACTACCCCATCGCCGGCTACCCCCACAACATCGCCCACATTGTCAGCGACGAGGGGTTTGGGAAAAACGACTATATCGAGACCACCCGCCCCCTGGTGGTGGTCACCGCCCCCGGCCCCGGCAGCGGCAAAATGGCCACCTGCCTCAGCCAGCTCTACCATGAGTACAAGCGGGGGGTCTGCGCCGGATACGCCAAGTACGAGACCTTCCCCGTATGGAACCTGCCGCTGGAGCACCCGGTCAACCTGGCCTATGAGGCCGCCACCGCGGATTTGGACGACGTGAACATGATCGACCCCTTCCACCTCCATGCCTACGGAGTGACCACGGTGAACTACAACCGGGACGTGGAGGTGTTCCCGGTGCTGGCGGCCATGTTTGAAAAAATCACCGGGGAAAGCCCCTACAAATCCCCCACAGATATGGGGGTGAATATGGCGGGGCGGTGCATTGTGGACGACGAAGCGGTCCAGGAGGCCGCCCGGCAGGAGATTATCCGCCGGTGGTTCGACGCCCGGTGCCAGCTGCGCCAGGGCAAGGGGGACGAGAACACCGTTTACAAGCTGGAGCTGCTGATGCAGAAGGCGGGCGTCACCGCCCAGCTGCGTCCGGTGGTCCGCGCCGCCAGGGAGAAGGCCGAGGCCACGGGGGAGCCGGCCATGGCCATCGAGCTGCCCGACGGGGCGCTTGTAACGGGGAAAACCTCCGAGCTGATGGGCTGTTCCGCCGCCGCCCTGCTCAATGCCCTGAAAACTCTGTCCGGCGCGGGGGGCCACGGCGTCCATCTGATTTCCCAGTCCGCCATTGAACCCATTCAGACGGTGAAGGTCCGCTATCTGGGCTCCAGCAACCCCCGGCTCCACAGCGACGAGGTGCTCATTGCCCTGGCGTCGTCGGCCAATTCCGACCCCCGGGCGGCCAGGGCCCTGGAGTGTTTGGCCCAGCTGAAGGGCTGCCAGGCCCACTGTTCGGTGATGCTCTCGCCGCCGGATGAGAGCACCTATAAAAAGCTGGGGCTCCAGCTCACCTGCCAGCCCCAGTATCAGGTCAACGACAAACTGTATCACCGGTAGAAAAGGACCGCATGGCGCGTTTGCGCCATGCGGTTTGGTTCTGGCTTCCGACGGTGTTACCGGTCCTGGACCAGAAGGGTTTGAATGTCGTTGCGCTGGCTTCCGGCGGACAGGAGGAACACGGTGTAATTGCTGCGGGCGGATACGTTCACATACTGGGTGGCCGCCGTGTTGTAGGGCGGGTCCATGTCCAGCCACGCGGGGTCCAGCGTTTCGATGTCCATCCAGGCAGGCATGGCCCCCTGGTTGGTGGCAGCGAACAGGAACTGGTATTCGCCGGGCCGGATTTCCTTGTAAGCGGTGGTCTCCTTAAAGCGGACGTCGGCGTAGACCACCCGGCCGTCCCCCAGCAGAACGTCCATGGGGCTGCTGTTCCGGGCCAGATTGCTCACCCGGAAGGCCCCCATGCCGTTGCGGGGAGTGCAGCAGCTGTCGGTGATTTGCAGCAGGTCCAGGCCGCCGGCGGTGTTAATGACGGCGACGGTGCTGATGGACCCGGCGGGGAAGGGGATGCTCTTTTGCAGGTAAACGTACCCGTTGGAGCCGCTTACCGTAACCGTCTGGTAGCCGGCGGGCACCTGGCTGTAGCCGGACAGGCCGCCGTAGCGCAGGGAGCTGGCCAGCCGCCGGCCGCTTACGGCAATGCGGAAGGGGCCGTAGCCGTAGCCGGCGTGGAGAAACCGCACACGGGCCCGGCCGGAGGGCCGGTTGGGCGGCGCGGGGTAGGTAGGGTAGGTAGGGTAGGTAGGGTAATCGGGGAAATCCGGCCCCGGATAGACCGGTCCCCCTTCGCCGGGGTTGGGCAGAGGAATGACAGGCTCGTCAGCCGGTCCATCGCCGGGATAGACCGGCCCTCCCTCACCGGGATTTGGCAGGGGAATTACGGGGGTATATTCATCATAAGCAGCCATAGGCTAAACGGGAGAATCCCTGGACTCTCCCACATTCCCTCCAATCAATACAGGCTGCTCTATTCTATGCCGCAGGAGAGAAAGCTGTCCCTACTCCAAAAAATCCTCCATCTCATACACGCTGGCCGGAAGCACGTCGGACAGCTCCACCACCACCATGGGAATGCCGCCGCCGGTCTCCATCCGGGGGCTGCGGACCTGAAGCCGGGAATTCAGGGGGCCGGTGGGGAGGCGCACACAGGCGACCATCTGCTCCCCCCGCCGCTCGGTCAGCACAGCCCCGCCGTGGAGGTGGGCGATGTGCCGGATCATGGCAAGGCCCATGCCCGCACCATCCTCAGGCCGCGGGGGCTGGTCCACGTTCCGGTCCGGCACCAGAGACAGCATCCTCTCCTCCGCCCCCAGGCTATCTACATTGGACACCGTGAGCAGGGCGTGCCCCGCCAGGGGGCGCAGGCGCATATACAGCTGTCCTCCGTCCCGCTGCACCGCCTTGGCGCCGTTGGAGAACAGCCCGTAGAGCATCTGCTGCAGCAGCTCCGGGTCGCCGGAAATCAGCATGGAAGCACAGCTGATTTCCAGCTGGGTTTCCACCCCCGCCGCGTGCAGCAGAGGGGCGGCTTCCCCCATGGTCCGGCGGCACAGTCCCGCCAGATCCATGGTAATGGGCTGAAACTGGATGTCGTCCTCCCGGCTGGCCCGGTAAAGAAAGTCCATATGGTCCACCAGACGGAACATCTGGCAGAAATCCCGGCGGAAGGCCCCGTCCGCCGTCCGCCCGGAGAGCATCATGCGGGCCAGAAGCTCCCGCATCTGCCGGATGACCCCCTCTACCTGCCAGCCGGTGAGCACCTGCTGGATTTTGGGCCAGAACAACACCATAGATCCCTCTGCGGAGTCGATCCTGTGGTAAAAGTAGTCCAGACCCCCTCGGGAAAACTCCCCTCTGGGCTTTACAATGTCCAGATAATCAGGCACAGGCTCTTCCGGGACCAGCTCAGGCAGAAAATAACGGGCGCTGGGGCTGGCATACACCACCCGGTCGTCCGAAACGACAAAGGCGGGCTCAGTCATATTCTCCAGTAACAAATCGCTTTTCATCAAGGCGGCAACCTCCCGGCAAAAATTCCACTGTGCTTATAGCATACGCAAAATACACCTCGCCATTAACAGTTAAAATCCAGTATATCAAAAACTTCCAGCGGCAACAAGAGGAAAAACGTAAAAAATGTCAAATTTTGTCGAACGGGCCGAATGGCGAAAATTGGCCGGAAAATTTTTATAAAACTGGCGAAAAAGCCACTATGCAAACCGGTAAAAAACGGGATATAATATGTACGATCAAATTTAAGAGCAAAGGAGTCTTTCACATGAGCATTAAAGTTGGCATCAACGGGTTTGGCCGCATCGGCCGCATGGTGTTCCGCGCCAGCCTGAACTTCCCCGAAATCGAGATCGTGGGCATCAACGACCTGTGCCCGGCCGAATACCTGGCCTATATGCTGAAGTACGACACGATGCATGGCAAGTGCGCCGCGGAGATCAGCTCCACCGCGAACGCCATCGTGGTCAACGGCAAGGAGATTCCCATTTTCGCCGAGCGCAACCCCGCCGACATTCCCTGGGGCAAGATTGAAGCGGAGTACGTGGTGGAGTCCACCGGCCTGTTCCTGACCCAGGAGAAGGCCCAGGGCCACCTGGACGCGGGCGCCAAGAAGGTTGTTATGTCCGCCCCCTCCAAGGACGCTACCCCCATGTTCGTCACCGGCGTGAACCTGGACAAGTACACCACCGACATGAACTTCGTGTCCAACGCCTCCTGCACCACCAACTGCCTGGCTCCCATCGCCAAGGTTCTGAACGACAACTGGGGCATCACCGACGGTCTGATGACCACCGTGCACTCCGTCACCGCCACCCAGAAGACCGTGGACGGTCCCTCTCTGAAGGATTGGCGCGGCGGCCGCGCTGCCACCGGCAACATTATCCCCTCTTCCACCGGCGCCGCCAAGGCCGTGGGTAAGGTTATCCCCGAGCTGAACGGCAAGCTGACCGGTATGTCCATGCGTGTGCCCACCCTGGACGTGTCCGTGGTGGACCTGACCGTAAACCTGGCCAAGCCCGCCAAGTATGAGGAGATCTGCGCCGCCATGAAGGCCGCCTCTGAGGGCGAGCTGAAGGGCGTGCTGGGTTACACCGACGAGGCCGTTGTCTCCAGCGACTTCCTGGGCGACACCCACACCTCCATCTTCGACGCCGACGCGGGCATCGCCCTGACCGACACCTTTGTGAAGGTCGTGTCCTGGTACGACAACGAGATCGGCTACTCCAACAAGGTTCTGGAGCTCATTAAGCATATGTACTCTGTGGACCATAAGTAAGTTCCTTTCTGATTAGGGACGCCGCCGTGAGGCGGCGTCCTTTTTTTGTCCGGCGATATTGAAAAATATCCGGAAATCTGGTACAACTACAATAATAAACATGAGGAGGGTTCGCTAAATATGTCGGAGAGCTCCAGAATGATATTAGGGCTTAGGGCAAAGGGCTGGACAGATACCGAAATCGCCGATTTTATTTTGTGGATCGAAACCGGAGAGGAACAGTACAAGCCTGCTCCAGCGAAAAATTGACTCCTTTCTCGAAACGCTGCCATATGGCGGCGTTTCTTTTTGGGGTATTATATATCATTAGAATCCATATTTCAAGGATATTTTTTGTCAGAATCTGTAGAATTAAGAATTTTCTATATATTTTCGTGGATTATTTCTGAAAAATCCTCAAAATAAGGATAATTGTTTTGAGGTGAATACTATGGATGTTTCAGCGCGAATCCGAGATATTATAGATGACCGGGATATGACGCAAAAAGAATTGGCTCTGCGGTTGGATATTCGATATACCACATTGAACAATTATCTGAAAAAATATAATCGTGTTCCCCTGGAAGTTCTCCGAAGTATTGCCGTTGAACTGAATGTCACCACCGATTACCTCTTTGATCTAGCCAAATCCCCCGAACGCCCCCTCCCCCTCAATAACACAGAACGAAAATTGGTTGAAAATTTTCGTTCCCTATCCAAGCCCCAGAAAGAGTTAATTCTGCAAAACATTATCTTCATGCAAAACCAAAACCGAAACGGATAACCAAATGTAGGGGCGGCCAAAGGCCGCCCCTACAGAGGGCCCGAAACTTGAATGAGGTAAACGGTATGCACTATGAAGCCAGAATGAAAGAATGGATTACAGACCACGACATTCGGCAAAAAACATTGGCAAAAGAATTTAATGTTACAGAAGCAATGATGAGCCATTACATGACTGGCAAAAACGAAATTACAGTTGACCTCCTGGTGAAATTTGCGAAACGAACAGGTTTGAGTACAGATTATCTGCTCGGTTTTATTGATGAACCTCTGCCCCCTGCTCAGATTTCCTGTGCGGAATATCAGCTGATTGAAAACTTCCGCACCCTCTCCAAATCACAAAAAGAATTGATTCTGAAAAATGTGGCCTTTATGCAGGAGCAGAACCGGAACGGTTAGCCGGATGCAAGGACGGCCAAAGGCCGCCCCTGCAATAAATCGATAAAAATCTTGCCAGATCTTCCCCCTTCTATTATAATGGACCCAACCCGGGCCGTCTGCCCACTGGAGGCTTCTATGAAAAAATTAAAACGCTGGCAGAAAATCATCCTGGCTCTGTTTGTTCTGGGGCTTGCCGCCTGTGTCTGGGAGTTCTTCTCCTCCCAGAACCCCTGGCTGCTCTCCTTCAAGCGGAGCGTCAAATATGAGGTCCTGCACCTCAGCCCTGAGAATACTGCCCATGAGCTGGGCGGGCTGTGCGACCGCACGGAGGTGGCCGCGTGCTACGTGGACGGAGCGGAGGCCGATGCACTGGATTTCTCCGCCGACTGCAAGAAGGTGTATTACGACCTGGAGCACGATCTCTCCAGTGTTGTAAACTACTTGGACGGCTGGCAGCTCCAGTTCCCCGGGAAGGTGGAGCTGGACCAATCCCTCTCCCCGCTTTTCCTCACCGTTCTGGGCGAGGATTATGACGTGACCATCTCCCGGGAGCGGGCCCCCTACCAGAGCAAAAAAGATATCATTACCTTTGAATTGTCCACATTTTTCCCTTTTTTCTCCGACCACACCGTCCAGGACTACATCGAACACTACGAATACCGCTTCCTGCTCAGCCGGGAGTGGCAGGAAAGCAACCGGGTCTATGTGGGCCAGATGGGTGAGCTGCTCTTCCACGCCAAGGTGGAAGGGCTGACCGAGGGGCAGTACGACAGCTATCTCTTCGGCGCATTCCCCACCGGAAGCCGGGAGTATATCCGGGTGGTGTGGCGGTTCCACGGCGGGGGGCGGTATTCCGCTGTGCAGCTGGCCAAGACGCTGGAGAACAACCTCCGGTGCTTCGACCCGGTGGGCGAAGGCCATTTCCAGACGGACTTCTATCCCGACACCAGTCAAACCAACTGGTCTCCCGAGACCCAAGCGGTCTATGACGCCCTGCAGGACCAGACCCAGCCCCCCCTCTGGGGCATATTTATGGGGGATTTCGTCCAGAACGGTTTTCACGGGGAGCTGCCTGCCCTGGAAGAAAAATTGGGCTTCCACTTCCCCATCGTCCTCTACTATGTCCACCTGCCCGCTATGGAGTTCCCCACGGAGCTGATGCAGGAGGCCAAGGAGCAGGATCGTATTGTAGAATTTACCCTGCAAATTACAGACAGTAATAATATGGACCTGTTCGGCCCCTCCCCCCAGCTGGCCATCTACCGGGGGGAACTGGACGAAAACATCCGGGAATTCGCCCGAAAGGCCCGGGATCTGGGCCATCCGGTCCTGTTCCGGCTGGGGAACGAGATGAACTCTGACTGGACCAGTTATTCCGGGGTGAACAACCTGTGCGACCCCCGCGTCTACACCGCCGTCTGGCAGCGGATTTATCGGATTTTCCAGGAGGAGGGGGCCAATAACCTCATTTGGATTTACAACCCCAATGACCGCTCCGCTCCCCCCGCCAAGTGGAACAACGCCCTGGCCTACTACCCCGGCAACGAGTACGTCCATATGCTGGGCGTCACCGGCTACAACAACGGCACGTACTACGCCCACCAGGGGGAGACCTGGCGGACCTTTGGGGAAATTTACGACAAGGTCCAGGAGGAGTACGAGCCCCACTTTGCCCGGTTCCCCTGGATGATTACCGAATTTGCCTCCAGCAGCGTAGGGGGCGACAAGGCGGCCTGGATTACGGATCTGTTCCAGCGGCTGGGGGATTACCCCAATATCCGCGCCGCCGTGTGGTTCAGCGCGGCGGACTACGACGAGGCGGGCAACCCCGCCCGGCCCTACTGGCTGGATGAGACGGAAGAAACATTGCGCGCCTTCCGGGAGGGTCTGGCCGGAAAATGATGTCTTTAGGAGGGAAAAATATGAATCTGCACACCATGCGGGCCGCCCTGCTGGGCCTGTCCGCTTACCGCCCTCTGCTCCATGAGCCGGTCATGGTCCAGCTGAAGCAATTTTTAAACTGCATCGTCTCCAGCCAGGGAGAATACGCCCTGGACGCCTACGCAGAGGTGTTTTACGCGCTGCGCCAGGAGGGCTATTTAGGCCTGGGCGATTTCCTCTGGGACCGCCTGCGCTATCGGGAATCCCCCTACTCCCGGCTGGTGGAGCAGGGCGGCGGCGATCCCGCTCTGGAGAACTGCGCCCGGCGTGAGATTGAAACTCTGGCCCTGCTGGCCCGGACCGACTGCGACAAGTACATCCAGGCCATGAAGGACCTGCTCCCCGGCGAGGAATACACCCCGGTGCTGGCCAATATGCCCCGGTGGTACGCCTCCACCCCCTTCGATTTCGACACGGTGACCGCCTTTTATCAGAAAAACGGCGCGGGCTTTTTCGGCCGTTACCGAACCTTCCTCTGGGAGGGGGAGGAGCTGGTCCCCGTGGAGGACCCGGACTGCCCCCGGCCCGAGGAGCTGCTGGGCTACGAGCTCCAGCGCAATCAGGTCATCGCCAACACCCGGCCCATTCTGGAGGGAAAGCGGGTCAACAACGTGCTCCTCTTCGGGGACAGCGGCACCGGCAAGTCCGCCACCGTCAAATCCATGCTGTACATCCCCGGCTTTGAGGCCCTGCGGCTGATCGAGGTGCAGAAGAACTGCCTCCACGGCCTGCCCCGGCTGATTCGCTCCCTGGAGGGCCGCAAGCAGAAATTTATTCTGTTTATCGACGATTTGGCCTTTGACCAGGACGACGACACTTACTCCGCCCTCAAAACCATTCTGGAGGGCGGGCTGGAGCGCCGCCCCGCCAACGTGGCCATTTACGCCACCTCCAACCGGCGGCATCTGGTCCGGCAGACCTTTGCCGAGCGGGCGGGGGACGAGGTGGACACCTTCGAGACCATTTCGGAAAAAACCGCCCTGGCCGAGCGCTTCGGCCTGCGCATCCCCTACCTGACCATGAGCAAGCCGGATTATCTGGCCCTCGTAGACCATCTGGCCGGGCTGGAGGGAATTTCCATGGACCCGGGCCAGCTGCACGCCCAGGCCATGACCTGGGAAATCCGCCACTCGGGCCGCACCCCCCGGACCGCCCGGCAATTTATCGCCAGTCTGGCGTAAAACAGAAGGGAGTTTTTTCAATGCCGATCCAAATCCCCGATTCTCTCCCCGCCCGCGCCACCCTGGAGGAGGAAAACATCTTTGTTATGACCGAGTTCCGGGCCATCCACCAGGATATCCGGCCCCTGAACCTGCTGATTCTGAACCTGATGCCCACCAAGATTGTCACGGAGACCCAGCTGCTGCGCAAGCTGTCCAACTCCCCCCTCCAGGTCCAGGTGGAGCTGCTGCGCACCCTCAGCCACGTGTCCCACAACACCGACGAGGGACATCTGGAGTCCTTTTACACCTCCTTTGACGCCATCAAGCACAAAAAGTATGACGGTATGATTATCACCGGCGCCCCGGTGGAAAACCTGGACTTCACCGATGTGGACTACTGGGGGGAGCTCTGTGAAATCATGGAGTGGACCAAGACCCACGTCCACTCCACGCTGCACATCTGCTGGGGGGCCCAGGCGGGGCTCTACTACCACTACGGCATTCCCAAGTACAGCCTGCCCAAAAAGTTATTTGGGGTGTTCCCCCACAGGGCGGTCCGGCCCCAGTCCCCCCTGTTCCGGGGCTTTGACGACGTGTTCTATGTGCCCCACTCCCGCTATACGGAAAACCGCCTGGAGGACGTCCAGGCCCGGCCGGAGCTGGAGCTGCTGGCGGTGTCGGACCAGGCGGGGGTATTCGCAGTGAAAAGCGGGGACAACCGCCGTTTTTTCATCACCGGGCACCCGGAGTACGACCCGGACACCCTGGCCAACGAGTATTTCCGGGACGTGAACAGGGGGCTGGAGATCAACATCCCCGACAACTACTTCCCCAGCGACGACCCCAAAAATCCCCCGGAGGTCCGGTGGCGGTCGGCGGCCCAGCTGTTTTACACCAACTGGCTGAACTACTATGTATACCAGACCACGCCCTATGATATTTCCCGGGTATAAAAAATACGGGAGCGCCAAGGGCAAGGTTTCATAGGGAAGCTAAGGGGCAGGCGAACCACTATGGTTTGCCTGCCCCTTTGATATTATAAATTTTCAAGAATTGTATCAACATCAAAATCAAATATTCCAACTCCGGCTAAATCTTCTGGATTTATCAATAATGTTTCTATTGCTTCTTCATCTTCTGTTCCTGGTTCTCCAAAAACCACTTCCCCTAAAGAAGCTAATTCATTGTAGAACATCGCTGTGTATCCTCTACCATCTGGCCCATCACTCCCAAAATTCAGTCTTGCGTATCCATCACTTGAATTTCCTGCAACACCAATATACATTTGTTCTCTAACAGAACCGCCCAAGCTGTTTTCAGCGGTATAGTCAATTTCAAAAATATAGTTAAGGTCCTCTCGTACTCCGCCCTTGATGGAGTTGATAACTAAGCTTTGTGGATTCTTTAAATTGTCGTCTAAGTATTCTTTTGCCTGCCTTGTAGCAAATATAGCCGCTAACGCAAGTTCAGATAATTGAACCTCTTTTTCTTTGGAAACATCTTCCTCGCCGCTGGGCGTGCTGCTGTCCTCTGTTCCGCCGCCGCAGGCCACCAGAGAGAGGGCCAGAGCCGCCGCAAGGATAAGTGCCAGTAGTTTCTTCATTGTGTCTACCTCCGTCTAATTTTGTTGTTGTGCTGGGAAACAGATAGAAGTGTAACACAAAACAAGATTATAGTCAACTTCAAAGAAAGATTTCACTTGCTTAATAAAAGATTTCAGTCCATGTAAAATACAGGTTAA
>Ga0073907_1001464_pt1 | contig 30322 bp, 29 predicted proteins | sample GluameincwithD2O_FD_65483 | JGI IMG/M metagenome (GOLD analysis project Ga0073907, IMG submission 65483) | Mouse cecum microbial communities from Vienna, Austria - Glucosamine amended microcosms incubated with D2O | ecosystem: Host-associated > Mammals > Digestive system > Large intestine >... | reverse complement strand
CTGGTCTGGCGGCCTGATTCAGTGTTGCCTGAATGAACAGTTCATGGGGCATCCTCAGCTATTTTATCAGTTGAGGATGTCTTATTTTTAGGCAAACCTCATTGTGCGGTATTGCCTTTGATATAATCCGAGGAAATCGATTACGGGGCGGACTGTTGGCAAAAAAAGGACATTTTAGCCTTCCGCCTCATAAAATAAACAGACAGGAGGCCGGTATCATGGACGTAACAGCGATTGGTGAGATTTTGATTGACCTGACGCAGACGGGGGTCAACGCGGCAGGGGTGCCTCAATTTTCCGCCAACCCCGGCGGAGCACCCGCCAACGCGGCGGTGGCGGCCGCCCGGCTGGGGGCCGAAACCGCCTTTTGGGGCAAGGTGGGGGACGACAGCTTTGGCGCGTATCTCCGCCGGGTGCTGGCGGAGAACGGCGTGGACCACACGGGGCTTCATGTGGGGAGCCAGCCCACCACCATGGCCGTTGTCGCCGTGGATGAAACCGGGGAGCGGAGCTTCCGCTTTCTCCGGGGGGCGGACCGGGACATCTGCCCCGAGGAGGTGGACGAGGACGCGGTGCTGCGGACGAAGATTCTGCACTTTGGCTCCGTCAGCCTGACGGCGGGCATGAGCCGCAGCGCCACCATCTTTGCCGCCCGGACGGCTCACCGCAATGGCAGGCTGGTGAGCTACGACCCCAACTACCGAGCCGCCCTCTGGGCCAGCAAAGCGGAGGCGGCGGAGTGGATGACCATTCCTCTGCCTCTGGTGGACATCATCAAGCTGGCGGAGGAGGAGCTGCCCCTTCTCACCGGCACGGCGGACCTGGAGAAGGGAACCCGCATTCTGGAGGAGCGGGGGGTCTCCCTCATCATGGTCACCCTAGGGGGCGAGGGCGTCTTCTGCCGCTGGCAGGGAAGCGGCTGGCATCAGCCCGGCATCCCTGTCAAGGTGGCGGACACCAACGGCGCGGGGGACACCTTCCTGGGGGCGGTGCTGAGCCGCCTCTGCCTCCGGGGGGAGAGGCCCCTGGAGGGGCTGACCCGGCTGGAGCTGAAGGATATTCTGGCCTTCGCCAACCGGGCGGCGGCCTTCACCTGTTCGCGCAGCGGGGCCATTCCCGCCATGCCCACCCTGGCGGAGCTGTTTGACGGGAAGGGACAGCCGCGCCTGCCCTGAAAAGGGGAGGGGCTTTCCGGCGCCCGGAGGGGAAACCCTCCGGGCGCATGTGTTGTCCGGGCGCCGGGGGAGGGCCAAGGCCTTGGGACAAAATTGGGTAAACGATTAAATAGTGTTTGCAAATGGAGCTGGGACGTGGTATTCTATACTCATAAAGCCGGTCGTTCCGGCCACCACGATCAGAAAGGAAGCCGTCTCATGAAACAGTTCACTTATACCATCACCGATCCCGTGGGCATCCATGCCCGTCCCGCCGGTATGCTGGCCAAGGCTGCCAAGGCGCTGGACAGCACCGTCACCATCTCCAAGGCCGATGGCAGCAAGTCCGCCGTGGCCACGAAGCTCATGGCCGTTATGGGCCTGGGGGTCAAGACCGGGGAGACTATCACCTTTACCATCGAGGGCGGGGACGAAGAGGCCAGCGCCGCCGCCATGGAGCAGTTCTGCAAAGACAACATGTAAGACCGCTGGGAGGAAAGCGCTATGCAAGTTGCGACCGGAAAATCTATTCTGAACGGCATCGCCATTGGCCCCCTGCGCATCTATAAGAAGGAGGAGGTCCAGACCACCGCCGCCTCCACCCTTACCCCTGAGGAGGAGTACGCCCGCTTCGACGCCGCCCGCGTCAAGGCGCAGGAGCAGCTGGGCGTCCTGTACGAAAAGGCCCTGGACGAGGTGGGGGAGGACAACGCCTCCATTTTTGAGATTCACCAGATGATGCTGGACGACGACGATTTCCTGGATGCCGTGAAGGGTATCCTGGACACCCAGGGGGCCACCGCGGAGTACGCCGTGTCCGCCACGGGAGAGAACTTCGCCGCCGCCTTCGCCGCCATGGAGGACGCCTATATGCGGGCCCGGGCGACGGATATCAAGGACATCTCCCGCCGGGTGGTCAACATCCTCCTGGGAGAAGACGACGCGGAGATGATGGCCGACCAGCCCGCCATCCTGGTGGCGGACGACCTGACCCCCAGCGAGACCGTCCAGCTGGACAAGTCGAAGCTTCTGGGCTTTATTACCCGCCACGGCTCCTCCAACAGCCACACCGCCATTCTGGCCCGGACCATGAACATCCCAGCCCTGGTGGGTGTGGACTTCCAGGACGACTGGGACGGGAAGCTTGCCGTCATCGACGGGTATAACCACTGCGTTTACATTGAGCCCGCGCCGGAGCTCCTCAGCGCCATGGAGGAGAAGCGGAGCAACGACCTCAAGCAGGAGGCTCTGCTCCAGAGCCTGAAGAAGAAGCCCAATGTGACGCTGGACGGCAAGGAAATCAAGGTCTACGCCAACATCGGCAACGCCGGGGACGTGGGTCTGGTCCTTCAGAACGACGCCCAGGGCATCGGGCTGTTCCGCAGCGAGTTCATCTATCTGGACTCCCAGGATTACCCCAGCGAGGACCAGCAGTTCATGCTGTACAAGCGCGTGGTGGAGACCATGGCCGGGAAGAAGGTCATCATCCGGACCTTGGATATCGGCGCGGACAAACAGGCGGATTACTTCGAGCTGGAGAAGGAGGAGAATCCCGCCCTGGGCTATCGGGCCATCCGCATCTGCCTGACGCGGAAGGAGGTCTTCAAGACCCAGCTTCGGGCCATTCTCCGGGCCAGCGCCTTTGGAACCGTCTCCATCATGTTCCCCATGATCATCTCCGTCCGGGAGGTGCGGGACGCGAAGGAGATTCTGGAGGAGTGCAGGGCCGAGCTTCAGGAGCGGGGCGTGGCCTTCGGCAATGTGGAAATCGGCATCATGATCGAGACCCCCGCCGCCGTCATGATGGCTGACGAGCTGGCCGGGGAGGTGGAGTTCTTCTCCCTGGGGACCAACGATCTGACCCAGTACACCCTGGCCATCGACCGGCAGAACCCCAAGCTGGACAACTTCTACGACGCCCATCACCCGGCGGTCCTCCGCATGATCCGCCACACCATCGAGGCGGGCCACCGCCATGGCTGCTGGGTGGGCATCTGTGGCGAACTGGGCGCGGACCAGACCCTGACGGAGACCTTCCTCCGTTACGGCGTGGACGAGCTGAGCGTGTCTCCCGCCTCGGTGCTGCCTCTGCGGAAGATCATCCGCAGCCTGGACCTGAGCAAGGAGCCGGAAGTCTGATTATTGGATCGAATGGAAGAGCGCCGGAGGCCAAGCCTCCGGCGCTCCTTTTATAGATGAGCCCTATTTTGGGCGGGGCTTCCGCCATGCTCCGGGTGGGGAGGCCCTTCCCGGCCTTGTGTACACGGGGGCCTGGCGGGGGTCTTGCCCCCGCTTTTGGGAAAAGGCCCGTTCCACCCCCTCCGGGGGCCTTGGCTTTTGGCGGAAATGCCATTGTAATTTGGGAGGCGGCAGGGTACAATAAGGCAATCAACCGCCCGGGCGGCAAAGGAGGTCATCCCTATGAACCGGCAGGAAGCCGCAGCGCAGTACGCCAGCGCCCTGAAGCAGGGACGAAAAGCCTATAAAGAGGCCCTGACGCGGGGGCGCTATCCCTATCCACAGGTGCTGGACGAGATCATCAGCGAGACCATGATTGCGGGACAGGTGGAGCTGGGCGTCGTGGAAATCCCCATCGACCAGATTGCCGGTACCAAGACGGCGGGCCGCCGCTCCGCCTTCTCGGCGGACTTTCTGCCGCTGCTGGACCCGGACACGGAGTTCGCGGGGAAGTGGATGAGCCTCTGTGAGGCACATCTGGGGGACGAGGGCATCCGGGACCCCATTCGGTGCTTTGAGTACTTTGGCCGCTTTTACGTGCAGGAGGGCAACAAGCGGGTCAGCGTCTTGCGGAGCTATGGCGCGCCCACCATTCCCGCCCACGTTATCCGGATGGTCCCCGTCTGGTCAGAGGACCCGGCGACGGCGGCCTATTACGATTTTATGCAGTCCTTTGTGCAGACCAAGCTCTACCGGGCCCGGTTCAGCCGGGCGGGGAGCTTCGTCAAGCTCCAGAAGGCCCTGGGCTATGAGCCGGACCACGTCTGGACGGAGGACGAGCGCCGCCGCTTCCTGGCGGGATTCACGTATTTTCAGGAGCCCTTTCAAAAGCTGGGGGGCAATGAGCTGCCCATCACCACGGCGGACGCCCTGCTGGTGTGGCTGAAGGTTTACCATTTTGACGACCTGATTTCCTTCTCCTCCGCGGAGCTTGCCAAAAGCGTCAAGGCGGTGTGGGCGGACATCCAGGCCCTGTCAGAGCCCATCGCCGTCCGGACCGACGCGCCGGAGGCCAAGGAGGGCAAGCTGCTCAGCCGCATCTTCAAGCCCCGGCAGTGCCTGAACGCGGCCTTTGTCAGCGACCAGCTTCCCGATCAGAGCGACTGGGCCAGGGCTCACGACCTGGGCCGGGAGTACCTGGAGACCGTGATGGAGGGCCAGGTTGTCACCCAGACGTTCTACGGCGTTCACCCCGGCCAGGAGGCCGAGGAGGCCATGGAAACGGCCATTGAAAACGGGGCGCAGCTGATTCTGGCGGTGACGCCGCCGCTGATCGGAGCCTGCCGGAAGACGGCGGCCCGGCATCCGGAGGTCCGGATTTTGAACTGCTCCGTCTCCATGCCTTACGCCGGCGTCCGGACCTACTACAGCCGCATTTATGAGGCGAAATACATCGCCGGCGCCATCGCCGGGGCCCTGAGCCGCAGCGGGCGCATCGGATATGTGGCCAGCAATCCCATTTTCGGCGTTCCCGCCAGCATCAACGCCTTCGCCCTGGGAGCCCAGCTCACCAATTCCCGGGCGGAGATCACGGTCCGCTGGTCCTGTGTGGAGGAGGACGCCATGGACGCCCTGGCCTGGGAGGGGGTCTCCCTGATCTCCAACCGGGACATCCCCACGCCGGACCGCATCCAGGAGCCCTGGGGCCTGTGCCGCATTCAGGACGGGAAGTTCCACTCCCTGGCCTCCCCCTACTGGCACTGGGGCAGCGTGTATACCAATCTGGTTCGGGCCGTCCTGGCCGGCGGGTGGGAGGTTCTGGGCTCCCAGGCAGGGCAGGCGGTGAACTACTGGTGGGGTATGGACAGCCGGGCCATCGACATTTTGCTGGGAGACGATCTCCCCGCCGGAATCCGCCAGATGGCGGGCATCCTCCGCCGGGGCATCATCGACGGGTCCATCCAGCCCTTCCCCGAGGCCACGCCGGAGGAGATTCTGCACATGGACACGCTGCTCCCCTGTGTGCACGGCAGCATTCCCGCCTATGAGGACCTCCTGCCCATGGCCCGGCCCCTGGTCCGCCTCCAGGGAGTCTACCGTGACGCCATTCCGCCGGAAAAGGAGGACCCCATCCTGTGAAGCTGCTGCTGATCTCCGACAAGGAGAGCGAATACCTTTGGGACTACTACCAGCCCGGCCGCCTGAAGGACGTGGACGCCATTTTGTCCTGCGGGGACCTGAATTCCAAGTACCTTTCCTTTCTGGTGACCATGAGCGGCCGCCCCCTGGTCTACGTCCACGGCAATCATGACAAGGGCTATGAGAAGAACCCGCCGGAGGGCTGCGACTGCGCCGAGGACCGCCTGATCAACATCCGGGGACTTCGGATCGTGGGCTTGGGGGGCAGTTATCTCTACAGCGGAGGGCCCCATCAGTATACGGAGGCCCAGATGTCCCGGCGCATCCGCCGCTTGCGCTACCGCATCTGGAAGGCGGGCGGGGTGGACGTCATCCTGACCCACGCCCCCATGGAGGGCTACGGTGACGGAGAGGATTACGCCCACCAGGGGTTTGAGAGCCTGGTCAGGATGGTGGATACCTACCATCCCCGCTTTTTGATTCACGGGCATGTCCATGTGAACTACGGCTGCAACGTCCCCCGGGTGCTCCACCGGGGGGAGACCACCATCATCAACGCCTATGAGCGTTATATCCTGGATTTGGACAACCCCCCGCAGTAGAGCCCCGTCCGGCGGGGAACGCTCCGGAGGCATAGACAGTTTGCGGGCGCGGCCCCAAGGCACAGAGCCTCGGGGCTGCGCCCGCTTGGCGAATGGGGGGGCTCTCTGCCCGCGTGCAAAGGGCGGGACTCTGTGCGGGCGCGCCGTACAGAGATGGCCTTGCAATTGGTGAGCGGCGGGACAAGAAACGCACCCACAGCCATCATGGCTGTGGGTGCTCTGCGCTGGAGCAGGGTACGGGAATCGAACCCGCCTTCACGGCTTGGGAAGCCGTTGTATTACCGATATACGAACCCTGCGCATTATGATCCGTCCGCTGCAACATTGTCATTATAAACGAAGCGGAAGGAAAAATCAAGTCTTTTTCCGCCGCGGCGGCAAAAATTTCCCACCGGAGAAACGCCCGGCCTGTCCCCCTTCCGGGAACAGGCCGGACCTTGTGTGTTTCCAATCCTCCGTCAGTCGGTGACGTAGGGCAGCAGAGCGATCTGCCGGGCGCGCTTGATGGCCTCGGTCAGCTGGCGCTGATGCATGGCGCAGGTGCCGGTGGTCCGGCGGGGCAGAATCTTGGCCCGCTCGGAGATGAAACGGCGCAGCTTGGCGGCGTCCTTATAATCGATATGCTCGCACTTCTCGGCGCAGAACTGGCAAACCTTGCGGCGCTTGCCCCGCGTCGGACGGGCGGGTCTCGCTTCACGATCAAAAGCCATGAAATGGTTCCTCCTTTAAAGAATGGCGCCGGTCCGGTCCCTGGGACCGTCCGCGGACCAAAGGTCCGCCCGCCGGCGGCTTCTCCGCCGGGGAGCGCGTGTGGAAGGGCCGGGAATCCCGGGCCCGTCAAAGTCAAAACGGCAGTTCGCCGTCCTCCTCGCCCAGCTCGGCGAAATCAGACCCTCCTCCAAAACCGGCGGCGGGGGCCCTTCCGGCCGGGGCGCCGTAAGCGCTGGACGCTCCGGCGGCAGGGGGCGCTCCGTAAGAGGGGGCGCCGTAGTCGCCGCCGCTGTCCCGCTTGGAGTCCCCGAAATAGACGTTGTCAGCCACGACCTCCGCGCTACGGCGCTTTCCGCCGTCCCGGTCAGTCCAGTCGCGAATCTGCAAACGGCCCTCCACCACGGCCATGCGGCCCTTGGCGAAGTACTTGCTGACAAATTCCGCAGTGCCGCGCCAGGCCACCACGTCGATAAAATCCGTCTCCTTCTCGCCGCTCTGGGACTTGAAGTCCCGGTCGCAGGCGACGGAGAAGGACGTGACGGCGGTGCCGCTCTGGGTGCGGCGCAGCTCGGGGTCACGGGTCAAACGGCCCATGATGACGATCCTGTTCAGCATCCGGAGCCCTCCTTACTCGCCCTTGCAGACGATCAGGGAACGCATGATGCCGTCGGTGATACCGAGAACGCGGTCCAGCTCCTTGGGGAAGGACGGTTCGCTGGTGAAGCTCATCAGCACGTAATAGCCGTCGTTCTTATAGTTGATGGGATAGGCGAGGCGGCGGGCGCCCCACTCCTCCACCTCAACGGCGGAACCGTTCTGCTCAGCCAGGGTCTTGAACTTCGCGACGAGAGCGGCGATGTTCTCCTCCCCCTGTGCAGGGTCGATGATATACACGACCTCGTAATTGGCAGAAACCTTTGCCATGTTTGCACCTCCTTTTGGACAAATGGCCCTCATTCCTGGATGAGAGCAAGGATATGCCTGCAACCGCAGGCTTATTTATTATATCGGAATTTGAAGAAATGTCAAGGAAAAGTTTGCCCGCCGGAGACGGCGTATCTTACAAAACTGTAAGACGCCGGGCCCGAACTGTAAGGCAAAACCATGGCATCCCTCCGCCGGGCCTGCTATAATCACAGCATAACCCGATAGGAGGACATGGATATGTCATTACTGGAAGTACAGCACCTGCAAAAAATCTACACCACCCGGTTCGGCGGCGCCCAGGTCACCGCCCTGGCGGATGTGAATTTCTCCGTGGAGCCGGGGGAGTACGTGGCCATCATGGGCGAGTCCGGCTCCGGCAAGACCACCTTACTAAATATCCTGGCGGCCCTGGACCGCCCCACCGCCGGGGAGGTTTTCCTCAACGGCAAGGCCCTCTCTGATATCCGGGAGCGGGACCTGGCGGCCTTCCGCCGGTCTCACCTGGGCTTCGTGTTTCAGGACTTCAACCTCCTGGACACGTTCTCCCTTCAGGACAACATCTTCCTGCCCCTGGTTCTGGCGGGGCGGGACTACCGGGAGATGCACAAAAAGCTCCGGCCCATCGCGGAGCAGCTGGGCATCGCGGACATCCTGGCCAAATACCCCTACGAGGTCTCCGGCGGGCAGAAGCAGCGCTGCGCCGTGGCCCGGGCCCTCATCACGGACCCCCAGCTGGTCCTGGCCGACGAGCCCACCGGCGCCCTGGACTCCCGGGCCTCGGACCATCTGCTGGAGCTCTTCGGGGAGATCAACCGGGGAGGACAGACCATCGTCATGGTCACCCACTCCGTGAAGGCCGCCAGCCACGCCGGGCGGGTCCTCTTCCTCCGGGACGGGCAGGTCTATCACCAGCTTTATCGGGGAGAACAGAGCGCCGAGGCCCAGTTCGCCAAAATCTCCGACACCCTGACGGTGCTGACGCAAGGCGGTGAGCTTCGTGGGTAAGTCCGGCTTTTTCTCCCGCCTGGCCCTGGTGAATCTGGCGCGGAACGGGCGGTTTTACGGCCCCTACCTCCTCTCCTGTGTGGTGACGGCGGCCATGTACTACATTCTGCTGTTCCTGGAGTATAACCAGGGCCTGGATAACGTCCGGGGAGCGATGTACCTGAAGAGTTTCGCCGGAGTGGGCTGCTTCGTGGCGGCGCTGCTCTCGGCCGTCATCCTGCTCTACGCCAACAGCTTCGTCATGAAGCGGCGGCAGCGGGAGCTGGGACTGTACAACATCCTGGGCCTGGAAAAGCGGCACATCGCCCGGATGTGCCTTTGGGAGACCCTGTACTGCGCCGCCGTCACGCTGGCGGGGGGCATCCTCCTGGGAATCCTGTTCTCCAAGGCCGTCATCCTGCTTCTTTTGAAGATGGTCCGCATTCCCGCCCAGTTCGGGATGGAGATTTCCCTCCGGGGCATTGGGGAGACCGCCCAGCTCTTCGGCGTCTTGTTTCTGCTGACCCTGGCGCAGAACCTCTTCCGTCTGAGCCGGGCCAGGCCGGTGGAGCTTCTGCACAGCGCCTCCGCCGGAGAGCGGGAGCCCCGGACGAAGTGGCTGCTGGTGGTCCTGGGTGTTTTGACCCTGGGGGGCGGCTATGCCATCGCCATCGTCACCCGGAACCCCATTGAGGCCATGCTCTTCTTCTTCGGGGCGGTGTTCCTGGTCATCATCGGCACCTACTGCCTGTTCACCGCCGGGTCCGTCGCCCTTTTGAAGCGCCTCCGGGCCAACCCGAAGTTCTATTACCAGACCCGGCACTTCACCGCCGTCTCGGGGCTCTTGTACCGCATGAAGCAGAACGCCGTGGGTCTGGCCAGCATCTGCATCCTCTCCACCATGGTGCTGGTGACGGTCTCCACCACCATCGCCATGAACATCGGACTGGAGAACTCCCTGAACGAGATGTTCCCCTATGACATTGAGTTTATCCAGGACCTGGAAAACCAGCCGGGGGACCCCATGGACGAGATGCGGGAGGTGGAGGCCGCCGCGAACGCCTCCGGCGGCTTCATCGAATCCCGGTACTACACCCGCTATTGGGTTTACTGCGGCGTCCGGGGCGGCGAGGTCTCCCTGAACCTGGATCCCAACTGCCTCCGGACGGAGGTGGAGGTGGTGACGGCGGAGGACTACGGCCGTCTCACGGGAAAGCAGGTCATTCTGGCCCCGGACGAGGTGCTGGCCTGTCCCCGGAACCTCCCGGACTTCCCGGCGGACTTTACCGTCTCCGCCCGCTTTGGCCAGGAGGGCCTGTCCTTCCACGTCCGAGAGGAAATCACGGAGATCATTCGCCACGGCGCCACGAACCTGCTGGGCTCGGAGGATTCGTCGCTGTTCCTGGTGGTGGCGGACCGGGAGACGGCGGAGACGCTCATGGACCTGGATACCTCCCGCAGCGCCAGGCAGTTCCGCGTTCAGATGAACCTGGCCGGGGAGGGCTACGAGGAGAAGCTGGCCCAGACGGAGCGGCTGCTTCTGGAACTGAGCCGGCGGGACGGCGGCGTGAGCTTCACCAGCAAGCAGGATCAGGCCCAGGAATTCTACGCCATGTACGGCGGCTTCCTGTTCCTGGGCATCTTCCTGGGGCTGCTGTTCCTCCTGGCCACGGTGCTCATAATTTATTACAAACAGATTTCCGAGGGCTACGAGGACCAGAGGCGCTACCTCATCCTCCGGCAGGTGGGCATGAGCCAAAAAGAGGTGGACGCCTCCATTCAGAGCCAGATTCTCCTGGTGTTCTTCCTGCCCCTGGGGGCGGCGGCGCTCCATGTGTTCATGGCCTTCCCCATGCTTTCCAGGATGCTGGAGCTCTTCAATCTCTACAACGTGGGGCTGTTCGCCCTCTGCACGGCGGGAACGCTGGCCATGTTCTGCCTGATTTACGCCCTGGTCTTCGCCCTGACCGCCCGGACCTACAGCCGCATCGTCGTCGGAAGAAATTCCGCCCGCTCCGTTTCCGGCTGATGCCGAAAACTCCGCTCTGCTTCATTCCTTCCTCCTCTCCCCGGCGGACCCGCTGCGCTGGGCTCCGCCGGGGGAATACGGGGGAGCGTGAGAGACGAGGGACGAGGGACGGGGGACGGGGATGCTGGGGCTTGGTGAGGCTGGCGCACGGGGATGCGCCGCTTTGGGGCCCAATGGACCTTGCACCCCTTGGTTTGGGCCCCGTCGGTTTGGATTTTTCCGCCGGCGGGGCTTGTTTGGATTCTTTCAGGTCCGTTAGATTCTGGAAAGGACTTGGACAGATTTGGGTGGTAAATTCTTTTCCGGAGGCGAAAGAACCTTGAAAATAACAGAGGAGTTCTAAAATTGTACCTTTTTTGTAACTACCTTTTTCCGAAAACCGTGTATTCTGATTGCGTTGCCAAGAAAAAAGCGGACGCGGGTCTTGACAAGCTGTATTAACTGTATTATTATTGCTAATACGATAGTACAATAACACAGGAGAAAAATTTTTCCGCCTTCTGAAGAATTTTCCTTCCCTGGTCCGTAATATACACATACACAGGAAGCGAGGCTTGCTATGAAAATTCTGATTACCTCCGATTGGTACATTCCCGCCGTGAACGGCGTGGTCACTTCGGTGAAAAATCTCCGGCGGGAGCTGGAGCTCCGGGGCCATGAGGTCCGGGTGCTCACCCTGTCCCAGAACCGGCGTTCCTATGAGCGGGACGGCGTCACCTATCTGGGCTCCGTGGCGGCGGGGCTGGTCTATCCCGGCGCCCGGCTGCGGACGGCCCTGGCGGGCCGGTGGGTCCGGAAGATCGTGGAGTGGGGGCCGGACGTGGTTCACTCCCAATGCGAGTTTTCCACCTTCTTTCTGGCCCGGCGCATCGCCGAGGAGCTGGACATCCCCCTGGTTCATACGTATCACACGGTTTATGAGGACTATACCCACTACTTCTCCCCCAGCGTGCATTTCGGCAAGAAGGCCGCCGCCGTCTTCACCCGCTGGGCCGCCTCCCACACGGACTGCCTCATCGCCCCCACGGGGAAGGTGCGGCTCCTCCTCCAGGGCTACGGCGTGCAGAAGCCTGTCTTTGTGGTGCCCTCCGGCATCGATCTGCGGCACTTCCGGGACGAGGCGGACCCGCTGCGGGGCGCGGTGCTCCGGGCCAGCCTGGGCATTCCCCAGGAGCGGACCATCCTGGTCTTTGTGGGCCGTCTGGCCGAGGAGAAGCGGGTGGATGAGCTCCTGCGCTTCCGGGCGGACATGGGCCCGGGGAATGTGACGCTGCTTTTGGTGGGGGATGGTCCGGACCGGCAGCGGCTGGAGGACACGGCCGCCGGACTGGGTCTGACGGCTCCGGACGTGGTCTTTGCCGGCATGGTCCCGGCGGATCAGGTGGCGGAGTGGTATCAGTTGGGGGACCTGTTCGTCAGCGCCTCTACCAGCGAGACCCAGGGCCTGACCTATGCCGAGGCCCTGGCCGCCGGGGTGCCGGTGCTGTGCCGGGCGGACCCCTGCCTCCTGGGCGTGGTCCGGGACGGGGAGAACGGCTGGCAGTACCGGGATGAGGCGGAGTTCCGCCAGCGGCTGGAGGAGTTCCGGACCCGGCGGCGGGAGGATATGGTCCGCTGCGCCCGGGAGACGGGGGAGGAGTACTCCGCCCAGCGCTTCGCGGAGCGGGTGGAGGCCATTTATTTGGAACAGATCGAGCGGAACGCTGTGCGGAGGATACCGGCATGAAACCCGTACCGATTGAAAAAAGAGCCCTCCAGACCGTGTCCCTCATCGGCTTTGCCATCTGCGTGGCGGTGGCCGTGTGGGGCTGGCAGACGGGGGTGCTGACCTCTCAGGAAAAGCTCCAGGAGCTGGTGGGCAAATGGGGCCCCGCCGGGGCGCTGCTGTTCACCGTCTTTCAGGCGGTGCAGGTGGTGGTGCCGGTGCTTCCCGGGGGACTGGGCTGTCTGGTGGGGGTCATCCTCTTTGGACCCATTTGGGGCTTTACCTATAATTATGTGGGCATCTGCATCGGGTCCCTTCTGGCCTTCGCCGTGGCCCGGAGCTGCGGGAGACCCCTTTTGTACCTCCTCTTCTCGGAAAAGACCATCGAGAAATACGACGCCTGGACCGAGAAGCGGGACCGCTTCGCCAAGCTCTTTTTCTGGTCCATCTTCCTGCCCATCGCCCCGGACGACTTCCTCTGCTATCTGGCGGGCACCACCAGCATGACCTGGCGGCGCTATACCGCCATCATCCTCCTGGGTAAGCCCTTCAATATCGCCCTGTACAGCATGGGCCTGATGGCCCTTTGGCAGGTGCTGTTCCCCGGCTGATTTCAAAAAAGAACGCCGTCATAAAAAGACGGTTTTTGCGGAATACTCTCTATACCCAAATCCGGGAACGAAAAAAGCGGACAGGCCGTCCGCTTGGTTTTGTGCACCCAAAATTGGAAAACCATGACAAAAACAGGCGGGCCGCCGGCCGGAAAACAGCGGCGCCACAGCGTGTAAAACCACTGCGGCAGGGAGGCTGTATGCGGATTTTCATTTACAGCGGCGGGGAGAAGCTTGTCGGCAAAAGCGGCGTGGGACAGGCCATCCGCCAACAGCGGGAATGCCTGCGGCGCTCCGGCGTCGCCACCACGGACCGCTGGACCAAGGACGCCGCCGCCGTCCATGTGAACACCGTCCTTCCGGACGCGGTGTTCGCGGCCCTGGGAGCCAAACTCCGGCGGCGAAAGGTGGTGTGGTACGGTCACTCCACCATGGAGGATTTCCGTTCCTCCTTCAAGGGGTCCAACGCCCTGGCCCCGCTGTTCAAGCGGTGGATCACCTTCTGCTACGGTCTGGGGGACGTGGTGCTGACGCCCACGGAGTACTCCCGGTCCCTTCTGGAGAGCTACGGTTTGAAAAAGCCGGTCTACAGCATCTCCAACGGCGTGGACACAGACTTCTTCCATCCGGACCCCGCCGCCCGGACCGCCCTTCGGAGCCGGTACGGCTTTGAGGAGGGGGAGCGGGTGGTGGTCTCCGTGGGACATACCATCGCCCGGAAGGGCGTGACGGAGTTTTTGGAGCTGGCCCGGCGCATTCCCGAGGCCCAATTTCTCTGGTTCGGCTGGACGGACCCCAAGCTCATCCCCCGGGAGATCGCCCAGGCCATCCGGAATGCCCCGGACAACGTGCGCTTCCCCGGCTATGTGGGCCGGGAGGAGCTGCGGGAGGCGTATCAGGGGGCGGACGTCTTCGCCTTCCTCAGCCATGAGGAGACCGAGGGCATCGTGGTGCTGGAGGCCCTGGCCTGTGGCGTGCCCACGGTGCTGCGGGACATCCCCGTCTACGGCGGCTGGCTGGAGCAGGGGGAGGCGGTATACAAAGCGTCGAACAATGACGAATTTCAACGGATTGTATCGGGCCTTCTGGACCATAGCCTGCCGGACCTCACCGCCGCCGGGCGGTCCGTGGCGGAGTCCCGGAGCCTGGAGCAGGTGGGCAAGCGGCTGCGGGAGATTTACCTGGAGCAGCGGGTGCTGCCGCCCCTTCCGGCGGCTCTGCCGCAGAAGCGCGCGCAGGCGTGAGGCGAAGAAACAGGAAATACGAAGAGGATTGTCGAAGCGCGGCAGTCCTCTTTGTATTTATTTTTCGGCGTGGATTGGAAAATAGCCGCGGGGGGACTACCCAAACGGGGAAAAACGTGATATGATATTTCATCAGAAATCTCAGGCCCTGTGGGAGGCGAAGCGATGCGCAGAAAAATCCGGGCCCTGGCGGCGGCGCTGCTGCTGTCCGTGACCCTTTCCGGCTGCGGCGGTTTTCATATTGTGTTCAATCCGGAGGAGCTTTACGCCCTGCCGGAGCTGCCCGCCAAGTATACGGAGCTCAACGCTCAGCTGAACGCCATATTGGAGGACGGCGCGGAGTACGCCGCCCCCGCTTCCGGCACCAATATTCAGCCCGTGCAGCTGATGGACCTCAACGGGGACGGCCAGCAGGAGGCGCTGGCCTTCTTCCGCAAGACCGAGGACGAGAAGCCCCTGAAAATCTATATCTTCTCCGCCAGGGGGGACAGCTACGAGCAGTCCGCCGTCATTGAAGGCAGCGGCGCGTCCGTCTACAGCGTGGTGTACAGCGATCTGGACGGGGACGGGCGGACGGAGCTCATCGTGGGCTGGCGGGTCAACGCCGAGCTTCAGGCGCTGTCGGTCTACGCGCTGAGCCATGGCGGCACGCGGGAGCTTCTGCGCAGCGTCAGCTATGTCCGCTACGCCAACGCGGACCTGGACGGCGACGGCCTTCAGGAGCTGGTGGTCCTCCGTTCCGACGAGGAGGGCGAGGGCGTGGCCGATTACTATGACTGGCAAGGGTATAGCCTTGCCCCTCAGTCTCCCGCGCGCATTTCCATCACCATGGCGGAGCTGAACCAGCAGGGCCGGCTGAGTACCGGGACGCTGCGGGACGGCGAGCCGGCCCTCTTTGTCACCGGGGTGACGGAGGAGTCCGGCGCGGTCACGGATATCTTGGCCGTGCGGAACGGGGAGCTGACGAACATCGTCCTCTCCGAGGCCACCGGCGTCTCCGGGGAGATCGCCCCCTTCACCGGCCTCTATCCCGCGGACATCAACGGCGACGGATGGACGGAGGTCCCATCCCCCGTCTCCCACGATGGGATGAGCCCCTTCCAGCGGGTGGACTGGCGTTCCTTCAGCCTGGACGGCACGGGGGAGCGGGGAATCAGCACCTACCACTGCATGGAGGACGGCTGGTATCTCACCCTGCCGGAGAGCTGGGTGGGCCGGGTCCAGGGGGAGCGAAGCGTCTCCAGCGGCGAGTCCAGCGTCACCTTCTATATATTGAAGGAGGACGGCACCCAGGGCGGGGCCATCCTGCGGATTTCCGCTCTCACCGGCTCCGGCCGGGAGATGCGGGCCACCCGGGGCAGCCGCTTCTCCCTCAGCCGCCAGAGCACCACGATCTACACCGCCGAGCTGCCGGAGGTCCCGCCGTGGGAGCATTCCATGACGGCGGAGGAGGTCCGGGGGGCGTTCAGCCTGATTGCGCGGGAGTGGATTCCAGGGGATAATTAGTTTGCGCGCCTGCGGGGGCGGTCCCGCGGGCCAAAAGGAGTGAACACGGTGAAAAAAGTGTTGGTTTTAGAGGATGAGGCCAGCATTCGCGGCTTTATCGTCATCAATCTGCGCCGGGCGGGCTATGATGTCATCGAGGCGGAGAACGGGGAGGAGGCCCTGGAGCTTCTGCGGGAGAATCCGGACGCCCGGGTGGCGCTGCTGGACATCATGCTTCCCGGCATTGACGGGTTTGAGGTCTGCCGCCGCATCCGGGCCACCAACAGCCGGATCGGCATCATCATGCTCACCGCCCGGTCCCAGGAGATGGACAAGGTGACGGGGCTGATGACCGGGGCGGACGACTATGTGACCAAGCCCTTCTCCCCGGCGGAGCTCACCGCCCGGGTGGACGCCCTGGTCCGCCGCTCCGGCGGCGAGGAGCCGGTGCAGACCGGCGAGCTGCTCCAGCCGCCCTTCCTGCTGAACACCCGGAACCGCACCCTGGAGAAGAACGGACAGCGGATCAAGCTGACCCAGGTGGAGTATTCCATCATGCGGGTCTTTATGGAGAATCCGGGAAAGGCCCTCTCCCGGGAGGAGATTTTGGACATGGTGTGGGGCCGGGACTACTTCGGCGAGCTGAAAATCGTGGACGTGAACATCCGCCGCCTGCGGCTGAAGATTGAGGACAATGTGCAGAACCCCGCCTATATCACCACCGTCTGGGGCTATGGGTACAAGTGGGGACTGTGACGGGGAGGCGCGGCTATGGAAAAGGAACAGCGGTGGACCTCCCTGCGGCTGCGGGGCCTGCGGCAGCGGTGGATATTCAATTCCATTCTCCCGGTTCTGGCGTTTCTGGTGCTGGTGGTGGCCCTGTTCTCCGCAGGCGTCTCCAATTATTATTACGGCACCATGCAAAAGGGGCTGGAGACCCGGGCCCAGGCCCTGGCCAATTCCTTTAATGAGTATTTCATGGACAACGGCTTTAGCAGCTACTATCAAAAGGCTGTCCGCTCCGCCGAGAGCTTTGAGGACAAGAACTGCATCGAGCTTCAGTTCATCGGCTCCGGCGGGCGCATTCAGGTCTCCACCTCCGGCCTGACGGCGGGCACCTCCCCTGGAACAGAGGACATCAGCCGGGCCTGGCAGGAGAACCGGATGGTTCCCTATCAGGGCCGGGACCTGGAGACGGGGGAGGAGATTCTGGCGGTGTCCTGCCCGCTGACGGTGAACGGCCGGGTGGTGGGCGTCATGCGGCTGGTGACGTCTCTGAGGTCCGTGGACCGGCAGGTGCTGGTGGTGGTGCTGGCCATGTTCCTGGTGGCCATGCTGTGCATGCTGCTGGTGGCCATCTCCAATCTGCTGTTCATCAACAACGTGGTGGAGCCGGTGGCGGTGGTGACGGAGGCGGCCAAGCGCATCTCCGCCGGAAGTTATGGCGCGCGGATCGAAAACAAGTACTCCGACGAGCTGGGGGAGCTGGTGGACAACATCAACGACATGTCCATGAAGATCAGCCAGAACGAGAAGATGAAAAGCGAGTTCATCTCCTCCGTCTCCCATGAGCTCCGGACCCCCCTCACCGCCATCAACGGCTGGGGGGAAACCATATTGGAAGACGGTCTTATGGACGACCCCGAGCAGCTCCGCCGGGGCATCCGGGTCATTGTCAACGAGTCCCGGCGCCTGTCCAACATGGTGGAGGAGCTGCTGGAATTTTCCAAAATGGAGGATGGGCGCTTCACCCTTCAGATTGAGGACGTGGACCTCCAGGCGGAGCTGGAGGACGCCATTTTCACCTATCAGGAGCTTTTCCGACAGGACGGCATTGCCCTGGAGTACCACCCCGGCGACGGGGACCTGCCCCTGATCCGGGGGGACTCGGAGCGGCTGAAGCAGGTGTTCTGCAACGTGCTGGACAACGCCGCCAAGCACGGCGGCGCGGGCCGCCGCATCGCCGCCTCCATCACCCAGGAGGGCGGCGTCCAGGTGGTCCGGGTCCGGGACTACGGCCCCGGCATTCCGGAGGAGGAGCTGCCCTTTGTCAAGCAGAAGTTCTATAAGGGCACCTCTCGGGCCAGAGGCAGCGGCATCGGCCTGGCGGTGTGCGACGAGATCATCGCCCTGCACAACGGCGAGTTTACCATCGGCAACGCCGCCGGCGGCGGGGCGGAGGTGACCATCCGGCTGCCGGTCAGGGCCTGACCGGCGGGAGCGGACGCCCGGAGCCGCGTTTTTGTAAACCCTGTGGAATACGATACCAACGCAAAGGAAAGGAAACTCCATGGCAGAAGAAAACAAATCCTGCGCCTTCCGCACCAGCATCGGCGGGCAGGCGCTGATTGAAGGCATTTTGATGCGGGGCCCGGAGAAGCAGGCCGTCGTGGTCCGGGACCAGGAGGGGAACCTGGTGGAGAAGGTGGAGGAGCTCCGCTTTATCAAGGACCGCTTCCCCATTCTGGGCGTGCCGCTGATTCGGGGGACGGTGAACTTCCTGGACTCCATGGTGAACGGCGTGAAAGCCCTGATGTACTCCGCCGAATTTTACCCGGAGGAGGAGGCGGCGAAGCCCTCCGGATTTGAGCTGTGGCTGGAAAAGCACATCAGCAGCAAGAAGCTGGAGAGCGCCGTGGTGGCCCTGGCGGTGGTGCTGGGGGTGGGTATGTCGGTGTTCCTCTTCATGGTGCTGCCCACGCTGCTGACCGGGGGCATTCTCCACTTCTTCCCCGGCTTTCCCCTGTGGGGGCGGAATTTGGTGGAGGGCGTTTTGAAGATTGCCATCTTCCTGGCCTATCTGATTCTCTGCTCCCGGCAGAGGGACATCTACCGGGTCTTCCAGTACCACGGGGCGGAGCACAAGACCATTTTCTGCTACGAGGCGGGGCTGCCGCTGACCGTGGAAAATGTCCGGGCCCAGCCCCGGCACCATCCCCGCTGCGGCACCAGCTTCCTCTTTGTGGTCATCGCGGTGTCGATTTTGTTCTCCAGTGTGGTGTTCGGCATCTGGCCCATTACCAACGCCTGGCTGCGGACGGCGGTGCATCTGCTGCTGCTGCCCCTGGTGGTGGGAGTGACCTATGAGTTCAACCGCTGGGTGGGGCGGCACGTGCAGGAGAATCGGCTGGCAAAGGTCTTGACGGCCCCGGGCCTCTGGATGCAGAATTTCACCACCAACGAGCCCGACGACAGCATGATCGAGTGCGCCATCCGTTCCCTGGAGCTGGTGGCGCCCGCAGAGAAGGGCAAGGACGCGTGGTAACAAGATAGGGGGGGTTCCCTTGGCGATTACCTATAATGACCTGTATTTGGACATCCGCCGGCAGCTCCGGGAGCACGGTGTGGAGGCCTCCACCCTGGAGGCCCGGGAGCTGGTGTGCTTCGGCACCGGCAAGAGCCGGGAGGAGCTGAGCCGGGACGGGCGGCTTTACGCCTCTCCGGAGCGGGAGGAGCAGGTGCGGCGGCTGGTGGCGCGGCGCATGGCCGGGGAGCCGGTGGCCTACCTCATCGGCGAGTGGGAGTTTTACGGCCTCTCCCTGGACATCTCCCAGGACGTGCTGATCCCCAGGGCGGACACCGAGACCCTGGCGGAGCAGGCCATTGCCTATGTAAAAAGCCTGGGGGAGTGCCGGGTGATGGACCTGTGCGCCGGAAGCGGCTGCGTGGGGCTGGCGGTGGCTTCCCAGGCTCCCCAGGCCCGGGTGGCCCTGGGGGAATTGGACGACAACGCGCTGAAAATCTGCCGTCAGAACATCCGGCGCTGCGGCCTCTCCGGCCGGGTGGCGCCGGTGCAGGTGAACGCCCTGAAAAAGCCGGGGCGCATTCTGGGGGAGTTTCAGTGCATCGTCAGCAACCCGCCCTACATCCCCACCGGCGACATTCCGGGGCTGGAGGTCTCCGTCCGGGAGTACGAGCCCCATCTGGCCCTGGACGGCGGAGAGGACGGAATGGACTTTTACCGCTCCATCACCCAGGACTGGAAGGAGGTTCTGGCCCCCGGGGGGCGGCTGTACTTTGAGGTGGGCATCGGTCAGGCGGACCTGGTTCTGCGGCTGATGCGCGGCCAGGGCTTTGGAGATATACAGGTCGTGAAGGACCCCCGGGGGGTTCCCCGGGTGGTGTTCGGCACGCTCTGTTCGGAAATCTGAAAGGGAGAGACGGTTATGTATAAGAGACTTTACAAGATCAGCGAGGGCAAGATGGTGGACGGCGTCTGCGGCGGCATTGCCGAGTACTTCGGGCTGGACCCCACGCTGGTGCGGCTGGGCTGGGTGATTTTCAGCGCCATGGGCGCCAGCGGCATCCTGGCCTACATCATCTGCGCCGTCATCATGCCCCGGGAGTGAGGAGCTTAACGACAGATCAGGAGGATAGAAACTATGGCAAAGGATAAAGCGCCGCTGCCCAGCGCGGCGCCCGCGACGGATAAGAAGAAGGCCATCGACACGGCCATGAGTCAGATCGAGAAGATGTACGGTAAGGGCTCCATCATGCGCCTGGGCGACCGGACGGCCATGAATGTGGAGGTCATTCCCACCGGCTCCCTGGCGCTGGACGTGGCCCTGGGCATCGGGGGCCTGCCCAAGGGGCGGATCATCGAGATTTACGGGCCGGAGTCCTCCGGCAAGACCACCCTGGCCCTCCATGTGGTGGCGGAGGCCCAGAAGCAGGGGGGCGAGGTGGCCTTCGTGGACGCGGAGCACGCCCTGGACCCCACCTATGCCCGGGCCCTGGGCGTGAAGGTGGAGGACATGCTGATCTCCCAGCCGGACACCGGCGAGCAGGCCCTGGAAATCACGGAGGCCCTGGTGCGCTCCGGGGCCATCGACGTCATCGTGGTGGACTCCGTGGCCGCCCTGGTGCCCCGGGCGGAGATCGAGGGCGAGATGGGGGACAGCTATGTGGGCCTCCACGCCCGGCTGATGAGTCAGGCCCTGCGGAAGCTCACCGGCGCCATCGGCAAGACCAACACCATCGTCATCTTCATCAACCAGCTCCGGGAGAAGGTGGGCGTGATGTACGGCAACCCGGAGGTCACCACCGGCGGCCGGGCGCTGAAATTCTATGCCTCCGTCCGCATCGACGTGCGGCGCATCGAGGCCATCAAGAACGGCAGCGAGCTCATCGGCAACCGGACCCGGGCCAAAGTGGTAAAGAACAAAATGGCGCCCCCCTTCCGGGAGGCGGAGTTTGACATCATGTACGGCGAGGGCATCGTCCGGGAGAGCGAGCTGGTGGACCTGGGCGTGAAGCTGGACCTTGTGCAGAAGGCGGGCTCCTGGTTCTCCATGGGGGAGACCCGCATCGGCCAGGGCCGGGAGGCGGCGAAGAAGTACCTCCAGGAGAACCCGGAAATCCGGGACCAGCTGGAGGCGGACATCCGGAAGAACTTCGACAAGCTGATGAGCAGCCAGGCCCGGGCCGCCGCCAAGGCCGCCGGACGGGCGGTGGACGTCAGCGCCGACGACTTTGACGACTCCGGCAATGCGGATTGAGCGGATCGAGGCGTCGAAGCACAAGAAGGGCCGGGTCCTGGTGTTCCTGGAGGATGGAGCCTGCCTGAAGGTGACGGAACAGGAGCTGCTGGACTTCGGCCTCCGCTCCGGGGACGATCTGAACGAAGAGACGCTGGGACGGCTGAAGGAAGCCGCCGGGGTGTCCAGTACCCGGGCGGCGGCGGCGGAGCTCATCGGCAAACGGGCCATGAGCCGCTTCTGCTTGGAGCGGAAGCTCCAGGAGAAGGGGGCCAGCGAGGCGGAGGCCCGCTACGCCGCCGAGTGGCTGGAGGCCATCGGGGCGCTGAACGACGCGGAATACGCCGCCGCCCTGGCGCGGCACTACGGCGGCATGGGCTACGGTCCCGCCCGGGTGCGGGAGAAGCTCTATGAAAAGGGCGTCCCCCGGGAGCTGTGGGAGGACGCGCTGGAGGAGCTTCCGGAAAATGGCGGACAGGTGGACGCGTTTTTGCAGAGCAAGCTCCGGGGCCGGACGCCGGACGAAAAGGAGAAGCGGCGGCTGACCAACGCCCTGCTTCGCCGGGGCTTTCCCTGGGGGGAGGTCAAAGCGGCCTGGAGGCGGCTGGGGGACGCCGCGGAGGAAGAGGAGTAGGGGCGCGGCAATCTGCTCCCACAGAACGCCGCCCCTACAGCGGCGTTGACGGGTTCCCCAAAAGCTCCGCCATAAGCTGAGCGCCGAAGCGCACGCCGGAGTAAAAGCCCTGCTCCGATTGTTTGTCCGCAAGGTCCTCCATGCTGGACCGGAGCAGTTCCGCCGCTTCCTCGTTGACAGCGCGGAGCTGTGTGGCAATTCGCTTTTCCTCCGCGCTCTCCGGATGTTCCAGACAACATAATATCTGCTGAGGCGGGATGTCGTCGTGGTAGATTGCATGTAAGATGTCGAGCATAAGCTGCACTCCTTTTAAAATCACGATTCGTGTGATATGATTATAAAACACGAATCGTGGGTTGTCAAGAGGGTTTATGAGAACTGTCATCATTTTTAAAGATCGTCTACAACAGCTTCGCAAACAAGCAAATTTACAGCAGAAGGAATTGGCATCTCAAATTGGAATGAGCGCAAATGCAATTAGCATGATGGAGACCGGAAACCGGGAAACGACATTTGAGAAGCTGGTCCTTCTGGCGGAATATTTTCATGTCTCCACAGATTATCTATTGGGCGTTACGGACGACCCCGCCTGGCGGGGCCCCCTCCCGGAAGAGGAATCATAACTCATATCGCTCTCTTTTTGGCAGGAAAGATGTAGAGTCCTTCTCCTGCGAGATGGTCTATCGGGAGAAGGGCGGGCCCAGGGAACAGGCGGCAGATTGCCGCCCCTACGGGAACCGCCAGGGAAAGAACCGCCAAAGTGGGAACCACCGGGCAGAGCCCCAAGCTGAACCCGCCAGGGCAGCGGCAGCGGAAAGAGAAGAAAGCCGATTCGACGCCCGCCAAAACCCCAGCCCGCACCGAGCTGCGGGCAGAGACATGCGTACCCGAAAGCCAGTCCCCAGGCGCGTCCCCCGTCCCCCGTTTGAAAACGTCTTTTTCTCTTTTGGACCGTGCACGGCCCGTTTTCTCTTTTTCTGCGTATCAGAAAAAGAGAAAATGGGGGGTGCATTGGACCAGCCATCGCTGGCCGCCAATCCTCCCCGCCCGCAAGGGCAGAACAAACGAAAGGGGGCATACCATGCCCTACAAAGTATATTTCCTCTCCCTTGGCTGCGCCAAAAACCAAGTAAACTGCGAGCAGATGATGTCCCTGATCCAATCGGCGGGCCACGAGATCGCACCCGACCCCGCCGGGGCGGACATCGCCGTGGTCAACACCTGCGGCTTCCTGGCCTCCGCCTGTGAGGAGGCCATCGGCCACATCCTGGAGCTGGCGGAACTGAAAAAAGCCGGCCAGCTGAAAAAAATCCTGGTCACCGGCTGTATGGCCCAGCGCTATCAAAACGGTGTGCTGGAAGAGCTGCCGGAAGTGGACGGCATCCTGGGCACCGGCAGCTACGGCGAGATCGCCGCCGCCGTTTCCGAGGTTATGGAATCCGGCCTCCGCCCCTGCCGCCTGGGCAACATCCACACCGCGCCCCAGAACGGGCCCCGCATTCTCTCCACGCCCCCCTGGTACGCCTATCTCCGCATTGCCGAGGGCTGCGACAACCACTGCGCCTACTGCGTCATCCCCTCCCTCCGGGGCAAGTACCGCAGCCGCCCCATGGGAGAGCTTCTGGACGAGGCTGGCGAGCTCTGCTCCGCCGGGGTGAAGGAACTGCTGGTCATCGCCCAGGACATCACCCGCTACGGCACGGACCTGAACGGCGAACACCAGCTGGCCGCCCTTCTGCGGGAATTGTGCAGGCTGGACTTCCATTGGATTCGCCTCCACTATCTCTACCCCGACGAGATCACGGAGGAGCTCATCGAGACAATTGCCTCCGAGCCGAAGATTCTGCCCTATCTGGATATCCCCATTCAGCACTGCAACGATGGCATTCTGAAGGCCATGAACCGCCGGGACACCAAGGAATCCATCCGCTCCCTCTTCCGGACCCTCCGCCGGCGCATCCCCGGCCTGGTCCTGCGGACCAGTCTGATCGCCGGCCTTCCCGGCGAGGGGGAGGAGGAGTTCGAGGAGCTGTGCGAATTCCTCCGGGAGCAGAAAATCGAGCGGGCGGGGGTCTTCCCCTTTTCCCCGGAGGAGGGAACCCGGGCGGCACAGATGGACCACGCGGACGCCGGCGAGGCCGCCCGCCGGGCGGAGCTGGCGGTGGACGTGCAGTCCGATGTCATAGACGAGTACAACGAGTCCGCTCTGGGAACGGAGCGGGAAGTCCTCTGCGAGGGCTTTGACGGCCAGATGTTCTTTGGCCGGAGCTATGCCGAGTCCCCGGAGATCGACGGGCGGATTTGGTTTGACGCCGGGGAGGAGCCCGCGCCGGGGGACTTCGTCACTGTCCGCCTCACCGGGGTAATGGACGGCGAGCTCACCGGGGAGCGGGTATGAAGCACCCGCTGACGGAAATTCCCGGCGTGGGGGACCGCATTGCCGCCGTTATGGAGACCCTGGGCATCCGGCGGGTCTCGGACCTCCGGGGCCGGGACCCGGAGGAGCTGTACGCAAGGGAGTGTCTGATGAAGGGATACCAGGAGGACCGCTGCGCCCTGTACGTCTGGCGGACGGCGGTATACTACGCGGACCACGAGACCAGGGACCCGGAGAAGCTGAAATGGTGGTACTGGAAGGACAAGACCTATCCGGAGAAGGAGGACCTATGAATCTGCCCAATAAATTGACCATGCTCCGCATCATCCTGACGCCGGTTTTTCTGGCGGTGCTGTACTGGGGCTTTCCCGGCGCGGACTACGCGGCTCTGGCCATTTTCATCATCGCCAGTCTGACGGACCTGCTGGACGGGAAGATCGCCCGGAAGTACAATCTGGTGACGGACTTCGGCAAGTTCGCCGATCCTCTGGCGGATAAAATCCTGGTGGTGGCGGCCATGCTGTGGTTTGTGGAGCAGGGCCGGATGCCCGCCTGGATGGTGATGATCGTGATTACCCGGGAGTTTGCCGTCAGCGGCCTGCGCATGATTGCCTCGGACAACGGGCGGGTGATTGCCGCCGGGTGGTCCGGGAAGGTGAAAACAGCCTCCACCATGGTGTGTATCGTGGTGATGCTGCTAATGGGGCCCACCGTCGCCATGCTCCGGGACCCGGCGGCCCTCACGGCTCTGCCCGACGAGCCGTTCTTGTGGCTGGACATGATCTGCGGCTGGGTCATCACCCTGACGACCCTGTACTCCGGCGTGGAATACTTCCTCAAAAACAAAGACGTCATCCGCTCCGCCTAGTTCCTTTTTTTGAGAAAAAAGGAACCAAAAAAGCTTTAGCGCGCTCTGGGGGTCTGGAGGTCATTCAAGCCGAAGCGACGGCAACGAACCATTTTCGTTGCCGTCGCTTCGTTTTGGTTTCTATCCAGACTGCCGGATCGCGCGAGAGTTCTTTGGATACGTTCTTTCAAGGAAGTATCTTTACGGGGGCGCCGGTTTTCCATGCTTCGGTGGTGGCGTAGCCGATGGCGGTGGATTTGGTGCCGTCGTAGACGCTGACGCCGGGAGCCCTGCCTGTCAGGGCGCAGTCCACGAACTCCTGGAGCTCGGTGAGGTACGCCTCCGCGAACCGCTCCGGGAAGGAGCCTACGCACTCGGCGCATACGCCGTTCTGATTGTACAGACGGGCCTGGTTCTTCTCCGGGACGGCGGAGATGCGGATGGTGCCCTCCGTGCCCACGATCTCCGTCTCCACGTGGTAGCCGTAAGGCGCCGTCCGGCCCACGTGAATCATGCCCATAGCGCCGTTTTCAAACCGGTAGACGGCCACGCCGGTCTCGTCATCCCCGGCCGCCCGGAACTCCGGGTGCTTGAAGGTGGCGCCCATGGCGTACACCTCCGTGGCCTCGCAGCCCAGGAACCAGCGCATGAGGTCGATGTCGTGAATGGCCATGTCCAGGAAGATGCCGCCGGAGTTTTTGGCAAAGCGGATGGCCCCGTCCACGAAGGCCTCCGGGTCAATGCCCGTGGCCTTCACCAGGTAGGGCGTGCCGATGGCCCCGGCGTCAATCTTTTCCTTGGCGTAGGCATAGGACTTGTCATAGCGCCGCATGAAGCCCAGCATGAAGGTCAGCTCCGGGTGCCGCTCCACGGCGGCCTCCGCCTGTTTGCACTGGGCCGCGTCCACCCCCAGGGGCTTCTCGGAGAAGACGTGCTTCCCCGCGTCCAGGGCGGCCTCAATCTGCCAGCAGTGCTCGCTGGAGGTGGTGACGATGACCACGGCGTCCATGTCCGCATGGGCCAGCATCTCCTTGTAGTCCGCGTAGACGGCGGCGACGCCCAGCTCGCTTCGGGCGTACTCCAGCTCGGCGGGGACGATGGAGCAGACCGCCGTCAGCTCCGCTCCGGGAATCTGATAGCGGATGTTATGCGCGTGGACCCTGCCCAGACGGCCCAGGCCCACCACGCCGGTCTTCAAATTCTTCATAACGATCTCCTTCCTCCGGCCCTGGGTGAAACATGACCGGGTATCCAAGATATACGGTGTTCTTCCCCAGGGCGGCGGCTCAGGCCCGCAGGCCCGCCCGCCAGTCCTGAACGGCCTGGAGGAAGGCCGCGCCATAGCGCTCCGCCTTGACCCTGCCCACGCCGGAGACCTGGAGAAATTCCTCCATGGTCAGAGGCCGGAGGGCGGCCATGTCCGCCAGGGTGGCGTTGGAAAAGATGACGTAGGCGGGAACGCCCGCCTCCTGGGCCAGGCGGAAGCGGAGGGATTTCAGCGCCGCCAGCAGGCCGTCCTCCTCCTCCGCAGAGGCGGCGGGGGAGAGGGGCCGCGCCTTTGCCTCCTCCGCCTGGGGGGCCGGCTCCCGAAAGAGGACCTTCTTCCCCCGGAAGAGGACGTCCCCCGCCTGGGCCGTCAGACGGAGGACGGGGTACTCCTCCCCCTCGGTGACGAGATAGCCCTTCTCCATCAAAGCGTCAATGTAACGCTGAATCCGGTCCCGGTCCACGCCCTTCAGGGCCCCGTGGGTGGGCAGCTGGTCCAGCCCCAGCTGGAGGACCCGCTTGTCCCGGCTGCCCCGGAGGAGCTTGATGATGACGGCGGCCCCCAGGCCGTAAGCGTAGCGCTTTTCCACCCGGGCCACGGCAGAGAGGATTTTCTGCGCCTCCACGGTGATGTCCCGGTCCACAAAGGACCCGGCGCAGTTCCCGCAGCGGCCGCAGCGGCCGCCGTGAATCTCGCCGAAGTAGTCCAGAATGTCCGCCCGGAGGCAGCCGCCGGTCCCGCAGTAGCGCACCATACGGTCCAGGCGGCTGAGATCCCGGCGCAGACGGTCCGGGTCCCCCTCCTGGGTCTCCTGGGAGTTGGCGATGAGGAATTTCGCCGTCCGCACATCCCCGGGGGCGTAGAGCAGGACGCAGCGGGCGGGGCCGCCGTCCCGGCCCGCACGGCCCGCCTCCTGGTAATAGCTCTCCAGGTCCTTGGGCATGTTGTAGTGAACCACGAAGCTGACGTTGGACTTGTCGATGCCCATGCCAAAGGCGTTGGTGGCCACCATGACCCGCACCTGGTCGTAGACGAAGGCCTCCTGGCTCCGGCGGCGCTCGCCGTCCTCCATGCCGGCGTGGTACCGGGCGGCGGGGACGCCCTGGGCCAGCAGGGAAGCGGTGACGGCGTCCACCGTCTTCCGGGTGGCGCAGTAGACGATGCCGCTCTGCCCCGGACGCTCCGCCAGGAAGCGGCGGAGCCAGAGGTCCTTGTCCTTGGGGCGGTCCACCTCGAAAAAGAGGTTGGGCCGGTCGAAGCCCGTGGTGATCCGAAGGGGGTCCCGTAGGTCCAGCAGCGTCTCGATGTCCCGGCGCACCGCCGCCGTGGCGGTGGCGGTGAACGCCCCCACGGGGGGCCGGACCGGCAGGGAGGCCACCAGTCCGGCGATGTCCAGATAGCTGGGGCGGAAGTCCTGCCCCCACTGGGAGACGCAGTGGGCCTCGTCCACGGCCACCAGGGAGACGGACAGCCCCTCCAGCAGACGGCGGAAGCTCTCCGCCTGGAGGCGCTCCGGCGCGGCGTACAGGAGCTTGCAGTCCCCCCGCCGGATCTGGCGGCAGGCCTCCCGGTACTCTCCGGCGTCCTGCGAGGAGTTGAGAAAGGCGGCGGGGATGCCCGCCTGGGTCAGGGCGGCCACCTGGTCCTTCATCAGGGAGATGAGGGGGGAGATCACCAGGGCCGTCCCCGGCAGCAGCAGGGCGGGGAGCTGATAGCATACGGATTTTCCCGCTCCGGTGGGCATGACGCCCAGAGCGTCCCGGCCGGAGAGCAGCGCGTCCGCCAGGGGCTCCTGACCGGGGCGGAAGCCGCTGTGGCCGAAGTGCTGCTTGAGAAGGGTCAGCTTGTCCATGGGGCGGGCCTCCTGTCCGTTTCGGTAAGGGGTTCTGAAGGACACTATACTAGAGAAAGCCGCCCCTGTCCAGAGGGGAGGGGCCGTTTCCGGCCTTGAAAAAATAAAGTTTCCAAGAGCAAGAAAAAGCTTGCAATTTGAAAAACACCGTGATATACTAACCAATGCTGTGATAGCGCAAGCTGTTTCGCAATTCGTTTTAGAAAGGGGTGAACAGAGCAATGAAGGAAGGAATCCATCCCAATTATCAGCAGACTACGATTACATGCGCCTGCGGTAATGTGATTGAGACAGGTTCTACCAAGAAGGATATCAAGGTGGAAGTCTGCTCTAAGTGTCACCCCTTCTTCACCGGCAAGCAGAAGCTGGTGGATACCGGCGGCCGGGTCGCGAAGTTCAACAAGAGGTTCGGCCTGGACAAGTGAGTCCGACACCGTCACATGCGAGAGAGCGCGCCGCAGTCCGGCGCGCTCTTTTTTCTTCGCCCGGGAATTTTTTGTTGCGTTTTTCCGGAAAACGCATATACTGGAACCAGCGAAACAGGAACATTTTGAAAGGAGTCCTTTGCCATGCGCTTACATTCTGCGGACCCCAAGACCACCGCCTCCGCGCTGCTTTCGGCCTTCGGCGGGGCCAACGCCCTGCTCACCGCCGGAACGGCGGAGCGCTGCAACACCATGACCATCGGCTGGTGTCAGGCGGGACGGCTGTGGAATCTGCAAACCTGTACGGTCTACGTGCGCCCGGAGCGCTATACTTATGATTTCATGGAAGGCAGCGAGTATTTCACCGTGTCCGTTCTGCCTGCGGACCAAAAAAAGACCATGGCCCTCTGCGGCACGAAGAGCGGACGGGACATGGACAAGATCCAGGAGTGCGGCCTGACGGTGCGGACCGGCGCCGGCGGCGCCCCCTTCTTCGAGGAGGCGGAGCTGGTCCTGGTGTGCCGGAAGCTCTATGTCCAGGATATGGACGCCGCCTGCGTGCTCCCCGCCGGGGAGAAGGGCATCCTGCCCCACTACGGCGAGAAGGGCGGCTGGCACCGGGTTTACACCGGCGAGATCGTGGAGGCCTACTCCGCCAAGCCGCACGCGGACGAACCGTAAGGAAGGATTACCCTGTAGGGGCGGACTCCGCCCCGTTCTTGGCGAGCGCCTGTCTGACGCGGGCGTTCCGCCTGCTGTGAGCGCCCCGGCGGCGGAGAACGGGCCGGGACAGGGCCCCTACAGGAAAGCAAGGAGATTTATGCAAGAGACAAAGGAAATTCGAGACAGAGTCGTTCTGGTGGGCCTGAACTCCCCGGTCCTCAAACGGGAGGAAACCGCCGGGGAGGACACCCTGGAGGAGCTCTCCGCCCTGGTGGAGACCGCCGGGGGCGAGACCGTGGGACAGGTTTTGCAAAACCGGAACGCCCCGGACCCCCGGACCTTCATCGGCGAGGGCAAGTGCGCCGAGGTAAAGCTCTACTGCGAGAATACCGAGGCCACCATGGTCATCTTCGACAACGACCTCTCCCCCTCCCAGCTCCGGGTGCTGACGGAGCTGCTGGGGGTCCAGGTGCTGGACCGCTGCGGCCTGATTCTGGACATCTTCGCCCAGCGGGCCCGGACCCGGGAGGGGCGGCTCCAGGTGGAGCTGGCCCAGTATCAATACCTGCTGCCCCGCCTCACCGGCATGTGGACCCATCTGGAGCGCCAGGCGGGCACCAGCGGCAGCGGGCCCATCGGCTCCAAGGGCCCCGGCGAGACCCAATTGGAGACGGACCGGCGGCACATCCACCGGAAGATCGACAAGCTCCGGGAGGACCTGGAGGACGTGCGCCGGGTGCGGAACACCCAGCGGCGGCAGCGGCAGAAGAACGAAATTCCCGTGGTGGCCCTGGTGGGCTACACCAATGCCGGGAAATCCACGCTGCTGAACCGCCTCACCGGGGCAGGCATCCCGGCAAACAACCGGCTGTTTGACACCCTGGACACCACCAGCCGCCTGCTCCACGTCAGCGACACCCAGGACGCCGTGCTCAGCGATACCGTGGGATTCATTCGGAAGCTCCCCCACCAGCTGGTGGAGGCCTTCAAGGCCACCCTGGAGGAGCTGGA
>Ga0073907_1001436_pt1 | contig 30775 bp, 29 predicted proteins | sample GluameincwithD2O_FD_65483 | JGI IMG/M metagenome (GOLD analysis project Ga0073907, IMG submission 65483) | Mouse cecum microbial communities from Vienna, Austria - Glucosamine amended microcosms incubated with D2O | ecosystem: Host-associated > Mammals > Digestive system > Large intestine >... | reverse complement strand
AACAATAGGCGCAAGCCCCGACGACAAAACGGGCGCAAGAGAAATCCACATCTACTACAAACTTTTGGGCAAAGATACCTAACCAAAATAACTACATTGTCCATTTGCGCATATTAGTAAATTGATATGCGGCAAGTGCGGCAATAAAATGACGGGCGTAAGCGCAATGAGCAAAAACAAAACGCTACACAACTATTACAAGTGTGTAGGCGTTACAAAGCATACTTGCGACAAGCGCACGATACGCAAGCAATATTTAGAGGACGAGGTTATAAACGCCATCACGGGCGACGGCACGGAACGAAACAAGCACGGCGTTTTAACGGACGAATTTATAGATATGGTTGCCGCAGAAACTTATACGCTTATACAAGCGGCGCGGAACGACAGCGAGATAAAGCGGCTTGAAAACATTATCGAGGACAACAAGAAAGCCATTGACAACCTTATGCAAGCGTTAATGCACGGCAAGGCAACCGATATTATACTGTCGCAAGTGGAGCGGTTAGAGAATGAAAACAAGGAGCTTACGGACACCGTTGCAATGGAAAAGGCAATGCAAATGAAATACAGTTATTCGGACATTCGCAAATGGCTGTTGCATTTCAGAACGCTGGACTATTCAAAGACCAAACACCGCAAGGAGCTAATCAATATCTTTATTTATCGCATAGTGCTTTACGACGATAAAATGAAAGTGTTATTCCACTTGAAAGGCGGGCAGAAAGAGGAACTGTTATTGAATTTGATTTTCCCCGATTATCCCGACGGGAACGAGAGCGACGAGGAAAAAATTGCAAAAGAAAAAGAAACCGAAAATTCGGTTTCTTCTTCGGGGTGTTCTTATACCCCTTGTCTGGTGACCCTGCCGGGAATCGAACCCGGGATTGAGCCTTGAGAGGGCTCCGTCTTAACCGCTTGACCACAGGGCCTTATGTCGTTTTGCTTAGTGATTATATCACAATTATTTCAGCTTTGCAAGCGAAATTGCGCAGGAATTTACAATTTAATAAATAAAAAAATCCGCCTGTGCCGTGATATGAAAAAGTGTTAACCCGCTTCTCGCAGGTGGGTGCAGCGAAGCGAAACATCGTACTTTCCGTAAAACAGACCTTGACTATTTTCGCGAACGAACTGCTCCCTAAAAAACTTTGTGGATTACGAATTCTTCATACCACGAACACCGCAGACCCTATATATATTATATATATTTTGATAAAAAAATGCAACAAGAAAATTTTAACAATACAAATTAGGGAAAATTTTTCTACCCGATTTAATTTACTTGCTTTTTAACTGTAAAAGCCGTAAAATTAATAAAAAACATTTAAGAGGAATTTTATGGAAGAAATTACGGGCGTTGTTCTCACAACCTCCACTCCCTATTCGGAATTTAAAAATAATCTTGATAAAGTAGTTGCCATAAAGGGCACTATACACAATATAAGGGATATGTCTGACTTTGCCTTTATTTTAGTCAGAACCGCGCGCGAGCTTATACAGTGTGTTTACTCGCCTGAATTTTCGGATTATAGACTTAATGAAACGGTTGTTGAACAGGCTGCGGCAAAAATTACGGGCAAAGTGGTTAAAAGCGAAACGCGCGACGGCAGCGAGAGATACGAGCTGCAAATTCACAATATCGAAATTTTATCCTCCCCTGCGGCAATTCCACCCGTAGTTATTTCAAAAAAGCAGGTCACTTGCGAGCTTTCGGTCAATCTTGACAACCGACCCGTGACGTTGCGCAACCCCAAAGAGCGCGCGATTTTTAAAATTCAAGAGGGTATTCAGCGCGGTTTCAGAGAGTATTTACAGAGCCAGAATTTTACCGAAATTCATTCACCGAAAATTAATTTTGCAGGCGCGGAAGGCGGTACAAACGTATTTAAACTTGACTATTTCGGAAAGACCGTATATCTTGCACAAAGTCCCCAGCTCTATAAGCAAGCTCTCGTACCCGTATATGAACGCGTGTTTGAAATTGCTCCCGTCTTCCGTGCAGAGCACCACGACACCTCTCGCCACCTCAACGAGTATATTTCAATGGACTTTGAAATGGGCTTTATCGACAGCTTTACCGACATTATGAATATGGAAACGGGCGCGCTTAAATATATTATGAACCTGTTAAAGACGGAATACGCTCCCGAAGTTGAACTGTTGAAAGTCGATATACCCGAAATTAACACCATACCCTGCGTTAAATTTAAGGACGCAAAGGCGCTTTGCGTTAAAAAACTTAAAAACATTACCGATATGAAGGACTTTGAACCCGAAGAGGAAGCATTCCTCGGAAAATGGGCTAAACAGCAATTCAACTCGGACTTTCTTTTCGTTACGCACTACCTATCCAAAAAACGTCCGTTCTATACGATGGACGACCCCGAGGACCCCGAAGTCACGCTTTCTTTCGACCTGTTATTCCGCGGTATAGAGATTACCTCGGGCGGACAAAGAATTCACGACTATAACGAGCAAGTCGAAAAGATGAAAAAAATGGGTATGAACCCCGATGAGTTTGAAACGTATCTTATGCTTCACAAGTACGGCGCACCCCCTCACGGCGGTTTGGGATTAGGGCTTGAACGCCTTACAATGCACCTTTTAGGCTTTAAAAATGTAAGATATGCTACAATGTTTCCGAGAGATATTAACAGAGTTTCTCCATAATATAGGAAAAAAGCACGGCAGACGCCGTGCTTTCTATTTTTTAAAGAAAAACCCGACGAATTAATACGTCGGGCTACCTTTTCCCCTATTGATTGTTCAGCTTTACCGCCGTTCAATATAGCGTCCTCTTATTGAGGAATTAAAGAATATCACATTTTAAGTGAGTTGTCAACACTTTTAACTCATTTTTATGCAAATTGCACAAAAATTAGGGATTGTACAATATTCTGTGGCAATTTTCGCACTCGGTTACTTTGCTTGAAGATATTCTTTCCTTGCCTGCAAGCGAAAGTTCGCTACCGCATTTTGAACACCTGCCGCCTTGAACTTCGCACAGAATGGGGAACACTCGCTCGCTGCGCTTTTCCCTGTATTTTTCCATTACGTCCTTATCAATTTCCTTTGCGAGAGAATCAAGCTCTTTTTGAACCTCGATAGCCTCTTGCTGCTTTTTTGCCTTAAACGTTTTATAAGCTGTCTGCAACTCCAACGCCTGTTCTTTTACTTGCATATATTTTCTTTTTCTCGCTTTATAGTCCTCGTCAGCTTCTTTTATCGTTTTGGTCAAAGTATTGATTTCGGCGCGAATAGATTTGAGTTTTTCGGTAATTTGCATAACGTTCTTTTTATAGAAAGTTATATCTGCGCCGCCCTCGACAAGCTCGTCAATGTGGTCAAAATCGCTGAGAGTTTCAACAATTTCAGCATACTTTTTTTCGAGTTTTTCTAAAAGTTCGCGCATTTCCGCCGCCTTAGCGTCGAGATTTTCAAACTTTTGGGGCGCATTGTCGAGATAAGATTTAGCCTGTAAAAAGTTTTTTCTTTCCTCTGAATTAGCCGTTTCACGTTCGATTTTCAATAACTTTTCGTCAGTTGACTGGTACTTTAGAAGCTTCTCTACCTGTGACATATTATTCTCCTTGAATTAAAGTAAATTTTCGAAGGTCAAATATTCCGATTTAACTTTAATATCATCTTTGATTTTTTGATAAATTTTATTTAACCCGTAATTTTCCGAAGCGTAATGGGTCAATACAATGACTGCTATACCTCTTTGCGTCAACGCGAGTATTTCGTGATGCTTCATATCGGCAGAAACAAACACGTCCGCACCGTTATCCGCGGCAAACGACATATTGTAATCGTCGCAGCCGGCGCCGCAGAACGACGCAACTTTTGAAACCTGATTATTTTTATCTCCGTAGACAATTATTTTTGAAGTATTAAAAGCTTTCGACACTTGTTGTACAAAACTTTCAAGTGTTTGCGGTTTAATATCATAGACTCTGCCGTAGCCGCCGTTGTCGATTTGTGCGGCAATTTTACAATTTTCCTCGAAGCCGCCAAGTCCGCGCATAAGCCAATAGTCTATACCCTCGGGCGCTGCGTCAAAATTAAGGTGCATGGAAATTACGGATATTTCGTATTTCATACACCGTGAAAGTGCGCTCGCCTGGGGATTATTAACAGTATCGAAGCGAGATATTCCGCCGTAAATTGCAGGATGGTGCGTAACAATCAAATTATATCCGCTTTTTTTTGCGCGTTCCACCGCCTCAACTGTCAAATCAAGAGTAAAAAGTACGCCGTTTATATCCTCTCCGCAGTCTATTATTATACCGCTGTTATCGTACATTTTAAATTTTTTACAGAACTCGTCCGACAAAGCGACGGGCGCTACGCCCTGTAAAATTTCAAATATTTCGCAAAGTTTCACTGTTCAAAATACCTTCTATTTTCTTAATTTGTATTAAAATCTCCTCTCGGGAACTTTCAGAAAGCGGTCTTTCAAGATAGCCGCGTTTTTTTGTCAACTCTGACAAAAGATATTTTTGCATATCTTTGCTATGTAAATTTAAACCGTAATCGAGCTGTAAATCGCAATATGCTTGTCCGTTGCCGCCACAAATACCTTTAATTACAAAGTAAAATTTTCCGCCGCTCAAAAACACTTCGTCACAGGTTATGCCTGCTCCGCTGTTCAAAAGAAATTCCCTTACGGTGCGCACGTTTTTCATCGGTTGCAACACAAAGCTTTTGGGTATAAAAGATTTTTTTAAAATTGCAACTATCTCTTCTCCGCCCATTCCGGCTATCAAAACCTGGTCGGTATTGCTATCTATCTTTTCAAGTCCCGAACAGCATACCGAAACAACGCGACCGCTTTTACAATAATCTTTTAGCAAGGTTTCGGCTTTTTTTAAGCATTTTTCGCTTATGTCCGATATTTGCGCAGTTGAACACATATTATTTTTCAACATATAACTTGTGCAATAGCCGTGGTCGCAACCGACGTCGGCAAAGGTTACGCATTTGTCGAGATACGAGCAAAGTTTTTTAATTCTGTCCATTTCAGGTATCGAGGAAATCTTTTAGATGCTTACTGCGCGAAGGATGACGAAGCTTTCTCAAAGCCTTTGCCTCTATCTGCCTTATTCTTTCACGCGTAACGTTAAATTCCCTGCCGACCTCTTCAAGAGTTCTCGGTCTGCCGTCGTCCACACCGTACCTAAGCCTCAATACCTTTTCCTCGCGAGGTGTAAGGCTGTTTAGCACGCCAAGCAAGGTTTCTTTCAGCATTGTCGTAGAAACACTGTCCGACGGAGTTGCGGTAGTTACGTCCTCGATAAAGTCACCCAAGTGACTGTCCTCTTCTTCTCCGATAGGCGTTTCAAGCGAAACGGGATCCTGCGCGATTTTTTGAATTTCACAAACGCGCTCTTCGCTTATTCCCATTTCACGCGCTATCTCTTCGGGCGTCGGTTCTCTGCCGAGCTTCTGTAACAAAATACGAGAAACGCGGGTAAGCTTGTTTATTGTTTCAACCATATGCACGGGGATACGGATTGTGCGAGCCTGATCTGCAATCGCCCTTGTTATTGCCTGCCTTATCCACCAAGTTGCGTAAGTTGAAAATTTAAAGCCCTTTTGATAGTCGAACTTTTCAACGGCTTTCATAAGTCCCAAGTTACCCTCTTGAATCAAATCGAGAAATAACATTCCGCGCCCGACGTAGCGCTTAGCAATTGATACCACAAGCCTCAAATTTGCCTCGGACAACTTCTTTTTCGCTTCTTCGTCGCCCTCTTCCTGCATTCTTCTTGCAAGCTCTATTTCGTCGTCGCCCGACAAAAGAGGAACTCTGCCGATATCTTTCAGATACATCTTTACGGGGTCGTCAAGCCCTATATCGGAGAGAGCCTGTTCATAAAGCTCCCTGTCGCGCTCCGCCTCGTCTATAATCTGAATACTTGCCTCCGCAATAGACTTGTATACAAAATCAATCTGCGACGGCGTAGTTTCGTACTTTTCCATTATATCGCAGAGCGTATTGGTTGTAATAGAACCTTTTGCGCCGTAAGTGTCGATAATATGTTTTAAAATTTCAGCAAGTTTCTGCTCAGATAAATTCATTTTCTCTCTCCGCTTTTGATTTTTTTCTCTTGAATAATTAAAGATTGCAATGTCGCGGCAAGATTTTTCCTAATTTCCACGTCACTTTCAAGCTCTATTCTGCCCTTCAAGTCGGCTATTCTGGATTTGATTTCTGCAAGTCTCAACGTCTTTAAACAGTCGAAAAAATATTTTGCGGCAACTTCTCCTTTGAGTTGGTCGCCCTCCGAATAGTCCAATACGCGCGAAAGCTCTGAAAACTCTTGACTGCCGTCCTCAAAAAACTCCAACAGCTCCCCGGGACGAACCTTTTCTTCAAGCGCGTTTTGCGTAATGATATATTTTGCAATAATCCTGTGTACGCCGTTTAAAAATTTTATTGCGCTTAAATCTTCGTCAACGGTATATCTTGCACCGAAAAGGTATGAAGCTATTACAAACCTCGACGCCTTGTCGTACATAGTGGAATTATCCTTACGTTCAACCGTAATCGGCTTTTGAGACTGTATTTCGGGTTGAGTATTTAAGTCGCGCTTCAAAGCCTCGAAAGTAATTCCCGAAATACTTCTTAACTGTTTTAACAAATCCTCTTGCTCTGCCGCACTGTCGGCGGTTTTGATTATTTTTATTGCCTCGGAAACGTATTTGCGCTTATCGTCGGGTTTATTTAAGTCAAAGCCCGATTGCGCTACCCGAAGCTTATAATCTATGAGCGGCACTGCGTTTTCGCATCTTTTGCGATATTCTTCCGCACCCATCTGTTTAATTACGTCGTCAGGGTCAAGCCCGTCGGGAAGAAGCACAACTTTTACGTTCAGTCCGTTATTTTTAAAGATATCGAGTCCGCGTAAATTTGCCTTCTGCCCTGCGCCGTCTCCGTCATAGCTGCTTAAAATATTGTCGGTGTATCGCTTAATAAGCCGAGCCTGGTCCTGAGTGAGCGACGTGCCCATACTTGCGACAACGTTTGTGAACCCTGCCTGATACAATGACAGAGCGTCCATATAGCCCTCAACAAAAATTACATTACTTATAGTTTGTTCTTTTTTGAGCTTTTTTAAAAGGTTTATATTGTAAAGTGACTTGCTTTTGTTAAAAACTATGGTGTCGCGAGTGTTTTTATACTTTCCGAAATCAACTTTTTCAACTTTTCTGCCGCCGAAAGCTATAACTTCGTCCATAGCGTTTATTATGGGAAAGATAAGCCTGTCGGCTTGCGTATCTATCAGCCTGCCGTTGGCTTCGCTTACAACGCCGCTTTCCAGCATATCGGCCCTTGAAAAGCCCTTGTCTAACAGATAGCGCGGCAGGTCTGTAAAATTCAGGCTCGCGCCCAAGCCAAACTTTCGCACCATATTCGAAGGTATATTGCGAAGCAATATGTAATCGATAAATTTATCGGCTTTGCCCGAGTTTAAAGTATTTAAATAGAAATGCGCCGTTTCGTTGAGTATCTTTAATACGGCGTCTTTTTTTCTCTTTGCCTCGATTGTCTGTTGATTGTCGAAGTTTGTTTTCGGCATGGGCAAATTGGCGCGTTCGGCAAGAATTTTTACTGCGTCCATAAACTCGACGTTTTCCATATTTTGAACGAGCTTTACAACGTCGCCCGATTCGCCGCACCCAAAACAGTGGTAATATTGGTCGCTTTCATTGAGCGCAAACGAAGGGGTTTTTTCGTGGTGGAACGGGCAACAAGCCCAATATGTTGCGCCGCGCCTGTCCAAAGTGAGATAACTGCCTGCAACGTCTATTATATTAAGCTTTTCTTTAAGAGTTGACAAAAACTCCCTTAATTCGTTTGCCATATCAATTTGTTTCGTCTATAAATGTCCAGCCGCGCGGTACAAAAATTTTATTGAAAGTGTACACGGCGTACCTGTCCGTCATCGATGAAAGATAGTCGCATACGACCTGTTCTTTGCCGTATTTGTCAATTAAATTAATAAAGCTTGGCGGCAATTTTTCGCAATTGTCTATAAAATATGAATACATTGCCGTAAGCATACGTTCAGCCTTTTGCTCTTCCCCCTTAGCCGAGTCGGAAAAGTAAACCTTGTCGAACATAAACTTTCTTAGCTGCTCGCTCGCTTTTTCTACGACGGGGTCCATTTCCACAAAATTTTTGCCGTGGGATTGAGTGTAAATCGAGGATATTGCGGTGTTAATGCGCTCTTTTGAGCTTTTGCCAAGTATTTCGGTTATGTCCTTAGGAACGTCGTCCGACGTCAAAATACCAGCCCTTATCGCGTCTTCGAGGTCGTGATTTATGTAAGCTATTCTGTCGGCAAACGAAACGCATCTGCCTTCGAGAGTCTTGGGAGAGCCGCTCTTGGGGTGGTTCAAAATTCCGTCGCGTACTTCAACCGTCAAATTTAGGCCCCTGCCGTCCTTTTCGAGAACTTCGACAACACGCACAGACTGCACATTGTGCTTAAACCCGTTTGGCGCAAGCTTGTCCAATATTCTTTCTCCGCTGTGTCCAAACGGCGTGTGCCCCAAGTCGTGACCGAGTGCGATTGCCTCTGCCAAATCTTCATTTAAAGAAAGCGTGCGCGCTATACTTCGCGCAATTTGAGAAACGTCGAGCGTGTGCGTGAGTCTTGTTATGTAATGATCTCCCTCCGGAGAAAAAAAGACCTGCGTCTTGTTTTTAAGACGCATAAAGGCCTTGCAATATATTATCCTATCTCTGTCGCGCTGAAATTCGGTACGCATTGCACAGGGCTCTTCATCCCTGTCACGCCCCAAAGTATTTTGTGATTTGCAGGCATAGGCAGATAAAAACTCGCGTTCAATGGCAAAAGTCCGTTCTTTTAAAGATTGCATCACATTTCTCCGCTATTTAAATACGAAAAAATTTTAAATATATCTTTTTTTTGCTCAATTTTGCCGCAAATATTTTATTGACTGTTATTTTCCGAACCCGCCGCCAACCGAAAGTATTTCCCCCGTTATATATTCGCTTTCCGCAAGATAAGCGCACGCTTCCCCTACGTCGGACGGCATACCCACCCTGCCCATAGGTATAGCGGAAATAAGCTCTTCCATTTCCTCACCCGATAGATGCGAGTTCATATCCGTGGCTATTACGCCGGGGGAAATGCAGTTGACCCTTACAAGCGAGGGAGCAAGCTCTTTTGCAAGCGCCTTTGTAAACGAGATAAGCGCGCCTTTCGAGGCGGAATATGCCACCTCGCAACTTGCGCCGACTTCTCCCCATATTGAAGCTATGTTTATAATCGAACCACCGCCCGAAAAAATCATTTTGTTTACGACTTCTTTACTGCAAAGAAACGCACCCTTTACGTTGACGTCGAAAATTTTGTTCCAATCGGAAAGAGTAGTGTCCTGAATGACTTTTACAACGGAAACGCCGGCGTTATTTACAAGTACGTCCAACCTGTCGTAAATAGAAAAAAACTCGTTGAACATAGTTTTTACTTGTTCTTCGTCGGATACGTCCGCGCGAAGAAGTATCGGGCAGAAACCGAGCATATTGAACTCTTCCTGCGTGGCAAGCGCCGCCTGTTGATTTTCGTTATAGTTGAGAACAACCTCATATCCGCGCTGTAAAAACGCGAGCGCAATAGCTTTGCCTATGCCCCTTGTACCGCCTGTAATAAGCGCAGTTTTCATATACTCTGCTCCAAATCAAAATTTTAAAGTTTCAAATATTATTTGCGCGACTTGTGCTGCGCTTAATTTATCCGTATCGACGCAAATATCCGCCGCACTTTGATATAAATTTGCCCTATCTTTATAAAGCATTTCAAGCCGTTCCGCCGTTTTTCCTTTTAAAAGAGGGCGCGAGGTATCGCCTTCGACGCGTAAGATTAGCGTTTGAAGCCCCGCACGAAGATAGACTATTTTACCGCTCGATTTAAAAAGACTTACATTTTCGTTTTTCAAAATACAGCCGCCGCCCGTGGAAATTACAACGTTTTGCATGCTTGCAACTTTTTTTACGGCTTGGGTTTCAAGATTTCTGAAATGCTCTTCTCCGTAAGTTTGAAATATATCCGAAATTTTACCGTGTTCTTTTTCCACAAGCTCATCCGTGTCATATACAGGCATTTTTAGAAGTTTGCCCAAAATGCGCGAAACCGTGGTCTTGCCGCTACCCGGCATACCTACGAGAACTACGTTCATAATTTAAAGCTATCTCCGGCTAAGATATAACTGTTTTCTCCAAAGCCGAGTATAACCCCCCTGCAAACCTCCGACAAAACGGAGTTATGCCTAAACTCTTCACGTGCGTGCACGTTGGACATATGCACCTCGACGACGGGGATATTTATTGCCGCTATTGCGTCGCGTATGGCATAACTGTAATGAGTGAAGGCACCTGCGTTTAAAATTATTCCGTCGCACACTGCATTTTGAAGTTTTGTGCAGATATCTCCCTCGCAATTACTTTGATAAAACTCGCACTCGTCGGACGCAAAATGCGCGGCTATAGCTTTATTTATCTCGTCCAAAGTTTTACTGCCGTAGACGCCTGTTTCGCGCTTGCCTGTAAGGTTTAAGTTTACACCGTTGATAAATAACAATTTCATATTTTCTACCTTCGTTTAAATTTTGTCGGTACGCTTTAAAACGCCTATTCTGACTATTCCGTCATATTCCTTAAAAAACTGTTCCGCCTGAGCTTGATCGGGCTGAATATCAAAGAAAATACACTCCGCAAAATATGCCTGATAAAACAGCATTGCCTTGCCGTTTATAATTTTTTTACCAAGCTTTTCGGCGTTGCACAAAAATTGGCTTTTAGCGGGATTGTAAATCAAATCTATCGCAACTTGCGTTTGGGAAATGATATCTTCCGCCACGGGAGATTTTCCGACAGTATCGTGCATACCCACGCCGGTTGCGTTTATAATTGCATAATAGGGCTGTGCCGTCAAAGCATCAAGTGCGGTAACTCCCGAAAATTCGTTTTGAATTTTTTTCGCACTATCGAAGTTTTTATCATAAACAAAAACTTTTGCGCCGCCTTCCGCAAGCTTTTTGGCACAGCTTCTTCCGGCACCGCCGCCGCCGAGAAGCAAAAATGTTTTGCCCTCCACCTCGATTCCGCCGTTTTTAAGCATCAACATAAAGCCCAATCCGTCGGTATTATTTCCCGTAAGCGATTTACAGTTTACCGTGTTTACCGCGCCGAAAACCTGCGCGTCCCCCTCGATTTTTTCAAGATGAGGAATGATTGAAAGCTTATATGGAATTGTTACGTTTAATCCGTCGTACTCCGAAATTAATTTACCGACGCTTTCTTCAAATTCTTGTTCACAAACCGAAACTCTGTCATAAATTATTTTTTTACCGAGCTTTTTTGCGATAAATGTGTGCATACGCGGACTTACCGACTTCGAAACGTCTTTGCCAACTACGGCAAGTTTTAAATCAATCATTATTACCTCGCGTTATCAAAACAATCCTTTAAAAATTTTTTATATTCCAAGAGCGGAAGTTTAAGCTCCGCACACTTGCCCTCGCGTTCGGGAACAATCAAAACAATATTGTCGTCGTCGTTTTTCTTGTCGTGCAAAGCGACGTTTGCCGCGCTCTGTATATCTTTGAATTGCGGTAATTGTTCAAGAACCTTTAAAACGAGCATTTCAATGTTTTTTGCGTATTGCCCCCCACATATGCCGTACTTTCGCGCCAATTGAAGCTCGCAATACATACCTATTAAAACGTATTCGCCATGGGATTTATTACCGTAAAACAGCTCTAACGCGTGCCCCGTTGTATGACCGAGATTGAGCGTTTTTCTTGCTCCGTTTTCGTCGCGCTCGTCCGATTCGACAACCTGCGCCTTATGTCTTATACAGTCAAATACTATTTCTGAAAGAAAGCTTTCGCAATTCAGCCCTTCGACATTTTCAATTAATTTTAAATATATATTACCGTCAAGCGCGCCGTATTTTATTATTTCTCCAAGACCGCACTTTACTTCGCGCTCGGGCAAAGTTGCAAAGAACATCGGGTCGGCAATTACTCTTTCGGGCTGATAGAACGTACCGATTACATTTTTTACGCCGCACATATCCACCGCGGTTTTACCGCCAACCGAGCTGTCAACCTGTGCCAGAATAGTTGTAGGTACCTGTACGAGGTGTACGCCGCGCATATATAGCGCCGCGGCAAGACCGGCTATATCCCCAACCACGCCGCCGCCAAAGGCTATTACGGTGCAATTTCTGCGCATTCCCGACGAAAGCATCAAGTTCAATATTCTAAATAGCGTTTGCGGATTTTTACTCTGTTCTCCGGCTTCAAAGACGCACTTAGGACAATTGCTCCCGAAAGTATCGTCAATAAGCTTACTGTAAATTGCATACACGTTGGTATCGGTAACAAGAAAAATTTGTTTATTTTTATACTCGGATATATAACTTTTAAACGCGTTGGCGCCGCAATATACCTTACTTTCGGACGTAGGAGTTTTTAAAGTAATTTCTTTCACTTTTTATTTAAGCGCGTTGTAACGCTCTATAACCTCCCTCATATTATCTCCGCCGAGCCTTGACGAAACCACTTCGGCAAGCACGCTTGCCGCAACGCTTTCCAAAATTATTTCCGCCGCGCATATTGCTATAACGTCGCTGCGCTCCCCGGCAGCCGTTACCTGCTGCTTAGTTACAATATCGATTGTTTTAAGCCCGCTCATTAATGTGGGTATAGGTTTCATCGCGGCGCGAAGCACAATTTCCTCTCCGTTTGACATTCCGCCCTCTATGCCTCCGGCGTTGTTTGTCTTGCGGAAATACCCTTCGTTGTAATAAATTTCGTCGTGAACAAGGCTTCCCTTTAAACTTGCGCTTTTAAAGCCCTGCCCTACTTCGACCCCCTTTATTGCCTGAACGCTCATAAGCGCACCGCACAGTATCGAGTCGAGTTTAGTCGAGTATTGCATACAGCTGCCGAAGCCGCTTTTTAAACCTGAAATTCTTATTTCTATAATGCCGCCGAGCGTATCCCCGTTAGCTTTAGCCTCGTCAATAAGCGCGCAGGCTTTTTGCTCTTTATAACTATCAAGCATAAAAAGTTTATTGCATTTTGCACGTTCGAGCATAGAAAATCCGTACTCATTTTCGTCGGTTATTCCACCCACACTCTTGACATAGCCTGAAATTTTAACGCCTAATTTATCTAAATATTGCCTTGCAATGCTGCCGCCGACAACCCGTACCGCAGTTTCCCTTGCGCTTGCACGCTCTAAAATATTGCGAGCGTTAGTTTGGTCGTACTTCAAAATTCCCGTCAAATCGGCGTGTCCCGGTCTTACTTTTGTCAACGTTCTCTTTGCAGTGTCGCATCCCTCGGGAGCCATATACTCCCTCCAATTTTCATAATCGCTGTTTTTCACCGCAAACGCAATGGGGCTACCGAGAGTAAGTCTATTACGCACTCCGCTTAAAATTTCAACGCGGTCACACTCGATTTTTTGCCTGCCGCCGCGCCCGTAACCGCTTTGCCTTAAAGCAAGATATCTGTCAATTTCATCCAAATCTATTTCAAGATTGGAGGGAACGCCCTCAAGTATGCCCAAAAGCATTTTACCGTGAGATTCTCCAGCTGTTGTCAGTTTCATTTTTTCTCCTTATTGAGATTAATAGTGCCGTCAGACTTTACCGTAACGGTAATTGTTCCGTCGAAATCAGTGCGAAAAAAGTTTTCTCCCACAACGTTTTGTGCCGTGGATATTGCCGAGGGAGAAGGTAAGTTTTTTGCGTTTTCTCCCACGGAAAGCACTGCATAGCGAGGTGAAAGCGACTGCATAAGCGTATTTAAACCGCTTGCACCCGAACCGTGATTGGGCAAGGTTATAATTTTACAATTTTTCAAGTCGATTGTTCGACCGTTAATTTCGACTCCTGTTTGGCAAAATGTATTGAGCTTGTCCAAAACCTCCGTACCGCCGTTGCCACACAACAAAGCGCCGAAACCCTTATAATCTATATAAATTACAGCAGAAGCGTTGTTAATATTTTTCTCGGACGGGTCGTTTAGAAAATCGGATATTTCTCCGTTTTCAAGCAGATGATTAGAGGGTGACAGAACACTAAACCCAAAGTCCGACTCGTCGTCATAGACTTCTACTCCGTATTCCAAAGTTTGCGCTTCGATATCCGTTTTATCGAGTTCGAGAATAAACGAACGGTATTCTTCTGTAACATAAGTAAAAGGGCAATAAGGGATAAATACCCTTTCAACGTCTTTATAGCGCAAAATATCCGAAAGTCCGCCGCACCTTTCCGCGCTGACGGACGTACAAACGAGATAGTCGATTTTATCAATACCGCGGCTGTTAAGTTCGCTTAAAACCTTTAGATTGTTTGAATAGCTTCCGTTACCGCCGTCGACAAGCAAAGTTTTGCCGTCAGGAAACTCTGCAACAACGCAGTCACCGTATCCGACGTTCAAAAAACTTAAACGAAACTCTCCGTCTTTATTTGAGTTCGCGATAGTAAAATACGCAAATAAATATTTTACCGGCACAAAAATATTAGTTATTAAAAGCGCCACAACAACCGCCGCAACTACGCTTACGACAGTAATAAAAAATATTTTACCCGCTTTGTGAACACTTTTCTTTTGCATAGTATTTAACTAAGACGCTTTACCGAAAAACTCGCAATATATAGCTCTTATGCACTTTTCGTAATCGTCATTTTTAACGGCTACTATAATGTTGAGTTCGCTTGAACCCTGATCGATCATTTTTATATTTATGTCCGCCGCGGCTATGGCATTGAAAAGCCGCGCGCTTGTGCCGACCGAGGAGGACATACCGTGCCCCACTGTCGCAATTAAAGCAATATTTTCTATTACGCGTATTATGTCCGGAGCGACAGCCTGTTTAATTCTTTCAAGCACACGATTTAGCTTTAAATCTGGCAAAAGCGCGCTGTCTATTACAAGCGACATTGTATCTATACCAGAAGGAATGTGCTCGACGGCTACACCCTCTTCGGAAAGAACGTCGAGAACGTCTGCCATAAAACCGACCTCCTCGTTCATATGAGACTTCTCTATAAAAATTACGGTAAAATTCTTTTTGCCGGCTACTCCCGTAACAATATTTCCGCTGGGAACGTATCTGAAAGTGGGCAGGATAAGCGTTCCTTCGTCGTCGGGACGGAAAGTGTTTTTTATCTGTATAGGGATATTGACTTTTCTTACAGGGAAAATACTTTCGCTATGCAGAACGTTTGCGCCCATATAGCTAAGCTCGCGCAGTTCCTTATACGATATGTTTTTTATTGTTTTGGGGCACTCGACAATACGGGGGTCGCAAGCAAGAAAGCCCGAAACATCAGTCCAATTTTCATAGACGGTTGCACTGACTGCGCGTGCCACTATCGCGCCCGAAATGTCGGAGCCGCCGCGAGAAAAGGTTTTAACTTTTCCGTCTGCGCCCTTACCGTAGAAACCGGGAAGCACCGCACGGGTCACGCCGTTCAACGCTTCAGCTACCGCTCTATATGACTTTTCCCCGTCAAGAGAGCCGTTTTCTTTAAAGAATATTACGTCCTCGGCGTCAATGAACTTTGCGTCGAGAACTTCGGCAACTATTCTTGCGCACAAATATTCTCCGCGCGAAGCGGTAAAATCTTCGCTTTGCTCGCGCTCGATACGCGCCATCGTTTCGTCAAGTACGGCAGAAAAATCTGATTTTAAGTTCAACTCTTTTGCAATCAACGTAAAGCGTTCGCGGATTTTACCGAAACCTTGCTCTATATCCCCCTCGCTCATCATCTGCTCGTGGCAACGATATAATAAATCGGTTATTTTCACATCCCCCGAATAGCGTTTGCCGGGAGCGGAAACAACAATAAATTTGCGCTCGATATCGCTGTCTATAATGCGCTTTACCTTGGAAATTATGTTGCCGTCCGCCATTGACGTTCCGCCGAATTTACAAACCTTGACTGACATCTATGTATCCTTTTTTTGTTTATTTTGTGACTTTTCGGGCCTCGATATAATATCGCTTTTCATTGCCTTCGCCCATAGAAAAAGTCTTTTTAGGCAGGTTTCCGCCCTGTGATATAAGTCCGAAAAAATCACCTTTGTCTATCTTAGGCAAAACTATGCCGACGCCGCCGAAAGTCAGATTTATAAGCTCGTTCTCTCCGTGAATATAGTCGACTTCCGCACCCAGCTCGGCACAAAATTCGGAAATATATGTATCGAGGCGTCTTATGCCCTCGGGGACGTCAGCGTCGAATGGTATTTTCGTTTTAACTCCCCCCACTACAATATACGCGCAACACTTGCCCGAGGTTTTCAAACCCGAAATAAACTTTTCGACTTTATCCGTCTTTACAAACCTGTGTATTGGCTCGAAACTTAGAGCGGCATCATACAGATTGACAACCTCAACGAGCGCAAATCTTGAAGGGTGAGCCTCTTTTTCCTCTTCGCTCAATTTAGATTTTAGGTTTTCCCAACAGGTTTTGGCTGTGGCAAGAGAATGGTTGCCGTCCCCAACCGCAAAGAGTAATTTATCGCTGGTTCCGTAATTGTTTGTTTCGGCAAGCTTATTAAAAGCCGAAACAACCTCACCCGCGTTTTCTATTAGCGTACCCTTAACTTTGCCGCCGTCCTTCATTAAAGTGAAATCGTACAGCACTTTGCCGCGTTTTATGCAATTAATTACAGAATTTTGCCTGTCGTCATAGAGCAACATAACATGCGGTAACTCCAAAGGTGCGTTTTTGCGTATCTCAACTCGCGGCGGAATGCGCTGTAAAATTGTCGCTTCAGTCGAGCGTATCAAGCTTTTATCTTGTGGTATGTATGAATATTGCTCCAAATCGACAGCGAGGACTATACCGCGTCGAGTGCCCGAAAGGGTTGTACGCTCGACAAGAATTATACCTTCTGTCATTGTGAAAATTCCGCCCGAAAGATACTCGCGCATTGTACTATTTATACGCGCAATACGTTCTTCGGGGCGGTCTTTTAAATACACTTCCGGAAAAATTAAGTTGTAAGCCGAAGGACAGCCGCGCGCAATGCGCTCAACGTCCTGCCAATACCCGACGTCGGAAGTGTATTGGTCGCAGGCGTTTACCGCCCATTTTGACATATCGATGTCTTCCGCCGGCAACAATATTTGCGGAATTTGAATTATGCTCATATGTCTATATGTTGATAATAATTACCGAAAAAACAGCGAGAACTATCGCAAGAATTTTAAGCGGTATATTTTTTGTGAATGCGTTCTTTAAAAACACTAAAAACTTGTTCATAACTTGCCCTCCGCCGTCAAATCGGTCCAATAATACTCTGAAAGCGCCTTTTTCAAATCCTTTGCGTCGGCATATTTTTTAAAAATTACGCCGTTTTTAGCTATTGAAATTATGCCCGTTTCTTCGGAAACGACTATAGCGGTTACGCTTGCAACGGAAGTTACGCCGAGCGCCGCTCTGTGACGGCTGCCCATATCCTTTGGAAGATTTTCATTTTGCGGTAGCGGCAAAAAGCAACCGGCGGCAAAAATTTTATTACCTTCTATTATCATTGCTCCGTCGTGCAGCGGTGCCTTGGGATAGAATATTGCCTCTATCATCTGCGAAGTGATTTGCGCGTTTACGACAGTGCCGCTTTCTATAATGCCTTCGGGCAAATTTTCGTTTGAGAGAACTATCAGAGCGCCTATGTCCTTTTTAGACATATTTTGTACGGCGCGAATTGTTTCGTCAATGATAAGCTCGATACCCGAAACGGTCAAATTTTCGTTTTTATTCTTTTTTATGTTTGAATCAAGCAAGCTGCGCTTTATTTCTGTATGGAACATTGTAAACACAAGCAGACAAGTCATTAAAAGCGCTATAATAATAATTCCGCTGTCGATTTGTGAAAAAGCAAATGTTACGCTTGCCAAAACAATAAACAAAACTATTACGACAATAAATTTATTGGCTTTATTGTCCTTTAAAATTTTAAAGACGTAGTAAAACAAGCATGAGAATAAAATTATCTGCAAAATGTAGTCGATATAGTTAGTGCCTAAATTTTCGAAAAATGCTTTAAATCTATTACCTATGCTTGCCCAGTCCATAACGTCCTCTGAAAAAGTTATATATATCTATTATATAATTTATTATGCGAAAAATAAAGCGTTTGAAAGCAATTAATTGCCCTAGTTTGAGAAAAAAATAAAATTTTCGGCGTTTTGAAGCGCGCTTTTAGGCGTCAGTCTTCCGCTTTTTACTTCCGACACAACCGAATACAGATAACTTAACGTTTCGTTAATAATTTTTTCACCTATGGCGTCGGCTTGCTCCATACTTTTTTTAACCGCGTACTCCTTCATTTTCATCATGGCGGCAAGGCTTGACACACTGTCTTTTGAACACACTATGACCGATAAATTCTTAAAGTACGAAAACAGTCCCGAAAGTATAGTCATTTCATCCCCGCTCTTTATCAAAAGCTCGGCGGCAATTTCGCAAAACTTACAATAATTTTTTCGTGATATTGCGTTTGTAAGCTCGTATATCCTATAATCGGCGTCCCTGAAAACAAGCTCGTCAACCTCGTTTTGCATTAGCGTGCCGCCGCCCTTATACGCAATTATTTTTTCCACTTCGACCGATACCCTTGCCATATTGTGCAGGCAATATTCCGCCACGCTCTCGCAAACCGCCGCCGAAGCCGCAATTCCTGCGCGCTTTAGAGTGATATATACCCATTTTGAAACGGCGTCGGGCTCTGTCTTTGAACAGTCGACGTAAGCGACGCTTTTTTTGCGCTTTAAATCGACACCTTTTTTTGCGCCCGTATTGACTATAATAAGTATCGATGAGGACGGAAAATCGTCGAAAAGACTCTTTAAATAAGTTTCATACTCGCTTTCGGAAGGGTAAAATTCGGTAACCTTGATTATACGTTTTTCTGCTATAAACGGATAATTTTTTATTGCCGCCACAAGCGAACTTAGCGCGCCGCCTTTAAGCGTTTCTCCGTCGAACGAGCTATAATTTAATTCGGGCATTTGAAGAAAGGCAAGTTTAATTTGCTCTTCCCCTTTCATTCTGAAATACGCGTCGTCCCCCTCTAACAGGTATATAGAATTTGCGCCCTCTGAAATGCTGTTTTTTAATTGAGTGTATTTCATTGCAACTTATTCCCCGACTGCTTCTGATTTCTCTTCTTTTGGTCTGTAGACGTATTTGATATACTCGCAATTACTCAATTTGGAGCGATTGCACATTGCCTCGTAAACCTCGTCGCGCAGTTTTTGCACGGCTTGTTTATAAGGCAGCGTTTCATCAGCAAAAAAAGGCCCGTCAATGTGCACTTCACGGCGCGGATAAGGAGAGCGTTTACGTTTTTTATAAACCATTGTATATGAGAAAACAGGTGTTTTTAACTTAACGGGATACGCAAACGAAACGTTTGAAAACGAGCGAATTTTCGTATAATAGTGCCAGATATGCGCCTCGGGATAAATTGCTATCCAATGCTTTCTTTTGATAGCCTCCGCGATAGCGGCATTGAACTTTTTCATACCAGAAAAACTGTCTGCAATCGGCAGACCGCCCAAATCTTTTACAAGCCAGCCTATTCCCTTAATCGACACCGCATCGGCATTGGCTATGACGTCGGCAGGACGGGGATATGCGATATAAGACGGGTTAAATGCGTCCAAAATCATTGCGGTATGATTGCCGTACATAAAACAGCCCTGCTTTTTATACGGCTTCATTACCTTTTTGTTGACGTATTTTACGCGCTTGATAAGTTTATTGTAGACCCAAATTAAAGGTCTGACTATACAAAAATAGATAATTCCGCGGCGTAATTTTAACCAAAAACCCTTATGCAGATATTGATAATTCTCCGGAAGTTTTTTCTTTTCTATATCCGTGCCGGCAAAGTCGTCGTTTACTTCGTCGGAATAGTAATAAATTTTTTGTTCTTTCATTATTTATCCTCGATTAAACATTGCAAGAAACTCTTTCATTGCAAAAGAAAGCGACAAATGCCTGGATATAGCTATGCCTATTCCGCGAGCAGGCAGCGAAGGCGTTGTTTTTAACTCGAATATTTCTCCGTTGTCAAGTTCGTCGCGGCAATACTCACGGGGGATAAGACCTATCCCCATACCCTTTATCACAAGTTTTTTCATCAAGTCCCAATTTGCCACTTCAATATCGGGGTTCATGTTTAACCCGAGGGAATCGACAAAAGACGCGAATGCTCGGCGAGATACGGTATTCTCCTCTATCGTCATAAGCGGAAATTCCTGTAAGCGCTTTAAAGGTATTTCAATGCCGTCAAGCTCGGTATATTTTTTACCGGCAACAAACACTTCGTTTAAATGCGTTACCGTGCCGTAAAATCTTACCTCGTCATCTTCAAGCGGCAAATTTATGAATGCAATGTCGCACTTTCCCTCTTTTAATTGACTTAACGTATATGGAGAAGTCGATGATTTAAGTTCGAGTTTTACGGAGGGATATTTTTCGTTGAACTCGGCAAGCTTGTCCGCTATGACGTGAGAAAATATCGAGTCCGTTGCGCCTATTCTTATTTTGCCCGTGGCAACTGTCTTTAATTCGGTAAGCTTTTTTTCGGCTTCGCTAAGCAACGTCAACGCCTCTTCTACCTGTGAATAAATTAATTTTCCGCCGACAGCCGACAGCTCCATTCCCTTGTGCGTTCGGTTGAAGAGTGAAGTGCCGAGTTGTCCCTCAAGCTGTTTTATTGCCTGCGATACGGCAGGTTGAGAAATATAAAGCTCCTGCGCGGCTTTTGTTAAACTGCCGCACTTGGCAACTGTATAAAATACCTTGTAAAGTTCAAGATTAACCATTGTTTTCCCCTCTATTTTCCAACGCAGAATTTGGCAAATACCGTTGAAATAATTTCCTCCGAAGCCGTTTCTCCCGTAATTTCCCCAAGCGCGTCCCACGCGTCCTTCAAATCGACCGAAATAATATCGAGCGTGTTTATATTTATTGCGTTTTCGGCGCTTTCAAGTGCATAAAGCGCCTTTTTGAGCGCGGCAAAGTGCCGCTCTTCGATTATAAATGCTTTATCCGCCGCGTTTTCACCCACGCAACTGTTTGAAATAAGTTTTTTAAGCTCCGAAAGCCCCTTACCCGTTGCAGCGGATACGGCGATATCACAGCCTTCCGGAATTTGTTTTATATCGCATTTATTAAAAACCTTAATTTCTTTTCCTCGAACGTTATCCGGCAAAGGCAGTTTCTCGTCCTCGTAAACGGAAAGCACAACGTCGGCGCAGGCAATTATAGCTTTGGCGCGGTTTATTCCTATGCTCTCTACCGCGCCTGCGCGCTCGCGTATGCCGGCAGTGTCGATTAAATTGTAAATTACGCCGTCAAGCTCGATAGCTCCCTCAACCGCGTCACGAGTTGTGCCTTCCTCGTCGGAAACGATAGCTTTATCATAGCCCAAAAGCGCGTTTAAAAGGCTGCTTTTACCCGTATTTGGCTTACCGCAGATTGCGACGGTTACGCCCTCTTTTATCTTTTTACCCGTGTCGTAGCTTAATACAAGCTTTGCCGCCTCGTCTTTTAAGCTGCTCAACCGCTCGGCTATGCCTCTTAAATCCGCGCCGTCGGAGTCCTCTTCGGGATAGTCGATTTCAACCGCAACTTCGGCAAGAATATCTTTAAGCCTGTTCTGCAAAATACGGACGCTGTCAGTAAGTTTTTCACTGTAAAGCATACTTCCGGCGCGAAGCAAAGCGTCGCTTTCGGCATTAATCATATCTGCCATACCCTCCGCAGACGCGAGGGAAAGCTTGCCGTTTAAAAAAGCACGCTTGGTAAATTCCCCCCTGTCGGCAAGCCGTGCACCGAGAGAGATACATTTTTTTAAAACGCTTTGAGCTATGCGAACGCCGCCGTGACAGTGAAACTCTACCACGTCCTCGCCCGTAAAAGATTTGGGAGCTTTAAACCAGACCAAAAACCCGTAATCTTTAAACCCGTCCAAAATAATATTTCCGCTATACATATAGTTTGGCCGTACGTCTTGAACTTTGTTTGAAAACATATTTATCGCAATTTCAAGCGATTTGTCGCCGCTAAGCCTGATTATCGCAACTCCGCCTCTGCCGGAGGCCGTGGCAATTGCCGCTATAGTTTCGCCCATAATTTTATCGAAACGCTCCGTTCCATAATTTTAACTTATATTTTACAGTTTGATTATAACATACGCGCCCGACATTGTAAAGAAAAAGCGCGCTTGTATAAGCACGCTTTATAATGTTTTTGATTAATTAAAAGGGTCGTCGCTGTTTTTGCCGTTACCGAAACCTGAAAACGGGTCGTCCGGTGCAGATTGAACATTTCCGTTTTGATTGTTGAAATTATTGTTTTGATAGGGATCATTGTAATTATTTTGGCGCGGCGGCTGACTGTTATACGGGTCGAAACCGCCGTTTTGCTGGTAGTACTGTTGATACATTCTGTACTGCCTTTCCTGTTGGACGCGCATATAGTCGCGATATCCCATTCCCAAATTTTTTCTGACCGCAAAAATGAAAATGCCCTGTATAGGAAACAGCACGCTGACAAGCGTAAAAAGAAAGTAACGGCGCGCCGCATAGGTCTGGAAAAACGCAGATAAAACCATAATCTGCAAGAAAAGAAATATAAGATACAGCCAGCTCAGAATATAATCGTAGAGCATCTCATAGCACCACGCCGCCCAACCGAGTTCAGGAGGAACGTATTTTAAAACAAAGTGAGAAACCGGACCGTAATGCCCGTCTTCGATTACTTCAAACACGCAACCGGCGTTAATAAGTTTAAATTGCGCGATGTAATAGAGAAGAAACCCACCGAAAAGCACGCACTCCAATAAGGCTGCGGCAAGCGCAAATTTTTGTGTATCGACCTTGCCGAACACCCTGTTTTTTTTAGCAAGAACTCCTATAAAGTAAGTGTTCGCAAAAGGTACAAAAGCCATCCATTTGTGCCTTATTCCCTCTCTTGCGGCAATGACGTATAGCCCTATGCCCTGAAAAATAAATACCAAAGCAAAACAAATTCCGCCGACAAGCAACGAAACCCACAGTTGCTGAGTATCAACCCATTGCAGAGCATATAACGCGTATTTGAAAAAATCCATTAACCTTTCAATTCCCCCTTACAGCTACTCTATTATATATGCGCAAATTGTAAAAAATAAAATGAATTTGTGAAAATCTTGTAAAATTAGCACTGCCCTTCAAACAGATTAAAGCCGTAATCAACGCTTTCGAGCGTCAACCCCTTTGCGCATAAAGTTTTACCCACACTCTCTCTATCGCACTCGGTAAACGATTTTTTTACGTCGTCTTCGGTAAGCGAGCCAAAAGCGTAATCAAGCATAGTTCCGACTATCGTACGCACCATATTGTACAGAAAGCCTGACCCCGTTATACGCACCTCAACATCGGTAGACCCCATACTATACCCCGTTGAAACATCTACGGCGTAAATTTCACGCACGGTCGTTTTTACGGCAGAGCCGCTTTTACAATAAGCTTTAAAATCGCGCTCTCCGACGAAAGCCCCCGATATATGCCTTAGTTTCGAGGGTTCCGCAGTGTTTTTGACCCAAAGCGAAAACCGGTCTTTAAGCGCGTTTCTGCGAGGAGAGAAATAAAGTTTATAACAATATGTCTTCCTTTTTGCATTTCGGTTGGCATCGAAATTCTCAGGTGCGGCAACCGACTTTAACACGCTTATGTCCCGAGGCAGGCGCAGGTTTAAAACGTCGGCAATTTTTTCGGACGGAATTGTGGTATCCGCATCAAAGTGACAGACCTGCCCTATTGCGTGAACACCGCTGTCCGTCCGTCCGCTTGCCGTGACGTTTGTCTTTGTTCCGAATGTTTCAAGACAAGCTTTTTCCAGCACTTCCTGTACTGTTATTGAGTTTTTTTGAATTTGCCAGCCACCGTATTGCGTTCCGTCGTAGGCAAGTAAAATTGCATATCTCATCAGTAAACTTTTATATACTCGTAAATTTGAGGGCAGATATCATAACAATAAATATTGAAAAGCACGACTCCGGCAATAAATGCAGCAAATATAAAGAACGTAAAAAGGTCGCGCAAACCGAACTTCAATTTTTTGTACTTTGTCCTCTTTTTCGAGTCGGTATAGCATCTTGCGTCCATTGCGTCGCCAAGCTCGTCTGCCCGTCTGAATGCGCTTATCAACAGCGGAATAAGTATGGGCACGATTGCCGCTATTCTTTTAAATATGTTACCGCTTTCAAAGTCGGCGCCACGCGCCTTCTGAGCGGAAATTATTCTGTTTGTTTCATCTATAAGCGTGGGAATAAAGCGCAGCGCGATTGACATTATAAGCGCGAGAACGTGAACGGGAAACCTTATCAGAGTTAACGGTTTCAAAAGACTTTCTATCCCGTCGGTAAGTGCGACGGGAGTTGTAGTCAGCGTTAAAACCGACGAAGCCATTACAAGGAAAAACAGTCTGCAAATTAAAAATACCGTAAAAATTATGCCTTCCAAAGTGATATGGATTACGCCGTATTCAAAGAAAACGTGTTCTCCCCTATGGAAAAATATATTTAAAATTGCAGTAAAAATAAGTATAAAAATTATGGCTTTTACAGAGCGCAGCACGCTTTTAAACGGCACTCGCGAAGCTATTATTGCGCTAAAAATAACAACTGCGCACAATGCGAGCGAATAAAAGTTATTAGCTACAAATAATAAAACTATTATCGCTATCAAGGAAAGCAGCTTTATGCGGGGGTCGAGCCTGTGAACAACCGACTTTGCTGGATAAAACTGACCGAAAGTTACGTCATTGAGCATTTGTCTTACCCCCGGAATATACCTCTATTACTTTATCGGCAAAGTCGGATATTGTACAGTCGCTTTCTATAATATAGCCCTGCTGTTCAAGCTGTGCCGCAATTTTTGAAGTCAACGGCACGTCAAGACCGAGCGCATTAAGCTCGCTTGAGCGGGCAAATATTTTATAAGGCGCGTCGCAAGCAAAGACGCTTCCGTTTGAAATTACGGCGGCTTTCGTGCAGTTTTCCGCAACCTCGTCCATATCGTGAGAAACTATTATAACAGTTTTACACCACTCGCGATGAAGTTTATGCAAAAGCTCCATAATCTCGTTTTTTCCCTTTGGGTCAAGCCCTGCCGCAGGCTCGTCGAGAATTAGTATGTGCGGCTTTGTAACTATTACGCCGGCAATTGCCACGCGGCGTTTTTGTCCACCCGATAAATCAAACGGGGACTTGTCCTTTATTTCGTTATAGTCGAGCCCGACTACTTCGATACTCTCCCTAACAGCCTGTTCAAGCTCTTCCGCCGAGATGTCCTTTTTAAAGTTTTTAAGCCCGAACGCCACGTCGGCAAATACGCTTTCGGCAAACAGTTGATACTCCGGATATTGGAACACCATACCCACTTGCGAACGAAGAGCGCGCCAATCGCATTTTTTGTTTCCCAAATCAAATTGCCCCACGGATATGCTTGAAATAACGGGGTTTAACTGTCCCTTTTTAGGTTTTTTAGCCTTATATTTCTTTTCGGCTTGCGGCAATTTTATAAGGGCGTTAAAGTGTTGAACGAGCGTAGATTTGCCGCTGCCAGTATGCCCTATAATACCGAAAAACTCTCCCTCTGAAATATGCAGATTTATGCCGTTCAACGCCTTTGTCGCAAAGGGAGATTTTTTTGAATAGGTAAACACAAGGTCCTTTACGTCAATATCCCATTCATCATTTTCATTAATGGCAATTTTATCGGGTTTTGACGATTGCCCCCCATATATGCCTTTGTTTTGCATATTTTTAACAATTTGGCTTGAAAGCTTTTCTGTTTGCAGAACGTTATCTATCCGCATACCCGCGCCGCGCAATTTTTGAGATAAAATGCTTATGCGCGGCAGAGAAAGATTATATGTTTCAAGTATTTCTCCGCTTTCGAAAATTTCTTCGGGAGTGCCCTCTATTGCGATTTCTCCCCTGTTCATTACAATAGCTCTGTCGGCAAGCAGCGCCTCTTCCATAAAGTGGGTAATCAAAATTATTGTCATGCCCTCTTCTTTGTTCAAGCGCTTGACAACCTCGATAACTTCGCGCCTGCCCTTGGGGTCGAGCATTGCGGTAGACTCGTCCAAAATCAAAACGTCGGGTTTTATGGCAAGAACACCGGCAACTGCAATTCTCTGTTTTTGTCCGCCAGAAAGGCGTGTGGGCGTTGACTCGCGGTATTTTTCCATACCGACGGCTTTAAGCGCCCAATCTATACGTCTGCCTATCTCCTCGCGCTCGACGCCGATATTTTCGGGGCCGAACGCTATATCGTCCTCGACAATCGACGCAACCATTTGATTGTCGGGATTTTGAAAGACTATGCCGACGTGTTTACGTATTTCGACGACGTTTTTACTGTCGGAAACATCTAACCCGAGAACGGTAATTTTACCTTCGTCAGCTTCAAGCAGTCCGTTAAGAAGTCTTGCAAAAGTCGATTTGCCGCTTCCGTTGTGCCCTATCACAGACAAAAACTCGCCGCGCCTGACTTTAAGACTTACGCCGTTTAACGCATAAGCCTGACTTCCGGCATATGAAAATTTTACGTTTTCGCACTCAATTATAAAATCTTGGGACATTTTTTACCAATTTATAAATTTATTCAAATAAAATTATATCAAATTCTATTGCAATATACAACGATTTGAAGGTTAAAATACAGTGAAATACGCAAGAAATTTAATAAAATTGCAAGAAAAATCGAGCTTAGTATTGACATTCGCGCGCGTAAGGTTTATAATAATTTAAGTGTGTGAGCACATAGAACTTGTTTTGTTAATCGCACGCATATTAAAAATCAATAAAAAATTTTATTTAATAAACGGAGGTTTTTTAATGAAAAAGTTGACTATCGACGGCAATACCGCCGCGAGCCACGTTGCGTATGCCTTTTCGGAAGTAGCCGCAATTTATCCCATTACCCCCTCTTCTCCCATGGCAGAGGTTGCGGACGAGTGGGCTACCGCAGGCAGAACAAACATGTGGGGTCAGAAAGTCAGGATTGCGGAAATGCAATCGGAAGGCGGCGCGGCAGGCGCCGTACACGGCTCGCTTTGCGCAGGCGCGTTGACAAGTACTTATACGGCGTCACAGGGCTTATTGCTTATGATTCCCAATATGTACAAAATTTCGGGCGAACTTATGCCTATGGTAATGCATGTTTCCGCCCGTGCGCTTGCAGCTCATTCACTTAACATCTTCGGCGATCATGCCGACGTTATGGCGTGCCGCCAGACGGGTTTTGCAATGATTTGCGACGGTTCGGTTCAGGAAGTTATGGATTTGGCGCTGGTTGCGCACCTTTCCACCCTTCGCTCGCGCGTTCCCTTTATCAATTTCTTCGACGGTTTCAGGACAAGCCACGAGGTTGCTAAAATCGACGTTTGGGACGATACCGACGACTATGCCGAAATAAGAGCTATCTGCGACGAAGTCGGTATTGCTGAAGATATCAAGGATTTCAAATCACGCTCGCTCAACCCCGAACACCCCATCCAAAAGGGTACCGCGCAGAACGGCGACACATATTTCCAGAACAGAGAAACGGCAAACGGCTATTATGCCGCTACCCCCGCCATCGTTCAGAAGATGATGGACGTTGTTTCGGCTAAGTGCGGAAGGTCATACCACTTGTTTGACTATGTGGGAGCAAAAGACGCCGAAGAAGTTATCGTTTGTATGGGCTCGGGCTGCGAGACAATAGAAGAGTCAATCAATAAACTCAATGCAAGCGGCAAGAAATACGGCTTGGTTAAAGTACGCCTTTACCGCCCCTTCGTTGCGGAAGCGTTTGTTGCGGCTCTTCCTAAAAAGGTTAAAAAGCTTGCAGTTCTCGACAGAACTAAGGAACCCGGCTCGCTCGGCGAACCCTTGTACCTCGACGTTTGCTCCGCACTCATGGAAATGGGCAAGACCGACATTAAGGTATACGGCGGAAGATACGGCTTGGGCTCGAAAGAGTTTACTCCTTCTATGGTACTTGCCGTTTACAAAAACCTTGAAAGCAAACAACCCAAAAACCATTTCACAATCGGTATTTACGAGGACGTTACAAACTCGTCACTCGATTTCTCGGAAAAGTTTGACGCCGCTCCCGAAGGCTCGACGAGCTGCAAGTTCTACGGCTTGGGTTCGGATGGTACGGTCGGTGCAAACAAGAACTCCATTAAAATTATCGGTGACCACACGGAAAAGCACGCTCAGGCATACTTCTTCTACGATTCCAAAAAGTCGGGCGGTATAACCGTTTCACACCTCCGTTTCGGAGATACCCCCATTCAGTCGGAATACCTTATTGACAGCGCCGACTTTGTACAGTGCTCCAATCCCTCGTATGTTACGCGTTACGACATGACGGGAGATATTAAGGTAGGCGGCACACTGCTTATCAACACCAACGCGACGACGGTTGAAGCTTTGGAAGAGTTCCTTCCCGCAAAAGTTAAGCGCGATATCGCTACCAAAAAAATCAACCTTTACGTCATCGACGCAATTAAAATTGCAGGGGAGCTGGGGCTTAAAGGCAGAACAAATACCATTTTGCAATCTGCGTTCTTCCGTGTAAATCCCCAGATTATGCCCTATGACAAAGCCATCGAGTTTATGAAGTATATGGCTAAAAAGTCTTTCGGCAGAAAGGGTGACGCCGTTGTTCAGATGAACTATAACGCCATTGACTCTGCGGCAGGAGACAATCTGGTTAAAATAAACGTTCCCTCGGCTTGGGCTACGGCTACAACCGGCGCGGAAATGGTTAAAGGTCACGACAATCCCTATTATCAGGAGATTATCAAGCCTATCCTCTATCTCGAAGGAGATAAGCTTAAGTCTTCGCAATTCAACGCGGACGGACACGTCCCCACAGGCACCACTAAGTTTGAAAAACGCGGCGTTGCCGTGCTTGTTCCCGAAATTATAGTAGACAAATGCGTACAGTGCGGCACTTGCTCGTTTGTGTGCCCCCACGCATGTTTAAGACCCGCGCTTATTAAGAGCGGAGAATCCAAGCCCGAGACGCTTAAAACCAAAGCTGCTATCGGCTTACCCGGATATGAATACGCAATGCAGGTTTCACCACTCGACTGTATGGGCTGCGGAGTTTGCGCAACAGTCTGCCCCGTAAAGGACGGCGGAGCTATAAAGATGGTTCCCCTTGCGGAATCGCTTGAAAAGGGTGAGGATAAAAATTGGGAATATGCCGTTGAACTTCCCGAAGCGGATACTTCCAAATTTAAGAAAACAACGGTTAAAGGCTGCCAATTTGCAACACCGCTCTTTGAGTTCTCGGGCGCTTGCGCAGGTTGCGGAGAAACGCCCTATGTTAAGGTTATAACCCAGCTCTTCGGAGAAGATATGGTTATTGCAAACGCAACGGGTTGCTCGTCGATTTACGGCGGCTCTTCCCCCACCTGCCCCTACACAACCAACAAAAAAGGTCACGGACCGGCTTGGGCTAACTCACTTTTCGAAGACAACGCAGAGTTCGGTTACGGTATGAACCTTGCTTACTCGACGAGAAGAAACGCCGTAAAAGCAAAGATAGAAAAGCTTGCGACGCTTTGGTCGGGAGAAGGCAAAAAACTTTGCGACGATTATCTTGCGGCATTCGAGGACAGAGAGCCTTCGAAAGTTGCTTCGGCTGCACTTATCGAGGCGCTTGAAGGCTGTAACGGCTGCGGTTGCGAGAGCGACGAGCTTGTTGCTGAAATTCTTGAATCGAAGGACTGCCTTGCAAAGAAATCCATTTGGATTTTCGGCGGAGACGGTTGGGCTTATGATATAGGCTACGGCGGTCTTGACCATGTTCTTGCTTCGGGAGAGGACGTAAACGTGCTTGTTCTCGATACCGAGGTTTACTCGAACACGGGCGGTCAGGCTTCAAAGGCAACCAATATCGGTGCTGTAGCTAAGTTTGCTTCCGCAGGTAAGAGAATTAAGAAAAAGGATTTGGGCATGATTGCCAAGTCGTACGGCTACGTCTATGTTGCACAGTGCGCTATGGGTTCGGACCCTGCTCAGTTCCTTAAAGCTATCTCGGAAGCAGAAGCTTACCACGGTCCTTCCATTATCATTTGCTATGCGCCCTGCATCAACCACGGCATCAATATGACAAAGAGCCAGCTTGAAGAAAAAGCTGCCGTGGACTGCGGATATTGGCAGCTTTACAGATACAACCCCGATGGAGAGGTATTCACACTTGACTCGAAAGAGCCCAAGGGAGATTATCAGGCTTTCCTTGCAGGAGAAACGCGTTACGCTTCGCTTGTAAAGACTCAGGGAGAAGAAGTTGCAAACGCACTTTTCAAGCAGACAGAGCAATCTGCAAAAGAAAGATTTGAAGGCTATAAAAAGCTTGCGGGAAAAGAATAAGAAATAACTTTTAAAAATAACCCCCTTGCGGCAAAGCGTACTTCCCATAGGGAATTAAAAAACTAAATTATTAGGAGTTATACTTTCAAGCAAGGACAAAAGCTCTCGAACGATATGTTCGAGAGCTTTTTACTACAAACCTTTTAGAAAGATAAATTGAAATTTATCTTTCTATTATACAAATTTTTCAAGGTCGAAATGCCCGTCAGCGTAATTCAGTTGTCCGTCCTTATGTTCATAACCTAATTTACGATAAAACGGAATCGCCGAC
>Ga0073907_1001412_pt1 | contig 31116 bp, 31 predicted proteins | sample GluameincwithD2O_FD_65483 | JGI IMG/M metagenome (GOLD analysis project Ga0073907, IMG submission 65483) | Mouse cecum microbial communities from Vienna, Austria - Glucosamine amended microcosms incubated with D2O | ecosystem: Host-associated > Mammals > Digestive system > Large intestine >... | reverse complement strand
GCCTCGTTGCTCTCGGCGGTCTGGTAGTTGACGATGATGCCCGTCTCCTCCTCAAACTGCGTGATGAGGTCCTCGTCGATATACTCGCCCCAGCTGCACACGTTTACCACCGGCTGGGCGTTGGTGGCCCCGGTGAGGAGGACGACGGCAACCAGGAAGGAGGCGGCCAAGGCGATGGCGGCGCCCCGGCGGAGCATGCGGCCCCGGGGCGTGTCCAGCAGCCGGGTCAGCTTCCGGGAGACGGGACGGCGCGCCTCGCCGCTGCGCTCCGCCCGGGCCTCCCGGAGGTTCACAATCACCAGCAGGGCCAGCACCGTCACGAACAGCAAGGTGGACACGGCGTTGATCTCCGGCGTCACCCGCTTTTTCGTCATGCCGTAAATGGTCATGGACAGAGTGGAGCTGGAGGACCCGGCAGTGAAGTAGCTGATGATGAAGTCGTCCACGCTCATGGTAAAGGCGGTCAGGGCCCCGGAGGCAATGCCGGGCTTGATCTCCGGCAGGATGACCTTCCAGAAAGCCTGCATCCAGGTGCAGCCCAGGTCCTGGGCCGCGTCCACCAGATTGCGGTCCATCTGCCGGAGCTTGGGGCCCACGGAGAGGATGACATAGGGGATGTTGAACGTGACGTGAGCGATGAGCAGCGTGCCGAAGCCCAGGGTCAGCCGCTCCGGCAGGACGGCGATGCTCTGGACGCGGTTGAACCACCCGGCAAAGCCGCTCCAAAAGGCGAAGAAGGCCACGAAGAACAGGCACATGGCCACGCCGGTTACAATGTCGGCGTTCATCATGGGGATGTTGTTTACGGTGCTCAGCACCGTCCGGGACCGCCTCCGCAGGCTGTAGAAGCCGATGGCGGCGAAGGTCCCGGCCACCGTGGCGATGGCCGTCGCCAGCAGGGAGACCAGAAGCGTGGTATAGACGCTGCGCATAATGAGCCGGTTCTGAAACAGGGATCTGTACCAGTCCAGGGAGAACCCCGTCCAGACGGTGTTGCTGTTGCCCTTGTTGAAGGAGAAAACAATCAGCAGCAGAATGGGCGCATAGAGAAACAGGAAGACCAGGGCCATCAGGGACCGGCTTCCGAAGCGGCCGCTCTTTTTCACAGCATCACCGCCTGTTCCTCGCCCTCGCCGAAGCGGTTCATGACCACCATGCAGACGACGACGATGACCATCATCACCAGGGAAATCGCGGCGCCCAGCTGGGGATTGTAGGCCCCGCCCAGGAACTGCTGCTCAATGAGGTCCCCCAGAAGCAGCTCCGTGCCGCCGCCCAGCATCTTGCTGATGGCGAAGGTGGAGACAGAGGGGACGAAGACCATGGTGATGCCGGAGAGAACCCCCGGCAGGGAAAGGGGCAGAATGACCCGGCGAAAGACGTTCAGCCCGTCCGCCCCCAGGTCCCGGGCCGCCTCCACCAGGGAGCCGTCCAGCTTCACGATGACGGAATAAATGGGCAGAATCATGAAGGGCAGGTAGTTGTAAACCATGCCCAGCACCACCGCCCCCTGGGTGTTCATCATGGGAAAGAACGAGAGCTCTGTGCCGAATACCCGGTTATACAGGGCGATGAGGCCGATTTTTTGAAACAGCTGATTCAAAAGGCCGTTATTCTCCAGAATGGACATCCAGGAATAGGTCCGCAGCAGGAAGTTGATCCACATGGGCAGCATGATGAGCACCATGGCCGCCCGCTGGAATTTCTCCCCCTCCTTGCTCATGACGTAGCTCACCGGATAGCCGATGAGGAGGCAGATAAAGGTGGCGATGAGGGCCAGCTTGAAGGACCGGCCAAAGACCACGGCATAGGTCCCCATACGGGAGAAGTTTTCCAGGGTGAAGCCGCCCAGGTCGCTGGAAAAGGCGTAGACCACCACCAGCACGATGGGGGCCACGACGAAGAGGGCCATCCAGATGACATAGGGGATGGCGAACCGGGAGAGCTTAGGTTTCATCGCCGCCCTCCTCCGGCTCTGCCGCGTCCAGTTCGTCGTACTCGTCGGAGAAGGAGGAGTAGTCGCCGTACAGGCCGGAGTACCGGCTCTTCTTCATGACGTGGATGCCGTCGGGGTCAATTTTGATGCCGATACGGGCCCCCACGGGGGAGTGGTCCGTGGTTTGGATCAGCCATTTGAAGCCCCGGAAGTCCACGATGATATCGTACTGCATCCCCTTGAAGGTGACGTTGGTGACGGTGCCTGTCAGCTGGCCCTGCTCCACGGGGACGATGTCGATGTCCTCGGGCCGGATGACCACGTCCACGGCCTCGTTCTCCGCGAAGCCTCCGTCCAGGCAGGGGAACTGGCGTCCGTACATTTGGACCAGTTTATCCCGGACCATGATGCCGTCGATGATGTTGGACTCGCCGATGAAGTCCGCCACGAAGGCGTTTTTCGGCTCGTTGTAAATATCCTCAGGGGTGCCGATCTGCTGGATGGAGCCCTGGTCCATCACCACAATTGTGTCGGACATGGTCAGGGCCTCCTCCTGGTCGTGCGTCACATATATAAAGGTAATGCCCACCTGCTGCTGAATGCGCTTCAATTCGATCTGCATGTCCTTGCGGAGCTTCAGGTCCAAAGCGCCCAGCGGTTCGTCCAGCAGCAGCACCTTGGGGCGGTTCACCAGCGCCCGGGCGATGGCCACCCGCTGCTGCTGCCCGCCGGAGAGAGCGTCCGTCCGCCGGTTTTCAAAACCCTTGAGGCTGACGGCCTCCAGCATCTCCAGAACCCGCTCCCGGATTTCCTCCTCCGGGAGCTTGGCCTTCCGCTTCGGGTCCGAGGGGTCCGGCCTCCGCTGCATCCGCAGGCCAAACGCCACGTTTTCAAAGACGTTCAGATGGGGGAACAGCGCGTACTTCTGGAACACCGTGTTGATCTGCCGCTTGTAGGGCGGGACATCGTTAATCCTCACACCGTCGAAGAGAACGTCTCCCGACCCTGGGGTCGTGAAGCCGCCAATAATCCGCAGCGTGGTGGTCTTGCCGCACCCGCTGGGCCCTAACAGTGTGAGGAACTCCTTGTCATTGATATAAAGATTTAAATGATCGAGAACCAGCTCGTCGTCGTACGCCATGCAGAGATCCCGCAGGCGAATCAACTCTTTGGACATGTATCCTCCCCCGTTTCTTTTCTTGAAAGAAAAGAAACAAAAGAACTTTAGCGCGCTGCGGGGTCCGGTGGTTGAGTTAATCAAAGCGACGGCAACCGGGCGCTGTATTCCTTGTGACTCTTCTTTCCATCGCTTGAAATTTGAATTTCCGTCGAAATTCAGCGATACCTGCATGATAACGGAAGCGCCCTGAAATGTCAAGGGAATTGTTGGGCGGAGACTATTGAATTTTTTTCAGTAGTTTCCTTGACTTTTGCCGGACTGGGAAGTATACTGGAAAAAATGGCTACTGATAATTTTGCAATAGTGTCGAAGGGAGCGGTTTTATGAAGCGGAATTATCTCTCCCGGCTGAGCCGGGCGGCCCGGTGGTATCTGCCCCCGGCGGAGGCGGCGGAAGTCTTGGAGGATTACCGGGAGATTGTGGAGGGACGGAGCGGGGAGGAGCTGCGGCGGGATTTGGGAACGCCCCGGGCGGCGATGCGCCAGCTGGCCCAGCCCAAGGCTTACCGGCGGTGGCTGGCGGTGTTTCTTGTTTTGTCGGCCTGTGTGCTTTTGCCGGCGGCCGGCGTGGTTCGGAGTGAGCTGTCCTGGCTGTTTGGGCTGTTCCTGAATGACCTTATGCAGACACCACGGTATGCGGAGATGCTGCTTCCTTTGGGGACGGTGCTGGCGCTGGTTTGGTTTCGGCGCAATGGAAGAAAGGAAGAGACGCTCCCTAAGTGGGTGGTACCATTGCTGATTCTTTTGCTGTTGGGGATAGCCTGGGTGTCGTTTCTGGCCTGGACGCTTTTTGCGGAGCGGTGGAATTTGCTCAACGCCCTGTTTCCTGAAGAGCGTGTCTGGCTTCATCGCCTGACGCTTGGACTGAATGCCCTTGCCGCCGGAACGGTTGGGATGATTGGTCTGGTAAAAGCCCGTCTGGCGGACCGGCGTTGGAGGGCGGTGTACGTTCTGGGCTTAACGGGGGCTGTGGCGTGTTTGTTCATGTGGAAGATGTACACGGGGATGTTCTGGGAGTTTCAGCCTGGATGGCAGACGCCCTATGTGATACGATACATGGTCATTATTCTTGTGGGCCTCCTGGGAACGGGGGTATCCCTATGCTGAAACGCGACCTCCTGGAGCTCTGCCTCCTCCACCTGATGTCCGGAGGGGACCAGTACGGCTACGAGCTCTTGCGCCAGCTCCACGGGGTGTTTCCGGACACCCAGGAGAGCGCCATCTACGCCATCCTCCGCCAGCTCTGCCGGGAGGGGGCCACGGAGCGTTATCAGGGGGAGACCTCCGGCGGCCCGGCCCGGAAGTACTACCGCCTGACGGAGGCGGGCCAAGCCCGCCATGCCGCCCTGCTGGAAATCTGGCGGAAAACCCGGGACGCCCTGGCGGCACTGGGGATTACATGAGGGAACAAAGCCCCGCCCGAAGGGGCGGGGCTCAGCGTGTCAAAAAACGCAGAAGATTGACGCAGCGGGAAGGAAGAGAGTTACGAGAGGAACCCAGGAGGGGTTCCTTTCGTTTTCAATCAGAAGTTTTTCAAACCTTTTTTAAAGGTTTGAAAAACTTGCGCAGGCTGGCGAAAACACGTTTTCGACAGCCTGAAAGCCCCGCCCGAAGGGGCGGGGCTTCGTCAACCTTTGGGAAAGTACTTCTCCTTGAACGGCACGTCCTCCACTGTGAACTCCCTCCCCCGGAGATAATTCAGCATCCCCGCGCCGGCAGGAAACGCGAACCTCAGCTTGTAGGCGTACAGCGCCTGCCGGGTCTCCTGGTACTTCCGGTTCACGGCCCCGTTTCCATACTTCCCGTCCCCCAGCAGCGGGCAGCCAATCTCCGCCATAGACACCCGAATCTGATGGGTTCGCCCTGTCAGTAAACGGCACTCCACCAAGGACAGCTCCCCTCTCGTCTCCAGCGTCTTGTACAGCGTTGCGGCGGACTTCCCTCCGGGGACGGGGCGGCGGTGGAAGGTCACCAGCTTCTTCGCCTCGTCCTTGAACAAGAAGCCCTCAATCTTCCCCGCGGCGGGCCGGGGACGGCCCACGGCGGCGCAGAGATAGGATTTCTCCAGCTCGTGGGTCCGGATTTTCTCGTTGAGGATCCGAAGAGTTTCCGCGTTTTTGGCGGCGATGACAATCCCCCCCGTGTTCCGGTCGATGCGGTTGCAAAGAGCCGGGGCGAAGGCGTTCTCCTGCCGGGGGCTCCACTCCCGCTTTTGATAGAGATAGGCTTGAATGTGGTTGATGAGGGTGTTCACCTTCTCCGTCTCGTCGGCATGGACCACCAGCCCCGGCCGCTTGTCCACCAGGAGGAGGTTTTCATCCTCATAGACGATGCTCAGCCGGGGCTGAAAGATGGAGAGGAAGAGATTTTCCTCTTTGGGCTTGTCAAAGAACTCGTCGTTGATATATAATTGTAGAACATCCCCAAACTGGAGGCGGGCGTCCCGCTTGGCCCCCCTGCCGTTGACCTTCACCCGTTTGAGGCGGATGTACTTCTGCAAAAGCGCCGGAGGCAGAAGCGGCAGGTTTTTGGCGACAAAGCGGTCCAGCCGCTGTCCGGCGTCGTTTTTTCCGATGGTAAGTTCCCGCATGGCGGACCTCCTGCGTGTATTTTGTCCATCATACCTGTTTTGCCGGAGCTTGTAAAGAGGAGGAAACCGAGATGGCAGCGGAGTTTTTCGGCGCGGCATTTCCCTGGCTGGCACTGGGACTGCTGGTTGGTCTTGTCTGCGGAATGTTCTGCAAAAGACGCTAAGGCGGGAGGAAAGGCCCCGCCGGAGAAGGAGATCGTACAATGAGCGAAGTGAATACCGCACCCCTGCTGCCCGCCATTCAGGACGGGAAGGTCTGGATCAGCCGCTTTACCGGGAAGGAATACGACAAGGCCTTCCAGGAATACTGCGCGCGCTTCGCCCCGCTTTACCGGGAGGCGCTGCTTTCCGCCGGAGGGGCGGCGGCGTTGGCGGAGCCTCTGCTGGACGGCATAGCCGGGGGCTGGGCCCGTCAGAAATTCTGGAACCGCTCGGTGGCCCTGATGAACGACAAGCAGATGATCGTCTGCTACCTCTCCCCCATGCTGCTGGAGGACCCCTTCTGCGCCCCCCTGGCGGAAGCGCTCCAGACGGGCTGGGCCGCCCGGTGGCCCAAGGAGGCCTACAGCGTCGCCCCGCAGGCCAAGCTTCGCAAGGGCTTCCGGCCCACCTTCCTGGGCATTACCCTGCCCTTTAAAAACGACGACGGGGATGAGTGAGGCGGTCTTTTAAAAAAGAACGGAAAAAACGAAAAAATTGTTTGACAACGGAGGAAGCATCCTTTATAATACGTAAGGTATCGTTGCGAGGTAGACTATGCTGATTGATGTAAGGCCCATACTGCATACCCCCGGCAAGCACTTGGAATTCCAGTTCTCCCTGGACCTCTCCGACTTGGAGTTTGACGGCCGGAAGCCCGTCAGCCGCCCGGTGGAGGTGACGGGAGAGGTCCGCAACACGGCGGACCTGCTGGAGCTGGCCCTGACGGCGGAGACCACCCTGGACGCGGTCTGCGACCGCTGCGGGAAGGAGTTCCTTCTGGAGAAAGAGGTCTCTTACCGCTGCATGCTGGCGGAAGAGCTCCAGAACGGGGAGAGCGACGAAATCGTCCTGCTGGAGGACGGAAAGGCGGACGCGGGCGACCTGGCCCGAACGGCTTTCATCCTAGGAATGGACAGCAAAACACTGTGTTCGGAAGATTGCAAGGGACTGTGCCCCCGGTGCGGCGCCAACCTGAACGTTGGCCCCTGCTCCTGCCAAAAGGAGCCGGACCCCCGGCTGGCCGCCCTGGCAACGCTTTTGGATAAGAATTAACGAGAAGCGCTCCGCGCCTTTTTGTATGATTAGGAGGTGTCACAATGGCAGTACCCAAGGGTAAAGTATCCAAAGCGAGACGGGACAAACGGCGCAGCTCCCACTGGAAGCTGACGGCCCCCAATCTGGTCGTGTGCCCCAAATGCGGTGCTATGCACCTGCCTCACAGAATGTGCCAGGAGTGCGGTACTTACAACGGCCGGGAGATCAAGGTCGTGAAGTCCGTCGTCTCGAAGTGAGATTCTGTTGAATGAAGAGAGAGGAGCTGGTCTCCCCTCTCTTTTTTCTTAACGTGGAAAGGAGCGTACTCCATGCGTTCGACAAAGCGGCCCCGGCGGCCGGTCCACCGCTACAAGTCCCTGCTGTTCCCCGGCATCGCCGTGCTGGCCATATTCGCCTTTTGGGCAGCCTTCGCTCCCTCGGAACAGCCAAAGGGGGAAACTGTGCTGTTTGAGTACGGCGGTTTGAAAATCGAGATCACCAATGTCCAGGAGGTTGGACAGGGTTTCAGCAACGACGGCGGCCCGGAGCTCTGGGAGTACCCGGTCTACACGGTCTATCCCGGCGCGACGGCCACGGTGCTGGAGGCGGGTATGAAGACGGGCGAGGACGGCGCGCTTTTGGCGGACTGGGCCTTTGAGCTAAATTCGGAGGATTGGCGGCTGGACATTGCAGACGGCATGGAGCCGCTGGAAATCACCCCGGAGGTTGTGGGGGTGTTCGACCCGGAGTCCAGTGTGTATATACTTCGCTTTGTTCTCCAGGAAGAGGACGGCTGAACCAGTCAAACAGGAGGGGGAAATTTCCCCCTCTTTTTTATTTTCCCTCTTGACAAACGGCCCGCAAGCGTCTATAGTGTACTTATCAAACCAGTACGCACAGTGCGAGCAGTACAAGGAGGCGATCCTATCGACATTCTCATCAGCAACAGCAGCGGCAGGCCCATTTACGAACAAATCTGCCAGCAAATCAAGACCCAGATCATGGACGGGACCCTCTCCGCCGGAGAGGCGCTGCCCTCCATGCGGGCCCTGGCGAAGGAGCTGCACCTCAGCGTCATCACGGTCCAGCGGGCCTACGAGGACCTGACTCGGGACGGCTTCATCGAGACCGTCTCCGGCAAGGGCAGCTTCGTGGCCGCCCAGAACCAGGAGTTCATCCGAGAGGAGCGGCTCCGGGAGGCGGAGGAGCTGCTGCAAAGGGCGGCGGAGCTGGGCCGGTCCAGCGGCATTCCGCTGGAAAAGCTGACGGGCATTCTCGCCCTGTTTTATGAAGAAGGAGACTGAGTATGGAAAACAGCATTTTGGTCCGGGACCTCACCAAGCGCTTTCCGGGCTTTACCCTGGACCGCGTGTCTTTTCAGGTGCCCCAGGGCCGCATCGTGGGCTTTATCGGAGAAAACGGCGCGGGGAAGAGCACTACCATTCACCTGATTTTAAACGAGCTGAAAAAGGATGGAGGAACCGTGGAGGTTCTGGGCCGGGATCACGCCGGCCCCGCCGTGAAAAACGACCTGGGCGTGGTGTTTGACACCTGCAATTTCCCGGAGGTCTTCACGCCTCTGGACGTGGAAAAAGTCCTCTCCGGGGTGTATTCCGTTTGGGACGGACAGGCGTACCGAGGCTATTTGAAGCGCTTCACCCTGCCGGAGCGAAAGCGGGTCAAGACCTTCTCCAAGGGCATGAAGATGAAGCTGTCCATTGCCGCAGCCTTGGTCCACCGGCCCCGGCTGCTGATTCTGGACGAGGCCACGGCGGGCCTGGACCCGGTGATCCGGGACGAGATTCTGGACATCCTGCTGGATTTTATCCAGGACGAGGAGCATTCCGTGTTCTTCTCCTCCCATATCACCTCGGATATCCAGAAGATCGCCGACTATGTGGTGCTGATCCACCAGGGGAAGATCGTCTTCGAGGAGGAGAAGGACGTGCTTCTGGACCAATACGGCATCCTCCGCTGCGGCAAGGGCACGGAGGTGGAGCCGGGGGATTATATCGTCCGGCGGGAGACCGGGGTCAGCGCGGAGTATCTGGTCCGGGACCGCTCCGCCGCCGGAAAGAAGTATCCCAAGGCCGTGGCGGACGCCGCGTCCCTGGAGGACATCATGCTGTTTTATATCAAGGGGGAAACGTCATGCGAGGAATGATTTATAAGGACCTGTGCCTGTTTTTCAAGGGGATCGATAAAATCGTCCTGCTGGTGCTGGGGGGGCTTTTGGTCCTGTTCGCGGCCGAAGGAGGCGCTTACGCCGGGATGCTGTTCTCGTTCGCCCTGGATATGATGGTGGGCCTGCTGCACCTCACAGCCCTGGAGAAGGAGGAGAAGACGGCCTGGAGGAGCTATCAGCGGACCATGCCGGTGGGCGTGGGGAAGGTGATGGCGGGGAAGTACGCCGCTTTGCTGCTGACGGTGCCGGTCAGCGTCGCGGGGGCCGTGGTATCGAATCTGGCGGCTTTCGTCGTGTACCGGGCCTTTTGGCCGGAGGTGCTGGGACTGTCGGTAGTGGCGGCTATCATAGTTCCCCCAGTCTTCGCGGTGTTCAGCCTGCCCTTTTACTACTGGTTTGGAAGCCAGATTGCCCAGTTTACCAGCCTGCCCCTGGCCTTTCTGATGTTTTACGCCATCAAAAATTTTGAGGACGGCTGGTGGACCGTGGCGGACCTGGTGTCCCTGGCAGAGAATCTCCCGCTTTCCCTGCTGGCGGGCGCGCTGGCCCTGGCGGCGCTGCTGGCGGCGTCCCTGGCCCTCAGCGCCGCCGGGTACTGCCGGAGAAAATAAGATTTTTCCGGGGCGGAGGCATTCAGCCTCCGCCTTTCCCCATTCCCGGAAAGATTTTCCTTGCGCCTTTGGCCCATCCCGGTTATAATGAAACTGGATTTATATGTTTCAAAAAACAAGGCGGCGCGCCGCCGGGAGGGATACCGTATGCCAAAGCCGATCATCGCCATCGTGGGCCGCCCCAACGTGGGCAAGTCCATGCTCTTCAATAAAATCATCGGGAAACGCCTGTCCATTGTGGAGGACACCCCCGGCGTCACCCGGGACCGGATCTACGGGGAGTCCGACTGGTGCGGCCGGGCCTTCACCTTGGTGGACACCGGCGGCATCGAACCCCGGACGGACAACCAGATTCTGGCGTTCATGCGGGACCAGGCCCAGACCGCCATCGAGACGGCGGCGGTGATCGTCTTCCTGACGGATATCCGCACCGGCCTCACCGCCTCGGACCAGGAGGTGGCCGCCATGCTGCTTCGAAGTGGCAAACCTATCGTCCTGGCGGTGAACAAGATGGACTCCACCGGGGTCCCGGACCCGGATTTTTACGAGTTCTACAACCTGGGACTGGGGGACCCCATTCCCGTCTCCGCCGTCCACGGCCACGGCACCGGGGACCTGCTGGACGCGTGCCTCCAGTATTTCCCCCCGGAGGACGCGGAAGAGGAGGAGGACGACGCCATCAAAGTGGCGGTCATCGGGAAGCCCAACGCGGGAAAGTCCTCCCTTGTGAATAAAATCCTGGGGGAGGAGCGAGTCATTGTCTCCAACGTGGCGGGCACCACCCGGGACGCCATCGACTCCCGGTTTGAAAACGACAAGGGCAAATTCGTCTTCATCGACACGGCGGGCCTCCGGCGCAAGAGCAAGGTGGAGGAGGCCATCGAGAAGTACAGCGTCCTCCGGGCCACCATGGCCATTGAGCGCTCGGACGTGTGCCTGATTCTGATTGACGCCACGGAGGGGGTCACGGAGCAGGACACCAAGGTCGCCGGTCTGGCCCACGAGGCGGGGAAGGCCAGCATCATCGTGGTGAACAAGTGGGACCTGGTGGAAAAGGACGGCAAGACCATGGACCGTATGCGCAAGGAGGTCCAGGAGGGCCTGAGCTTCATGACCTACGCCCCCATCCTCTTCATCTCCGCCAAGACCGGCCAGCGGGTGGACCGGCTCTTCGAGCTCATTGACTATGTCTCCAACCAGGCGGCCACCCGGATTACCACAGGTATGCTGAACGACGTGCTGGCGGACGCCCAGACCCGGGTCCAGCCCCCCACGGACAAGGGCAGAAGGCTGAAAATCTACTATATGACCCAGGTGGGAGTGAAGCCGCCCCACTACGTCATTTTCTGCAACGACACGAAGCTGTTCCACTTTTCCTATCAGCGGTATCTGGAAAACTGCATTCGCAACACCTTCGGCCTGGAGGGAACGCCCATCAAGATTTCCGTCCGGCAGCGGGGAGACAAGGAGGTTTGAGTATGGAGAACCTGTGGCTGGCGATGCTCCTGATCTATGGCGGAACGGCCGTGGCGTCCTATTTTCTGGGTTGCTTCAACGGCGCGGTGATTGTGTCCAAGTATATCCTCCGGGACGACATCCGGAACCACGGCAGCGGGAATGCAGGGCTGACGAATTTTCACCGGACCTTCGGCGGCGGGCTGACCTTCGTGGTCATACTCTGCGACGTGCTGAAAGCGGTCATTGCCGTGCTGCTGACCAGCACCGTGTTCGGTGGGGCTGTGACAGCCAAATACTGGGCGGGCCTGTTCTGTCTGCTGGGCCATATGTTCCCCTGTATGTTCCACTTCAAGGGGGGCAAGGGCATCCTCTCCGGAGGGACTATCGCCTTGATGATCGACTGGCGTATTGCTCTGGTGGTCTGGGGAGGCTTCTTGATTTTGACGGTTTTGACCCGGTATGTTTCCCTGGGATCTTTGTGGGCTGGGGCCAGCTTTCCATTCGTCAGCTGGTATTGTTATCCGGATATTCGAGTTGTCGTGTTGGCCTTTCTCCTGGGGGGGCTGGTGGTTTGGCAGCACCGGGGCAACGCGGAGCGGCTGCTCCATGGCACGGAACGAAAACTCACATTCCATAAGAAGAAACAGGAGGGCGGCTCATGAAGGCAGTGGTAGTAGGCAGCGGCGGCTGGGGCACGGCTCTGGCGATGGTTCTTTGTGACAATGGACACGATGTGACCCTCTGGTCCCGGACCCCCGCCAAGGTGGAGGAAATGGCCCGAACCCGGGAAAATCCCCTTTTGAAGGGCATTCCCCTGCCGGAGAGCCTGAAGATCACCGGGGACCTGAGCTGCCTGGAGGGAGCGGAGCTGGTGGTCAGCGCGCCGCCGTCCTTCGCCGTTCGGGAGACGGGGGCGAAGATCGCCCCTTATCTGCGGCCTGAGACCATCCTGGTGACGGTATCCAAGGGCATTGAACGGGACACGAATTTACGCCTGAGCCAGGTCCTTCGGGAGGCCACCGGAAACCGCTGTCAGATCGTGGCCCTCTCCGGCCCCTCTCACGCGGAGGAGGTGGGCCTGCGGCTGCCCACGGGATGCGTGGCCGCCTGTCCGGAGCGGGACGCCGCCCGCTTTGTGCAGGACGCGTTCCTGAACGAGCGCTTCCGGGTCTACACCAGTTACGACATCGTGGGCGTGGAGCTGGCGGCGGCCTTGAAGAACGTGATTGCCCTCAGCTGCGGCATCTGTGTGGGCCTGGGCTTTCAGGATAATACCAAGGCCCTGCTGATGACCCGGGCCATGGCGGAGATCACCCGCTTAGGGGAGCATATGGGCGGCGTCCGGCGGACCTTTGGCGGTCTTGCCGGCATGGGAGACCTGATTGTCACCTGCACCTCCCTGCACTCCCGGAACAACCGGGCGGGCATCCTCATCGGCCAGGGCAAAACCGCCCGGGAGGCCATGGAGGAGGTCGGCGCGGTGGTGGAGGGCTACTACGCCGCCGAGAGCGTCCATCAGCTGGCGGAGCGGGAAAAAGTGGACATGCCCATCTGCCGCTGCGCTTACGAGGTGCTTTACCAGGGCAAACGGACCCGGGACGTGGTCTCGGAGCTGATGAGCCGGTCCGGGAAGGACGAGCTTCTGGGGACCGCCTGGCTGTAAAGCGCGTCAATACCGCCCCTCTTTCTCCCCTGTTTTGAGGCAGCAGGCCCCGCCTTCCGGCGGGTCCTCTTTCTTACTCTCCATAAACAAAAAAATTGTGAGAAATGCAAAAATTTTGTTTGACAAAGGTCGACCTTTGTGCATATAATAGAAGAAAGGAGCCGGCAGGCACGTAACGTATGTGGAGAAAGGAAAGAACACCATGAAACAGACACGGCAAGCCCCGGAATGCAGCATCAACAACATCTACCAGCTGGACGGACGGGTCCCGCTGGCAAAGGCCATTCCCTTTGGCCTCCAGCACATCCTGGCAATGTTTGTCTCCAACCTGGCCCCTATCACCCTCATTGCCGCCTCTGCCCAGCCGGCTCTCAGTCAGGCGGAGGTGGCCGTCCTGCTCCAGAACGCCATGTTTGTGGCGGGCATCGCCACGCTGATTCAGCTCTACCCGGTCTGGAAGGTTGGGTCCCGGCTGCCGGTGGTCATGGGCGTCAGCTTTACCTTCGTGGCGGTGCTCAGCTCCATTGCCGCCAACTACGGCTATCCCTCCCTCATCGGCGCGGTCATCGTGGGCGGCCTGATGGAAGGCACCCTGGGCCTTCTGGCCAAGTACTGGCGGAAGATCATTACTCCCATCGTGGCAGCGTCGGTGGTGACGGCCATCGGCTTCTCCCTTTTCACCGTGGGCACCCGGTCCTTCGGCGGCGGCTATGCGGAGGATTTCGGCTCCGCCCAGAACCTGCTGCTGGGCGTCATCACCCTGGCGGCTTGCCTGCTGTGGAACACGCTGTCCAAGGGTTATCTCAAGCAGCTCAGCGTTCTGGCGGGCCTGATCGTGGGCTACATAGCCGCCATTTTCATGGGCAAGGTGGACCTTGGCACGCTGATGTCCGGCGGGTTCATCGCCCTGCCCCGCTTCCTGCCCTACATGCCGGAATTCCACGCCGGAGCCGTGGCCTCCGCCTGCATCATCTTCCTGGTCTCTGCGGCGGAGACCATCGGCGACACCTCGGCCCTGGTCTCCGGCGGCCTGGACCGGGAGATTACCAGCGAGGAGATTTCCGGCTCCCTGGCCTGTGACGGCTACGCCTCCACCATCGCCGCCCTCTTTGGCTGCCCGCCGGTAACCTCCTTCTCCCAGAACGTGGGTCTGGTGGCCATGACGAAGGTGGTGAACCGCTTCACCATCATGACCGGCGCAATGTGCATGCTGCTGGCGGGTCTGCTGCCGCCGGTGGGCAACTTCTTCGCCTCCCTGCCGGAGTCCGTGCTGGGTGGATGCACCATCATGATGTTCGGCTCCATCGTCATCTCCGGCATGCAGATGATCGCCAACTGCGGCTTCTCCCAGCGGAATGTGACCATCGCGTCGCTGTCCCTGGCCATCGGCATCGGCTTCACCGCCACCAGCGAGGCGGATATCTGGAACATCTTCCCGGAGACCATTCAGTCCGTCTTCTCCTCCAACGTGGTGGCGGTGGTCTTCGTGGTGTCCATCATTTTAAGTCTGGTCCTGCCCAAGGACATGGATATTAAGAAGATCACCACAGAGGGCTGACGGCCCCGCGCCGAGGCGCAGTCTCTCGTAATCCTCTTCCTTCCCGCCGCGCCGGCTTTTCCCGTTTTACAGCCCGAGCCCCTCCGGAAGTGCCGGAGGGGCTCTTTCCCTAAACCGTAAAAAAGCTCCGCGCTTTTGGCACGGAGCTTTTCGCAGACTCTCTTAATAGTAGCGCTTCTTGTTCTTGCGAGCGGCCTCAGACTTCTTGCGCCGCTTCACGCTGGGACTCTCGTAGTGCTCTCTCTTCCGGACCTCGGCCAGGACGCCGGCCTTGGCGCAGCTGCGCTTGAAACGCTTCAGCGCGCTGTCGATGGATTCATTTTCCTTCACATGGATCTCAGACATCTATATTTTCCCTCCCTCCGAGGTATCCGGTTATCTCCAGGATACTTTAAGGGCCATGTCATATGGCTTTAACATGGCTATTATACAGATTCCGTCCAAACTTGTCAAGAGAATTTCGAAAATCTCTCCAACGAAATCCCGGGGGCGCCCTGCGGGTCATGCCGCAGGGAAAAAGAGCGGAACCCGGCGGTGAAATGGACAAACCGGACGGTCATCTGCCGGTAAGGTTCCGCCGCACGCCCGGCCGCCACGGCTCACGCGTATATATGTTCCCCCGCATTCCGCCGGAGACAGCGTCCGGCTGCGGAGAGGACTTTTGGAAATATGACTGGAATTTACAGCCTGTCCGTGGTATACTGTTTCTTACGTGAGAAAATTCTGCGCAAGTTAGGAGCGTGAATCCCTTGACCCTGTTCTCTTCCGTCCTCCTGGGCATCATCCAGGGCGTCACGGAGTTCCTGCCGGTCTCCAGCTCCGGCCATCTGGCCATAGCCGAGCATCTGCTGAACGTCTCCGGCGCGTCGGCGGTTCCCCCCTTCTTTGACGTGCTGCTGCACCTGGGTACCCTCTTCGCCGTGTTCATCGCCTACTGGGAAGATATCCGGGCGATGATTCTGGAGTTCTTCTGCGGCGTGAGCGACCTGGTCCGCGGAACGACTCCCGCCCGCGTTCCCCCGGCCCGGCGGATGATTCTCCTGATCATTGCGGGTACGCTCCCCCTCTTCGCCGTGCTTCCGGTCAAGGACGCCATCGAGGGTCTGGGGGACAACATGTACTTTGTGGCCTTCGCTTTGCTGGCCACGGGCTGCCTGCTCTTCGCCAGCGACCATGTGCGCCGGGGCCGCAAGACGGAGAAATCCGCGACCATGCTGGACGCGCTGCTGGTGGGCGTGGGGCAGGCCCTGGCCACCTGTCCCGGCATCTCCCGCTCCGGCACCACCATCACCGCCGGGTGCTTTGTGGGCTTCGACCGGAAATTCGCCGTCCGGTACTCCTTTCTCATGTCCATCCCCGCCATTCTGGGGGCCAACCTGCTGAGCCTGAAAGACGCTCTAGCCGACATCCTCTGGGCGGAGGTCCCGGTGTATCTTGTGGGCGTGGCGGTCTCCGCCGCGGTGGGCTATGCCTGCATCCGCCTCATCCGGCTGGTGGCGGACAAGGGAAAATTCGGCTTCTTCGCCTATTACTGCTGGCTGGCGGGCATCGTGACCCTGGCCCTGATCTTCACCCAGAAATGACAAATTCCTGATCTTCGGAGGTACATACCGTGGCTTCCACATCACAAAAGAAATCCTCGTCCACCCGAAAGTCCGGCGGAAAATCCGCCAGGAAGCCTCCCCAGAAGCAGCCTGTCCGCCGGGAGGTCACCGGCGGCGTGCTGCTGGTGCTGGCACTGTTCGTCTTCGTCAGCTACTTCGGCGTTACGGCCCTGTTTCTGGACTTCTTCGCGGGACTTCTGAAGGGGCTTTTCGGCTATGGTTACTGGCTGGCCGGGCCCGCCCTGCTGCTGGCGGGGCTGATTTTGATTTTCCACCGGGGCCGCCCCGTCCAGCTGCGGACCACCTGCGCCCTGCTGCTGCCGCCGCTTTTCGGCTCTTTGACGCATCTGGTCTTCTGCAAAAAGGTCTATGAGCCCTCCTTTTTCAAGATGCTGGGCACGATCTGGAGCGACGGCCAGGCGCTGGCATCCGGCGGAGCGGTGTCCGGCGTACTGGCCAACGGGTCCGCCGCCGTGTTCTCTCCGCTGGCGTCCGTCATCCTCTTTACGGTGCTGTTCGTTACCCTGCTCTTCGTGTCCCTGCGGCTGACCCTGTCGGCGCTGGCGGAGTGGCGGCGGAACCGCATCCCCTATGAGGAGCCGCCGGAGCCCGCCATTCACCTGACCCCGGTGGACCCGCCCAAGCGGCGGCCCGCCGGGCCCAAGCCCCAGATCGACATCCCCCTGGACGGGGAGACGCGTCCTCCCAAGCCGGAGAAGTCCGGCAAGTTTACCAGCTTTTTCCGCCACAAGGCCGACGCCCAGCCCACGCCGGACCAGGTGCTCCAGTCCCCGCCGTCTCCGAAGCCGGAGCCCGCCGAGGCGCCCCAGGCGGCCATTCCGGCGCCGCCTCCCGTGCCGGTGCCGGAGCCCATTCCTGCCTCTCCCCCCGCCGCGCCGGAGCCGGTCCGGGCCGCCGTTCCGGAGCCTCCCGCGCCGGCGGTCCCCTCGCCGGAGGTCCCCGCGCCGGAGAAGCCGGAGCCCGCCGTGCCCCTCCCCACGGCGGAGACCTTTACCCGCAGCGGCAAGGCCGAAACCGCCAAGGAGGTGGCGGCCCAGACCGCCGCCGTGGCGGCGGAGATCGAGGAGAAGCTGGCGGCAGAGGACGGGGACTATCTCTATCCTCCCGTGGACCTTCTGCACATGAACCAGGGAGAAAATCACATAGAAGCCGGCGCGGAGCTGCGGAACAACTCCCGCCGCCTGGCGGAGACCCTGACCAGCTTCGGCGTGGACGCCTCCCCCGGCGACGTGATTCACGGCCCCTCCGTCACCCGGTACGAATTTGTGCTGGACCAGGGGGTCAAGCTCTCCAAGATCACCAATCTGGCGGATGATATCGCCCTGGCCCTGGGGGCCACCGGCGTGCGCATCGCCCCTATTCCCGACAAAATCTCCGTGGTGGGCATCGAGGTGCCCAACAAGCAGGTGACGCCGGTGCTGATCCGGGACGTTATCGAGTCCCGGGAGTTCGGCGGCCACAAGTCCCAGGTGGCCTTCGCCCTGGGGCGGGATATCGGCGGGCGGAACGTCATCGGCGACATCGGGACGCTGCCCCACGTGCTCATCGCCGGAACCACCGGCTCCGGCAAGTCCGTCTGCACAAACTCCCTCATCATCAGCCTCCTCTATAAGTCCACGCCGGAGGATGTGCGCTTTATCATGGTGGACCCCAAGATGGTGGAGCTGGCCCCCTACAACGGCATTCCCCATCTGCTGATTCCCGTGGTGACGGACCCGAAGAAGGCCGCTGGGGCCCTCCAGTGGGCGGTGTTTGAGATGATGAAGCGGTACAAGACCTTCTCGGAAAACGGCGTGAAGAAGCTGGAGGAGTTCAACCGCCTGGCAAAGACCAAGGAGGGGCTGGAGCCCCTGCCCAGCGTGGTGGTGGTCATCGACGAGCTGGCGGATTTGATGCTGGTGGCCGCCAAGGAGGTGGAGGAGTCCATCTGCCGGGTGGCCCAGATGGGCCGCGCCGCCGGAATGCACCTGGTCATCGCCACCCAGCGGCCCTCCGCCGACGTAATCACCGGCCTCATGAAGGCCAACATCCCCAGCCGCATCGCCTTTGCCGTGGCCTCCTCCATGGAGTCCCGGATCATTCTGGACAACGGCGGCGCGGAGAAGCTGGTGGGCCGGGGCGACATGCTCTACGCCCCTCTGGGAGCCGGGAAGCCCACCCGGGTCCAGGGCTGCTTCATCACCCCGGAGGAAATCGACCGGGTGGTGTCCTTCGTCAAGCAGACTGGCGAGGCCCAGTACGACGACGACGTCATCGCCAAGATTGAGGAATCCGTCCAGGAAAAGGGCGGCAAGGGCGCCAAGCCCGCCGCCGAGCCGGAGGAGCAGGAGAGCGACGAGCTGCTCCCCGCCGCCGTGGAGGTCATTCTGGAGACGGGACAGGCCTCCACCTCCATGCTCCAGCGGCGTTTGAAGCTGGGCTACTCCCGGGCCGCCCGGCTGGTGGACCAGCTGGAGGAGCGGGGCTATGTGGGGCCCTTCGAGGGGTCCAAGCCCCGGCAGCTGCTGATTACCAAGGAGAAGTGGCAGGAGATCAAGATGGGCGGCGGAGACCCGCCGGAGCCGCCGCCGGAAACCGCAGAATAAGCCATACGCGCCTGGGAGGGCCGTTTCCTCCCAGGCGCGTTTTTGTCTAATTCAGCGTATCCGCCGCCTCCGCAAAGAGCTCTTCCATCCGCTCCGCCGTGGCGGGGCAGCTTTTCAGCTCCGGGTCCCGGGCCAGAAGGGCCTCCGCCGCCCCCTGCGCCTCCCGCAGAAGCTGCGTATCACAGCCGATGTCCGCCACCCGCAGACCCGGCAGTCCATGCTGCCGCTGGCCGAAGAAATCCCCCGGCCCCCGGAGGCGCAGGTCCTCCTCGGCAATTTGAAAGCCGTCGCAGGTTCTGGTCATGACCTTCAGCCGCTGCCGGGTCTCCTCATTCCGGTTGTCGGAAATCAGCACGCAGTAAGACTGCCAGCTTCCCCGGCCCACCCGGCCCCGGAGCTGGTGGAGCTGGCTGAGGCCAAAGCGCTCCGCGTTCTCCACCACCATGACGGCGGCGTTGGGCACGTCCACCCCCACCTCTATGACGGTGGTGGACACCAGAATATCCGTCTCCCGGGCGGCGAAGGCGCTCATGACGGCTTCCTTCTCCCGGGGCTTCATCTTCCCGTGGACAGCGGCGATCCGCAAATCCGGAAAGACCTCCCGCTCCAGCTGCGCGGCATACTCCGTCACGGCCTTCCGGTCGTCCCCGGCCTCCTCGCTCTCGGAAACCTGGGGGCAGACAATGTAGACCTGCCGTCCCTCTTCCACCAGCTTTCGAAGGAACTTGTAGATGCGGGGATGGTAGCTGCTGCTCACCAGAGAGGTCTGGACAGGCCGCCGCCCCGGGGGCAGCTGGTCGATGACGGAGACGTCCAGGTCCCCGTACAGGATCAGCGCCAGCGTCCGGGGAATGGGAGTGGCGGACATGACCAGGGTATGGGGGTGGTCCCCCTTCCCCGCCAGCGCCGCTCGCTGGCCCACGCCGAAGCGGTGCTGTTCGTCCGTCACCACCAAACCCAGCCCGGCGTACTCCACGCCGCCGGCAATCAAGGCGTGGGTCCCCACGGTGAAGTCAATCTCCCCCGCCGCCAGCTTCGCCGCAAGGATTCGCTTCTCCTTCGCCGGGGTGGCCCCGGTGAGCAGGGCGCACCGGACGCCCAGGGCCTCCATCAGGGGGGAGAGGCCCTCGTAGTGCTGCCGGGCCAGGATTTCCGTGGGGGCCATCAGGGCGGCCTGGCGGCCGTTCTTCGCGCAGAAGTACACACAGGCGGCGGCCACCATGGTCTTGCCGCTGCCCACGTCCCCCTGGCAGAGGCGGTTCATAGGCCTGCCGGAGACCATATCCCCCAGAGCCTCGTCCACACAGCGCCGCTGGGCCTCCGTCAGGGCGAAGGGCAGGGCGCGGTAAAATTTCTCCATATCCACGGGGCGAAAGGGCTCCACCTCCGCCGTCTCCCGCCGCTGCCGCAGCCGCCGGAGACCCAGGGTGAACAGAAACAGCTCCTCAAAGGCCAGACGCCGCCGGGCCAGGTCCAGGGCCTCGGCGCTCTCGGGGAAATGGATGTTCTCATAGGCGTACCCGATGCGGCAGAGCTGATGCTCCCGCCGGATTTCGTCCGGCAGCGCGTCGGGCAGGATGTCCGCGCAGGCGTCCAGCCCCTGGCGGACGGACCGGGAGAGAACCAGCTGGCTCACCCCGGCGGTGAGGGGATAGACGGGGACGATGCGGCCCGTGGCCTCCCGCCGGCCCTCCGGCTCCACAATGGGGGCGGCCATCCGGGGGCGGCGGGGGGTTCCCTCCACCCTGCCGCAGAAGATATAGGTCTCCCCCTCCCGGAGGCTGTTTTTCAGCCAGGACTGATTGAAGAAGGTCACGTCCAGCACGCCGGTCTCGTCCACCGCCCGGACCTTCACCAGGTCCATGCCCCTGCGGATGTGGGAGACCGCCGGCGGCGCGGCCACCATGGCGGCCACGCAGGCGCTCTCGCCGGGGACCAGCTCCGCGATGCGGCGGGTCTCGGTGCGGTCCTCGTAGCGCCTGGGAAACCAGCCGATCAGGTCCCGCAGGGTGTGAATGCCCAGCTTCCCCAGGGCCTTGGCCCGCTGCTCGCCGATGCCCTTGATATACCGCACGTCCGTCTTCAGGTCCGCCATGGGGGCTCCTCCTCTCCCGCGCAGGGTTCTTCCCCCTGATTATAATCCGTCCCCAGGGGAAAAACAAGGGACTTTGGGGCGCGCCCCAAAGTCCCCCCCCCGCGGCCCTCAGGCCAGCTTGGTGTTGATGTATTCGATGAAGCGGAACTTCAGGCCGTTCTCCTCCATCAGCTCCCCGGCGGACTCCACCTCCCAGTTGGGCAGTTTATCCAGATTGGGGAAAAAAGTGTCCGACTCCTGTACCCGGGTCTCCACCCGGGTAAGGTACACCCGGGCGCACCGGGAGAGCAAGGCGGCGTATATGCTGCCGCCGCCGATGATCCAGAGGTTTTCCGCCTCCGTCCCGCCGGCCAGGGTCAGGGCCTTTTCCGGGGAGGAGGCGGCCTCCACGCCCTCGGGCAGGGAATCGGACTGGCGGGTGATGACGATGTTCCGCCGGTCGGGCAGGGGTTTGCCCTCCGGGAAGGAGTTCAGGGTCAAATGGCCCATGATGACGGTGCCCCCCGTGGTCAGGGTACGGAAGCGCCGCATGTCCGTGGGAAGGGAGAAGAGCAATCCGCCGTTACGGCCGATGGCCCAGCGCTGATCCGCGACAACAATAGCATTCATATTCGTTCACCTCATACAGCAACGGGAATTTTATCCGCAAAGGGCGCGGGCGCGTAATTCTCCACGTGGAAGCTGTCCACGGTGAAGCTGTAAAAATCCGTGACGCCGGGGTCCACCGCCAGCCGGGCCGCCGGACCGGGGGTCCGCTCCAGCAGCTTTTCCACCAGGGGCACATGCCGGTCGTAAATGTGGGCGTCGGCGATGACGTGGATCAGCTCGCCGGGAACCAGGCCGGAGACCTGGGCAAACATGTGAACCAGCACGGCGTACTGCGCCACGTTCCAATTGTTGGCCGTCAGCATATCCTGACTGCGCTGGTTCAAGACGGCGTTCAGCACCTGGCCGGAGACGTTGAAGGTCATGGAGTAGGCACAGGGGTAGAGGTTCATCTCATGGAGGTCCTGAAAGTTGTAGATGTTGGTCAGAATGCGGCGGGAGGCGGGGTTGTGCCGCAGATCATGGAGCACCCGGTCCACCTGGTCCATCTCCCCCTCGGGGTAGCGGTGCTTTACCCCCAGCTGATAACCGTAGGCCTTGCCGATGGACCCGCTCTCATCCGCCCACTGGTCCCAGATATGGGCGTCCAGGTCCCGGATGTTGTTGGACTTCTTCTGCCAGATCCACAAAAGCTCCTTCACCGCCGTCTTCCAATAGGTCCGGCGGAGGGTAAGCAGGGGAAATTCCTCTCGGAGATCATAGCGGTTCACAATGCCGAATTTCTTCACCGTGTGGGCGGGACTTCCGTCCTCCCACCGGGGACGGACCTCCCGGTCCGTATCCCAGACGCCGGAGGTCAAAATCTCCCGGCAGTTTTCGATAAACAGCTGGTCAGCACGGCTCATAGCGGCAGCCTCCTGTTCCCGTCCGCGCGTTGGAATGTTTCTGCCCTTACTATAGCAAATTTCCGGGAACTCGTGTGCCCAAATTTTTCAGAATCCGGAGCCGCGTTTTTGCCGCATCCTCCAAAGATCAAAAAATTCTTTTCCAAGGTTTGTTGGATATTTGGGTTGTGAATTCGCAAAAAGTGCGCTAAGATGAGGGCGCAAGTACCGCCGGGAGGGGGGGAGATTGCTGTGCCCATCTATGGAAGCGCGGGAAAGCGGGGATATTTGAACGAGGATTTCCGCCTCTTCCACCTGAAGGACAGCCGGGCCCAGAAGCTGGACTATCACTACCACGAATTCGACAAGCTCATCCTGTTTCTCAACGGCAAGGTAGCCTACCTGGTGGAGGGCGTCACCTATTTTCTCCAGCCCTGGGACATTCTGCTGGTCCAGCACAACCTGATTCACCGCCCCATCATCGACCCGGCGCAGCCCTATGAGCGCATCGTCATCTGGCTGGGCCGGGACTGGCTGGCCGCCCGAAGCGACCCGGGCGAGCCGCTGGACGCCTGCTTTGACGCCGCCCGCCGCCGGGGCTTTCACCTTCTGCGGGCCCCCGGCGAGCGAAGGCTTCAATACATGGGGACCATTCAGCGGCTGGAGGAGGCCCTGCACTCCACCGAGTTCGGCGCCGCCCGGTTGGCGGACACCCTCTGCCAGCAGCTTCTGATTGGCGTGAACCGGGACATCCTCCGGGACCGCACCGCCCAGGAGGAGCGGGACAGCTACCGGGCGGACCCTAAGATCGAGGAGATTCTGCGCCACATCGCCGCCAATCTGGACGGGGATTTGACCGTGGACACGCTGGCGCGGCGCTTTTACCTCAGCCGGTACTATCTGATGCACCGCTTCAAGGCCGTCACCGGCTACACCATTCATCAGTATATCAGCCACAAGCGGCTGCTTCGGGCGGGGGAGCTGATCCGGGCCGGAACGCCGGTGATGAAGGCGGCGGAACAGGTGGGCTTTTCGGAGTATTCCACCTTCCTCCGGGCCTTCCGGAATACCTTCCACATGAACCCGAGAGAATTTCGATAACGCACAGCTTACAAGGGGGAGCCATGGAACCCAAACCGATACAAATTGATTTTTCAAACCAGGACCTGCGGCGGCTCATTGTCCCTCTGGTCATCGAACAGCTGCTGGCCATCACCGTGGGACTGCTGGACTCGGTGATGGTCTCCCAGGTGGGGGAGGCCGCCATCTCCGCCGTGTCCCTGGTGGACACGGTGAACGTGCTGCTGGTAAACGCTTTTTCCGCCCTGGCCACCGGCGGCGCGGCCATCGCCGGGCAGTACCTGGGCCGCGGGGAGCGGGATAAGGCCGGACACTCCGGCGAACAGCTGCTGCTGTTCATGGCGGAGGCCGCTTTGGTCATCATGGTGCTCTTCTACCTGGGGAAGGGCTTCGTGCTGAACGTGGTCTTCGGCCAGGTGGAGGCGGACGTGTCGGCCTACGCCAACACATACTATATGATCGTGGAGTCCTCCACGCCCTTCCTGGCCATTTACAGCGCCGGGGCAGCCCTGTTCCGGGTGATGGGCAACTCCAAAATCTCCATGTGGGTGTCCCTGGTGATGAATCTCATCAACGGCGCAGGCAACGCCCTTTTGATCTTCGGCCTCCGCATGGGCGTGGAGGGCGTGGCCATTCCCACCCTGGTCTCCCGGGCCTTTGCCGCCGGGGCCATGCTGGTTCTGCTCCGCCGGCCGGGGCTTCCCCTTCGGGTGGAGAAGCTCCGCCTCCGGCATGACCGCTATGTGGTGAAAAACATTCTCCGCTTCGGCGTCACCAACGGGCTGGAGAGCAGCATGTTCCAGCTGGGCAAAATTCTCCTGCTCTCCACGGTCTCCGTGCTGGGCACCGCCTCCGTGGCCGCCAACGCCATCGGCAACACCTTCGCCACCTTCCAATGCGTGGCGGGCAACGCCCTGGGCCTGGGCATTGTAACGGTGGTGTCCCAGTGCGTGGGGGCCGGGGACTACGAAAGGGCCCGGTTTTACACGAAAAAGCTCCTGAAGATGACCTATCTTTTCATGAGCCTCTCCATCCTCCTGGTCTACCTCTCCATGCCCCTGCTGCTCCGGCTGTACAACGTCTCGGCGGAGGCGGAGACCTACGCCCGGCAGATCGTCTGGCTCCATGGCTTCATGGGCATACTGATCTGGCCCCTGTCCTTCACCCTGCCCCAGGCCCTCCGGGCCGCCGGGGACACGAGATTCACCATGCTGGTCTCCTCCGTCTCCATGTGGACCATGCGGGTGGGCTTCGGCATTCTGCTGGGGCGGTTCCTGGGCTTCGGCGTGGTGGGCATCTGGATGGCCATGTTCACGGACTGGATTCTGCGCATCTCTTTCTTCGTCCCCCGGTTCCGCGGGCATAAGTGGGAGGAGATGGCTCTGTAAGGCAGTCTTCCGTTCGACGGTCCAGGCCGCGCATGCTATGCTGAAAACATAGGAGAGCATCCATTGGCAGTCAGGCTTTGCAGCCTGACTGCCCTTATTTTATAGCAATCCTCAGAAATACTGACAGCAGTTCGGCAGATATAGGCAGTACATCACCGCGTCTTCCTCCTTGACGGGCGTCAGCCCGCCTGCGTCGTCATCCTTGTGCTGTACCGCCTGGATCCGCCTCCTTTGCTGTCATTATTTTTGAGGATTGCTATAGGTTGGAAACGTCATGCCGTATATTTGACTCATTGCGCCGCCCTTTCGGGGACGCCCGGCTCTCAGTACCCTCTCGTCCGGTCCACCAGACCCTGTAAGGGCCGCCCGGCTCCGTAGTTCCGAAGGTCCCGGCAGAACAGCTCCACGTTCCGGTCGCAGGTGTAGCCCAGGGTCATATTCCCCGAGACATGGGGCGTGAGGATGAGGTTCCGGGCCGTCCAGAGGGGATGGTCCGGCGGCAGGGGTTCCGGGTCCATCACGTCCAGAGCCGCCCCGCCCAGGGTTCCGGCGTTCAGGGCCTCGATCAGGGGCTCCTGCTCAATGGCGGTGCCCCGGCCCACGTTCACCACAAAAGCGCCCAGGGGCAGAAGGGCGATGCGCCGGCGGTCCAGGATATGGCGGGTCTCCGGCGTGCCGGGAAGGGCCATGATGAGATTTTCCGTCCGGGGCAGCACCTCGTCCAGAGCGGAGATGGGCAGCACCTCGTCATAGACCGGCTCCCGGGCCCCACCGCTGCGGCTGAGGCCGGTGATCCGGGCGGCGCCCATGCCCCGCAGGCGCTCCGCCACATGGCATCCGATGTCCCCCAGGCCCAGGATGGTAAAGGAGTTGTCCCGAATGGAGCGGATAGGCAGCTGGTTGCTCCAGCTCCGCTTTTGGACAATCTCCCCGTATTCCGGCATCCGCCGGAGGAGCATCAGCAGCACCATCACCACATGCTCGGCAATGGTGACGCCATAGCAGTTGGAGTTGGTGAGCATGCAGTCCGGATTCGCGAAGGCGGCGGGGTCCTTGCAGTAAGGGTCCACCCCGGCGTAAGAGCAGCAGTACCACTTCAGCGACGCCGGAGCCGCCCGGAGCAGGTCTATGGAGTGGGCGTAGAGCACCTCGCAATCCTGGAGACAGGTCCTGGCCTCCTCAAACCGGTCCAGGGTGAAAAAATGGGGGATGAAGCCCGCCTCCTCCGCCGCCTGGCGGATTTGGTCCCGGTGGGCCTCTGTCAGAAACTCCTGGTAGACGCAGAGATTTTTCATAGCGGATGGCCTCCTTAAGGTTGATGATGCAGCGCCGCCTCGGCGCAGCGCATGCCGTCGGCGGCGGCGGAGAGAATGCCCCCGGCATAGCCCGCCCCCTCGCCGCAGGGGTACAGGCCCCGAATTTGGGACTGGCAGTCCCCGTTCCGAAGAATCCGGACGGGAGAGGAGCTGCGGCTTTCCACAGCGGTGAGAACGGCGTCGGGGCTGTCATAGCCCCGGAGCTTCCGCCCCAGGATGGGCAGGGCCTCCTCCAGCGCCTCCGCCGCGAAGGGGGGCAGGCAGCGGTGCAGGTCCGTCCAGGTGACGCCGGGGCGATAACTGGGCAGGACCCTCCCCGGCCCCGCGGAGGGCCGGCGGGCCAGAAAGTCCTCTACCCGCTGGGCGGGGGCCCGGTATCCGCCGCCCCCCAGGGCGTAGGCCTCCTCCTCCAGTTGGCGCTGGAAGGCGATTCCCGCCAGGGGGGAGGCGTCCTGGCCGAAGTCCTCCGGTGTGACGCTCACCAGAATCGCGCCGTTGATGTTCTCCCGGTCTCTGGCATACTCGCTCATGCCGTTGGTCACCACCCGTCCGGTCTCCGACGCGGCGGCCACCACCTCCCCGCCGGGGCAGACGCAGAAGGAGAACACGCCCCGCCCGCCGGGCAGATGGCAGGAGAGCTTATAGGTGGAGGCCGGCAGGCCCGGGTGACCGGCGTAACGGCGGTACTGGACGGCGTCACAGTCCGCCTGGCGGTGCTCGATGCGCAGGCCCACAGCAAAGGGCTTGGCCTCCAGAGGGACGCCTCTGGCGTGAAGCATCGCGAAGGTGTCCCGGGCGGAGTGTCCGGGGCAGAGAATCAGCTGCGCGCAGGGAAGCCGTCGGGTTCCCTCCGGCCCGGCGGTCTCGATCTCCGTCAGAATCCCGTCTTGTATCCGGAGGTCCGTCAGCCGGGTCTCAAAACGGATATCCACCCCCAGGACCTCCAGCTCCCGGCGGAAATTCCGGAGGACGGTGTGAAGGTAGTCGGTGCCCACATGGGGCTTGGCGTCGGCGAGAATGTCCTCCGGCGCGCCGCAGGACACCAATTGTTCCAGGATAAAGCGGTGCCGGGGGTCCCGGGTCCCGGTGTTCAGCTTTCCGTCGGAGAAAGCCCCCGCGCCTCCCTCGCCGAACTGAACGTTGGACTCCGTATCCAGCTCGCCGGAGGACCAGAAACGCTCCACGTCGGCCCGGCGCCTCTCCACCGGGCGGCCCCGCTCCAGCAGAATGGGCCGCTGGCCCGCCCTGGCCAGCACCAGCGCGGCGAAGAGTCCCGCCGGTCCCGCTCCAACCACCACCGGCGGCAGCGCCGCCGGCCTGGGAGGCGGGAGGCGGTAGACCGGCCCCGGCTCCAGGCGGCTGACCTTCCGCCCCCGGCAGCGCCGGAGCACAGCGGCCTCGCCGTCCAGCTCCACCGCCAGGGTGTAAACCAACGTCACATCCTCCCGGGCGTCGATGCTCCGGCGCAGAACCCGGAGGGAACGAATGTCCTCTTTTTTGACCCGCAGCAGCCCGGCGGCCTGCGCGGCCAGCTCCGCCGTCCCGCCGCCGGGAGCCAGGCGGACGCCTTCCAGTTTCAGCATGGGTTTCCCTCCTTTTTCAAATTTCATGTTTTAAAAAATTGCGATTCTCATTATAGCACAGTTTTCATCTCAAAGGAAAGAGGCCATTCCATTTTTGCGGCAGAAAGAGGCGGAAAAGAAATTTGGAAAAAAATTTGAAAACCCTCTTGACAAAAGAGCATTTTTTAGTATAATGATAGCTGTTCACCGGCAATACAGCGGGTTTGTGTAAAGGTAGCACAGCAGACTCTGACTCTGTATGTGAGGGTTCGAATCCTTCACCCGCTGCCAAACAAAAAACCGCCGAAATCATTGTAATCCAATGGTTTCGGCGGTTTTTTCTGCGCTTATAGAATGTTTTATACTGGTAAAAACGAGGCAAATTGTGGTATCTGGCGGTAGTTTTGCAGCTTGATGCAGTGCGCCCGGCCTTTGCCGCTTTCGTGCCGGTCCAGCCGCTTATGCCCCTGGAGGCTCATAGACCGGCGACAAAGCATATGCTTGTGGCGCCGTGCCTCGCCGCGCGCCCCAATGCTGACGGCTTCCCGCAACAAATCCAGCATTTCAGGGGTCCCGGTTGTACTCGGCCAGGAAACGCTTTTGCGGAAGTATCCACACCTGACGAAAAACAGCCGGGTTCCTTGCAAAAGCGAAGACAGTCAGGAGAGCGTTTCCTTCGAAGGCTTCACACACGGTGAACAAATGGCCTGCTCCGTGAATACGCTTCGGCTGTATACCCCTTGACAGAAAGTTTTCCGCCCATCGGCACACGCTGATTTAATCAGTGCTTGCTGAAAACTTTTCTTTTATCCTCTGCGCAATTTCGTTTAGCATTGCCGGTTCCATTCCGGGGTACACGCCTACCCAGAAACTCTGGCTCATCACTTGATCTGTCACATCTAAATCTCCAAATACTCGATATTCCACATCTCTTTCCAACGCTTGGAAACAGGGGTGCCGGGTCAGGTTTCCCGCAAACAGGGGACGGGTCTGGATATTATGCTCCTCCAGATAGGATACCAACTCATTCCGGGATACGGGACTGTCTTCCTGCACAGTAATGAGGAACCCAAACCAACTGGGTCTTGTGTTCGGTTCACTTTCAGGCAGCATCAGGTATCGTTCCAGCGGTGATAAACACATTCGCAGATAGGTCCAGTTTTCCTGGCGCTTAGAAACAAACGCGCTTAACTTTTTCAACTGCGCCGTGCCGATTGCCGCTTGCAAATCAGTGGCTTTCAGGTTAAAGCCCAGATGAGAATACACATACTTATGGTCATACCCCACCGGGAGCGTCCCAAACTGGCCGGTGAACCGATGGCCGCATTTATTATCCTCTCCGCCGGAACAGACACAGTCCCGGCCCCAATCCCGCAGGGAACGTATAATCTTATGGAGCAATGGGTTGCTGGTATAGATCGCGCCGCCCTCGCCCATGGTGATATGATGGGCCGGATAAAAACTGGATGTGCCGATATCCCCAATCGTTCCTGTCTTGCGCCAAACGCCGTCCAGGTAATATTCCGCTCCCAAAGCATCGCAGTTGTCTTCGATCAGCCATAGGCCATACCGATCGCAGAATTCTTTCACCAGCTCAATATTAAAAGGGCTTCCCAGCGTATGCGCCAGTATTACGGCCTTCGTGCGTTCGCTGCGAGCCAGCTCCAGTTGAGTGGGATCAATATTGCAGTCCGGCAATTGAATATCCACAAAAACCGGCACTGCGCCACATTGAACAATAGGGGTTACCGTCGTGGGAAAACTCGCCGCGACGGTAATGACTTCGTCCCCGGCACAGCCGCTTGCTTCCCAGCAGCGGGGAGGTCAGCGCGGTAACCGCCAATAAGTTGGCGGAGGAACCTGAGTTCACCAAAGAGCAGAACGGTACGCCAAGATATGCCGCAAGGCCCTGTTCAAACCGCTCTGTGTAAGACCCGGTCGCCGGGCTGATACGGAACCTTTACATGTTTTTCCTTATAAAAGCGACGTACCTCTTCCAAAATAATTCCCTTGTCCACGTTTACACCCCTTCATAACATATATCTGCAATCAATTACCCGGCCGCCATTCCACTGGGCTAATCGTTTGAACTCCGGCCATGCCGTCATGATTGCGATGCAGTCAGCCTCCGCACACAGCTCCTCCAAATCTTTGCAATATCGAAGCTCCAGCTCCGGGTACGCCTTTTGAAACGAATTGGCCGCCAGTGGATCATACGCCAGCAGGCGGTGATATCCCATTGCGATCAGCCCTTCGACAATGTACTTTGCAGAACTTTCCCGCACATCGTCTGAACCCGGCTTAAAGGCCAATCCAGCGATTCCAATTACCTGTTCCGTGCGCAGATTGGACGCAATTTTGACCGCGATTTTTCCCAGGCGCGCCTCATTGGTCTTTATGACCGCATCCAAAATTGCCGGCTCCACTCCATACCTGCGCGACAAAGCCCGGAGTGCGCTTGTGTCTTTCGGGAGGCAGTATCCCCCATAGCTACACCCTGGATAGGCATAAGACGCCATACTACCCTGTTTCCAGCGCTTGTCCATATGCAGGACGCGGAAAGCCTCCGCAATCTGGATGTTCCCCACGGTCTCTCCAATCTGAGCCATTTCATTCGAGAAGCTGCTCAAGGTGGCCAGCAGGGAGTTCGACAAATACTTGATAAATTCTCCTGTGGAGGGGGACACAAGACAAATTGGAACGTTCAATGGTTCATACAGAGCATACAGCCTTTCTCTCCCCCATTCGCTGTCACACCCGATTACAATACGATCCGCGCCTATAAAGTCCTCCCAGCAGAAACCTTCCCGCAAAAATTCCGGGTTGTTCGCCACGAACAGCTGCGCACCCTCCGGAGCGTTTGACTCCACATAAGGGATGATCCGCTCTTTCGTTGTGGATGGGGGAATCGTAGACTTCGTGACCAGCACCCGATTTCGTGTGTCATGAATCTCCGCCAACGTCTGATCAATCGCCCGGAACAGGTATGTCAAGTCCGCCTCGCCCCCCGGGCCGTAAGGTGTTCCAACGCAGTAAAAAATAATTTCACTCTCCGCCACGGCTTCATCCACAGATTCTGCGGCCATAAATCTCCCCGCAGACCGGGACGCTTCCAATTGTTCCCTCAAATAGGGCTCATGAAAGGGTATTTTCCCTTCCTGAAGAAGTCTCCTTCGATCGGGGTCCACTTCCACGCCATAGACACGGTGGCCAATATGCGCCAGACCCAGCGCGGTGGTCAGGCCCACAAATCCCAAACCAAATACCGCAACCGTCACACGGATTCCTCCTTCCAAAAGCGTAAAAACCGGGTCACGCCCTCATCCACTCTAATTTCCGGATGATACTCCAGGATTGTTCGGGCCTTTGTTATATCTGGGCATCTTCTCTGGGGATTATCTGTCAGGTAGTGCCGGTCTTCCGATACCGCATAAGAAATCGTGCCCTGGTATCCAAACAGCTCCCGGCCCGCCCCCTGAAAAATCGCCGCCAGCTCTGTCACGGAGACTTCCGGTGTTTCAATCCCAATGTTAAGGCAATACCGCACAATGAGGTTTGCCTAAAAATAAGACATCCTCAACTGATAAAATAGCTGAGGATGCCCCATGAACTGTTCATT
>Ga0073907_1001380_pt1 | contig 31540 bp, 27 predicted proteins | sample GluameincwithD2O_FD_65483 | JGI IMG/M metagenome (GOLD analysis project Ga0073907, IMG submission 65483) | Mouse cecum microbial communities from Vienna, Austria - Glucosamine amended microcosms incubated with D2O | ecosystem: Host-associated > Mammals > Digestive system > Large intestine >... | reverse complement strand
GTAAGGAAAGATTGCAGGGGCAAAAGTATTATATGGTCCTCGATAGCTCAATGGTAGAGCACACGGCTGTTAACCGTGGGGTTGTTGGTTCGAGCCCAACTCGGGGAGTTCAAAAAAGCCCGTAGACAGTAGTGTCTGGGGGCTTTTAAATTATACTTTAGAGTAATTTATCCGTTAAAATTTACTTCAAAGGTGCAGCCGCCGCCCTCCGTATCCCTGACACTGATCACTACGTTTTGAAGCTTTGCAAGTCTGGCAGCGATAGACAGTCCGAGACCGAAGTGCGTCTTTTCATGCCGGGAGGTGTCATGGCGGTAAAACGGATCGAAGATGAGTGATTTTTCTTCGTCGCTGATTCCCGGACCAAAGTCAGTTACAGAGACAGTAAGTTTGTCCTGGGTAAGACTTAGGCCTAAGACGATCTTCCCGGCATCTTTCAGGCCATAAGCGATGGCGTTATCCAAAAGAACAGTAAAGATCTGCAGGCACAGTTCTGGGTCTGCGTACACAGGCGGAAGCGTTTCTTCTGGAAGAGTAAGAAGAAGGTTTCCGTTTTTTGCGCTGCAGAGCGGTTCGTAAAGCTCCGTCAGATGGAGAAGCATCTCGTCAAGTTCAAAGTGTTGCTTATTGATGCCCCAGCCTTCCTGTTGGGCGGAGGAAAGGAGCAGGAGATTTTTTACCAGCGAATCTCCCCGTTTACATTCATCCCGGATGACAGATAAGTATTTTTCCGGCTGATGAAGGTTGGCGGAGGCTGCGTCGGCTGCTGTCCGGATGACTGCTAAAGGTGAGCGCAGTTCATGGGATGCTGCCGCCGCAAAATCCTGCTGTTTTTTATACATTTCCTTAAGAGGCAGGAGGGAGCGGCCAACGAAACTTCTTCCTGTCAGAAATAACAGGATAATCCCCAGAATATCGATCAGCAGATACAGAAATGCATTGCGGATAAGCCGTGTCCGGTTCACGGTGATATCCTGGAGCAGGATGAGTTTTTTATAACCCGAAGAGGTATTCACGATCGTCACACTCCCCAGATAGGAGTCGTGGTGTCCGCCTGCAATTTCAAGAAGAGAGGACTGTAAAAGATCCGAAGAGATTGGGCGTGAATTCGGAAAGATGCCTTCTTTCGCCGCAAGATCCGAAGCTTTATCAAGCAGCTTGCTGCGATCAGTGCGCGGCTTGAAAGTACCGGGGAAGAAAAAGGGCGTACCGTTTTCTTCGATATAGATGATCAGGCGATGCTTGCCCTCAAGCTGTGACAGAAAGAAATCGTTGAAGGTAGAGTCTGTCTGGAGCTTTGAAGACAGCGTAAAGATGTGGTCGGTAAAAGAAGCCTCCCTGCGGCTTTGCTGGGAAGACAGATAAAAGAGGAAAGTAACAGCGAGGATGAAGGTCAAGATCAGCCCCGTACTTAAGGTATATCGTCTTACTAATTTTCTTTGCAGTTCAGGAAACATGGGAGTCCTCCATACAGTAGCCCAGGCCGTGGACGGTGCGTATGACCGCCCGGCTTTTTAACTTGCGCAGGTGTTTTCTTAAAAAATAGATGTAAGTATCCAAGTTCCCGTCCTCGACAATCCCGTCGGGACCCCATACCCGGTAAAAGATCTGTTCCCTGGCCAGTGTCTTTTCCGGATTCTTGAGGAAGAATTCTAACAATAGTGCTTCCCGGCCGGAGAGGCGAAGCTCCTTGCCCTTACAGGAGAGCATCCTCACATCCGCGTCATAATTCATGTCCAGGTAGGAGAGGGTCTCGTGCTCAGTCAGTGCCTTCGGTCTTCGCGACAGCGCCCGGATCCGTGCCATAAGCTCCTCGACGGCGTAGGGTTTGACCAGATAATCATCGGCGCCGCAGTCTAATCCGTCGATGCGGTCGTTTACCGCGCCGAGGGCAGTGGTTAAAATGACCGGCGTGGTGATCCGGTTCTGGCGGATGGAGCGAAGAATGGACAGTCCGTCAATCTCCGGGAGCATCCGGTCTAAAAGAATCAGATCATAGACTCCGTTCATCGCGCAGTAAAGCGCCTCACTTCCTGTATGACAGCAAGTGACATGGTGGCTCCTTGCATCAAGCTGTTCCTTTAGCGCACCACACAGTTCCCTGTCGTCTTCGATAATCAAAATATGCATTGCAAAACCTTCTTTCCTGTACCCTTTGGCCTGGTATCATCATAACAGAGAAATCTCAAAAAATTCTTTAAGATTTTCTGAGGATTTTCAAAGTCTTTTTGAGAAATGGCTGTTATAGTGTTTGGCATAAGCAATAAGGAGGTTGAGAAAAGATGGCAAAGAGAAATATCCGGTGCATGTTCCTGATCATGCTGACGGTCATACTGGCATCCGGTGTATTGCATGGATGCGGCAAAAAAGACGGCGGAGAGAAGGAAAAAGGCACGTTGAAAGGCAGATATGTGGAGGAGAATATCGATCTTCCCATCAAGGAGGGGGAGAGGGCGATAAATTTGTCAAAATCAAAGGACGGGAATCCGGTGGTATATATCGCTGTAAAAGATGCGCAGATCAGACGCTGCGAGTACATAAAAGGGAAGTGGGAAGAGAGTGATTTGGACTGGGTAGAGAAAACATGCGGCAAAAAGATGGCCTATCCCCTCGGCGTCACCGAGACAAAAGATGGCACACAGCTTGTCGTCGGTGCAGGTGATGGGATGAAAACTTATATCGCAAGAAGCAAAGATGGGAAAAGCGGGGAAATCTTAAAGGTTCCCTACCTTGAAAAAAAGGCAGAGTACGGGTATCCGACGATTGTCGCTTTAGCAGTTGACGACGGGGGAAATTACTGGCTCCAGGATATCTACCAGTCGAAGATCATTGTCGTGTCCCCGGATACGTTTGAGACCGTCGAAGAGCTTACAAGTATGTCATCCAGCAGCGATGCCCAGAAAATGATATTCACGGGAGATGACGGGACGATTGCGGCCAATACAGAGGACGGTATATTTACAATCTATGACAAGGACAGGAAGGAGCTGGGAAAGCTCTCCTTTACCCAGACGGAAAACGGCCATCTATGCGGTGGTAAGGAGAGCTGGTACATGGTTTCTGAGGAAGGTATCGTGCGGATGAAGCCCGGAGATGAGAGCCGGGAAGTGATCATGGACGGTGCAATGGGAGCTATGGGTTCGCCGGTCAACTCTGCCATAGGGACGATACAGGGGAAGGACACGGAGTTTTTTGTACTGTATAAGCAGTGGAAGGCAGAAACCTACAGTTTCGCCCGTTATGTGTATAACAAAGACATTGCGGCAGTGCCGGAGCACACTCTGCAGGTGTTCGGACTTTCCGAGAGTGATACCGTCCGGCAGGCAGCCATCGGGTTTCAGCAGAAGAACCCGGAGGTAAAAGTGGAAGTTAAGACTTCCGGGAAAGAAGCCGGGGAGGTATCTTCGGACGACATCCGAACACTGAACACCGAACTTCTGAGCGGAAAAGGTGCGGATATCCTGCTCCTTAACGGACTTCCTGCAGAGGCTTACATCGAAAAAGGCGTCCTCTGCGATCTGACGAAGCTGGCCGGGGGCCTGATGAAGAAGGATGATTATCTGGAAAATATGATGGATAATACCCTTAAGAGAGACAAAAAAGTCTACGGTATTCCAGTAAAGTTCTCAGTTCCGGTGGTGTATGGGGATGAACAGATACAAAAAGCGCTGGATTCTCTGGACAGCCTTGAGGAATATCTTGATAAGAATCCGGATGCGGCATTATTCGGAGTGACCAATAAAGGATATATCCGGGATTTCCTGTTCCAGATGTATCAGGAGGAGCTGATGAAAACGGACGGTTCCGTAGACAAGGCGAAGATGGAAAAGCTCCTGACGCTTGCCGTAAACATCGCAAAGAACTCGAAGACGGAATTCTATGAAGAGATGGAGCCGGCAGAAAGCCTGCAGGATACGCTGTTTAGCAATCCAGGTTCCATGTACTTGATGAAGCATACGGATATGGCAGCTACAGAAAGGATAGAGTGTCTGATGAACATGATGATACCCTGCGAGATTGCCCGCACAAAAGGTCTTACATTGAAATCTTTGAAAGGCTTTTACCTGCCGGAAGGAACTGTCGGCATCAATAAGAATACGAAGGAGAAAAAGATTGCGGAGGAATTCGTGAAATACTTGTTCTCCGAGGAGGTACAGGGGGCACAGTTAGATGATGGTTTTCCGGTGCTTATCTCCGCTTTGGATGCGAAGGAGAAAGAAGCTGGAAGCAAATACGCGGAATCTTATTCGGTGTGTGTCGGCGGTGAGCTTGCGGGAGAGGATATATCGATAGATGCCGGATTCCCGAAGGTAGAAGAAGTAAAAGAATTCATCGGACTGTGCAAGACTTTAGACAGGCCGGTCAATCAGGATCGTGCCGTGTGGGATATCTATCGGAGCGAGGCGGATAAGGTTTTAGGCGGCAGCGTGGGAACCGCGGAAGGGGCAGAGAATATCCGAAAGAAAGTGGAGCTATATCTTGCGGAGTAAGAGAAAATGGAGCAGGAGAGCGTGGATTTTCCTGCTCCCAAACCTTTTAGGGACAACTGGCTTTGTCTTAATCCCCTTCCTGGATGTATTCCGGCGCTCCTTACTTCAGGCAGTGGGAGGCGGGTTCGTAGGCCTCAATAATTACTGGGCGTTGCTGGAGAATAAAGCCTTTCGGTTGGCTGCTTTCAATACAGCAAGATTTATGGCAATCTGCCTGCCGCTTTTGCTGCTTTTGTCCCTCGAGGTGGCGGTGATGTTCCAAAGCGTTGCGGATAAGGGAAACAGAAAGAGGCGGTGGAAAGATTTAAAGGCCGGCTTTACTCTTCCGATGGCAATTCCGGCGGCGTCTGTTGTAGTGTTTTTTCAGATGCTCTTTGACGAGAAGGGGTGGCTCAATCTGCTGGTAGGAAGGCTTGGGTTTGCGGGAAGGGACTGGCTGAACAGTGCGTCTGCGTTCTGGGTGCTGGTCGTCTGTTATATCTGGAAGAATCTAGGATATGATATGCTCCTCTGGCTCACCGGGATTGCGGGGATTGAGAAGGAGCAGTACGAGGCTGCCAGAGTACAGGGGGCGGGAGACTTTGCCTGCTTTTATTATATCACGCTGCCGCAGTTAAAGGGGACGGCGTCTGTGACGGCGCTTCTTTCCTTCGTCAATGCATTCCGGGTATTTCGGGAGGCGTATCTATTGTCAGGAGATTATCCCCATGAAAGTATCTATATGCTTCAGCATTTGTTCAACAACTGGTTCGTGAATCTGGATATCCAGAAGCTGACGGCAGCGGCATCGCTGCTTGTGATTGCTACAGGTATGCTTTTGCTGAGCGCCGGTGCGCTGTTTCGTGTGCCGGGGGCTGGAGAGGCCGGAAGGGCCGGGGAAAAGAAAAAGAAGAAAGGATGGAGAAACGGATGAGAAAAGGAAAAGCAGGAGATGTACTTTTGCGGATTATTCTGGCAGTATTGCTTGTCATTATGATTATGCCTCTTGTCATGTTATGTACCAATTCTCTGATGGGAAAGCAGGAGCTTTTGGAAAGCTTCGGGTCAGTGCTTTCGGATTACGCAGGGATGGCAGAATTCCGGCTGTTTCCGCGGTATCCGACTATGCGGGCATATGTCAGGCTCCTTCTTGATACGCCGGAATATTTTGCTGCCTTTTGGAATTCAGCAATTCTGGCAGGCGGCGTGGTCGCAGGGCAGATTTTTACCGCAGTTCCTGCGGCGTGGGCGCTGGCGCGGTTTGATTTCCCCGGGAAGGCGGCACTTAAGTTTTTATACATGCTGCTTTTGATCCTGCCTTTTCAGGTGACGATGGTGTCGGGATATCTGGTGCTGGACACGCTGAAACTCCTTGACACCTACTGGGCGGTCATCCTGCCGGGAATATTTTCTGCGCTGCCGCTGTTCATATTGTCCAAGTCATTTTCAGCTATCCCGAAGGAAGTTATAGAGGCGGCAAAAATCGACGGTGCGGGCGACTTCGGGATCTTTGTAAAGATTGGTGTGCCCCTTGGGATGCCGGGGATATCTTCTGTTGTGATCTTAGGATTTTTAGAATACTGGAATGCAGTAGAACAGCCGCTTACCTTTCTGAAGACGGAGACGTTAAAGCCGCTGTCTTTGTATCTTCCGGTGATGATAAAAGGCGAGGTGCAGACGGCATTTGCCGCATCGATCGTCACATTGCTCCCGGCGGTTCTTCTGTTTTTCTGCGGGCAGGACAGTCTGGAGAAAGGGATTGGGGCATCGGGAAGCTTCTGAAATGATAAAAGGAGGGACTTGAAGGTGAAGACAGGAAAGAGACTGGCGGTCAAGGTGTTTTTAGGCTTCCTTGCGGCTATGGCGGTGTGCACAGTACTCTCCCGGGCGGCATCGTCCGTTCTGGTGGCACAAGTGGAAGTGAAAAAGACAGGAAGCGGCAAACTTTCTTATACTTATGAAGGGACGGGAAATATCGTGCCGAAGAAAGAAGAGAATATATTTCTGTGGGAAGGACAGCAGGTAGAGTGGAGCGCTGAGCAGGGAGCAAAAGTGAAAAAAGGGAAATGTCTGGTACGATTTCGGAAAGAATATTTAGAAAAGGAAATTGAAAAGAAACAATCGGAATTAAAACAGCTACAATTCCAGGTGAAGGAGCAGCAAATAGCGGCGAGAACGCCGGCCAGGGTATCAGCGGCAGAAGGAGCATATTCGGCACTCAAAGATTTGAAAAGGAAACTTGAAAAAGCGCGCAGCAGAGTAAGAAGGGCAAAAGAGCAAGCGTCGGGGGAGGAGTATCTGGCAGCAAAAGAGGAGGTGGAGGCATTAGAGCAGGAAAAATCACAGGCACAGTCGGCGTATGATTTGGCGAAAAAAGAAGATGCCGCACAGGATAAGAATAATGCTAATGCAAAAGAAGCAGCGCGGATGAATCTGCAGGCGGCGGAAGAACAGGTAAATATGGCGGAGAAAGAGCTTAAAGCATTAAAAGAATATAAGAAAGCCGGAGGAAAGATATTAGCAGAGAAGGACAGTACGGTGCTTGAAAACAGTATTCAGACAGGAACGATCACTACAGGAACAGAGTACATATCTCTCGGAATGGGCGGATGGAAGTTAAAAGGAGAAATAGCGGCAGAAGATAAAGATAAGGTTAGAGAAGGAAATGAAGCAGAGGTTCAGTTTGATGCAGGAGAAAAGGCAGAGGTAAAGATAGAGCATGTAGAATCCTTGGAGAGAGAAGCAGAAGGGGAGCTTGATAAAAGGATGTCATATTGTTGGTATGCGCCGCTGCCTGAAGATATGGATATAGAGGAAAATGAAGCATTTACATGGAAGACAGAGAAAGATTCCGCAAAGGAGTATGAACAGGTGATACCGCTTACTGCTCTGCGAGAAGATATAAGCGGAGCATATTGTCTGATTGCTGTTGAAAAGGAGCAGATGCTTGGGACACTTATGATTGCAAAGCGTGTTCCCGTGACAGTGATAGAAAAGGACGGGAAGAATGTCGCGGTTACGTCAGAGCTTAAAAAGGCAGATCAGGTCATCGTATCTACAGAAAAATTCGTCTCAGGAGGTGACAGAGTACGAATAAAGGAGTGAAAAAGACAGCAGTGCTTCTTCTTTTTTTTGCAGCAGTGAATCTCTTCATTGTCAGCCGTCTATGTCAGCTTTTCCAGCAAGCGGACGCTGCGGCGGTGGTCTATGCACAGGGAGAAGTGCCGGAAAAAGTGCTTACGCAACTTGTAAGGGAAAATAAGTCAAACAGCATGTTTTCAGAAGCAGCTCTGTGGAAGCAAGAAGGTAAGGCATCTGTAAGTGCCAAAGGAACAGGCAGAGCACAGACGGTATCCGTGTATCGGATGGCGGGGCAGCAGAGTGCGGTGTTTGGGAAAGGTCTTTGGGCAGGAAGATATTTTATGAGTGGAGAATCTTCGGTATGTCTGATAGACAGGGAGACCATACGTACGCTCTTTGGCTCGGAAGATGTGCTTGGGATGAAGGTAAGGTGGAAGGATACACAGCTAGAGATTGTGGGGATTCTTGAGGGAGGGCAGCCGCTATGTATGATTCCGGGAAAAGATGGGGATGCCTATGATGGAATCGCAGTTAGAAAAGTGAAAGGTACAGTGTCCTCCGGAAATGCGTTTGGTGTATTAGAAGCAACAACAGGTGCGGTGGGGCAGCAGAGAATCGACGGGCAGTTGTATTATATGACGGCATGTATATTTTATTTTCTTTTTCTCGTAATACTTTTGCTTACAGAAGGGGTAAGATTGAGAAGAAATAGAGTGATTGTAGCGATGTGCGTATTATTGGCGGCGGAAGTGCTGATACTTGGGATTAATTTTGCATCACCTGGCAGTGATTATCTGCCTTCCTACTGGTCGGATTTTGAATTTTTTGTACAGCTTTTTAAAGAAAAAAGACTGCAGGTACAAGAGCTTTTGCACCATCAGGAGTTTGCACCGTGGCAGACAATGGCAGGCGCATGGCAGCAGGCAATAGCAGCAGAGATGATCATGGGTATGCTTGGAGGATATTTGAGCAGTAGATAATAGAAAAGTCTCCGTCGGTTTTGTGAGATCCGACGGAGATTTCATAATCATTTATTTGATTGCTGCAGTCTGGGTTGGAAGATACATATGAACAGATTCGATACGGTTCTTATCTAACGATTCGATTACCAAGCGGATGCTATCATCCGTGACAAGTGAATCGCCGGTTTCCGGGAAACGGTCAAGGCGTTCAATAATAAAACCGCCCAGGGAATCATAGTCTTCAGATTCTAAAGACAGATCAAGCCGGTCATTCAAATCATCCAAGTTCATAGAACCTTCAATTATATATTCGTTTTCAGAGATTTTCTGAATAAAATCCTCTTCATTCTCATCATATTCGTCGTGAATCTCCCCGACGATTTCTTCTAAAAGATCTTCCAATGTAATAAGTCCGGCTGTCTCGCCATATTCATCTAATACGATGGCAATGTTAAAAGAAGCCTGACGCATCTCCACCAAAAGTTCAGAGATATTCTTATACTCATAAGTAAAATAAGCTTCCCGGAGAATGTCCTTGATATGAAATTCTTTTGTGTTGTCAAACAGCAAAAGATCTTTCATGTTGATCGTGCCGATCACATTGTCGGTTGTCTCCTCAAAGACAGGAAGACGTGTGAACTTATCCTCGCGGAAAATCTCCAGTAACTCTTCATATGTGCTTTCCACATCTGCAAATGTTACATGGACGCGGGGAACCATCACATCTTTTGCCTTGGCGTCACCTAAGTCAAACACGTTGTAGATCATCTCTTTTTCGTCGGATTCAATAACACCGTCTTCGTGGCTTACATCCACGATCGTACGAAGCTCCGTCTCAGTCATGATATTATTTTTAGCATTAGGATCTACACGCAGAAGTATCAGCACGCCTTTTGCCAGACCGTTGATCAAAAAGATGACCGGTGTGGCAAGCTTTATGAATATGCCAATGATACCTGCATAGGCAAGAGATACCTTTTCCGCATGAATCGTTGCCACAGTCTTTGGGGTGATCTCACCAAATAAGAGGATGGCAACTGTTAAAGCTGCGTTGGCAACAGCAACCATAGAACCGCCGAGTCTGTAGGCGAGCGTCGTTGTAAGCGATGCGGCTGAAAGGTTTACAATATTATTTCCTATCAGAATGGCGCTTAACATCTTTCCGGAATCGTCGGTAATCTTAAGCACGGTCTTAGCCCGTTTATTGCCTTCATCAGCAAGGCCCCGGATCCGGATCCTGTTTACAGTTGTCAATGCCGTCTCTGCTGATGAAAAAAATGCAGAGAGCATTAACAGAATAATTAAAGTTATTAGTTGCGTGGCGTCACCTGAGTCCACTTGAAAATCAACTCCTTTTTTAAATTAGATTACATAGAATTAAATATAACGCATTTGTACAGAATTTGCAAGTGTGCGTTGAATTTGGATAATAATTAGTGTATGATGGAGATGGAAAATGAGTATTGACTAAGGAGAGTATAGAGATTAGATTATGAATCAGAAATTTTATGATGAGTTAAAAAAGATTTTGCCAGAGGAATGTATAAGGCTTGATGAGCCGATGGAGCGGCATACGTCGTTCCGTGTGGGAGGACCGGCAGATTATTTTTTGACCCCGGGTACAGGAGAAGAGATCGGAAAAGTTGTTTCGTGTTGTAGGGAACAAGGAGTTCCGTACTATATTATTGGAAATGGGAGCAATCTTCTGGTAGCTGATGATGGTTATCGGGGTGCGGTTATCCAGATCTATAAATCAATGAACCGGATTGCTGTGAATGGTAGCTGTATGATTGCTCAAGCCGGGGCTCTTTTGTCTGGCATTGCGGCCAGTGCACTGGAAAACGGACTTACAGGATTTGAGTTCGCAGCAGGGATTCCGGGTACACTCGGAGGTGCCTGCGTCATGAATGCAGGAGCCTATGGCGGTGAGATGAAAGACGTGTTAAAACGAGTGCTGGTGATGTCTTTGGAAGGCAAAGTTTTTTCGATTCCTGCGGAAGAATTGGAGATGGGATACCGCACAAGTATTATAGCAAAAAAGGGATATATCGTACTTGAGGCAGAGATCGGGCTGAGCGCCGGAAAAGTACAGGAAATTAAAGCAAAGATGGATGATCTGAAAGAGAGACGCGTCTCAAAACAGCCTCTTGAATTCCCAAGTGCCGGAAGCACATTTAAAAGACCGGAAGGATATTTTGCGGGTAAATTGATTCAGGACAGCGGCCTTAGAGGATTTCAGGTGGGCGGTGCGCAAGTCTCGGAAAAGCACTGCGGATTTGTGATCAATAAAGATCATGCGACAGCAGCGGATATTGCGGAGCTTATGCGGCAGGTTTCGGAAAAGGTGAACAGGAAATTTGGAGTGATATTAGAGCCGGAAGTAAAAAGGTTAGGGGAATTTTAGGTATGAGGTTTGTTATTGTTACAGGAATGTCGGGGGCAGGCAAGAGTACAGCGCTTAAGATGTTGGAAGATATGGGATATTTCTGTGTGGATAATCTTCCGATACCTCTCATACCCAAGCTTGCGGAACTTCTTGCCGTACCAGGGACAGAGATGAACAAAGCGGCTCTTGGTGTGGATATCCGGAGCGGTGAAAGCTTCCGGCAATTGGAAACAGTTCTTAAAGAACTCGATCATATAGAATTTCAATATGAGATTCTATATCTTGAGTCCAGTGATAATGTGCTGATTAAAAGATATAAGGAGACCCGGAGATTTCATCCGCTGTCAGGCAGCAGCGGGCGCGTAGATGAAGGAATCGGCCGGGAGAGGGAAGAGCTTGATTTTTTAAAGAAAAAAGCGGACTATCTTGTAGACACCAGTCATATGCTAACAAGGGAGCTAAAGAAAGAGCTGGCGAAGATATTTGTACAGAATAAAGAATATAAGAACCTGTACATTACAGTACTGTCGTTTGGATTTAAGTACGGGATTCCCAATGATGCAGACTTGGTGTTTGATGTGCGTTTCCTGCCGAATCCTTATTATATAGAGGATCTGCGTGCTATGAGCGGGAATGATTTGCCGGTCAGGGATTATGTGATGCACAATGCCAAGGCGGGGGAGTTTTTAAAGAAGCTTCTCGATATGGTAGAGTTCTTGATTCCGAATTATATTTCTGAAGGAAAGACGCAGTTAGTAATTGGAATTGGCTGTACGGGAGGCAAACATCGGTCGGTTACATTGGCAAATGAACTATACGAAGCGCTTGAAAAAGCGGAAAATTATGGAATCCGGATTGAACACAGGGATATTGGGAAAGATACAATAACGAAGGCAAGATAGGAGTCTGAGATGTCATTTTCGGGTGAGATAAAGGAAGAGCTGGCAGTACAGTATGCGAAAGCAAGACATTGCAATCTGGCTGAATTATCAGCAATACTTGGCATATGCGGGGAATTTGCAGAGGATAAAAACGGAATATGTACGTTGAGATTTCGGACAGAAAATTTTCCAGTTGCAAGAAAATGCTTTACATTAATGAAAAAAACATTTAATATAAAGACTGATATTGTAATTCGCCGTAATTCCCAGAAAGGCGGCTGTAATTATATGCTGTATGGGAAGGGCGAAGAACTGCTAGCTGTGAAACATGCAATGGTACAGGCAGTGTGCTGTAAAAGGGCGTATATTCGGGGAGCATTTCTTGCGGCCGGCTCTATGAGTGATCCGAACAAATCATACCATTTTGAGATTGTATGCGGTCGAAAGGAGCAGGCGGAGTATCTCAAGAACATGATCCGTTCCTTTGGACTGGATGCCAAGATTGTAATGCGTAAATCTAATTACATCGTATATCTCAAAGAAGGGGCACAGATTGTAGATGTGCTGAATGTGATGGAAGCGCCGGGGGCATTGATGGAATTGGAGAATGTACGCATTATGAAGGAAATGCGTAACAGTGTCAACCGGAAAGTGAATTGTGAAACAGCTAATATCAAGAAAATAGTTTCCGCAGCAGTGAGGCAAAGGGAGGATATTGAGTATATCCGTGATACCATCGGGTTTGACAAGCTGCCGGAAGGGTTAAGGACAATCGCTCTTGCGCGTCTTATGTATCCGGATGCGCCGTTGAAAGAATTGGGAGCTGCTTTGGAACCAGCATTAGGAAAATCCGGAGTAAACCATCGTCTTAGAAAACTGAGCGAGATAGCTGATAGGTTAAGGGAACATAAGGAGGCATAACAATTATGATTAAAAAACCTGTTACGATTCAAGCCAATATGGATATGGAAGCGCGGCCGATTGCGCATCTTGTTCAGGAAGCAAGTCAGTATTCCAGCAAAGTATATATTGAACTGGAAGAAAAAAAGATTAATGCAAAAAGTATTATGGGTATGATGAGTCTGAAACTTACAAAAGGAACGAATCTGGTTGTTGTTGCAGACGGTGAGGATGAGTCAAATGCGATTGAGGGTGTGGAAGCTTTTCTGGCGGTAGGACATTAACCGTACATACTCTTTGGAGCATAGATTTGTATTGTAAAAGGGCATGAAGATGCCCTTTTTTGCTCGAAATAAGAAAATAGCAGTTGTGTGGAAAGGGGTAGAATCAAAATGAAAAGATTACTGTTTATTTATAATCCGCGGGCAGGAAAGGAGTTTTTGCGGCCTGCAGTGTCGGACATTGTTGATATCTTTGTGAAGTCTGGATATGAGGTGGTAATCTACCCGACGCAATCTTATAGAGATGCATTCCGCAAAGTTCAGGAGTTCGAAAACGGGGAGTATGAGCGTGTCGTATGCAGCGGTGGAGACGGGACTCTGGATGAAGTAGTTACGGGTATGATGATGCGTAAGGAGCGGATACCGATCGGCTATATCCCCACAGGTACTACCAATGATTTTGCAAACAGTCTCCATATTCCCAAACAGCTTTTTGAAGCGGCAGATAATGCGGTAAACGGAGAAGTGTTTCCCTGTGATGTAGGGGGCTTTAATGATGATATATTTGTGTATATTGCAGCTTTCGGATTATTTACGGATGTCTCCTATGAGACAAGGCAGGAGGCAAAAAATGTGCTGGGGCATCTGGCGTATGTCCTGGAAGGAACAAAGCGTCTGTTCAATGTTCCGTCCTACAGGATAAAATTCACGCATGACGGCGAGAGCATAGAGGACGAATTTATCTTTGGCATGGTGACGAACTCAAGGTCAGTAGGCGGTTTTCGAAGCATGATTGGAAGGAATGTAGTCTTTGATGACGGACTGTTCGAAGTTACGCTTATAAAGACTCCTAAAAATCCGCTGGAACTTCAGGAGATAATCGCGGCGCTCCTCATTGAGCAGATTGACACGAAATATATGTATACGTTCCGGACCGGGGAGATTAATTTTGAGTCGCTGGAAGAAATTCCATGGACGCTGGACGGAGAATACGGCGGCTCACATGATGAAGTGCATATCCACAATTACAAACAAGAACTGCCGATCATGGTTCCCCAAAAGCATATTGCTTCTTTAAGAAAGAAAATGTAAAAAAATAAAAAAAGTACTTGCTTTTTCTGACATTATTTGTTATGATAAACAAGTACGAAATACGGCTCCATGGTCAAGCGGTCAAGACGCTAGCCTCTCACGCTGGAATCAGGGGTTCGATTCCCCTTGGAGTCACTGGAAATTCCTCTTGAAGAGAAATCTTTGAGAGGATTTTTTTCTGTTGTTTTTTTGGCGTTTATGAGCTATAATAAAAAAAGTGAAATTATTAACGTCTGTACTGGATTTGCAAAATGCGGCGCAGACCAGGAAAATTGGAGGAATAAAGATATGATGGTATCAGCAAAAGAGATGCTGCAGAAAGCAGTAGCAGGCCACTACGCAGTAGGACAGTTCAACATCAACAACCTTGAGTGGACAAAAGCGATTCTTCAGGCTGCTGAGGAGTGCAAATCACCGGTTATCTTAGGTGTTTCCGAGGGCGCTGGAAAGTACATGACAGGATTTAAGACTGTTGAGGCAATGGTAGAGGCAATGGTAGAGGAGATGGGAATCACGGTTCCGGTTGCTACTCATCTTGACCACGGCAGCTATGACGGATGCAAGAAGTGCATCGAGGCGGGCTTTACATCTATTATGTTCGACGGCTCCAAGTATCCCATCGAGGAGAACGTTGCTAAGACGAAAGAGCTGATTGATATCTGCAGAGAGAAAGGGATGTCCATCGAGGCAGAGGTCGGAGCTATCGGCGGCGAGGAAGACGGCGTTGTAGGACAGGGCGAGTGTGCAGACCCGAACGAGTGCAAGATGATTGCTGACCTTGGTGTGGACATGTTAGCAGCAGGTATCGGAAACATCCACGGAAAATATCCTGAGAACTGGGCAGGGTTAAGCTTTGAGACTCTGGATGCGATCCAGAAGCTTACAGGCGATATGCCGTTAGTTCTTCACGGCGGTACAGGAATTCCGGATGATATGATCAAGAAAGCGATTGACCTTGGCGTAGCTAAGATTAACGTTAATACAGAGTGTCAGTTAGTATTTGCAGAGGCGACACGCAAATATGTTGAGGCTGGAAAGGATCTGGAAGGAAAAGGATTTGACCCGCGTAAGTTGTTAAAGCCGGGTGCAGAGGCGATCGTTGCTAAAGTAAAAGAGAAGATGGAATTATTCGGATCTGTTGGTAAGGCGTAAGTATTAAAAATTTTTCTTGCCTTTTTGGTTTGATTGAGTTATACTAACAGACGTAGCAAGAACAAAGGCGTTCCAATCTGTGTTGGGATGCCTTTTTTTCTAATGTACCGTGGGAATTCGGTATATTTGTGTTTGGCGGTGTTAAGCCGGGCAAGTAAATGAAATGTAAGAAAGGGACATGAACGTTATGAATGGAGCATTTAATGTGGCAGATATTTTCGGTGAGGACGTGTTTAATGACAGTGTTATGCAGGAACGTCTGCCAAAAAAGGTCTACAGAGATTTGAAGAGAACGATTGAGGAGGGCAAAGAGCTGGATCTGGCTACGGCGGATGTTATTGCCCATGAGATGAAGGAATGGGCAATAGAAAAGGGAGCAACCCACTATACCCACTGGTTTCAGCCTTTGACAGGAGTCACTGCAGAAAAACATGATTCTTTTATTTCGGCACCTCTTGATAATGGGAAAATACTTATGAGCTTTTCCGGAAAAGAGCTGATCAAGGGAGAACCGGATGCATCTTCATTTCCGTCAGGAGGGCTTAGGGCAACCTTTGAGGCGAGAGGATATACAGCATGGGATTGTACATCTCCGGCATTTGTAAGACATGATGCGGCAGGTGCCACACTCTGTATTCCTACAGCGTTCTGTTCCTATACCGGGGAAGCACTTGACCAGAAGACTCCCCTTCTTCGTTCTATGGAGGCGATCAGCGAACAGTCAATAAGGCTTTTGCGTTTGTTTGGAAATACCACCTCCAGCAAAGTGACACCGTCTGTAGGGCCCGAGCAGGAGTATTTTCTTGTGGATGCAGAGAAGTTTTTCCAGAGGAAGGATCTGATATATACAGGGCGTACCTTATTTGGTGCAATGCCGCCGAAAGGACAGGAGCTCGATGATCACTATTTTGGGACGATCCGTCAGAGAATTGCAGGGTTTATGAAAGAGGTCAATGAAGAGCTGTGGAAAGTTGGTGTGTCAGCTAAGACACAGCATAATGAGGTGGCGCCGGCACAGCACGAACTTGCCCCGATCTATGCGAAGGCCAATGTGGCGGTAGACCATAACCATCTTGTTATGCAGACATTAAAGAGAGTTGCGTGTCAGCATGGTATGAAGTGTCTGCTCCATGAGAAGCCTTTTGCAGGTGTGAACGGTTCTGGTAAGCACAATAACTGGTCACTTACGACAGATGACGGAAAGAATCTTTTAGAACCGGGAAAGACACCTCATGAGAATATACAGTTTTTGCTTGTTTTGACGTGTATATTGAAAGCAGTTGACAGACATGCTGACCTTCTTCGTGAATCGGCGGCAGACCCCGGAAATGACCACAGGCTTGGAGCGAATGAGGCTCCTCCGGCAATTATCTCTGTATTTTTAGGAGAGCAGTTGGAGGATGTGATGGAGCAGCTCATTGTATCCGGAGAGGCCACACACAGCATTAAGGAAGGTCGGCTTGAGACAGGTGTAAGAACACTGCCTGAACTGGCAAAAGATGCCACAGACCGGAACAGAACGTCTCCGTTTGCATTTACAGGGAATAAGTTTGAATTCCGTATGGTAGGTTCCCGTGATTCGATAGCAGGACCGAATGTTGTACTTAACACGATTGTTGCAGAGGCATTCTCGGAAGCTTGCGATGTGCTTGAGGCGGCGGATGATTTCAACCTTGCAGTACATGATCTGATCAAGAAATATGCGGCAGAGCATCACCGCATTGTATTTAATGGAAATGGTTATTCTGATGAGTGGGTGGAGGAAGCCGAAAGGCGCGGATTGCCGAATATAAGATCTATGGTCGAAGCAATTCCGGCGCTTACGACAGATAAGGCAGTACAGATGTTTGAGAAGTTCAAAGTCTTTACAAAGACGGAGCTTGAATCACGTGCGGAGATTAAGTATGAGAACTACGCAAAAGCAATCAATATCGAAGCGCGCACGATGATCGATATGGCGAGCAAGCAGTTTATTCCGGCGGTCATCAAGTATACAAAGGCTCTCGCGGATACAGTGATAGCAGTGAAAGCAGCAGGGGTTGATGCAACTGTGCAGGCAGAAACATTGGCAGAAGTATCAAAGCTCCTTGTTGAGACGAAAGAGGCAAATGTGAAGCTGTCAGAGCTGGTTGATAAGGCTGCTTCAATGGCAGAGGGCGAAAAACAGGCGAGATTCTATCATTTTGATGTAGTGCCTGCCATGGAGGCTTTACGTTCTCCTGTGGATAAGCTGGAGATGATCGTAGATAAAGAGGCATGGCCAATGCCGTCTTACGGTGATTTGATATTTGAAGTATAGGTGAAAATATGTTATTCTACCCTCAGTGGACAAAAAGCGTGAGCTGTTATGTCTTCTGAGGGTAGGTTTTTATATTGCGCGGGCAGGAGGATATCAATGACAAAAAAGGAATTTTTAGATAAACTGCGGGAAGCTTTGAGTAATGATCTGGCAGAGCCGGCAGTGCGGGAGAATCTGGAATATTACGATGTGTATATGACGGATGAGATAGAGAGAGGCAGATCTGAAGAAGAGCTTGTAGAAGAGATGGGTGACCCATGGATGATTGCCCGGACGATTATCGATACATCAGAGCCGGGGGACATGAAGATGAATTATGTCTATGAAGAAGAGCAGTCCTATAACAACCGGCAGGACAGCTATGAAAGACGAACAGGCTTTTTCAGAGGGGGAGGATGGAAGCTTGCGGTAATACTTTTGGGATTTATCGGTGTACTGATTGCGGTGCTGGCAGTTGTCGGCGGAATCATCAGTCTTGTTGCACCGATATTGGTGCCGATACTTGTTATCATGTTTATTATCCGGTTATTTGGGCGAAGAGAATAAAGGTAAAAGTAAAAGACCGATGGGGGAAGCCATCGGTCTTTTGAGGGGAGTATAAATAATTAATAAGGGGTTGTAAAGAGTTCTCTCTCTACAAGGAATAGTATAATATAGGAAGAAACAAAAAGCAAGTTAAAAATTAAAAAAATCTTAATTTCTTAATATTTTACATAAAAAAGAGAAAAGTACACATAATATCTCCGAAACAAAAAGATTAGGAGGAAAATAAAATGGCTAAAAATTATAATTCAACAAACCAGAACGCATCTAATCAGAATTCTTCAAACAAGAATGCATCCAACCAGAACTCAACGAACAAGAATGCATCCAACCAGAATTCAACAAACAAGAATGCATCTAACCAGAATTCTTCAAATAAGAATGCATCTGACACAAGCAATAACTACTAATCAAACACAGAGCAGACGGGGGATATGCAAAAAGCATATCCCTCATTTTCGTGTTTGAGGATTGACAAAATGATATATTTGCAAGTAAGATGAAGAAGTAAAAAATATACATGGAGAGACGGATGAAAAAGATGGAATTGATTGCCCCGTGCCACTTCGGGCTGGAGGCGGTTTTAAAAAGAGAAATTATTGATCTGGGATATGAGATTGCTGAAGTAGAGGATGGAAGAGTGACTTTTTACGGAGATGCGGATGCCCTTTGCAGGGCGAATGTATTCTTACGTACAGCAGAGAGGATATTGCTGAAAGTCGGAAGCTTTAGGGCGGTTACTTTTGAGGAGCTATTTGAAAAGACAAAAAAACTTCCGTGGGAGGAATATATTCCGAAAGACGGGAGATTCTGGGTAGCTAAAGCGGCTTCTGTGAAAAGTAAACTGTTCAGTCCTTCTGATATCCAGTCAATCATGAAAAAAGCGATCGTGCGTAAGCTGCAGGAGAGCTGCCATATTGAATGGTTTCCCGAGGACGGTGCCGCGTATCCGATCAGAGTTTTTTTGATGAAGGATGTGGTGACGGTTGGAATAGACAGTTCCGGTGTTTCGCTTCACAAAAGAGGATATCGGGAAATTGCGGGAAAAGCCCCTATAACAGAGACACTTGCCGCAGCGCTTATTATGCTGACACCATGGAGGAAAGACCGGATACTTGTAGATCCTTTTTGCGGAAGCGGTACATTTCCCATTGAGGCTGCGATGATAGCGTCCAATATAGCCCCGGGTATGAACCGTTCCTTCACGGCGGAAGAGTGGGACAATCTGGTGCCTAAAAAGCTCTGGTATCGTGTGCTTGATGAAGCGAATGATGTGATAGAAGACAAGATAGCTGTGGATATACAAGGGTATGACGCAGATGATTCTGTTATTAAGATAGCCAGAGAGAATGCAAAAGAGGCGGGAGTCGGAGAGCTTATTCATTTTCAGCAGAGGCCGGTAGAGCAGTTAAGCCATCCGAAGAAATATGGCTTTATCATCACCAATCCTCCTTACGGAGAGCGTTTGGAGGACAAGAAAGATCTGCCGCAGTTATACAAGGCATTCGGGGACAGGTTCAGGCAGTTGGATTCCTGGTCGGCTTATATGATCACATCCTATGAGGAGGCGGAGAAGTATTTTGGAAGAAAAGCAGACAAAAACAGGAAGATATATAATGGGATGCTGAAAACATATTATTATCAGTTTTTAGGCCCCAAACCGCCGAAGAGGACAAAGGAGTGAGAGCATATGGAGAAGATAATATTTGCAACGGGAAATGAAAATAAGATGACAGAGATCCGCATGATCCTGGATGGTCTTGGGATGAAGGTACTATCTCAAAAAGAGGCTGGGATAACAGCGGATATTGTGGAAGACGGAGAGACATTTGAAGAGAATGCTCTGATCAAGGCAAAGGGAATTGCAGAAATTGCTTCGCGAAATCCGGAGTATAAAGACGCCATCATACTTGCGGATGATTCCGGGCTTGAGATTGATTATCTGAATAAAGAACCGGGAATCTATTCGGCCCGTTATATGGGGGAGAATACATCATATGATATTAAAAATCAGGCACTTTTAGACAGGCTTTCAGGAGTGCCGGATGAGAAACGTACAGCAAGATTCGTATGTGCCATTGCGGCGGCGTTTCCGGACGGGACAAGCAAAGTAGTAAGGGGGACGATGGAAGGCGTCATCGGCTGTAAAATAGCCGGAGAGAATGGATTCGGGTATGATCCTATATTCTTTTTGCCGGAGTATGGATGTACCAGTGCCGAGCTTTCGCCGGAACAGAAGAATGCATTGAGCCATCGCGGCGAAGGACTCCGAAAAATGAGAGAGATTATTGAAGATAAAAAAGCACAGCGGGGATAAATATGAAGGTACTGATTGTAAGCGATACACACAAATCACATCGTAATCTTGAAAAGGTCCTGGAGCGGACAGATGATATCGATATGCTGATACACCTTGGAGATACAGAAGGCGGAGAGGACTATATACAAGCTTTAGTGGATTGCCCGGCACACATTGTGGGAGGCAATAACGACTTCTTTTCAGAGCTTCCGCGGGAGGAAGAATTCGAAATACAAGGAAAACATATATTTATAACACATGGACATTATTATTATGTAACTATGAATGAGGAATATCTGAAAAAGGAGGCAAAAAAAAGAGGGGCAGACATCGTGATGTATGGACACACGCACAGGCCGGCGTATTCAAAGAAAGACGGGCTTATCACACTGAACCCTGGCAGTATTGCCTATCCTCGCCAGATTGGGCGTGAGCCGTCATATATGATTATGGAAATTGACGAAAATGGAACGGTGAATGTTCAATTAATGTACGTGTAGGATAAAATGATAAAATGCGGAAAAAAAACTAAAAAAATTATTGACAAGCTGAGACCCATCATATATAATATGTCTTGTGTCACGGAGAACGAGATATTAATAACAAAATAACGGGGTGTGGCTCAGCTTGGCTAGAGCGCCTGGTTTGGGACCAGGAGGTCGCAGGTTCGAATCCTGTCACCCCGATAGACGATTCATGCGGGTGTAGTTCAATGGTAGAACACTAGCCTTCCAAGCTAGATACGTGGGTTCGATTCCCATCACCCGCTTTCTTAAAGCCTTGAACAAAGGGATTAAGAGAAGCTAGTTCTAAGGAGCTAAGTCTTATGAGTCTGTAGCTCAGCTGGATAGAGCAACGGCCTTCTAAGCCGTAGGTCGAGGGTTCGAATCCCCCCAGGCTCGTTAGAACCGCAAAAATTTAATAAAGAGATACTCTGTTCAAGCTGTATATTGCAGATTTGACAAGTAGATAATATGGTGGGTATGGTGCAGTTGGTTAGCGCGCCAGATTGTGGTTCTGGATATCAAGGGTTCGAGTCCCTTTACCCACCTTTCTTTTTTTTATATAAAAGAAGTTTATTGGGCTATCGCCAAGCGGTAAGGCACAGGACTTTGACTCCTGCATTCGTTGGTTCGAATCCAACTAGCCCAGCTTTTGCGGGTGTGTAGCTCAGGTGGTAGAGCACTTGACTTTTAATCAAGTTGTCCGGGGTTCGAACCCCCGCACGCTCATAGTAGAAAATAACCCGGAAATCTTTAAAAATAAGGATTTTCGGGTTATTATTTATATTAAATCCAATATGTATATATTATAGTCAGTTTGCCGGATAATATCAAGGGAAGAGAAATTATAAAGATGTGTTAGATATACCTTATAGCTTTATTATAGCAGACCATGATGTCTATATAAAAGGCACAGAGCGTGAGAGCGTTCCAAGGCACAAAGAGATAAAAGAAAACCTGGCAAAGTCAATTATCAAAAGACGTGGTCTGAAATAAGACCACAAGAATTAGGAAGGCTGGTTATGTAGTGTATGTTCCTGACTTTGATATAAATACTGAAGGAGATACGCTGACAGAAGCTATTGAAATGGCGAGGGACGCAATAGGGGTTGTCGGTATTGATATGGAAGATGATAATGAAGTCTTGCCAGAGCCGACAGCAGTATCAGGGGTAAAGGCTGGTTCAGTGACGGATATTGTGACGCTGGTTGAAGTGGACTTCGGAGAGTACCGCAGAAAGAACGATATGAGGGCGGTAAAGAAAAACTGCACAATACCATCATGGCTGAATTTTGAAACCGAAAAGGCTGGGGGTGAATTTTTCGGCGATATTGACAGCGGCACTTAAAACCGAACTGAAAATCCAAAGCCGATAGGTAAAATGTTCGTGGAAACGATTTTAGAAATTGTTTGACAAGCATTAATTTATACATTATAATTATTTAGGAAAATTTTATAAGCGGATGTGGCGGAACTGGCAGACGCGCTAGACTTAGGATCTAGTGGGATTCCCGTGCAGGTTCAAGTCCTGTCATCCGCATAGAGAGAGCCTGTCCTTCTTATTTTAAGATTGGGACAGGCTCTCTTTATGATGACGAGGCACACTTATACGAAAGCTTAATATACTATCATTGTAAGATTATCTTAGGAGAAGTGTGTATCATGGAAGAGAGGAATTCGGCTTTTGTAAATGAGTGTAATTTTATGGGCGTAAAACCGATCATGATGGAGCTGCCTTATCCGACGCTTAAGGTAAGGGAAAAGAATCCGGCGTATGCCAATCTGCTCAGTGTGGATTATTGCGGTGCAGTGTCTGAGCTGTCTGCGATTACCCAGTACATTAATAATGAAAACAGGATGACAAATGAAAACTGTTCATTGGCAAAAACAATCCTGGGGATTGCAATGGCAGAGATGATGCATCTGCAAAAGCTTGGGGAATTAATATGTTTATTAGGAGGAAAAATTGATTATACAGCGAGATATCAAAATGGACGGCAGAAGGTATGGACACCGGAATATCTTGATATTCCAGCGAATATCGGCCAGATGATAAGGGCCGATATAGAAGCTGAAAAGGATGCCATCAGCCAGTATAAGATGCATATAAAGATGATCAACGACGATTGTGTCAATGCGGTATTAGCGAGGATTATCAAGGATGAAGAATATCATATTATGCTTCTTCAGGCGTTATAAAAGGAGAGAGAAAAAGAGGGAACGGCACTGCTGTTCCCTCTCTTCATATTAAGAATTAAGCTTTTTTAAGTTTGCTCTTTACGATAATCGCACATGACAGGTAAGAACCAATCAGTAAAGTAACCCATAACTGAATGTTATTTAAGTCGCCTGTTTTTGCAGATGACAGAAGACCGTTTGATGAGGAGCCGTTCGAGCCATTCGTACCGCTTCCTGTGCCGTTCGTGCCTGTGCCGGTTCCTGTACCATTTGTGCCGGTTCCCGTGCCTGTGCCGGTTCCTGTACCGTTCGTACCGTTTCCTGAGCCATTTGTACCGTTGCCGTTTGTGCCGTTGTTGCCATTGGCGTTAGAATTGACACCATTTGAATCGTCGTCATTCTTTTCATCGGTAGTTATGGCTATCTCGCCGCTGCTGATCTCTGATGCGTTGTAATTATCGGTCTCAGCATAACGTGCAACGAAGGTATATTCTCTGTTCGGAGACAAGCCAGTGAATGTCGGGCTGTCCTGCCAGGACTTTCCGCCGTCTTTGCTGTACTGGGCTTTTGCACCGCTGACAGGATTGTTAGGAATCGTCTCAAGGGTTATGCTGGTAGCTGTCTTGCTCTTTTCCGCAGGAACCGGAGGAGCATCTTGCTCTGCTTTTACAACGTTGACCGCTACAGGCACTGTGACAGTTCTAAGTTCCGGTTTTGGCTCAACATCTTCTGCATCTCCCTCGGCCTGAGCCTTGACGGAAGGGTTCTCTGAATCATTTTCTGTACCAGAACCGCCAGTTGTCTCATCATCACCAGTTGTATCGTCGCCTTCATTTGGAGTTTCATCGTCGCCGGAATTATCTTCCTCTTCTTCATCTGTATCGGTGTAAGTTACAGTAAGTTCTGCCGTATATGTATCTACATTAAGCTTTGCCTTTGGCTGTACTTTCCATGTGTCAGAAGTTTCGCTTGCCTTGATGGTTTTATCGCCGTCAGTGATTGTAAATGCATTGGAGGCAACGGCAACTCCTTCGATATTAACCGGATTCTCTTTATCCAGATTCTCAATGGTAATTACTCTTGAGACTGGATCGGAACCATATACCATATCTTCAAAATCCGTTACGGTAACGTCTAATGATCTTCCTTTTAAAATAACTACAGTAGCCGGTTTGCTGGCAAAGGACTTATCAGTAGCAGCAGTCCGGACTTCATAAGTGCCGGGCTCTAATCCTTCTAAGACTTTACCGCCGACAGCATCCCAGGAAGTCCATGAGTTCTTTCCTGTTTTCTTTCGGAACTGCATGGATGCACTTAATCCGGAAATCTCGCCGTCCGTTGCGCCGGCAATTGTCTCATCCTTTGATTTCGGAGTAGGCGTTTTCGGCGGGTTAGGAACTTCTAATGTCTGTGTGCTCTTGTAATCCTTCAAGGTAAGAGTTTTCCCGTACCATTTGTCGTCGATATCGATTAAGCCGGTGTCGGATGTGAATTTTTCGGTTTTTCCATATCCGGAAATCTCATACTCGCGACCGGAAATAACATCCAACTGGCTGGTATCATATAAAATAGTCGCTGCTTTTTCAGTCGTAAAGTCTGCATTGATAGCGGGCGAAATATTGTAGTCCTGTGATTCTGCGTAGCAGGCTTCGAACACATGCTTTTCATTGGAAGATAAACCTGTGAATTCTGCTGATTCCTGCCACTTTCCGCCATCCACTCTGTAGTTTACTTTTGAACCAGTATCAGGGCTGTTTGGTAATGCTTTTAAAATAACGCTGTTGTATGTGATGGTTTCTGCCTGCACGGCAAGACCGTGGTCAGCAGGCCCTTTTTGCTCGGCCTTATTCACTGTAAAGGTCACCTCTACTTTTTCGTGTTCGACCGAGTTATCTTGAAGTTTAAATGCTATATCAAACGTGGTCTTATACTCCCCTGCATGTAACTTATCTTTTGGTCTTATTCTGATAGAGGTGCCATCTGTCGTTTCATTACCTATAGTGAAAGGTTGAAAGTCGCTAAGTTCATACCAGTCTGTTGCGCCGGAATCTCGTCGAATTTCTGAAATCTCGACAGGATTTTTATCATAATTATGAATGGAAATCGGAGATTCCGCAGGGGAGGCAGTACCGTATGTTATCGGCTTAAAGTCCGGGGCTTTAATATCTAATATCTTACCCTTACCGACGGTAACAGTTGTATATTCACTTGAGAAAGCAGTCGCAGTAGCTTTGGTGCGAATCTGATAATCGCCAGGGGAGAGCTTAACAACGGTGGGGTAATTGGGCGTTGTCCAGTCACTTGGCTCACCACCACTTTTGGCAGATTTATATTGCATCAGTTCATAATTAGATGTAAATGTAATCTCGCCGTCATCGCGTCCGGAAATACTTTCATCCTTTACAGTAAAATTGGTGGGTTTTCCAGGTCTTTTCGGAACAGTAATCTGTTGGCGGTTAATCTTAATCGACTTTCCGAACCAGTCTGTTTTGATACCGATCATACCTTGGCTATCAGATGTCATGGGTGATGTTTCTCCACCAGTGTATACACCTAAAATGGTATAACGAGTATTTTCTTTTAGATTATCAAGGCTGTCATTCTCATATGAGATACCGACTAATCCTGCAGCATTCACCTTACCGCCTTCTATAATTAATTCAGCTTTAACGCCATTGTTGAACTCAGTTAGTGTTCCGCCGTCATAGCAATTCAAAGTACCGTTTTTGATTTTGATAGATTCACCCTCGAAAGGACTTTTGTTTCCGGTTTTATTCAAAGTTACAGTACCATTTTCTATAATAACATAGCCGCCATCAAGTGTGTTCTCCTTATTGCCGCCCAACAGCTTTATCTCGCCGCTGTTGCCGCTGGATGAAAATGTCAAAGTAGAGCTGGCATCTTGGCTTATGGCGGGACTGTCATCGGAAGTAATAGAACTTATACCTTCCAGTCTGATCTGGATGTTTGTATTAACTCCACGAATCTCAATATGGGAACTTAGAGCCATCTCTAACGAGCGAAAGGTCAGATTTAAGTTAGTATTATCTTTAAGGTTTATAATAATATTATGGCCGCCACCGCTTGTTGAACCGGTGATAATATAACCGTCAGCAATATCAGAAGATACGTCAGTAAAATGATCCGGATCAGTATCAGGATTTCCATATCCAGTCCGGTCATTACTAATATAAATATCTCGAGTATTCATATTCAAGGTTGTCGGACTCGCCGCTTTCGCATTCCCGGACCAAAGAACCGCCAAAAAGCAGGCCATTACAAATAATTTTAAAAATGTTCTTCTTGTTTTCATAGTTTTTCGCCTCTTTTACTTACTAATTATTATACTGGTTTCCATACACTATCATGTATATTATCAGATAAGTGTCCTTTACATAAATATAGGTACTTTAATTATAAAATATCCATTATTCATAATCAAGGACTTTTTCTGTAAGAACAGGTAAAATAAATAAAAAAATTCTATAAATAATATGTCGGCACATTATCAAGAAAAATAACAATATGGAAGCCCTTTTTAGACTGCAATCCGAAAATACTGAACACTGTAGGCCGGCAGCTCTGCCTTTCCGTCAAGGGTCACTGCTTCGCCGGATATAAGCTCCTTTGCATCACCGGTTATATCAGGATGGCAAGCGGTGTACAGGTTCTCGGAGGCATTGATTGCAACCAGGATGCGTTCTTTCTCCGAACGGCGCTCGAATACAAGCTGATGATTCTGGATGACAACATTTTTGTAAGAACCGTTACAGAGGGCATCGCTTCCCTGCCGGAGAGCAATCAATTTTTTGATATATGCAGTCAGCTCATTTGGCATAGGCTCTTCAAAGCATGGGCGCAGTGCATAATCATTATCCGGTGCTTTTTCCCCGGTCTGTCCCCACTCACTGCCGTAATAAAGGCAGGGGATGCCCGGCATACCAAGCATCAGGCCGTAGGCGAGAGGGATGTGCTTCTTGTTCGTCAAGATACTTGCAAGCCTTGTGACATCGTGATTGTCAGCGAATGTCATCAGATGCTTTCCGCGGTAGATGCACCACTGGTCAGCGCCGAACTGGCGGTGAAGCGAATGTGCGATCTCAAACAGATTCATCGAGTTGAAGCTGGAATAAAGCCCTTTATAACATTCGTAATTCGTACAGCTATGGAGCATGGAATCGTTGACGATCAGGTTATAGTCTCCGAACAGGACTTCGCCGATCAAGGCAAAGTCGGGCTTTAATTCCTGGACAAATGAGCGGAGCCTTTGCATAAATCCATGGTCTAAGCTGTATGCAACATCGAGACGCAGTCCGTCGATGTCGAATTCATCTACCCAGAACTTTACGCAGTCCAGCAGATAATCTACAACTGCAGGATTCTTAAGATTAAGCTTCACCAATTCGAAGTGCCCTTCCCAGCCCTCATACCAAAAGCCGTCATTATAAGCGCTGTTTCCGTCAAAGTTGATCAAAAACCAATCTTTATACGGAGAATCCCACCGTTTCTCCTGAACATCTTTGAATGCCCAGAATCCTCTGCCTACATGGTTGAATACACCGTCGAGTACGATATTGACCCCGTGCTCGTGAAGCGAGCAGCAAACTTTTGCAAAGTCTTCGTTTGTGCCAAGACGGCAGTCAATTTTCTTAAAATCACGGGTGTCATAACCATGGTTATCCGACTCGAAGATTGGGTTTAAGAGGATGGAATCTACACCTAAGTCCTCCAGATATTCAGACCATTCCATGAGTTTTCGGATACGGGGAACACATTCGCCGTCATTGTGTACGGGTGCTCCGCAAAATCCGATGGGATAGATTTGATAAAATACACTGTTATATGCCCACATAATTATACTCTCCTTTTACTTAAATAATGAAGCATAGCAATAGCTGACTATTTTATTATAGCAAAAAAATAAACACTGTGCTATTCTTTTCGAAGAAATGATAAAAACCAGACGAGCAGAAATACCCCCTTAAAAATACTGGATATCGTGATGCTCCACCAGATGCCGTTTAACGCAAGGGAAGTCTCGCAAAGAAAAAGCGCCATGGGGATACGGAGTGCAGTAAACACGATGCTGATAACAGAAGGCGGAATAGTCCGCCCATATCCTGAAAAAGCCCCGGCGGTTGTAATCTCCACGCTCATAAATAATTGTGACACGCCCAGGATCACCAGATAGTCGATTCCCAGAGGAAGAACTTCCGGTTCCCTAATAAAGATACGGAAGATAGGAGCGGGACACAGGATTAAAAGCAATGTACAGAAGATCCCCCACACGAAGACGACTCCCATCGCACAGACGTAGCCTTTTCGTATACGGGCGCGGTTTCCGGCGCCATGGTTCTGCGCGATGAATGAATTTACCGCGGCAGCAAAGCCGTCGGCAGTCATCCAGGAGATGGATTCAATCTGGGAGCCGACCTTTTGCACAGCAACCGCAGCATCTCCATAGCCTGCGATCAATCTGGCGATGATCATGGATATGCCGGTAAAGATCATGCTCTGTACAGAGGTGGGAAGTCCCACACGTATAATAGAAGCTATGTATTGCGGTTCTGGCTTTTCGCGGATATTTATCCTGCAAAACAGAAGCTCATCTTTTGCGGCAAAGTACATGAACATCAAAGTTACGATAAGCTGTGCCGTAATTGTAGCGATAGCTGCGCCTGTTACACCCAGAGCAGGAATGGGCCCCGGCCCAAAGATGAGTACAGGATCGAGAAAAATATTTACAATAAGGCCGCTTGTAGTGGCCAGGAATGCAGCTTTGCTGTTGCCGATCGCAGTAAAAACTCCGGTAAAAGTCTGGTTCAGGAAAGAGAAAACAACCAGTCCGCAGGTTATCTTAAGATAATTTTCCGCATCTGTGATGACGGAGGAACTATTGAGCCTGAAAAAGCCGATCAGCGGGGAAGCAAACACTGCGCAGGCCAAGCCAAAGGCCAGTCCAAAGAGTGCGGTTAATTGAAGGGAATTCCATGTATAGCGCGCAGCCTCCTTCGGACGTCCGGCTCCGAGGGAGTGTCCGACGTGAACTTGTCCGCCCATCTTAGGCAGGGAAGCAAGGCCGTTGGAAAGCCACATGAACATGCCGGCTGCACCGACAGAAGCTACGGCATTGCTCCCAATGCGGCCGATCCATATCATATCAGTCAGATTGTACGCCATCTGAATCAGAGAAGTCGCCATGATCGGGACTGCAAGTCTTGTGAGAGACTTAAGCACCGGACCATTTAGCAGATCAATATTTTTTTGCATAGCACATCCTCCTCATATACTCATAAGTTAAAACGCCAATATTATAACACAGACTGACAAAAAATGCAGGAAATCAGCACAAAAAATTGCCGAAAAACGGTTGACACACCAGGACCCGTATAATATAATAAGTCAGTATGACAAAAGGAGAAACAGTAAACCGCCATAGCCCCGGAGATTTACTGATTCTGAATATAGTTGATTAAAGATCTATGAATGATTCACAGGAGGTAAACCAATGAAAACTTATATGGCAAATCCAGATAAGGTTGAGAAGAAATGGTATGTAGTTGACGCTGCCGGATGCACATTAGGACGTTTGTCATCTGAAGTAGCTAAAGTTTTGAGAGGTAAGAATAAGCCGGAATTTACACCGCATGTTGATACGGGTGATTATGTGATCGTAGTAAATGCCGAGAAAGTAAAAGTGACAGGCAAGAAGATGAGCCAGAAGATTTATTACAATCACTCTGATTATGTAGGAGGGATGAAAGAGACTACGCTTGCAGAGATGATGGCTAAGAAGCCGGAGAAGGTAGTTGAGCTTGCCGTTAAGGGTATGCTTCCGAAAGGACCTTTGGGAAGAGCTATGATCAAGAAGCTTCATGTATATGCCGGACCGGATCATGAGCAGCAGGCTCAGAAGCCGGTAGAGCTTAAGTTTTAAGGAAAGGTTGAAAGGAGGATATTACAGTGGCTAAAGCAAAATTCTATGGAACAGGAAGAAGAAAAAAATCAGTTGCAAGAGTATATTTGACAGCAGGTACAGGCAACATTACGATAAATGGAAGAGATATTGATGAGTATCTCGGACTTGAGACGTTGAAGGTTATCGTTCGTCAGCCGTTAGCTCTGACAGAGACAGAAGGTAAGTTTGACGTGATGGTTAACGTAAAAGGCGGCGGATATACAGGACAGGCGGGAGCAATCCGTCATGGTATTTCCAGAGCCCTTCTTGAGGCGGACGCAGATTACAGACCGGTCCTTAAGAAAGCCGGCTATCTGACACGTGACCCGCGTATGAAAGAACGTAAGAAATACGGCCTCAAAGCGGCTCGTCGCGCTCCGCAGTTCAGCAAGCGTTAAATTTTATCAAAATGGCTCAAAAAGCCCGGAAAATCAAGGTTTTCCGGGCTTTTGCTTTTGATAGGGTTTGATGCAGTTTGACTTAAAAAAACCATTTTTCACCAAATTTGTAGTGGTTCCCAATAGGATAACCGGGCAAAAAGAGGGGTAAGTGGTTACAAAATAGGATAACCGCAGGCCGATTTTTGCCGTTTGGAAGTGCGGCTTTTCAGCTCCTTCAAGGACAATTTTTCGTCTGGATGGTTTGATATAATTTGACCGAATTTGAATAATTGAATATGATTTTAATGCAGGCACTCAGTATTTTTTGCTGGGTGCTTTTTGCATTTCCGGGGAACTGTATTCCGGGATCAGAAAAAGCCGTCACTTTTCAATTTTTGAAGTGGCGGCTTTTTCTATTTCCAGAAGCAACCACAACGACTTAGAAATGAGGTGATTATCTTGAACACGCAAATCATCGCCATCGCCAATCAAAAGGGAGGTGTGGGTAAAACCACAACCTGTGCCAACTTAGGGATTGGGCTGGCACAGGCCGGAAAGAAAGTGCTTCTCATTGACGGGGACCCGCAAGGGAGCCTGACCATCAGCCTGGGCAATCCCCAGCCGGATAAGCTGCCCTTTACCCTCTCTGACGCAATGGGCCGCATCCTGACCGATCAGCCGGTCCGCCCCGGCGAGGGGATTCTGCGCCACCCGGAGGGCGTGGACCTGATGCCAGCGGATATTCAGCTGTCCGGCATGGAGGTTTCGCTGGTAAATGCCATGAGCCGGGAAACGATTCTGCGGCAATACCTGGACAGTGTAAAGGGGCAGTATTCCCATATCCTCATAGACTGCCAGCCCTCCTTGGGTATGCTCACCGTCAACGCTCTGGCCGCTGCCAACCGGATCATAATCCCCGTCCAGGCGGAGTATCTGCCCGCCAAAGGGCTGGAACAGCTGCTCTCTACGGTAGCCAAGGTCAAGCGGCAGATCAACCCGAAACTGCAAATAGATGGTATCCTGCTGACGATGGTGGATAACCGTACCAACTTCGCCAAAGAGATTGCCGCCCTGCTGCGGGAAACCTACGGGAGTAAAATCAAGGTGTTCAGCACCGAGATTCCCCATTCTGTCCGGGCAAAGGAAACCAGCGCGGAGGGCAGGAGCATTTTCGCCCATGACCCAGGCGGCAAAGTAGCCGAAGGCTACGCAAATCTGACCAAGGAGGTGTTGAAA
>Ga0073907_1001359_pt1 | contig 31868 bp, 20 predicted proteins | sample GluameincwithD2O_FD_65483 | JGI IMG/M metagenome (GOLD analysis project Ga0073907, IMG submission 65483) | Mouse cecum microbial communities from Vienna, Austria - Glucosamine amended microcosms incubated with D2O | ecosystem: Host-associated > Mammals > Digestive system > Large intestine >... | reverse complement strand
CAATTCATAATCCGGATTGGCTTCCGCCTCAATGGTTAGCTTAGTCGCTTTCGCCACAGCGGTTCCACTCGTTATCTCGGTCTTCTCGCCCTCACCCTTCAACATATAGACTTTCAAAGAACCATTTTCCGGTTGAGCGAACGTGACAACTAACGCATCCGAACTTTTCACCGTAACCTCCGCTTCCGTAGTCGCATCCTCATAATTCGGATCATACGACGTGAAGATCACTTCCTTTTTCTGGCTATTGCCGGGTTTCAATATAGCTGACGCGTCAGCCCATTCAAATTTACCGGATATGGTAGTCCCATCGGCACCTTTCGCAACACCACCGGATAATAGGGATTCCGACAAGGACTGACCTTCCGTGATCGTAGATGCGGTAGGAGCCACTACCTTTACGACCTTCGCTTTCTTTATCACTAATTTCTTGGTTGCCTCGAAAGATCGCCAGTTCTCATCCCCGGTACGTGTTACAGTCACAAGATAAGTACCCGCGTTCAATGGAGTAGCAACCGATCCATCCGTATTTGAATATTTAATATTTACATCTGTCGGATAACTACCGCTCAAAATGTCTTTCAATTCCACAAGCCTTACGGAACCATTATAAACAAACTCCAAATCTGAAGGATTCGCCGTTATTTTAGGTTTATCCACAAAATTTGGGGTGTATGTCGCATCAGCCGCCAAAGTAACCGTTATCTCTGGGTTCTTTCTATCGGCGCTTGAGACATTATCACTCCAAGAATCAAAACGCTGATTCTCGCTAGGAGCTACCGCTCGCAACTTTAAAACCGTATTCTCCGGAACTTCCGAATAATCGCTAATAACCAAGCCTCCATTCGTAACCTCCGTATTTGAGGTACTTAAAGAAAACGTTTTTACTTCACCAACCGGCATTGAATAATCTACCGATTCATAATTACTCTTGTCAAGTGGGGTAAAGCGCAGAATATTTACCTGATCCTTTGTCGGGATTCCGGTCACATTCGCACGAAGCGCCGATTTTTGTGTAGAAGGATTCCATTCCACATCCTCGAAGTCTTGAGTAAGTTTAGCATCAACCTTTTCATAATTATCCCCTCCTATAGTCGGTACTTCCAGCAATGCCATACCAGCCTTCTTGATAATCAGCTCGGCAGTTATATCCACGGCTTTAAATAAATCATCCTCGCCACGGGTAATCCGAACTTTATAAGTTCCGGCCGATTTAGGATTCTCTGTCATTTCTACCCCACTCCGGGAATATGCGACCTTAAAGTCCAAACCGGAATAGCCCGTAATCTTAACCTCGAAATTCCGGTATTGCTTATTATAGACTACCGTTTGCGTCGTCTTATCAATCAGCGAGGCCAAATCTTTCTTCTCCACATAATTAGCGGTAACAACCATAGGGCCGGAAACGGTGAATACATCTCCATCCTTGATCTCGGAAGAGTTCACCATCATATTCATAAAACGATATCCCGTTTCCGTCTCAACAGAAGCGGTCAATTGAGTCATATAAGGAACCTTAGAACCGGAAGCCACCTCTTTACCGGCCTTATCTTTCAATACGACTTTACCCGCATTAGGGATATTCAATGCCGAGGTTATTTGATATTTCACCAATTGGAAACTTGCGCTCACCGTAACATCTCCGGTCCCAACCGTAAATGAGCCATCAGCCTCATTATAATTCGCACCTTCCACTTTCACGGATGCCAGCTCATAGCCATAATCCGCATTTCCTATCACCTTCACTTTCACACCTTCAGAGATAGCCTCACCGGGAGTAACAGGCGCCTTCGTATCCACCTCGATCAGATTAACGCTACCATTCTTCAACTCCCCAACCTTGACCAAATGTTTATCCGGTTCTTTTTGCAGGAAATCGGCCGATATATCAGCGGCTTGTGTCAAAGTATAAGAACCGTTATTCACCAAAGCCCCGTTCACCTTCACGGACTGAACCATATAGCCCGCATCCGGAGTCGCCGTGATAGTCAATAAGGTTCCCTGCAAAAACTCAGCACCATTCTTTACCTCCACGCCATTCGCGAAGACCTTCAAGGAACCATTCATCGGATCCGTAAACGTCACGCCATAAAGGACTGGATCAAAACGGGCTACGATATCCAAGTTCGCATTCGCTTGCAACTCCCGTGTAGCCGATGTATTCCCATCACTCCAGCCGGCAAACCGGTAATTCTTATCTGCGACGGCTGTCGCTTTCAAAACCGAGCCTCTCGCATATTTATCATTTGCGGTACGCCCCTCCAAGATGACAGTACCGAAATTACCGGCGGTAACATTCATAGAATAAACAGGAATTACGTTCAAGGTTATAAACGTATCTTTAGCCGCATAGTGAACAGGATCATTCGGTTCGAATATCAAGTCGTACTTTTTCTTATCCGGAGAAGCGATCTCGTTCGGAGCTTTCCAGATAAATGATCCGGAAGAAGTACCATCGATCAAGGTACACGCCGATAAAGCCTGTCCTTCCTCAATACGACCCGGAGTAGGTAACACCAAACTCTCCACCTCTTTCTTACTCTCCACCACTAACGTAACCGTATCAGAGAGGCTACGGTATGTCAAGTCCTCCGCACGGCTCAAACGGGCCTTATAAGAACCCACGGCCAACGTGGAAGGCAATGCCGTAACCCAAGCCGTACCGCTCAATTGATATTCGATCTTGATGTCCCCGACAGCGCTTGTTACCGTGACCGGCTTGATGTCCCCGACCGTCTGGACAAGGTTGTTAGCCACGAACCTCACCGTATCTTTGGAGACGAACGCAAAGATATAGCTATCGCCACTCGTCAGACTAGGAGTCGTGTACGTGTAAGAGGTATTTCCATTGGCATACGTTCCCTTGATCTTCGAGATATCCACGTCCGAAGAGCCTTGCTTAATAGCCCCTAGCCTATAGTTGGCATTCGATACAATCGAGAAAATGACGGGCTTACCGTAAGCGATCTCACCACCGCTCATGATGTCCTTGTTGTCCATCTTGGCGGTAACCGTACCCTGTCCACCATCGACAGCGTAAGCCAAGGTATTGGCATTACGGATCGTAAACGTTTTAGAGGAATCTTCTAATGCGGCATACTCCATGGTCTCCGGACTAAATAAGACGATCTTATAAGCTCCGACTATCTGCGGTAACGTGGAAGTCTCCGAACCATCGGCCGCACGATATCGAACCACTTGTCCCGCTATTTCCGGCGTAAACTTAATAACCGGCAAATTCTTCCCGGCCACGATCTCGTCTTTTGTCGCCGAAGAACCTGTTACACTCACGGAAATCGTTTTCTTCGCGGCGAAACCTACCGACAAGGTCGTAGAGGCGGTTAACGAGGCGGTCGTATAGGTATAAGAGATCGTGTTATCCTTGTTAAGCGCACCTTTTGGCAAGGCTGATACCGCGGTTCCATTCACAACAATCTTATTCAATAGAAATCCGGGGTTAGCGATAATTGTAAATACGGCAGGTTGCCCGTTAATGATCTCGCTACCGCTTGCCATGTCCGTAGAGCCCATCTTGGCGGTAACCGTACCTTGTCCGGCCGTTTCCACGTTATAATTTAATACATTCGCTTTAGATACCGTAAACTTCATGTTCTCATCCTTCAAGGCGGCATATTCCGCGGTCTCGGGACTGGTCGCGACGATCGTGTAAACACCATCCGCCGCAGGAAGTTTATCGGATAAAGCTCCGGAAGCGTTCTTATATTGAACCTTCTGCCCCGCTATCGTATTGGGGGTAAATGTGATAACCGGAAGATTCTTACCAGCCAAAACCTCATCCTTCGTGGCAGATAATGGATTGGCTGTTACAGATACGGTTTTCTTCGCGGCAAATCGCACGTCAATAACCGTAGAAGCGGTCAATGCCGATGTCGTATAATCCGCATAGGAAGTCTCATTCGTAGAAGAATTAAAAGTTCCTTTCGGCAAAGTCACCTCATTATTATCTACGGTAAGTCTGCTCAACACATAACCGGGCTTGGAAGTAATCTTCAATACGGCTGGCTTATTGTAAGCGATCTCACCACCATTAGCGATAGTGGAGCCATCCATAGAAGCGGTTACAGATCCTTGCGCCTCCTCAAACGAGTAGGAAAGCGTATGGGGCGGTTGTACCTTGAATAGAATCTCCTTGTTTATGGCGACTTGCGTATCAGTCTCCGACTTGGTTACGACAACATAATAAAGTCCAGCCTTTTCGGGTAGCTCATCCGTCAAAGCAGCAGAGCCATCCTCCCTGTATTGTACTTTATACCCCGTAATAACCGGGTCAAAAGTAACCTTGGGCAAATTCACCTTCGCTCTTATCTCATCCAAGGTGGCATACTCAGGAGAGATCGTGACCGTCACCTGCTCTTTCGCCTTGAACACCGCCTTGATTTCCGTACTACCGGTTAAAGCGGTGGAAGTATAGGAATAAGTGGTCGTATTATCATTTTGAAAAGTACCGCTCGGCAACGTGCCAATAGTAGCCGTATTCATCGTTATATCCGACAGGACATATCCGGGCTTCGCCGTGATCGTGAAAACGGGTTTACTATTATATGCCACCTTGGAACCTGTGGCTACCGTACTGGTTATGGTTCCTTGATCCGTATTCGCCGAGCTATAATTCAATGTCACCTTGAACGTCGGAAGATCCGGGGCGGAACGTAAATCTGAATCTTGCGCATGTACCTGTGCCATCGCGATGACAGCAAGGAATATCGCTAATATACTCTTTTTCATGTTTATCTTTGTTTTAATCGTTATTTAACCCTTACTAATTGACCGTTCACGGCATAGATGCCCGAAGAAACCATGATCCGCCGTCCGTCCGTAACCTCGCCACGATAAGCGACCTTGCCATTCATTCCGATGATCACCACGTCCATAGGCTCCGGCGTGTGAATCACGATAGCGCCACGATCGGTAGTCACGTAATAACCATCTACCGGCTCGATCGTCTGGTTACCCGTAACCACGCCATCGCCGATACGTAAAGAGCGAAGCGTACTCAATGTCTTGGCGTCTGTCAAGACAAAGCTTTGGAAAGGCTTGATCTCCGGGTTTGCCTCTTGCTCGAAAGAGGTTCCATCCGCTGTCAATATATAAGCGGATTGTTTCAAGGTAATCGTAAATGTATTCGGATTCGAGCACATCAAGAAAGTACCTGTTTCAGTTGGAGCGGCAGGTTCTTCCAAGGTCTTGAATTCAAAAGCTCCTTCGGAAGAGATCGTATAGGTATCGCCATTAGCCGCCCAAAGACCAGCCATGCCAAAAGCACTCTCATCCACCACGAACTCCGGAGTCTTGTTATCCTTCAGCCTAGCGAACCAGATACCATTATCAACATTTTGAGTACTTGGAGCCGAGATCTCCTCCTCCGTAGAGTTCTTGATCACGGCAGAGGTAAATGGCATTCCAAACGCCTTCCATCCCGTAGCAGACAAAAGTGGAGCGAAACGAAGAGACCGAGCCGTCAACTTCCCTTCCGTAGCGGTAAATACCACTTGTGCATCCTCTTCCATCATCACTGTATCTAAAGCCATAGGCACCGAGACAGTCAGTGTCGCTCCATTTAGAATATTCACCTGTCGATCTTGAAAAGATGTGGCCCACGTAGTATCACTTTTTATGTCAATGGCTACTACACATTCTTTTATAGAAAATGACTGCGCACCTTGATTCAACCAATAAACCCTTTTAAATGGATTAGCAATAGCATATGCTTTAGCTGTATTTTCCTCTATTACTAAACGACCATCCTTGCAATTAAAAATAACACCATCCGGGATAGTATAAGGCTCCCATGTGTCCACATCCGGAAAGAAATTAGGCTTTGCCGCATTTAAAGAATTAAGCGTTTCTGCCATAGTCGTATCAGGAATCAGTATTATATCTCCCGCATAGGCAATGCCTTCATGGTAATATGTACTCCCATACAATTCTCCAAAATCGATTGCTGTTACTATAGAGACCGCCGCATTCCTAAATGAACCATCCGGTTTATTAATAATCACACAAGGCTTCCCGTTTTGGTCTTGAAATTGCACATCAGTGCCTTCCACCATGATTACATTATTATATTCATCAGGATTCATACCATAACCCACTATAGTTGGGTTCTTTATGTTATCAGTAGTTGAGACAATTGTTTTTCCTTTCAATATAATCTTATTATCACAAGGAGTAGGAGTAAAACTACCATTTATTTTAATCGGAGTCATTGCCATTGTCTCTTGTTCATCAAACTTATTCCCGATATAAGAATCTTCAATCACAATCTCGTTATTGGAAGCTCCCACTGTAGAATTATTTGTTGATATCGCTATAGCCGCAAAACTATCGGAAACACCCTTATTTTTTGTCTTACCAGTTAAGGTACTCCCTCCCGAAACATGAACGTTCATATCTGAGGTCTCATACAAATAGAGAGCACCATACCCTACGATGTTCGATTTATTCTTTATTGTCAATTTTTGATCGCCGGCGTTATTAGCATAAATACAATAATGGTTATTTAGCAAGATTGTCGTACTATCTACCGTCACTGGCGTTTTTTTATGGTGAATATATACACCAAATTGATTCGAACCGTTCACCTGTCCCTCAATCTTTGTATTAACAAGAGAGACATCCGTCAGTTCTCCATCAATAAGAACTCCAGATTGTGCGTTAGCCGCCAAATTTATTGTAGTATTTTCAACACGTACAGTCCCCTTTGCCGTTGCTCCCAGAAGAATCGCATTTTGTAATGCTTCCGCAGGATTTGGGTTCTTACGATCACCATAGCCTTGTGTATTATTATTCATAATACAATTATCTATCAACAAATCCGCATTACCGGTTACCTCTATAATTGGAGTACATTTTCCAGAGGTAACTTTCGTTGGCGTATAATCGATACTCAATCCTTTTATTTTAACATCGGTAGCAGTATTATTGGCAGAGCCATTAACCAAGATCGCACCTTTTATAATAGTCTTGTCCTGCCCAGCTCCTTGAATTGTGATAGATTTATCTAATGGTAGAGTCATTGGTAAAGTATATTCTCCTTCCGGGAAAACGATACGATTTTGATCTGTCAAATCTACCTCAGAAAGTAGACCAGACATATCGCAAGCCGCATTACGTAATGAACCATCTTGGTTGAATACAGTAATCGCTGATTTCTCATCCGCGATCTGGTACTTAACCGTATTGTCGCAATTAAAAGTATTCGTTTTATAGTCCTGTATCAAAACCCCTACATTATTTTTATTCACTTTCAGTACAGAGCCCTCACCAATATTAAATGTATTACCCGTACTACGAACAGAAATAGGATATTGCAGAGCTGTACTTTCCATAAAAGCAAACAAATTAGTATTTTTTATATCAAAGGAATTGTTAATCGCATTGTCTTCTTCATCTTTATTTAATACAATCGTAGCAAAATCATTTGATCCTTTAAGTTGATAGTTATGAGACTCCAATGTTGAATTAGCTATCTTAAACTTATTATTAGATGACCAAATATTGAGTGCCGCCCATGAATCTATTTTTGAATCTACAATTGAAATCGAAAGATTATCATTTAGCGCTGTTACATTTATTGCATAATAAAATCCTTTGATAGTACTATTATTTTTCATTTCTATGGACGATCCATTCATATTTGAGAAACTTATTCCTCTACTATAAGTACCATTCTTCGGATATACCGCAGAAAGAATATGAGAATTATCCAATACAATAGTATTTTTCACCTTAGTCGTATTTCCAAACGAAGAGAACCCTCGATTGTAAGACCCTTCTAAATAAATACAAGAATTCGTAAGAGATACATTCACATTATCACAAATACTATTAGAATCATAGCTTTTTCCCAGATTAACAATGCCCATAGAACTTTTACCCCAACCATCACCACTACCTGCTGTTAGTTGATGAAGATGGACCCCAGACAAATTCAAATTCACATTCTTAGACATCACATTAATAAGGCCTTGGCTTAATGTTGTAGCTTTTGTAATCTGTAAATTCCGCAAATTGACATTGATTACGCTCTCTTCCTCATCCCGTTGAATATCTAGCTGCCCTTCTATAATACAATTTGTCGAATCACTGCCAATAATTGTAATAGACTTTGGAATAACAATAGGTGAAACTTGGGGATAAATTCCCTCTGCCACACGAATGGTAGCCCCATCTGCGGCTTTTTCAATCGCTTTCGCAATTGTAGCCAAAGGAGCTTCCACACCACCTCCGTTACCATCAGAACCCGAAGTACTGACATACAAATCCGTCTGTCCCCACCCCACACTCGTTGCCACCATAAACACGGCGAACAAGAAAAGTAGTCTTCTTTTCATACGATTAATTTTTATAAGTTAGTAATATTCAATTATTTAAAACATTTACCCTATATTCATAAACTCTGTAGCTTCCAGCACATCAGTCTTCTCATAATCATCATTTACAAGCAGTTATGCGAAATCATCGGTTATAAAACGACTAGTCTAAACGATCATTTTATTCTGGCGTTTTATTGAATTCAACGCATAAGCGTCCATATTTACGTTTATGCGTTGATAATCAATTTTTAAAAGTTTCTCTGGATTTTGTTTTATTCAAAAATATAGCCTATCTTTAACGCCTAGAATAAACGATCGTTTAGACTAGGCGTTTTTATCTATTACAGAATACTTATAGATCAAAGATTTTTACGTAAAAAATTTTTCTACTCTAAAAACTTCATATCATCACAAGCTATAAGATTCTCTTCTTAAAGCATGTGGAATAGCATAACTAACCAAATATCAGACTGCAACTATACATAATTGAGATAAAAGGAATTCTACAATATTGATTTTATGAAAACATCTACAACATCTACCACTACGCCATGTATGCTTTATAAATCAAAGCATTACCTATAGGTTGTAGATAGCCTGACATCTACAATTATCATTCAACATCTACCACTTATACTTAACATTGATACTTTTTCTTTGCATTGGATGAGAATACGTGTTATTTTTGAAAGACATGAGCAAAGCGATAGGGTTAATAAGAGTTTCCCTTAGGGGAACAAATAGTTTCTTCTAGGGAAAACTAAAGTTTCGTAAGTACAAAACAAAAGTTTTCCGCTATGAAAACTTTTGTTTTATGCCTAAAAAACTATAAATACCTATTATTCAATATCTTAAATCAATACACAAGGTATACAAATAACCAAGCAGACAGCCTGTTGGCATACCGTCACAGAACGAGTAATGTGGTTAGCGAATAGTGAACGGCTGCATTTAGTGGTTGAAAAGCAGTAAATAGTGGTAGATGCAAGCTGATAGTGGTAGATGTTTATTATCTACCACCATTCAACAAATTTCTTATAATTAGATACTTATATAGATAATGGCAGATATGGTAGATGATTTAGTTTTTTCATTTCTATATATAACCCATTCGCAAGAATGTTGCAGCAGTTTATAATAAACAAGACTTTATATAATCTTCTATTTCTTGAGCAGTTACAGCATAAGTCGGTGCAAGTTGCTCAAAATGGGAGTCTCTTGTAAAACGAGAGCCGTTGGTGAGCATAGCCAACAGGTTTTTGGATTTCAATTTATGTCCAGAGTAAGTGAGGGCTAAAGATACCAAATCGTTGATAGGTACACCAGACTTTAAGATGGAATAAATATCATAATAATCGCGAAAATTACTCCTGCGCAGCAGCACCTCCATCTTCATAGCTCCAATAGACTTTACATCTGCCAATCTGAGATTATTCAGATATTCCACAGGCATACTGACAGGAGAATATTTGGGGCAGGCATAAAACGAGAACTTTACTCCAGACACTAAATATTCCACATGGTCTATATCTAAAATGTTCTTATGCTGAGTGTCACCTATTGCAGCGAGCTCTTTCTCTATCTGATACCATGCCACTTCCATTTTCTCTGTTTTAGAAGTACGCCATTTCATAAAGTCCAAGTCCTCACTTTGCCGAGTTCCCATTTGCAATGACAAAGCAGTGCCACCTACCAAGAGATAGGGTTTGATGCAGTCCAGCTTAGAGACAGCTTCAAAAACTTGCAGCGTGTGTGGAGCTAAACCTTTCATGCAAACATTTTATTAAGGTGGCGAGTAGCCATAGACTTTATATAAGCATCTGGCTTCTTTGCCTTGAAATAATACCATGCGAAGAAACGATTCAACGTGTAGAGATATTCCGCTTGGGGAACAAGATAATCCAGCCACACCTGCTTGATTTTCTTGAAAGGATAAATTAGAAACAGTTGGTTTATTTCTTCCAAGTCAAGATGCAACAAAGTTTTCTCTATCAGCATATCATCTGGAATATCCTTGATAAAGTTTTCGTTGTACGACCAGAAGCAGTGTTCTTGCTTCAGTTTCGCCAATAGTTCTTGTTTTACCACATCTCTTGACATAACTTCCTGTTTTAGAATAACACAAATTTAGTGATTATTCTTGTCAGAAGCAAATCACAATAGAGAATGTTACATTGTGAATAAGATTTTTAAATAAGAGAAACGCCAATATCGCTCGAAATGGAACGTATTGGCGTTTTCTTTTTCTTATTCCTCCACAGGTTCCCCGAACAGGGTTGCCGAGGAAGCCTTATGGATCTTGACTTTTATGAATTGACCTACATGATAGTTCTTCTTGTCAAAGATAACCACCTTGTTTTGGCTGGTTCGTCCGAACAATTGCTCACGGGAACGTTTCGAGAATCCTTCTATCAGAACCTCGAAAGTCTTGCCTATATCCCGCAAGTTACTTTCCTCGGACAACTTATTTTGCAAATCGATCATACCTTGCAAACGACGTACCTTCTCTTCTTCCGGTACATTATCCTCCAAATGGCTAGCGGCATATGTACCCGGACGTTCGGAATATTTAAATAAGAAAGCACTATCATATCCCACTTCACGCATCAAGGATAAAGTCTCTTGATAATCCTCCTCGGTCTCGGAATGGAAACCGCAGAATAAATCAGTCGAGATAGCGCAATCCGGTACGATACGACGGATCGCCGCTATACGGTCCAGATACCATTCACGGGTATATTTACGATTCATGACCTTCAAGATGCGACTGCTGCCGGATTGGGCAGGCAGATGGATAAACTTACAGATATTGTCGTTTGCGGCAATCACACGTAAGGTATCATCGCTCATGTCCTTCGGATGGGAGGTCGTAAAACGAATTCGCATATCGGGAACCTCTTTCGCCACACGATCCAACAAGATCGGGAAGGTTATGGTCTCACCTTCTTTCTCGAAAGAATAGGAGTTTACATTTTGTCCCAACAACGTAACTTCCTTAAAGCCTTTCTCGTGCATATCCCGTATCTCATTCAAGATACTCTCGATATCCCGGCTACGCTCGCGTCCTCTTGTATAAGGTACGATGCAATACGTACAGAAATTATTACAACCGCGCATAATAGACACGAAACCGGAGATATGTACACCCGGTAACTTCAAAGGAATAACATCCTTATAGGTCTCTTGGGTAGAAAGCTCCACGTTGATCGCTTTCTCTCCGTGCTCTACCGCTCCCACCAAGTTCGGCAAGTCCAGATAAGAATCCGGCCCTACCACCAAGTCGGCATGATGCACATGGATCAGGTCTTCCTTCACTCGCTCGGCCATACATCCCAATACGCCGACAATTAATGACTTCTTTTTCCGCTTTAAAGACTGGAAATACTGTAGCCGTCCATAGATTTTCTGTTCGGCGTTGTCGCGTACGGAGCAAGTATTCACGAAGATGGCATCCGCCTCCTCGATATTCTCCGTCATACTATAGCCATCCATCTTCATGATAGAAGCTACAACTTCGCTGTCCGCCACATTCATCTGACAGCCGTAGGTCTCGATAAACAACTTTCGTTCATCGCTTTGGGTAGCGGATTTTAAGTCCACACCGTTTTCTTGATTTACCATACTATATGTTAATAGAATTTAAATAAGCAAGATTCTTAAAAATAATTACGCAAACGCTTGCATAGTTCGAATCCCACTGTTATATTTGCATTCGAAAAACGTAAATTTTTTCATAGTTAAGGTTTTGGTTAAATCGAATAAGGGTGGCTGTGAAGTTACCCTTATTTACTTTTATACCTATCTGATGTTTTATATACTCCCATCTTTTCACTTCTCAATTATTCTTCTTACATTTGGAGGTGCAAAAATAATCAAAGTTTATGGATAACGTAGGAGATTGGTTATATATTGTTTTCCTGATTATCGCCGCGGTCAGTGGCTTATTCAGTTCGAAGGACAAAAAAAAGAAGAAGAGTCGTCCCGATATATTAGGACAACCCGACAGGGAAATTGTGCCCAATGACCAGCCTACAGAAGGAAAAGGCTTCTGGGAGATACTGGAGGATATGCAAAAGGAAACGCAAAAACCTAAGCCCGCTCCCCGACAAAAGCAGGTAAAGCCAAAGGTTGAGAAACCGCAAGTCGTAACCTCATCGCCTGCCTCATCTCCATTCCTTTCCGCCGAGAAGAATATCCCGAATCATATCGCGACCCGGCCATCCGTAAGGATGAGTGCTATCGAGGAAGAACCGGGGCTTATGCCGGAAGATACCTTCAGAGACATCGAGGAATTGAAGAAAGCGATCATTTGTGCGGAGATTCTAAACCGGAAGTATTAATTTACGCCACACTTATATTCGATTCAGCGTAATTTTATGTAAGTTTGCGCCCGAAATATTGAACAGTAAGTATTTACCTAAAAACATAAAAACTAATTATCATGGCATTAAAATTCATTACAGCTGAAGAAGCCGCATCTTATGTGCATCATAATGACAATGTTGGTTTCAGTGGTTTTACACCCGCAGGATGCCCGAAAGTCGTTCCCGGAGCTATCGCCCGGAAGGCAGCGGAAGAACACGCTAAAGGTAACCCTTTCCAAATCGGTATGTTTACCGGTGCTTCTACCGGTGATAAGCTAGACGGAGAGTTGGCTCGCGCTAACGCCATCAAATTCCGTACACCGTACCAATCGAACAAAGACTTACGTGCCGCATTAAACGCTCATCAGGCACAATATTTCGATTTGCACTTGTCTGAATTGGCACAAAGCTTGCGTTACGGATTCTTGGGTAAGATCGATGTAGCGATCGTAGAGGCTGCCGATGTTACTGAGGATGGTGAGATCGTTCCGACTTCAGGTGTTGGTATCTTACCTACTATCTGTCGTATGGCAGACCGTATCATCGTTGAGTTGAACTGCCGTCACCCGAAAGAAATCCGCGGTATGCATGATATTTACGAGCCGGCTGATCCTCCTTTACGCCGTGAGATCCCTATCTACACTCCTTCTGACAGGATCGGTAACGATTGTGTAAAAGTAGACCCGGCTAAGATCGTTGGTGTGGTAAGGACCGATGAGCCGAATGAAGGTGGAAAATTCTCTCCGCTGGATGATGTTACGATGGCGATCGGTAAAAACGTTGCGGACTTCTTGGTTAGCGAGATCAAGGCCGGCCGTCTTCCGAAAGAATTCGTTCCATTGCAGAGTGGCGTAGGTAACGTGGCTAACGCAGTCTTGGGCTGCATGGGAGCTAATGAGTCTATCCCCGCATTCAATGTATATACTGAGGTTATTCAAGATGCGGTTATCGAATTGATGAAACAAGGTCGCGTTAAATTCGCCAGCGGTTGCTCTTTGTCCGTAAGTAACGAGGTGATCCGTGAGATCTACGCTAATCTTGATTTCTTCAAGGATAAGATCTTGCTTCGTCCGCAAGAGATCTCAAACAATCCGGAGGTTGCCCGCCGTTTAGGTTTGGTTGCGATCAATACGGCTTTGGAGGCTGATATCTTCGGTAATATCAACTCTACACACGTATCCGGTACTCGTATGATGAATGGTATCGGTGGTTCCGGCGACTTTACCCGTTCGGCTATATTGTCGATCTTCACGACTCCGTCTACGGCGAAGGATGGAAAGATCAGTGCGTTCGTACCGATGGTATCTCACTTGGATCATAGCGAGCACTCCGTGAAGATCATCATCACGGAATATGGTGTAGCGGACTTACGCGGTAAATCTCCGATCCAACGCGCTCGTTGTATCATCGACAATTGTGTTCACCCGGATTACAAACCGTTATTGGAAGAGTACCTCGCTATGGGTATCAAGGGACATACGCCTCAAAACCTGAAATGCTGTTTCGCTTTCCATGAGGAACTAGCGGCCAGCGGCGATATGCACAATGTGGACTGGAGCAAGTATAATAAGTAATACAAACATATTACAGGCATAATTCATAGGGCATGGGTTCAACCGAACTCATGCCCTATTCTCATAGCAGACAATGCGTAATACATTTGTAATAATTTTGAAACAATTCTTTCAAGCGGGTTTAATCTCTCCTTAATATAGAGGCTCTTTCTTTGCAGCAGAATAAATAGGCAAAGATTGTGAGAAAGTTTATAGAAAAATTAGTGGAAGGAGGATTTTTGATCAGTGGAAGCGTCAGTAGCTTTACGATCTTGTTGATCATTGTCTTCTTATTTAAAGAGGCCGCAGGTCTTTTTAACAGCCCGGAGGTAGAGGAAGGATATATATTGGCCGTGAATCAGGAAAATCCGATCGAACATTTGTCGCCCGAGCAAATCATGGATGTCTTCGATGCCAATATCACCAATTGGGAAGATTTAAACGGAGAAAATCAAGATATACTAGTCTTCCGGTTCTCGGATCTAACCAACTATTATACGGAAGAAGAGCTAGGTGAAGAATTTCAATATGTTCCCGAGAAAATCAATGAACTTATCCATAAAGAGCCCGGGATTATCGCATTCTTTCCGGAACAATACAAGTCGGAAAACTTTACGGGAAAAATCATATCGGGAGCCACGATCAAGCCTTCGGAATTCTTTGGAGGGACGAAATGGTATCCGACCTCAACTCCCGCTCCGATCTTTGGGCTGATCCCTCTATTACTAGGAACGCTGTTGGTAAGTATAGGTGCGATCGCCTTATCCCTCCCCTTCGGAGTAGCGGTAGCGATCTATATGGCAGAGATCGCCAATACAAAAACACGCAATTTATTAAAACCGCTTATCGAGTTGCTGGCAGGTATTCCCTCAGTCGTTTATGGTTTCTTCGGATTGGTGGTGATCGTTCCCCTTATCCAAAAGACCTTAGACCTTCCGGTAGGCGAGACCGCTTTCGCCGGAAGCGTGGTTTTAGCGATCATGGCGTTGCCGACCATCATCACGGTAGCGGAAGATGCCATGCGAACTACACCACGAGCCATGAAAGAGGCCAGCTTGGCATTGGGAGCCACGCAATGGCAAACCATCTATAAAGTAATAATCCCCTACTCCATATCCGGTATCACGTCCGCTGTCGTATTAGGTATAGGACGTGCGATCGGTGAGACGATGGCCGTATTGATGGTAACCGGAAACGCCGCCGTTATCCCTACCTCGTTCTTCGAACCGGTACGGACAATTCCTGCCACGATAGCGGCGGAATTGGGTGAGGCCCCCGCAGGTGGAGCACATTACCAAGCCTTGTTTATGCTGGGAGTCGTGTTGTTCCTCATCACCTTGGGGTTGAGCATCGCCGTAGAATATATTTCATCCAAACGTAAAATTTAATTAAAGATATGGCACCTATTCAACATTTAGGGAATATAGACAAGAGAAAACGGGCCTCTCAACAGGTTGCTTTCGGTTTCTTTTCTTTCCTGAGTTATTTGGTCGTAGTGATCTTATTCGTAATACTGGGATTCATTATCTTAAAGGGAGCGAGCGTGATCAGTTGGGATTTCCTGACACAAGCACCCCAAGAGGGCATGACCTCCGGGGGGATTTTTCCGGCTATCGTAGGTACACTCTATTTAGTGATCGGAAGTAGCTTGATTAGTTTTCCTATCGGCATCATGAGTGGTATTTATATGAACGAGTACGCCACGAACGGGAAACTCATCCGCTTCATCCGTATCATGACGAATAACCTAAGCGGTGTCCCATCCGTTGTTTTCGGGTTATTTGGTATGTCTCTATTCGTAAGCACCTTGGGATGGGGAGACTCTATTATAGCGGGTTCGTTTACCTTGGCGCTAATGTCCTTGCCACTTATCATCCGTACGACGGAAGAGGCTTTGAAAAGTATCGATGATTCTTTCCGCCACGGTAGCCTAGCGTTAGGGGCTACGAAATTGCAGACCATCCGCAGGGTCGTGCTACCGATGGCGTTCCCCAATATTATTACGGGATTGATTCTTTCGATCGGGCGTGTGTCCGGAGAGACCGCTCCTATCCTTTTTACGGTGGCCGCTTATTTCTTGCCGCAATTGCCGAAAAGTATTTTCGACCAATGTATGGCATTACCTTACCACTTATATGTTATCTCTACAAGCGGTACGGATATCGAGGCTTCCCGGGGGATGGCTTATGGCACGGCACTCGTACTGATTGTCATCGTATTATTAGTAAACCTTTTGGCAAATGCCTTGCGTAGTTATTTCGCCAAGAAGGTAAAAATGAATTAAAAAAATAAGACAATTATGATAAAGATTGATGCTAAAAACGTAGACTTTTATTATGGGGATTTCCATGCGTTGAAGAACATTTCCATGGAGATAGAGCCGAATACGTCCACCGCTTTCATCGGACCGTCCGGTTGCGGAAAGTCTACTTTCCTCCGCCTGTTCAACCGCATGAATGATTTGATTCCGGGCACTCGCATGGAAGGTCAGATCCTAATTGATAGAAGAGATATCTATACGAAAAGTGAGAAAGTGGATCGCTTACGTAAAAACGTGGGGATGGTTTTCCAGAAACCGAATCCTTTTCCTAAGACGATTTATGAGAATGTCGCTTATGGCCTGCGGGTAAACGGTGTCAACGATGAGAATTATATTGAGGAGACGGTGGTCAAGACTTTAAAGCAGGTCGTCCTTTGGGACGAGGTAAAGGATAAACTGAAAGAATCGGCATTCGCTCTTTCCGGCGGACAACAGCAACGTTTATGTATCGCCCGTGCCTTGGCGATCTCGCCTTCTATCTTGTTGATGGACGAGCCGACTTCCGCGTTGGACCCGATTTCAACCAGTAAGATCGAGGATTTGATACATGAGCTGAAAAATGATTATACGATCGTAATCGTTACCCATAATATGCAACAAGCGGCTCGTGTTAGCGACAAGACCGGATATTTCTATTTAGGGGAATTGATTGAATATGATAATACCCGGAAGATTTTCACCAATCCGGAGAAAGAGTCTACACAGAATTACATTACCGGACGGTTTGGGTAATTGAAAATTAAAAATTGAAAATTAGAAGAGTATGAAGGTTATAGAGCAGGAGATTCATTCTTTAAAAAATAGTATCAGCGAGATGTGGGCATTGGTTCACCAGCAATTATACAACGCAGGGGAGGCTATGCTTACCGGAGATAAGGAACTCGCTTATAAGGTAATCAGCCGGGAACGCCGGGTAAACGCTTTCGAGCTAAAGATCGATAGTGATTGCGAGGATATCATCGCTTTATATGCGCCGGTAGCGATCGACCTACGTTTCGTATTGGCGATGTATAAGATTAATACAAACCTAGAGCGTCTGGGAGATTTCGCCGAAAGCATCGCCCGTTTCGCCGGAAACCTTCCCGAGGGGGAACCGATTGACCCGCAACTGGTCAAGGAAACCCGGGTAGAAGAAATGCTGTCGGAGTTATTAAGCATGATCTCACTCACCAAAGAGGCTTTTGAGAAAGAAAGCTCAGAGATCGCTTCCCGTATCTTCTTGAAGGATAATTTGATCGATGAGATCAATCATAATTCTACCGCTATTATCGCCAAATATATAGAGGAGCATAAAGGTAGTGCATTGGCAGGGTTATATATGGCCGGTGTTATCCGGAAAATGGAACGTTTCGGAGATCATTGTACGAATATAGCGGAAGAGCTCATTTTCTATCTGGACGCTAAAGTCATGAAGCATATGGGCAAAACCGAGCAATAATTCGTATCTTCGCGGCCACTTTAATAATTAACATCAGTAAATGAAACGACTCACAGTGGCTTGGCTGTCGGCCTTCTTATTTATCGGTTCCGCGTTAACGTCTTACGCTCAGACAAATTCTCCGATCCCAGAGCGGGATTCTTCTTCGGTATCTCTTTTTGAATACGCGACTAAGATTCCGAAACGCAACAAGGTTTTCAATCTGGACTTGGAGATGCACGCAGGATTCAACGCGGACTTTTTCTCGGGGAAGCTGGATGAAGCCGCCTTTCGTTTCAGGGATGTCAAAATTGATGTTACCGGAGAAGTGAACGATCGGTTATTCTATTGGTATCGCCAAACGCTGAATGGCGGTTATGAGGGACAAGCCTTGGAGAATTTGAATGAGTCGATCGAATATGCGTATATTGGCTATAAACTGAATGAGCGTTTTACCTTAACCGCCGGAAAACAAGATGTGTTCTACGGTGGTTTTGAGTACGACGAGAATCCTTTGCTTATTTATGAGTATAGCGATATGAATGAATACTCCCTTTGCTACCTTACGGGAATCGGGCTGGGGTATCAGCCGAATGAGTCACAAGAGATCCGCTTACAGGTGACGAACAGTCGTATGGGATCGATGAAAGATGAGTATGGACGTCTGCCGGAAGGATTTAAGAAACCGAGAGTTCCCTTGTTTTACACATTGAACTGGAACGGTAACTTTCTGGATGAGTTGATTCATTTACGATACTCCGTATCCACCGCGGAGCAAGCCCAAGGAAAATATATGTATAGCGTCTTTACCGGTCAAAGTATAGAGGCCGGACCGGTCTATGCTTATTTCGATGTCATGTATTCACGGGGGAAATTAGATCCGTTAGGATTATTGACCGAATTGACTCAGCCCGAAGTCGCCGGAGAAGAGGAACCGGAACCACCGGTTCGTATGCAAAACATCGATTATCTTTCGCTGGTGGGAGAAATACAATATCGTTTTCATCCCAAATGGCAACTATTCGCGAAAGGAATGTATGAAAGCGCATCGATCTATAAAGCCTACGATGCTTACGAGAAAGGAAAATACCGTACGGCATGGGGGTATCAAGGAGGACTAGAGTTCTATCCGATGGCCGATGATAATCTACATATCTTCTTGACCGCCATAGGTAAAAAATATAACCTCTCTGAACGAGCGAAGGCGCTCGATGCCTCTTTGGACGACACCGCACGCCTTTCGATCGGTTTCATTTATAGATTACCGTTATATTAAATTTTTCTCATTTGTTGTAGAGACGCAGCATGCCGCGTCTCATCCCCTCAGAATGGTAACTTAGAATTGCAACACAAACTCTTCCCCTTGTAACAAGTCCACTGTTACTTTTCCATCGACTACAGGTAGGGAAACCGGCTTTTGGTTCTTTTTGAGGCTCATGTTCGCAGAATTCGCCGGAAGCTTGATCTGGAAAGAACCGGGAACGATCGCTTTCAATCGAGCTTCCGTCAACAGACCTTCCGTCCATTTAGCCGACACCTCCCCGCCATTCCGGACTTTTAAACCACTAAAGCTTCCGTTTTTCCAAGCGGATGGCAAAGCGGGCAAGAACTCGATCAATCCGGATTGACTCTGTATCAGCATCTCCGCAATACCGGCTGTTCCTCCAAAATTACCATCAATCTGGAAAGGAGGATGGGCACAAAACAAATTAGGATAAGAACCTCCTCCCTTCACCTCCTTCGTATGCTCATCTACACAGGGACGTAACAAATCACCCAGCAATTTATAAGCATGATCGCCATCCTGTAAACGGGCCCAGAAATTAATCTTCCAAGCCATAGACCAGCCCGTGCTTTGATCGCCACGGACCTCCAAGGATTTACGAGCCGCCTCTGCCAACTCCGGCGTATGCTCTATCGATATCTCATTCCCGGGATAAAGCCCATATAAATGAGAGACATGACGATGGGTAGGCTCTACCTCCTCATACGGCTCGAGCCATTCCATAATACGGCCGTCTTTACCGATCGTCGTAGGCATCAAGCGATCTCGTTTCGCCGCCAACTCAGCAGCGAACGCGCTATCCACACCTAAAATCCCGGCGGCCTCAATGGTATTCGTAAATAATTCCCGCAAGATCTGATTGTCCATCGTCGATCCGGCACAAATACTCACGACACTTCCGTTTGGCATTTTATAAGCGTTCTCCGGAGAGGTAGTAGGTGCCGTCACCAGATATTTAGTCCGGGGATCTTGCACCAGCATATCCACAAAGAATTGGGCAGCCCCTTTCATCGTCGGATAAACATCCCTCAAATACGCCTTATCTAATGTATACTGATAATGCGTATACAAATGCTCGCATAGCCATGCGGCGGATGTATTCGTCGCTCCCCACGATGGATGTTCGCCCGGGGCGGTAAACTCCCAAACATTACCTAAAATATGGGTAACCCATCCCCGTGCGTTATAAAAAGCCTTGGCCGTGCGTTCGCCGCTAGGGACTTGCAGTTTCGTCCATTCGATCAGCGGAAGGTGCAACTCGGAGAGGTTCGTGACCTCCGCAGGCCAATGATTCATCTGTAAATTAATATTTAGGTGATAATCCCCGTTCCAAGGCGTATGAATCGTATTACACCACAAGCCTTGCAAATTCGGGGGCAGTAATCCCTGCCGGGTCGAGGAAATCAATAAATATCGACCGAACTGGAAATATAAAGCCGCCAATCCCGGATCGTTCTTATCTTGAGCGAAAGCGGCCAAACGCTCATTGATCGGAAGATGATCCCTTTCGCCTCTTCCCAAATCCAGAGAAACCCGATCGAACAGGGAGCGATAAGCAAGTGTATGTTCCCGGCGCAAGGTGGAGAAATCCTTAGATTCCGCTTGCGATAAGTATTTTTCCAAGGATTGTCCGGCGCCGTCTTTATCGAAATAATCCGTACCTAAACTTACCAAGATAATCGCTTCCGAGGCACTTCGCACCGACAGACAGCTATCTGTCGTAGCCAAATCTCCTCCCTTCGGCAAGACGATACGGACACGAGAGGCGAAACGCATCCCTTTCATCTCCAACGTATCCACCCCGTCCGGCAGTTGTCCCCGCATCAGCAAGTCCTTTCCGTCCAAAGAGATCGTCGCATGTTCCGGACGATTCATACCCAATGAGAAATTCAAAGCCCGATCCGTATCCGCTACCAAATGAATCACTCCCAGATCACCGGAAAAAGAGGTAAACATTTCCCGTTGATAATTCACATTCCCCCTTTTAAAAGAGACGGAAGCGATAGCCTCGCTTAGGTTCAACCGCCTGCGATACTCAGCGATAGAATCCGATTCATTCGGATACGTATATTTCAGCACTAGATTTCCGCATAATTGGTAACTCCCATACGGAGCGTTCGCACCGTCACCCAGATTACTTCCGGTCCCTTTGCAGACGAAAGTTTTATACATCAAATCCTGTGCCTCGTCATTCCGTCCCTCAAATAAAAGGCGACGAATATTCGCCAAAGAATAATACGCATAAGGATTGTCCGTATCTTGCTTACTTCCGGACCACAGGGAGATCTCATTCAGGACAACATTCTCCCGCTCAATACCACCATCCGGCATCATACCGATACGGCCGTTTCCCAAAGGCAAAGTTTCTTCCCATATCTGCGCTGGTTGATCAAAATAATATGAGACCTCCTTCCCGGTCTGCATATCCGGCAAATTACAACCGAAAAGGAACGATAACAAAATCAAATAAAGTCCTTTCATATTCATACGATTATTCCTTGTTATTGTTTTTCCATCAAAAGCCGAAGAGGCGATCCACTGCAACCCGGGTTACAGTATCACCCTAAAAGCTTTGCATATCACATAGTCGTTTATAATAGCCATCCAAAGCCAACAACTCCTCGTGTTTGCCCCGTTCTACGATCTCACCCTCATGCATCACACAGATCTCATCTGCGTTACGGATCGTAGAGAGACGGTGGGCGATCACTACGGTCGTACGGTTCTTCATCAAGTTCTCCAACGCTTCTTGTACCAAACGTTCGGATTCCGTATCCAAGGCGGATGTGGCCTCATCCAAGATCAAGATCGGGGGATTCTTCAAGATCGCACGGGCGATACTGATTCGCTGGCGTTGTCCACCAGACAGTTTTCCACCTCGGTCACCTATATTGGTATCGTAACCTTTCTCACTCGCTATGATAAAATCGTGAGCGTTAGCGATGCGGGCGGCTTCCTCCACCTGTTCCATCGTAGCTCCTTCCACTCCAAAAGCGATATTGTTGAAGAAGGTATCGTTAAACAAGATAGCCTCTTGATTGACATTTCCCATCAATCCCCTAAGATCGAAAAGGGTGGCCTCACGGATATCCGTATCATCAATACGAATATTCCCTTTATTCACATCATAAAAGCGAGGCAATAGATCCACCAAGGTACTTTTGCCCGAACCGGATTGACCGACCAAAGCCACGGTTGTTCCTTTCCGGATATCCAGATTGATTCCTTTCAAGACCCAAGCTTCCTGATATTTAAACCAAACATCTTTATAACTGATTTTCTCTTTCAAGGCGATCTTCTTCGGATGTTCCGGGTCATGGATATCCGTCTCCGCCTTCAAGATCTTATCGACACGCTCCATGGAGGCCAGACCTTTCTGGATCGCATAAACCGACTTACTTAGATCTTTCGCGGGATTGATAATGCTATAGAAAATAACCAGATAATAAATAAACGTAGGAGCGTCGATCGGGCTATTCGCACTCAAGATCAGCGTACCTCCATACCAAAGTACGATAGCGATCGTAACGGTTCCCAAAAACTCGCTCATCGGGTGCGCCATTTGTTGGCGGCGATAGATACGGTTTGTCAACCGGCGGAAGGTATCATTGCTTCGCTCAAAGCGGTCTTGTATTTTTTTCTCGGCGTTAAATGCCTTGATAATACGGAGTCCGCCTAATGTCTCCTCGATCTGGCTCATCAGGAATCCCCATTGTTGCTGTCCTTCCAAGGACTTCCGTTTCAACTTCTTGCCGACTTGTCCCATTACGTAACCCGCCAACGGCAGCAGGATCAAGACGAACACGGTAAGTTGCCAACTGATAGCGATCATACCCACCAGATAGATCACGATCAGGATCGGGTTCTTGAATAACATGTCCAATGAACTCATGATGGATGTCTCAATCTCGTTCACGTCTCCGGATACACGGGCGATAATATCTCCTTTTCGCTCCTCGGAGAAAAAGCTCAACGGCAACTGCGTAATCTTCTTGTTAATCTGATTACGGATATCACGAACGACTCCAGTTCGAATCGGGATCATCGTATAAAAGGCCAGATACATGGTCGCCACTTTCAAGAAAGTCGCCACGATCAGGAAGATTCCCAACATAATCAAGGCGAACGAACCTCCGTGTACCTCTATCAGATCGGATACATACCAAAAAAAGTTATTCTTGATCAACTCCGGCAAGGCTTTCCACGACTCCCAGCTTCCCGCGTTAAAATTCCAATCCATAAAGGTGTAATTCCCCTCATCCATCTTAAACAAGATCTGAAGGATCGGGATAATCAAGGTGAAAGAAAACAGGTTCAAGATAGCGGAAAGTACATTGAACACGATGTTCAGAACCATATACTTTTTGTAAGGGGGAACGAAACGCTTTAAAATACGTATGAAATCTCTCATAAATTGATCTGTTACATTGAAGTGGCAAAGATACAAAAAGTCATCACATTTTCTTACGCATTCGCATGCAACTATTTTGCTGCCCCATTCATCAAATAAATAGAATCGTAAATAAAAATAATTTACACCATGAAAAGGATGCACTTGCAATTGTTGAAAAAAGCCAACTGCGTATTGGCGAGTTTATTAATGCTTTTAGGTTTCTCCTGCACTGACGACGAGGGAGAAGGTCCCATAATTTGTGAATATGGCACTCCTTACGCCAATTTTCAGATAAAAGGAAAAGTCGTGGATACAAACGATCATCCGATACCTAACGCCCAAATACGTATCAATCGAAATGACGCAAGAATTTATCCTTACGGATGGCTGCATACCGATACCGTAAGGACCGACGCTAACGGAGAGTTTGATTGGAAGAAAACTGATTTTCCAATCCTAAAATACCGATTCATCACGGAAGACATAGATGAAGAAATGAACGGAGGACAATTCGCATCCGATACGACTCAAGTAATCTTCGACAGCGAGGAACTTACTGGAGGCGATAGATGGTACGAAGGTAGCGCCTCAAAGGAAATCAAGATCACACTTAAGGAATATGTAGATACACATACGGAACCTTACGCATTATACACGATCTACGGAAAAGTAACTGATGATCAAGGTTATCCGCTGGCCGGAGTCGCAATCTTAACCTCACCGGCATATACCCCTACTCAAGAGGACGACCTTTCCAGCTTTCCGGCTATCACGGATGAGACCGGACGATATCAATTCACCTACGATAAGGCTACGGCTATCGAACATACCATCTACACAAAATTATCTTCGTATTGGAATGACCCAAACGCTTGCAAAACTGATTCTATTATCGTAAATTTCGCCGAAATTGAATTATCACAAGGGAAAGGGATGTTAATGGGTAAAGGATCAAAAGAAATTAACTTCCAACTAACACGCAAAAACTAGAAAATGGGAACAGTGTATCATTCCATATTAAAAGGTTTTAACTGGATTTTAGCGGGGCTTCTTTCTCTACTAGGCTTCAGCGTTACTTCCTGTGGCGCTACAGATGAGTATGGTAGCCCTTACGCAGAATACGAGTTGAAAGGAAAAGTTACAAATATGAACGGAGATCCCATCCAAGGAATAGAGCTCAACTATGGAGGCATATATAATAACGTATTATTTTCCTCATATATAAGCGAGATGTATAAATCGCCCCAAACCCAAAAAGACGGAAGTTACGATATAAAATTCGAGGATTCCCCAATGGGCATCGTACGCATTATCGCTAAAGATATTGACGGGCCTGAAAACGGATCATTCGAGACGGATTCGATAGATGTCAAGATCGAAGGATTTGAGGGAGGTAAATCTTGGTTCCATGGGAAAGCGGAGGTTAACATCCCCGACATCAAACTTAAAGAGAAAAAAGAATAAAATATGGACAAACGCCCAAACATCAAAAAACGTATCGCCCTAGAGCTTTTTCGAAGTATCAAGAAGAACAGGGCAAAACTACACGAATTGCGTACACTCTTTTGGGAGTGTACGCTTCGTTGTAATGTATCCTGCCGTCATTGCGGGAGCGATTGCCATGTCTCGGCCTCTGTCCCGGATATGCCTATCGAGGACTTCCTGAAAGTCATAGACGATATCACGCCTTACGTCGAACCGAACAAAGTGCTCGTCATCTTCACCGGAGGCGAGGCGCTGGTTCGTAAGGATATCGAGAAATGCGGGTTGGAACTGTATCGCAGGGGATATCCTTGGGGGATCGTCTCCAATGGTTATCTGATGACCCGGGAACGGCTCGACTCACTCTTGGCTTCCGGATTGCACTCGGCGACTATCAGCTTGGATGGTTTCGAGCAAGCGCATAACTGGCTTCGCCGTAATCCTAAAAGTTTCGAGAAGGCACTGAATGCCATCTGTATGTTGGCCGAGGAAAAGGAGATCATCTGGGATGTGGTGACTTGCGTAAACCAACACAACTTCAAAGATTTGATGCTCTTCAAGGATTTCTTGATCGAGATGGGCGTAAAACGGTGGCGTATCTTTACGATCTTCCCTGTCGGACGTGCCGCGACCGAGACGGATTTGCAACTGACGAACGAACAGTTCACATGGGTCATGAACTTCATCCGCTTCTGCCGGAAAGAGGGTAAGATACACGTTAGCTACGGCTGCGAGGGCTTCCTCGGGAATTATGAGGCGGAGGTACGCGATTCGATCTTCCAATGCAACGCCGGCATCAATACGGCCTCGGTCTTGGCGGACGGAGCGATCTCGGGCTGTCCCAGTATCCGGGCCAACTTCCACCAAGGGAATATCTACAAGGATAAGTTCATAGATATATGGAATAATGAGTTTAAACCGTATCGTAACCGCCAGTGGGCTAAAAAAGGGGAATGCGCAGATTGTAAGATGTTCCGTTATTGCGAGGGCAACGGCATGCACTTATACGATGATGAGGGGAATCTGCTCGTATGCCACTACAAGAGGTTAGTTGACAAGTGACAATTAATTCCTATCTTTGCCCTAGTTAATATTCTAAAATAAGCAATCGTATGAAAAACACTTTCATCCTTTGTGCCTTTCTGGCACTAAGTTCTTTTACCGTAGCCCAGCAATCCGAGAAATACCCGCTAGGCGACTATACGGAATTGACCGACACGAAACCGCATGACAGCGACGAGATCTGGGACAAGTTATCGGCCCCAACCCAATTAAGCTGGGGCACGACCGATATACGATATCCTAAACTCAGTATTCCCGATGTCAAGAAAAGCAATCGCTGGCAGACGAAAGCATGGAAAGGGGAACGGGTAAACGCACAAGCCGTGTTATGGACCAAGGCGGGACTCGAGGATGCCTCTATCACCGTGAGTGACTTGAAGAGCGGTTCTTCCATCATCCCATCCTCCGCTATCACGACGAACTTTGTCCGTTACGTCATGACCGATGAGTTGAATAAAGACCGTAAAGGCGGTTGCGGCCACCGAGAGAATAAGGCGGAATGGGATTCCTCCGTCGTAGCCGATGTATTGGATATCGTAAAGATCCGTGATATCAAGGCACGCACCACCCAGCCGATCTGGATGAATATCTGGGTACCTCAATCCGCGAAAGCCGGTAAATATAAAGGGACATTGACCGTCACGGGAAAAAATGCCTCCCCCATGGAATTACAAATAGAAGTGGACGTATTGAACCGCACACTTCCCGCCCCGAAGGACTGGGCTTTCCATCTGGACTTATGGCAGAACCCGTATTCCGTGGCCCGTTACTACCAAGTTCCTCTTTGGAGTAAAGAGCATTTCGACGCTATGCGCCCGATCATGAAGATGTTGGCGAACGCCGGACAGCGCGCTATCACCACCAGTATCATGCATAAACCTTGGGCCGGACAGACCGAGGATCATTTCGACAGCATGATCACCCGGATCAAGAAGATAGACGGCACTTGGGCATATGATTACGCCGTCTTCGACAAATGGGTGGAATTCATGATGAACGAGATCGGTATCGATGATATGATCAGTTGCTACACCATGATCCCTTGGGCTTTATCTTTCGATTATTACGACGAGGCGACAAATCGTGTACAATTCCTCAACACGAAACCGGGTGACGCCGCTTACGCAGACTATTGGGGCACTTTCCTAAAAGATTTCTCCCGCCACCTTCGCGAGAAAGGTTGGTTCGAGAAAACCGCTATCTCTATGGACGAGCGTCCGATGGAGGCGATGCGTGAGGCGATCAAGGTTATCAAGCAAGCCGATCCGGAGTTCAAGATCACGCTGGCCGGAAATTATCATCCGGAAATTCAATCGGACTTATACTATTTAAGTATTCCCTATGGGCATAAATTCCCAGAAGACGTAAAGGCTGCCCGTGATAAAGCGGGACAGATCAGTACCGTTTATACCTGTTGCGCGGAAGCGTTTCCGAATACCTTCACCTTCTCCGACCCGGCGGAAGCGGCATGGACGGTCTTGCACGCCGTAGCCGGTGGTTACGACGGTTATCTACGTTGGGCAGTTAATAGCTGGACCGCCGATCCTCTGCGTGACTCGCGTTTCCGCACTTGGGCGGCAGGCGATACATACAGTATTTATCCCGGTCCACGCAGTAGCATCCGCTTCGAGCGTTTGGTCGAGGGTATACAAGATTGCGAGAAGATCCGCATCCTCCGGGAAGAGCTGACAACAAAAGGAGCTAAAGGCAAACTCGAGAAGTTGAACAAGACGGTTGCCAAGATCACTCCGGAAGGTTTATCCGAGACACAAGAATCCGCTACGCAGATGGTTAATGAGATTCATAAACTTCTGAATACATTATAAATAGTACAGGACGCAGACTACGCAGAGCACGCAGTCTGCGTCCCCTAAATATATCATCAAACCCCTACAATGTTTGATATTCATCAAAAAACGAAATCCTTACCTCCGATACCTTTCTTTTTCTTTGTCCGCCTCGATTCCTTCGCCTACTTTTGGGGCACTGAAAAACACAAAAACCATTCTATATGAACAAACTATTAATGGGCGTATGCCTTACGATGGCCATGCAAGTAGGGCACTCCCAAACCTTGCCGCAATTGGGTAAAGATCCTATCGAGAAAATCGTAGCCGCCATGACTGCCGAAGAGAAAGTATCCCTGTTAGTCGGAACCGGAATGCCCGGGTTCGGCGGCCAATCAGCCGTAGTCGGCAGCACGCAAAATATAGTGCCGGGAGCCGCCGGAACGACCTTCCCGATCGAACGTCTGGGAATCCCCGCTATCGTAGTGGCCGACGGTCCCGCCGGATTACGTATCTCCCCGACTCGCAAGGGGAACGAGGCGACCTATTATTGCACGGCATTCCCGGTCGCTACCTTGCTAGCCTCCACATGGAACACCGCATTGGTCAAAAACGTAGGCAACGCCATGGGCGACGAGGTGAAAGAATACGGTTGCGACGTACTCTTGGCCCCCGCGCTGAATATCCACCGAAGCCCTCTCTGCGGACGTAACTTCGAGTATTATTCCGAAGATCCCTACTTGACGGGCCGGATAGCGACAGCGATGGTAAACGGTATCCAAAGCAATGGCGTGGGAACCTCCATCAAGCATTTCGCCGTCAATAATCAAGAGACCAACCGGACAGGAACGGATGCCCGCCTCACCCCTCGTGCCTTGCGGGAGATTTACCTAAGAGGTTTCGAGATGGTCGTAAAAGAGGCAAGCCCGTGGACGGTCATGTCTTCCTACAATAAGATAAATGGTGAGTATGCCTCCGAAAGCCGTGATTTGCTAACGACCATCCTCCGTGACGAATGGGGTTTTAGCGGCCTTGTCATGACCGACTGGTTTGGCGGCAAGAACGCCCCCGCCCAGATCCACGCCGGAAACGATCTGCTGATGCCCGGACGGCCGGACCAGAAAGAGGCCCTCCTAAAAGCGCTTGAGGACGGTTCTCTCTCTATCGACGACGTGGATACAGACGTAACCCGTGTATTACGACTGATCCTTCAAACCCCCCGCTTTGCCCAATACGCCCATTCCGACAAACCGGATCTGAAAGCTCACGCCGAGGTAACCCGTGCGTCCGCTTCCGAAGGTATGGTTTTATTAAAGAATACGAATAATGCCTTGCCGCTGGCCCCGGGTATCAAGAAGATAGCGGCTTACGGTACCACCTCGTACGATTTTATCGCCGGAGGCACCGGCAGCGGCGACGTGAACGAGGCTTATACCGTATCCCTCGTGGAAGGTCTGGAGAACGCCGGTTATACCATGGACGCCGAAGTGAAAGCCTTATACGAGAAATACAGTACCGAAGAAAAGGCGAAACAGCCGAAAGACACGAGTCCCGCCGCCGCTTTCTTCAACCACCCTCGTATCCCGGAGTTCGTACCGGATGCCGCAGGGCTGGCCGCTAAGGCGAAAGAGGCGGATATCGCCTTCGTTACGATAGGCCGTAGCTCGGGAGAGTTCCAAGACCGGAAGATCGAGGGAGATTTCAACCTGACGGAAAATGAGCGAGCGTTGATCCAATCGGTTTCCGACGCTTTCCATAAGGAAGGGAAGAAGGTGGTCGTAATCTTGAATATCGGGGGCGTGATCGAGACCGCCAGCTGGAAATCGGAACCGGACGCCATCCTATTGGCTTGGCAAGCCGGGCAGGAAGGGGGTAACACGGTAGCCGATATCCTGTCCGGAAAGGTGAATCCTTCCGGTAAGCTCCCGATGACTTTCCCAGTGAGCATCGCCGACGTAGCCTCCACGAAGAATTTCCCGGACGCTTCGGGTATCGACTTGAAAGAAATGTTAGCCGGCTTCATGGGAGGAGGCCCGGAGCATACGGATCGTAAGAATATTGACTATACCAACTACGAGGAGGGTATCTACGTGGGCTACCGTTACTTCGATACGTTCGGCGTGCCCGTCTCCTATCCGTTTGGCTACGGACAGTCGTATACTACTTTCAATTATTCGAGCTTGAAAGTGTTCATGGGCGATACGGACTACAGCATCAGTTGCACGATCACGAACAATGGCCCGGTAGCCGGGAAGGAAGTGGTCCAGCTATATATCTCCGCCCCCGGCAAGAGCATGGATAAACCAGCGAAAGAGTTGAGAGGTTTCGCCAAGACCCAACTCCTCCAGCCGGGCGAGAGCCGTGAGATCATCTTCAAGGTGAAAGATACGGATCTGGCCTCCTTCGACGAGAGCGCCAGTCATTGGGTCGTAGAGTCCGGTAAATATGAGGCGCAGATCGGCTCCTCCGCCGCCGACATCCGCCTAAGGGATTCCTTCAACGTGAAGGGGCGGGTAACGGAGAAGGTTCATGCGGTACTGTTGCCCAGCGAGAGGATCGATCTTCTGAAAAGATAAGCCCGAAGGTATCTATCTAGTTATCGGGAGGGCGGGGTATCAACCTCGCCCTCTACTTATTAATCATCCGATTGTTCCGGCTTCCTGAAAGTAAGATAAGTCTCCACACGCCCCTCCAGCTTCGCCTCCATGATCCCTTGCTCCGACACGAAGAGATATTTGTCCTTCTTCTCCTCCTCGGTCCATGTATCGGGAGTGTAGGGAGCGATCTTCCGGTCGCCCGCAGTCCTCATGAAATAGATAGCGGGCAGAAGGCCGTTCAATTGGATCTGGTTCGGGTCGATATAGCGTTCCTCGTATTGTCGCGAGAAACGCGAGCTCACCCTCTCCAGCCGGAAGCGGTCGAGATTATTCATAAACAGGTAATCCGTGCCTTCATCTCCCGGCAGGGAGGTGTAGATCATAGATGAGACTTTCACGGCACCGGCCGGTGTCGTGTACAAATAATAGAAATATACAGTCCATGTATTCTTGGAGCGGGTCTGGAGGGTATGTGTCTCCTGCAAGGAATGCAAGGCCCAAAATCCCGGTGGCGTGCATCTCACCCTTTGTACGAATTTATCCTTCGCGATTTCCACTCTTCCCCGGATCTCCAGAAAGTCCTTATAGGCCACTGCCTCTATTTCCTCGTTTGTCATTGATGGCGTAAACATGATTATTTTTAATTTTTAAGGTAAAGAGACATAAAGGTACGATTATAAATGGGGATTCCAAGGGTTTCAAGGAAATGTGGATGAAAGAAAGACAAAAAAGAGAGACGAACTCGTACCCTTATCTTTTTTATTCCATATATTCGTGATGAAAATTCCCTAAGACCCATTTAAAAGAGAAAAAGTTATGACTGAAGATATAGATTTAATATGCGTCACTGGCGTGGAATATGTAAAGGGCTATACCATGCGATTGGAATTTAGCAACGGTAAGGTGAAATTAGTGAACTTCCTCCCTTTACTGAAAGGGTAACTTTTCGAGCCATTGAAAGACCTCCGAAATTTCGTCCAGTTCGGACTCACCCACTGGGCGCTCGAATGGTACAATGGGGCAGATTTCGCTCCGGATTACTTGTACAGGAATGGGGTGGAGGCGTAACAGGAACAAACACAAACGAGACTCTTATGGATTTCTTCAGCAAATATCGCCCCAGCATCATCGCCTTATGCGAGAAGCATAAGGTAAAGTGGCTATTCGCCTTCGGCTCCGTGCTGACCAGCCGCTTCACGGAGAAGAGCGACATTGACCTTGTGGTGGATTTCGACAAGGCCAAGATCGAGGATTACTTCTCGAACTATTTCG
>Ga0073907_1001356_pt1 | contig 31953 bp, 29 predicted proteins | sample GluameincwithD2O_FD_65483 | JGI IMG/M metagenome (GOLD analysis project Ga0073907, IMG submission 65483) | Mouse cecum microbial communities from Vienna, Austria - Glucosamine amended microcosms incubated with D2O | ecosystem: Host-associated > Mammals > Digestive system > Large intestine >... | reverse complement strand
AGCCATACTTCATCAAAGCCACCGAACTGCTGCATGTAGCTTGCAAGCATCAGATGGCCGATATGCACAGGATTAAACGAACCGCCTAAAATTCCGATTGTCATTGCAGGTATAATAAATCACTGAATTTATAACTTTTCCGGGGAAACGAATGTTCAGCCTGAAAAATGACTGAGCCTTGCTTTTGCTTGTTTTTCAGGCTATGAATTCCTTGATTCTGCAATCGACTTCATTTATAGCCTTTTCAAGATTGTCGTTTACAACAATACAATCAAATTCTGGCGCGAACGATATTTCATATTCTGCTTTTGCCAGCCGCTGCTCTATAGCCTCCGGGCTGTCAGTCGCACGCCCTGTGAGACGGCTGCGGAGCGCCTCGGTACTTGGCGGCTGGATGAAAATACTGATGGCTTTGTCGCCATACATTCTCTTCACATTCACGCCTCCTTTGACATCAATGTCGAGTATCACATTGTGCCCGGCATCCGTGATACGTGCGATCTCACTCTTGAGCGTGCCGTAAAACCGGCCCGGATAGACCTCCTCAAACTCAACGAACGCATCGTTTTCTATCAAAGACCGAAACTCATCGTCGCTAAGGAAGTAATAATTCACACCATGCTTTTCCTCACCACGGGGCTGACGGTTGGTCGCTGAAATCGAAAACTGCATGTCTATCTCGCCTCTTTCAAGAAGCGCATTGATAATTGTAGACTTCCCTGAGCCCGAAGGGGCTGATAATATTATGATTTTACCTGTCATAAACTCTTTTTAGCGGATTACATGACATTTAGCACCTGTTCCTTTATCTGTTCCAGCACATCTTTCATCTGCACCACGAGCTTTTGCATGGCCGCATGATTGCTTTTAGAGCCGAGGGTGTTGATTTCACGTCCCATTTCCTGACTTATGAAACCGAGCTTTTTGCCCTGTCCTTTCGGACCTTCCATAGTTTCCATAAAATAGGTAAGATGCTGGGCAAGACGCTGTTTTTCCTCATTTACATCAAGCTTCTCTATGTAGAAAAACAGTTCCTGCTCCAGACGGCTTTTATCGTAATCCACCCCGTGGATTTTCGCAAGCCCTTCTTCCATACGGAGACGGATTTTGGCGACGCGCTCTTCTTCGAACTGGGGCACAAGCGCAAGTAGCTCGCGAAGACGCTCTATGCGCTTCTTAAAAAACACTTCAAGTTTCTCACCTTCCGCACGTCTGTAGTCCATAAGCTGTGCCGCTGCTCTACGAAGAGCGTCAAGGACGCCTTCTATTTCTTTATCGTCAGCCTCGGCAGGAGTCTCGCTCTTCATGACATCCGGGAAACGCATCAGCACATTGTACCAGTCCTGAGGGACAGGTATACCGATTGCCTTTGCCGTAGCCTCGACATCATCTTTATAAGCTTTCAGAGCGGCCGCGTTGAGCTTCACTGAAGCATCACCGGCCACATTCTCCACATAGACAGTCATATCCACCTTACCTCGTTCGAGAAGGGCTGCTATATGATTTCTCATTTCAAGTTCCTGAGCGCGCAGCGATGACGGCACTCGAGCAGCAATGTCAATCTGCTTGCTGTTTAGCGACTTGATTTCTACCGTAATCTTTTTACCGGGAAACTCTGTGACGGCCTTCCCGAATCCCGTCATTGAATATAACATGATAAGGCTTGGTTTTTATACTTCGGATTTCCGCTACATACAAATCGAATCACGGGTTTACCGAAATTATTTTTCTCACAAAATTACAATTTTCTCACGATAAACAAGTAACTTTGCCTTAAAATTTGATGCTTAGAGCGTGATTAAAATTTATTGTTAAAATAATTGGCAGGGGTTTATAGCATCATAGAAATCATGCCTGACCATACCCCTGATGATAGATTATGGCTGTAATACTTAATATCGACACTTCGACCGACCATTGTTCAGTAGCACTCACTGCCGAAGGAATGGTGCTCGCACATCAGGAAGAGGGTGGCGGACGCAACCATGCGGCGCTGCTGAGCGACTACATCAAATATTGTCTTGATTTCGCCCGCGAAAAGGAACTGCAACTCGAAGCAGTGGCAGTCTCCACCGGCCCGGGCAGCTATACAGGACTCCGCATAGGCCTTTCCGAAGCCAAGGGTCTTGCATACTCCCTCGACATACCGCTGATAGGCATAGACACCCTGCGCATCATGGCATGCAACGTGATGTTCACACAGGAACTTGAAGGTGACGAGATATTCGTCCCGATGATTGATGCACGACGGATGGAGGTCTACACGGCCGCATTCGATTTCGCACTTGAACCCGTGATGGAGCAGCAGGCACTGATATTGACTCCTGACAGTTATGCCGCTGTCATCGCTGACAACCGTCGCATTCTCATGTTCGGCAATGGTTCTGACAAGGCCCGCGAGATTATAACCGCGCCAAATGTCACATTCATACCTGACATCCATCCGCTTGCAATCGATATGATTGCCCTTGCCGAACGAGCCTACTCACGTCGCGAATTCATGGATATAGCCTACAGTGTGCCCAACTACATCAAGGATTTTCAGGCTTCAACTCCCAAAAAGAATATTTTAGGGTGAAGGAGGATTTCAACAGACTCCGGCTCAAATATCACGGGAATCCGGCCATGATGGACGAAATCCTGCAACGTGAATGCCGCTACAGGACATCCGCGAAATTGCCGGAGACACTAATTTGTGAAGATTTCAGGTTTCCTTCGCTTGCAGTTGCCGAAATGGCGACTTCGGATGCTGTCGCAAAACTCCACTCCGAAATGATCAACGACGGCACACGGGTACTCGACATGACCTGCGGACTCGGCATTGACACTTTTCATTTTGCAAAAAAAGCCAAGAGTGTCACGGCCGTTGAGCTTGACCATCATGCCTACTCAGTTGCTCTTGGGAATGCCAAGGCTCTGAAACTTGAGAACGTAGATATAGTCGAAGGCGACAGTCTCGACTATATTGCCGGCAGTAGCGACGTTTTCGACGTGATATTCGTCGACCCGGCTCGTCGCGACTCCACGGGCCGACATTTTGCTTTACGCTATTGCTCTCCTGACATCATCCCTGCACTTCCGCTCATTCTATCACACTGCGCCACACTGATTATAAAGGCCTCACCCATGATTGATATCAAAAGTGCGGTCAGAGAACTCGGACACGACTGCGTGGTGACAGTAATCGGGACAAAAAAGGAATGTAAGGAAGTCATATTTAAAATATCATCCGGCTCAGAGCATCTATCGAATCCTAAGCCGATAAAATTTGAAGCTCTTACTACCCAAGGGACAAATTTCAGTTTCACCCCTGAAATGGAAACGGATGCAATTGTCAGTTATTCCACTCCTAAGGATGGCGCTTATCTCTACGAGCCCTACCCTGCCGTCATGAAGGCAGGAGGCATGAAGCTACTCTCTGCAACGTACGACATCGGAAAACTCCATCCAAACACGCATCTGTTTACCTCCGAAAAGAAACTCGCCTCCTTCCCCGGCGAAGCCTTCGAAATCGTCAAAGTACTCCCCTTTTCAAAACAGACTATAAAACTAATTTCTAAAGAGTATCCGGACATCAATGTTGCCACCCGCAATTTCCCGCTGTCAGCGCCACAACTTGCAGCAAAGCTTAAAATAAAAGAAGGTGGCGACAGGATGATTTTCGGGACAACCGTTCCCGACGGCTCCCGTCTGCTTATAGTGACAAAAATGGGGACTCCTCTATGAGGACGGATATGTAGATTAACCTTGTCTGACAATAAAAAGCGCGCGTGATTCCCATCAACATGCTATCAGGAATCACGCGCGTCGCTCGTCTAAAACCTAAACGGTCATTTATATTATCTCCAGATTTGAAGCCAGACGCTGACGGACGACTTCATATATCATCACGCCGGCAGCCACTGATACATTCAGCGAACCGATGTTGCCAAACATCGGAATGCCGACACGTGTGTCACACTGCTTCATGACTTCGGGTGAAATACCCACATCCTCTGCACCCATGACAATAGCCACTGGATCGGAATACTTGCCCTCAGTGTAGTTCATATCTGATTTTTCGGTCACAGCTACTACATTATAGCCATTTTCTCTGAGAAATTTAGCGGCCCAAGCGGCCGACGAAACCCTGCACACAGGAATATGGTGCAACGCGCCGGCCGAAGTCTTGACAGCATCACCGCCAACCGAAACACTACCATGCTCGGGTATGACAATAGCATCAACTCCGGCACATTCACATGTCCTTGCGATAGCACCAAAGTTCCTCACATCCGTAATACCGTCAAGTATCACTATAAAAGGAAGTATTCCTGCCTCATAAAGCTCCGGGACAAGATGATCGAGGCGATGGTAGGTTATGGCCGACATCATAGCAAGCACACCCTGATGATTCTTGCGGGTTATGCGGTTTATACGCTCGACAGGAACCCGCTGCATTACCACACGGTTAGCTCTGGCAAGCGCTATTAGTTCAGACGCAAGATCTCCCTGAAGATCCTTTGCCATAAAAATCTTATCAATCTCTTTTCCGGCCTCAATAGCCTCTATTACAGCTCGAAGACCGTAAATATAATCGCTTTTTTCCACGTTTTCTTATTTCTTGTTGATGATTAGTAATCAATTATTTAAAATTCACCGATGCGCCAACAGACTTTTCGCGGCGGCTATCGCGGCATCGTCAATCTCAGAACCGCCGAGCATAGCGGCAATCGACCTGATTCTCTCCTCTTCGCTAAGAAGAGCGATACGGGTATGTGTCGAATTCTCATCATCCTCCTTATAGACCCGATACTGGTGAGCGCCCTTTGAAGCGACCTGCGGAAGATGGGTTATGGTCGTTACCTGAATATTCTTGGAAATGTCGAGCATCATCGCACCCATCCTGTTTGCGACATCACCCGAAACACCCGTGTCTATTTCATCAAATATTATGCTCGGCAACTGCATGCTTGACGCTATGATGGACTTTATCGACAACATCAGACGGGAGATTTCACCACCGGAAGCCGTAGCGCCGACAGGCATAAGAGGCTGATTCTTGTTGAACGCCACCATAAACTCGACCTCATCCATGCCGGTAGCACTCATGTCGGCAGGAGATACACGGATTTCACACCTAAGATTCTTCATACCGAGAGGCTTCGCCACTTCCGCAAGGCGCTTGCCAAACTTTTCGGCCGCCTCTTTGCGTGCCGCAGAAATCTCCATTGCACTCTCCTTGGCAAGAGCCTTGGCCCTCCGCGCATCGCGTTCAAGTTCCTCAATCGCATCACCCGAACTGTCAAGCGCCCTGAGCTTATCACGCAATCCGTCGCGAAATTCAATCAGAGCATCCGCGTCAGGAAGATGATGCTTGTGGCAGAGTGAATAAATCGAGCTGAGACGTTCCTCTATAGCATCAAGAGTCGAAGGGTCAGCCCCAAGATTCTCATCTATCGCCGACAGGGTCGATGCGATATCGGAAATCTCGATTCGCACCGATTCCAGACGCCCGGAAATATCGTCGGACGCATCAAGGACTTCATCCAGATCCTCGCAGGCTTCAGAGGCAAGCTCTACCATGCGCAAAGCGCCGCCCTCATCACTGTCAAGGGTGGAAATCGCTTTTGACAACGCCGATTTTATAGCTCCAAGATTATTGAGCACATCACGTTCACGTTCAAGCTCAGGCTGCTCGCCCGGCTGAAGATTAAGGTCGTCGAGCTGTTCGAGCTGATAGCGTGTAAATTCTTCATCCTCACGTGCGCGCTCGATTTTGGCTTTCATGATCTTAAGCCGCTTCACAGCCTCACGGAACGCATTGAAGCGCAGGCGGTATTCACGGAGGCGCACAGAGTTTGAAGCAAGAGTGTCAATCACATCAAGCTGAAACTCAGGAGTGGCCAGAAGCTGATTCTGATGCTGGGAATGAATGTCGATCAGATGCAGACTCACCTCCCGCAGCTTTGCCAGCGGGACAGGCGAGTCATTGACAAACGCGCGCGAACGACCAGCCGGCGAAATCTCACGCCGAAGTATACAACGTTCGTCATCCCACTCGATATCCTCACGAATGCAGAAGTCCTTGAGCGATGGATAATCGTCGACTGTAAACACGGCTTCTATAACGCTCTTTGCGTCAGGATTGGTCACCACACGGGTGTCGGCCCTACTGCCAAGCAAAAGGGAAAGAGCACCGAGGATAATCGACTTTCCGGCACCGGTCTCACCTGTAATGACATTAAACCCTTCATGAAATCTGATGTCTATCAGGTCTATGAGGGCGTAGTTTGATATATGGAGTGATTCAAGCACGATAATATCTGATTTTTGAGTGAGAGAATCTGTGGTCTTTATGTCTGCTTAGTTCTAAGGATTGTCCGCACCGCGTTTGATTTTCTCAAGGCGTGTCTGTTCGGTGGGGAACATGGCCGATAATAGTCCGTAGGCATGCTCGCGTTCGTCGGCAGGAGCTTTACTGTAGATATTGACAAGCTCATCGAGCTTCGCATCCTTAAACATTGAAAGGCCGACCGACATGGGTGCTACCTTGAACACTTCGCCAAGTATATCAAGAGAAGTATCGATTGTCTTACGTCCTTTATCGGGACTTACCGACATCTGGTCAAGCCCCTGAAGATGATAGCTGTAATAAAGGTCTCTTATAGCGCGTGTTGACGGGTCGGTGAACGACGCAAGCACAGCGGCTCTGTTTCTTGTATCTTCAAACGCTTTCCATCCGCTTTCACCCGATGACTGTCCCTGCTGGACAATGGTTTCAAGACGCTCGAAGAACGGCTCTCCGCCACGAGGTGAGAATGAATCGAAATCTACAGCGAGAATCAGATATATGTAAAAATTCAATATCTGTGTCAGCTGGCTTTCCATGCTCGTCTCTGAGTAAAGGAGCGGTTCTCCTTCGGTATAGGTAAACGAGATGTTGTTATCCTTAAAATTTATCAGTGTCGACGTATATGAAGAATTGTAGACAGGACGGACAGACTGCACCTGAAGTGTTCCTTCCATCTTGCCTGTCGATTCATCATAAGTACCGATAGTGAACAGCAAGGTGCATTCAATCTTTTCATTTGGCGAAAACTGAGCCGGAGACCATCTCGTAGTATTCACATACTCGTTAATCGCACTCTGAAGAGTCTCGAAAATGCTTTTGTTCGTACCTTCAAGCAAAGATGAATTGACTTCGACACGACAGTTCAACTCCTGTGCCGTGATAATCACAGGCGAGAGAAGGATGAAGAACAGGAGGGAGAGGATTTTTTTCATATCGACATAATCGCGTCGACTATATCGGCCGCGACTTCTCTTTTTGGTTTCAGGCCGAACTCCTCACGCGCGCCATCGGCTTTAAAAATAGTAACCTTATTTGTGTCAGTGCCGAATCCGGCCCCTTTGTCGCGCATGGAGTTAAGCACAATCATGTCAAGATTCTTGCGCTGGAGTTTTTCGCAGGCATTATCGGCCTCATTGTCGGTTTCAAGGGCAAAGCCAACAAGCAGTTGTCCCGACCGCTTCATTTTCCCAAGCGTCGCAGCAATATCCGGATTCTTCACAAGTTCAATAACAGGCACATCAGAATGCTCGCGTTTGATTTTATGGTCGGCGACATTCCGTGGCGCATAGTCGGCGACAGCGGCACACATCACTGCAACATCGCTTGAAGGAAAAACGTCCTCACAGGCAGCCAGCATTTCCCGGGCAGATTCAACTCTGACAAGTTTCACCGCCGGATTATGAAGCGACAGCGAAACAGGGCCGCTGACAAGCGTCACTTCAGCTCCGCGCGAAGCACATTCCTCGGCGAGAGCATAGCCCATTTTACCTGACGAATAATTTCCTATAAATCTGACCGGGTCAATTTTTTCGTGAGTCGGGCCGGCGGTAACAAGCACTTTCTTCCCTTTCATGTCGGCCTTCGAACTGAAGTAGCGTTCGAGTATTTCAGCAATCTTTTCTGGTTCTTCCATGCGGCCTTTGCCAACCAGCCCGCTTGCAAGCTCTCCGCTTTCCGGCTCGATTATGATGTTGCCGTAACTACGGAGAAGATTGATATTGGCAGTTGTCGATGGATGTGCCATCATGTCAAGATCCATCGCAGGCGCGACAAATACCTGAGACTTGGCTGAAAGATATGTGGTCACAAGCATATTATCGGCAATCCCGTGAGCCATCTTGCCTATGGTAGATGCCGTGGCCGGAGCTATGACCATACAATCGGCCCAAAGTCCCAGATCTACATGCGAATGCCATTCGCCGGTGTTGGCGGTAAAAAACTCGCTGACAACCGGCTTCTGGCTTAACGATGAAAGTGTGACCGGGGTTATGAATTCTTTACCCGCAGGTGTCATGACCACCTGCACCTCTGCACCGGCTTTGACAAGCAGCCGCAGAAGTGTCACAGACTTATAGGCGGCGATTCCGCCACAAATGCCTAAAATAATATGTTTTCCTGAAAGAGAACTCATTTCATGCGAAGTTTTATGCGCGTGAAGCAGTCTTTGGTATTCTGAGCGAAATCGCCCTTCATAATCCAGTCATAGTAACCGGAATCTTTCTTGAACACCTCGTCGACCGGACGGCCCTTATACTTACCGAAATTGATGATCTCACGATCGTTATCATCGAGGATGATACGCCCCATGAAATCCACATTACGGCTGTTGCGGGCATATTTGCTCAGTTCCTCCATGTCATTCGGGAGATCTTCGTAGCGGTCAAGCTGCGCTTTCAGCACCTCGTAAGTGGCACGGGTATCGGCATTGGCCGAATGAGCGCCGTCAAGCTCCTTGCCACAGTAAAAACGGTAGGCCGCCACAAGCGTGCGCTGTTCCTTCTTGTGGAATATTGTCTGAACATCAATAAACCTCGCTTTCGAAAAATCGAATTTCACGCCGGCCCGCTGAAACTCCTGATCCAGCATCGGGATATCAAAACGGTTTGAATTGAATCCGGCAATATCGCAGCCTGTCATTTCATTGGCCAGCGACCGTGCAATCTGACGGAAAGTAGGCTCACCGGCCACATCCTCGTCTGTAATATGATGGACGGCGGTGGCTTCCTCCGGGATGTGCATTTCAGGGTTCACACGACGGGTCTTTTCGATTTCCTCGCCATTGGGGAGCACCTTTATAAGCGAAATCTCAACGATGCGGTCATGGATAATGTCCACGCCGGTGGTCTCAAGGTCAAAAAAGACTATCGGTTTCTTGAGGTTCAGTTGCATTTCCTGATAAAACTTTGCTTAATTGCTTAATACGTCAAAGAATAATTAGAAATCGGTAACGTTCATCGGCATGAGGAGCATTGTCAGACGGGTGTCGGCCTTGTCCTCTGTCGGGATTATGACAGCAGGTTTAGACGGGTCAGCAAGCTTGAACACAATGTCCTCAGTCCAAAGCACTCCAGCCAATTCCGAAAGATATGACGAACTGAAGCCTACAATCATATTCTTGCCCGTGAAATCAGCTGCAAGAGTCTCGACACCCGATGTGTTGTATTCGTTGTCGGATGCCTTGATCGTCATGCGCTCTGGCATGATATTAAACTTGATAAGTCCGTGGCCTTCGTCGACAAAAAGACTTACACGACGCACTGCAGTCGTGAACGAATGACGGTTTACTGTAAGGGTAAATGGATTGTTTTCCGGGATGACACGTGTGTAATCCGGAAAACGGCCCTTGACGAGACGGCTCTCAAAAGTAAATGTATCTGTCTCAAAAGTCACGCCGGTCTGCGGTTCAAGTTTCACAGTCACTTCTTCGTCCTTGTTGAACACACTGCGAAATACATTCGTAGACTTGTTAGGCAGAATGAACGCTCCTTCGATTTCAGGCGACAGGCTTGCGTCCTCGAAACGCACGAGTTTATGGGTGTCGGTAGCGACAAAAATCAGTTTGTCAGGCTTAATGTCCCAATACACACCCATCATCTGCGGACGCAGCATATCGGTGCCGGCTGCAAATGAAGTGTATTCCAGACCACGGAGCAGAGCAGAGCCGGGAGCTTTGAACACCAGCATGTTGTCTGACTTGGCAGCACGGTCGGGGTGCGGATATTCAGAGCCTTTGAGTCCCATGAATTTATAAGAGCCGTTCGGATGCGACATTTCGATCGCAAGCGTAACGTCGTCGATTTCAAAATTCAGTTCCTGTTCGGGCATCACACGAAGGAGTTCAACGATACGGCGAGCGTCGATACAGAACTCACCTTCGCCATCCACATCCATGATGGGAATTCGTCCACAAAGCATATTTTCGCCGTCGCAGGCTGTGATAGTCAACACATTCCCTTCAATTGAGAAAAGGAAATTATTGAGTATGGTCAGAGCATTTTTGGCGTTGATAACCTTGCTGACCGATGAGGCAAAATTATGAAGCGTCTTGCTTGGAACTGTGAATTTCATTGCTGATTTACTTTATAGTTTTTATCCCACAAAGTTAAAACAAAATTCCACAATATACAATATGGCGATTAAATTTGGCATTATTTGACATTGTTCAGTCCCGGTAGCCATCCATACCTCCAAACAAGCCCAAAGCCATAGGACAAACCGTCGGCACAAACCGCCATAATTGCCGATTGGAAACATTTTCGTAACTTCGCGGTCGCAAAAACAACTCATTCGCAATGATAAAAGCTATATTTTTCGATATTGACGGCACATTGGTCCCATTCGGCTCACATGGTATCCCTAAAGAGGTGACTGACGCTATCGCTCATGTGCGCAGAAACGGAATCAAGGTTTTTATTTCAACAGGACGACACCTGAACTGGATCGACAATCTCGGAGAAACTGAATTTGACGGCTATGTGACTGTTAACGGAGCTATATGCCTCCTCTCGGATAAAAGCACCTGCATATACCGCCGGACTATTCCCCGGACTGACGTAGAACGTATGATTTCCTTCTCTCACCAATCTGAAATACCGATAGTGGTAATTCCGGATGACGGAAAAATATTCATCAACAAGATTGATGACGGCGTGCGCCATGTCATGGGGCTTTTACGTGTCGCTCACATCGACGAACGCGACCTTGACACCATAGGTGGCCGGGATGTGGTGCAGATGATGGCATTCGGGACGGAGGAAGAACGCGTCGAGAGCCGTATTTTCGGTGATGTGCTGACCGAATGCGAGCCGACAAGCTGGAATCCATACTTCTGCGATATAATCCCGCGCGGGAGCGACAAGAGTGTCGGCATCGACAAAATAATTCAACATTTCGGGATTCCACTCTCCGAAACAATGGCTTTTGGCGACGGTGGAAATGACATAGGGATGCTGCGTCATGTAGCAATAGGCGTAGCAATGGGCAATGCCGATGACAGCGTCAAGGAAGCTGCCGATTATGTGACCACAGAAGACACAAACCACGGAATTGTAAATGCCTTCCGCCATTTCGGACTTCTCTGACAGGTTTCATTGTAAAAAATAATCACAGACTTTTTCAATGGTTGAAATCCATAAAAAAAGCCTGTGATTTTTTCGTGTCAATATCATCCCTGTCAGACAGAATGCCTGACAAGGAATAGTGACAAACTCTTATACAAGATGAGCGACGAGTTCTTCACGATCGCCGGGGAGAAGGTCAATGACAGGAATCTCAATCATCGTATATGCTCCGGGGGCAAGACGCATAGAAGCACGGGCCACACATACAAGAAGCTGGGCTGTGAGCGCTGGATTGTTGATCGACATGTTGAACTCAAAACGCTGGTTCTGGGTCTTGCCTGAAACGCCTTTACGCACCATGTGTACGCCATGTCCCATATCCTTCACGGCATCAACGCTCTCGACAGCCATGACGTGGGTTTCGTCGGATGCGAAATAAGGATCTTCCTTAACAGCCTTTGCGACATCTTCGAGACGTGCTCCTGGTTCAAGCTCCACGTACACCATGCGGCGATGCACACCATCGCCTAAAGGCATTGTCATTGAAAGTGCATTCTTTACTCCGGGCTTTGACTTCACACATACTGTATGTCCCATGCTCATGCCCGGACCAAAATTAGTAAATGTCAGACCTTTCGGTGCGGCGGCTTCCATCAGCGTGCGGACAATCGAGTCACTGCCCGGATCCCATCCGGCTGAAATCACAGCAACACGTCCGGCCTTACGCGCAGCCTCGCCGAGAGAACGACGGAGGTCTACAATAGAAGTATGAATGTCGAAGCTGTCGACTGTGTTGATGCCCATTGCGAGATATTCGAGGGCATATTTCTCAACTTCACGGGTAGGAGTCGCAAGGACAGCCACATCAACATGGTCAAGTTCACGGATATCAGTTACCACTTTGTAGCCTGCAAGCTCGGCAGGAATCTCGCTGATGTTACGGCGCACTACACCTGCAATCTCAAAATCGGGGGCAGCCTCAAGGGCTTCAACGGTGAAACGGCCGATGTTTCCATAGCCTACCACCGCAGCTCTAATTTTTGTCATATTTGCATTATTATTGATTGTAAATATATTTTCATTCCCTCCATCACATCAATACAGCCTTTTAATCAAAAAAAGCTTAATTGGCTAATGGCGAATTTATGAGTCATGCACAAGTCTCCAAGATGGAGGCAAACTAAAACAAAACAGTGCCAAAAACATCAAAGTTCCCGGCACTGTTTTATTATTTCTTAGAAACAATTGATTCGGTATCGCGGGCAATCATGAGTTCCTCGTCTGTAGGTATCACGACAACCTGCACTTTAGAGGCCGGTGTTGAAATGACAGCCTCCTTGCCACGCACGCCGGCATTGACTTCCTTGTCAAGCTCTACGCCGATGAAAGCAAGCGGAGCGCAGACAGAAGCACGAAGCGAAGTCTGGTTCTCGCCTACACCACCGGTGAAAACGATGATGTCCACGCCGCCCATCTCAGCTGCGTATGCACCGATATATTTGATGATACGCTGCTCATACATATCCTGAGCAAGGCGGGCACGTTCGTCGCCAGCTTTGATAGCGGCCTCGATTTCACGCATATCGCTTGAGATGCCTGTAATGCCGAGCATTCCGCTCTCCTTGTTGATGATTTTCTGAAGTTCGGTAGCCGACAGATTGTGCTTGAGCATGAGGAAAACAAGAGCACCGGGATCAACATCGCCGACACGTGTACCCATCATGAGACCTTCGGTCGGAGTCAGACCCATCGAAGTGTCAACACTCTTGCCACCGTCGACAGCTGTAATCGAACCACCGTTGCCGATATGGCATGTGATGATCTTCTTGTCTTTGATATCCACGCCAAGAAATTCGCATACACGCTGAGACACGTAACGATGACTTGTGCCGTGGAAACCGTAGCGACGCACACCGTCTTCCTCATAATACTTGTAGGGAAGCGCATAGAGGTATGACTTCGCAGGCATTGTCTGATGGAACGCAGTGTCAAAGACTGCAACCTGAGGAGTCGACGGCATCAGGGTGGTGATAGCGTCGATACCGGTCATGTTTGCAGGATTGTGGAGAGGAGCGATGTCGTAGCATTGCTTGATCATATCCTTGACCTCATCATTGATAAGCACACTTTCACTGAACTTTTCAGCACCGTGCACCACGCGATGTCCGACAGCATCAATCTCATCATAAGTCTTGATACAACCCTCAACCGGATCTGTCAGGATGTTGAGAATAGCCTGCACCGCTCCATTGTGGTCAACGAGCCCAAGCTCAACAATCGCCTTCGAGCCATCATTTTTTTTATATTTAAGAAATCCGTCGGGAAGTCCAATCTTTTCAACGCCACCTTCGGCAAGGACAGCATCGTTTGAAGTATCAATAAGTTTATATTTCACTGAACTGCTACCACAGTTCAACACGAGAATTTTCATTTCTTAATTCTAATTAATTGTTTATCGTTATTCCGACAGAATTCTGTTTACTTGTTCTCTTTAAGACCGATTGCCTGATTGCAAGTGATAATGATGGTCTTGTAGATATCTTCGGGGAAACATCCGCGCGAAAGGTCATTGACAGGAGCGGCCAGACCCTGAAGCACAGGACCAACAGCTTCTACGCCACCAAGACGCTGCACAAGCTTGTAAGCGATATTTCCGACTTCGAGTGACGGAAAGACAAGGACATTGGCACGGCCTGAAAGCGGGCTGTTGGGGGCTTTGCTGTTAGCCACGCCAGGGACGAGGGCTGCATCGGCCTGAAGCTCACCGTCGAGCACAAGTTCCGGATCAAGTTCGTGGGCGATACGTGTAGCCTCGATGACCTTATCGACACGTTCGCTCTTGGCACTACCCTTGGTAGAGAAGCTGAGTATAGCGACACGCGGTTCGATGCCGGCGATGTCACGCGCGGTCTTGCCGGCCGAAACAGCGATTTGTGCGAGCTGAGCGGCATCCGGCTCAGGAACAACCGCACAGTCGGCAAATATGAGGAGACCGTTGGTGCCATAGTTCATGCCTTCGGGAAGAACCATTACGAAAGCTCCTGAAACCACGTCAATGCCGGGCATAGTCTTGATGATCTGGAACGCTGCACGGAGCACATTGCCGGTCGTATTGAGCGCACCTGCCACCTGACCGTCGGCATCGCCGGCCTTTACCATAAGACAGCCGAGATACAGAGGGTTGGCAGAAGTCATGCGGGCTTCCTCCATCGTGATACCCTTCTTTTTACGAAGTTCGAAATAGAGGGGGGCATACTTATCAATCACCTTTTCATCTGCCGGATTGACAATTGTTGCTTTGCCTATATTCTCAAGCTTGAGATCCTTGGCCATCGCCATGATTTCATTGGGATCGCCGATGAGGATTATATCGGCTACGCCATCGGTGATAATACGGTCGGCGGCTGTTAGAGTACGAGATTCTGTGCCTTCGGGAAGGACGATACGCTGACGGTCGGCTTTGGCCTTAGCGGTAAGTTTTTCAAAAAGACCCATAACGGTATGTTGATTTAAATTAAAGATTTGACAATTATATCTGCACTCGCGCTTGTCATCTTGTCAGGTCAATTGGCCGTGCGGAGGGGTGCGTAATAACTACGCAAAGATACAATCATTTCCCCTCTTTTCCAAAATAAAATATTCCCAACTTTTTATCGTTAACAATATATAATCACATCTCAGCCTATGGCAACTCGACATCACCTTTATTATATATGTATAACTCTCTGCCTTCTGATCCTCGCTTCCTGCTCAGGCGCGAAGATGAGTGTGGCCGACGAGCAACTGGCTCGCGGAGAATATTTCGACGCCCAGAAAACCTATCGCAAAATCTACAATAAGCTCAATCCGCGTGAAGAGCGTAAACTCCGTGGCGAGGTCGCAGCCAAGCTTGGAGAGTGCTACACGCAATTAGGCCAGAACGCACGCGCCGCTGCCGCTTATCAGAACGCTTTGCGTTATGGATATCCTGACTCCACACTGCTTCTCCAGCTCGCCAAGGCACATCACGGACAAGGCAGCTATCCTCAGGCGATAAAAGCCTATGAAGACTATCTGAATCTATGGCCGGATGACAAAAATGCAATTCAAGGTCTGTCAGGCGCACGCAAAAGCGCTGAAATCAAGCGCAACAAGACCCGTCATATAGTCCGGAATGCCAAACTGTTCAATTCACGACGAGCTGATTTCGCCCCGATGTTCAACGGCGATGTGCTTTACTTCACCACCACCAATGAAAAGGTGACAGGGACAAAGCGCAGCGAAATCACCGGCATGAAACGCAGCGACATATGGATGGCCCGTAAAAACGAGCGTGGCGAATGGCAGCGCCCCGAGCCGGTTGAAGGAGAACTGAACACCGAATGGGACGAAGGTATAGCGTCTTTCTCGCCTGACGGATCGACCATGTACCTGACGCGTGCCATGCGCGTGCCAGACAGGGATACCGGTGTAGACATCTATACATCCACCCGTTCGGACGCACAATGGAGCAGCCCGGTGAAGTTCGAAATCACACATGACACAATTTCAAGCTACGGCCACCCGGCAGTCAGCCCGTCAGGCGAGTATCTCTATTTCACGTCCGACATGCCGGGTCAAGGAGGAAAAGACATCTGGCGCATCAATCTCAGAGAACGCGCAGGAAGCCTTGAAAATCTCGGAGAAGCAATCAATACTCCCGGTGACGAGGTGTTTCCCTACATGCTGACCGACTCGATCATGTATTTCTCGTCAGACGGACATCCCGGTCTCGGCGGACTTGACCTGTTCAAAGCCACCCTCACCCCTTCGGGCGGATGGCTTGTCGAAAACATGGGAAGCCCGATGAACTCCGAAGGAGACGATTTCGGAATCACCTTCGCGACACCGGCAAAAGAAGCCGGATATTTCAGTTCAAACCGTGGCGACGGCCGCGGATATGACCATCTCTACTCCTTTGAACTTCCCGACCTAAAGATTCTCATTTCCGGGTGGGTATTGGATAAGGACGAAGAGCCTGTCCCCAACGCTATCATCCGCATAGTAGGCAACGACGGTTCAAACCAGAAAGCTGTGGCCCGCAACGACGGTTCATTTTCATTTCCTCTGGAGCGTGGAGTGAAATACGTGATGCTTGCCGGAGCGAAAGGCTATCTAAATGCAAAACAGGAATTCACATCCGACAGCGCTGAAGAGGATGCCGAATACGGGATAGATTTTATCCTTGCCTCAGTCACAAAGCCAAATATCGTCGATAATATTTTCTATGACTTCGACAAGGCGACACTACGCCCGGAGTCAAAAGAAGCGCTTGACGGTGTGGTGCAGATGCTGCGCGACAATCCCAACATCACAATAGAAATGGCATCGCACACTGACCGCAAGGGCTCTGACGAATACAATATCGCTCTGTCTGAACGCAGAGCCAAAAGTGTGGTCGACTATCTTATTGCAGCCGGCATCCCAGAAGGGCGTCTGCAGTATCAGGGCTACGGCGAATCACGCCCCATGACAATCACGAAACGCCTCGCACGCGAATTCCCGCAGTTCGCCGAAGGACAGACACTCAGCGAGGACTTCATCGTGACACTTTCCCCCGAGGATCAGGACACCGCCGACCAAATCAACCGCCGGACTGAATTTCAGGTTCTCTCAGTCGACTATCAGATGTATTAGAGTTATATTTTATTCAAGACAGGATGGATATAGAATCAATACGCAACTATTGTCTGTCGCTGCCGTTGACAAGCGAAGACACGGCTTTCGGAGAAGATTATCTGCTTTTCCGCGTATACGGAAAAATTTTTGCCTGCTACGGATTTAACCTTGAGGATTATTTCGTGGCCAAGTGCGATCCGGACTATGCTCTTGATTTGAGAGACCGTCACGATGAAATCACGCCTGCATGGCACTGGAACAAGAGATACTGGAATCAGATAAGTCTTCACGGCAATCTTTCAGACGACACCATAATATCACTCATACGCCACAGCTATTCGGAGGTGGTCAAAAAACTGCCTAAACGCATCAAATCCGACTGCCCGGAAATATGCGACATCCAATAGAAAACGCCTTTTCGGTCCGGTCGTAAAGACCGTCAGAATATATTTTCACAGCCATTTAAGCGACGATGCTTAGTTTACAATGTTTTTTCAGCACCAACACAGCGACGTTTGCAAAAAATTGAGTAACTTTGCAGCCGAAAATTTTTAAGGACAATGCAGAAGATTAGAAATATTGCCATCATCGCACACGTCGACCATGGCAAAACGACCCTCGTAGACAAAATGCTCTTGGCAGGAAAGCTTTTCCGCGATAACCAGTCGACGGGCGAACTCATACTTGACAATAATGACCTTGAGCGCGAACGAGGCATAACAATCCTCTCGAAAAACGTCTCCATCAATTATAACGGATACAAAATCAACATTATCGACACTCCGGGACACGCTGACTTCGGCGGCGAGGTAGAGCGTGTGCTCAACATGGCCGACGGCTGTCTGCTTCTTGTCGATGCCTTCGAAGGCCCTATGCCACAGACACGCTTTGTGCTCCAAAAGGCTATCCAGATGGGTCTCAAACCTGTAGTGGTAATCAACAAGGTCGACAAACCAAACTGCCGTCCCGACGAAGTGCAGGAAATGGTGTTTGACCTCATGTGCAATCTTGACGCGACTGAAGACCAGCTCGATTTCCCGACCATATACGGTTCAGCAAAACAGGGCTGGATGAGCACTGACTATAATCAGCCGACCGACAACATCACCCCCGTACTTGATGCCATCATAGAGTATATCCCCGAGCCCAAAGTGCTTGAAGGCGACGCTCAGATGCTGATCACGTCGCTCGATTTCAGCAGCTATGTAGGACGCATCGCCATCGGACGCGTGCACCGTGGAGAACTTCGCGAAGGCATGGATATCGCTCTGTGCAAAAAAGACGGCACGACTGTCCGTCAGCGCATCAAGGAGCTTCATACATTCGAAGGCATGGGTCGTAAGAAGGTGGAATCCGTGAAGAGTGGTGACATTTGCGCACTCGTCGGAATCGAAGGCTTTGAAATCGGCGATACAGTAGCCGACCTCAACAACCCGGAGCCACTACCACGAATCGCCATCGACGAACCGACAATGTCAATGACCTTCACCATCAACGACAGTCCCTTCTTCGGAAAAGACGGCAAATTCGTGACATCGCGCCATATCCACGACCGTCTTACCAAAGAACTCGACCGCAATCTCGCACTCCGCATCAAGAAAGCCGATCATGAAGACTCTTGGACCGTGTTCGGTCGCGGTGTGCTTCACCTTTCGGTTCTTATCGAGACCATGCGTCGCGAAGGCTTTGAACTTCAGGTCGGCCAGCCACAGGTAATCATCCGTGAAATCGACGGAAAGAAATGCGAACCTGTCGAAATGCTCACCATTAACGTACCTGAGGATTACTCATCGAAGATTATTGATATGGTGACCCGCCGCAAGGGCGAGATGGTTTCAATGACGACTCAAAACGATCGCCTCCACATTGAATTCATCATTCCGTCAAGAGGTATCATCGGTCTGCGTAACAATGTGTTAACCGCTTCAGCTGGTGAAGCTATCATGGCTCACCGATTCCATGAATATCAGCCGTGGAAAGGCGATATCGAACGCCGTACCAATGGTTCGCTCATTGCAATGGAAGGCGGAACGGCATATGCCTACGCCATTGACAAGCTTCAGGACCGCGGACGCTTCTTCATCTTCCCGCAGGAAGAAGTCTATGCCGGACAGGTTGTCGGCGAAAATGCAAAAGACAACGATATCGTGGTCAACGTCACCAAATCAAAAAAACTTACCAACATGCGTGCGAGCGGCGCCGACGACAAGGCCAGAATCATACCTCCGGTAGTATTCTCGCTTGAAGAAGCCCTTGAATACATCAAGGAAGACGAGTATGTCGAGGTTACCCCCCATCACCTCCGCATCCGTAAAATCATTCTTGACGAAATCGAGCGCAAACGTGCCAATAAAGCTTAAACAAAGCATAAATTAACGGATCAGAAGCTATGCCCCCAAACAAGGCATAGCTTCTTTTATTCTGTAAGCAAGATCAATTTAGACCAGAGCCGACATACAAAAACAGTTCCGAGTTGTTCTAACACAAACAACCCCATTCTAACCCTTAAGACATGAATAATATCATAAACGACAAAAAAGATATACCTTCACTGGACAGCATAATCGAATGTGCCCGTAATGCCGGGAAAACAGCAATGAGATATTTCCGGCACAATGACCGTATGGAGATGCACAACAAACTTAACGACAGCGATATCGTCACCACAGCCGACAATGAATGTGAATCATATATCAAAGAATTCATAAAATCACACTATCCCTCCCACTCTATCCTATCTGAAGAATCCGGCGAGACCCAAGGAATAGCTACATACAGATGGGTAATTGATCCGATTGACGGCACGACAAATTTTTTCTCAGGCATCCCCCTATGGGGCATAAGTATCGGTGTAGAGCTAAACGGTGAAACCGTCATTGGTGTTGTCTATCTGCCGGCTACCGACGAACTTTTCTATGCCGAAAAAGGCAAAGGGGCATTTCTTAACGGTAAAAGAATCCACGTGTCTGACCAATCCAAGCTTTCCCGTTCTGTAATCTCGACCGGCTTCCCGGTGGACAAAGACTCTAATCCCGACAATAATCTCGACAATCTCGCAGCCGTACTTCCCCTCGTCAGGGACATACGCCGTCTCGGTGCCGCCACAGCCGATATATGCTATACCGCAGCAGGATTCCTCGGTGGATACTGGGAACTCAACCTTCACGAATGGGACGTCAATGCAGGGTTGCTGATACTAACCGAAGCAGGAGGCAAATCTACGCGTTTCCGCGATGACCGCAACATATCCATTGTCTGCGGATCGCCTGAAATACACGACCAACTTCTTCCTTTGTTAAACACTTCTCCGCGTAAAGTCTGACAGACCTTATTGTAAAGCTATCGGCAATAGGTTACCAATTACAGACATCCGGCATTCACAGACTGCAGAAAAGGCTGACGAGCAGAGGGACACTCAAATCAACGACAAAGCCATGATAGACCGACAGAACTGCAAACTTATTGCCGGAAACGGCTGTGATTATCGGCAGAGTCGTATCCATCGATGTAGCCCCGCCGGATGAAATCGGAGCAAGCGGCCCGAACAACCTGCTCAACAGAGGCGCTCCGAGCAGAGTTATAATCTCCCTGCATATATTTGCAAGGAGAGCGATGACACCCAATTCAGCACCCTTGGCATCGGTTATCAGAATGCTTGATAGCGAATAATACCCGAAGCCCGAACCGACAGCGAGAACTTCAGGTATGCTGCGAGACGGAATGAAAAAAGAAACAGCCAGAACCCCGGCCAATGTCCCGATAATAGTAACAAGCGGCAAAAAGAGCATGCCCGGACTTAGCGTCCGCAGATTTTGTTTAAGTCCCGAGATATTATGGCCGATTCCTATGCCCACAAAAAAAATCAGCATTGCAAGAGCCACAAAGCTGATATCAAAACCGAAGCTACCGATGTCAACCAGACCTGTATAGCCGCATAGAATTCCAATGACAAAAAATCCGACTATTATAAGACTCCCCTTCATCGCCTGTCTCCTTTCCCACAGCCATTTTTACTTGTGAATCTCCAGAGAATCAATGACAGAACAGAGCTACCGGCCACACCTCCGAGGCTTATGGTAAATGCCTCCATACCCAACGATGCGATCCATCTGACAATCCTCTCGTCGCTTCCGGCTTCTACCCCAAGAAGAAACAGGAGCAGCCAGATTATACCCATAACAATATTGTCAAGGTATCTCAATTTCCTCCGTCGCAGAAAATACCCGGCCACTATACCGAGCAATATCATACATATAATAACCACCATATATGAGTAACCGTGTTACAGATTATAATTCTAACGAATATATCAGCCAATTCACAATAGAGTCAGGCGACTGCAAAATTAAGCAAAATTTACGAGATGCAAGCATAAGACAAACATAGCTGACGCATGTCTGCATCTTGCATTTCTAACGGATTTTTTATAACTTTGTATGTTACAATTGAAGGAATCCTAAAAATGCAGAAAGAAAACCACATATCTCCTCAGGAACAAAATATCATCGTCTTAGGAGCAAAGGTCAACAACCTCAAAGACGTTGATGTTGAGATTCCGCGCGGAAAGCTTGTCGTTATTACCGGTGTCTCCGGCTCTGGAAAATCATCGCTTGCTTTCGACACCCTTTATGCAGAAGGGCAGCGACGCTATGTCGAAAGCCTGAGCAGCTACGCACGTCAGTTCATGGGCAAGATGCCCAAACCCGAATGCAAGGCTATTCTCGGACTTCCACCGGCAATCGCCATCGAGCAGAAAGTCAACACCCGCAATCCGCGAAGCACCGTAGGTACATCTACTGAAATATATGACTATATGCGCCTGCTTTTCGGTCGTGTAGGCCATACCTTCTCCCCCATAAGCGGTGAAGAAGTAAAGAAACATACCATAAACGATGTTGTCAACTACGTCACCTCTTATCCCGAAGGCACACGCGCAGCTATCGTCGCGCCTATAATTCTGCCCGAAGGACGAAAATTTGCATCCCAGCTTGATGTCTATCTTAAAGCGGGCTACTCGCGTGTGGTCAAAGACAACGAATTTATCGACATTGAAGATTTTCTCCCATCTGTCAGAGATGCCGGGGATTCCGACACCTTTAACCCTGCCGACTATAGTCTTCTCATCGACCGTCTGGTAATCTCGACAGAAGCTGATGAAATCAGCCGTCTTAATGATTCGATTGAAGCTGCATTTTTCGAAGGACGTGACAGTCTCAAAACGCTTTTATGGACTAAGGACGGAATCATAGAGAAAGAATTTTCAAAAATCTTCGAGGCCGACGGTATCCGTTTCGAAACTCCGACCGACATGATGTTTAACTTCAACAATCCTGTCGGCGCGTGTCCCACATGCGGCGGTTTCGGAAAAGTGCTCGGTGTAGACGAGCGGCTTGTCGTCCCCAACAACACTCTTTCGGTCTACGACAATGCCGTGGCTTGCTGGCGCGGAGACAAGATGAGCGAATGGAAACGAATTTTCATCGCAGACTCTGCCCAATTCAAATTCCCCATCCACAAACCGTATCTCGACCTCACTCAAGAGGAAAGAGACCTTCTGTGGCATGGTCCGGCCGATATGTCAGGAGTCACTACGACTTACGGCGAATTCCCGTCTATCGACAATTTTTTCAAAATGCTTGACGAGAATCAGTACAAGATACAATATCGCGTCATGAAAGCGCGATATCAAGGCAAAACCGTCTGCCCGGAATGTCATGGCTCGCGTCTGAAAAAATCTGCGTCTTATGTAAAAGTAGGAGGAAAGACGATAGGGGAACTCGTGAGTATGCCAGTCAGCGGGCTGGTCACTTTTTTCCGTAACCTTACCCTTGATGAAAACGATTCGAAGATAGCCGGTCGTCTGATGCGTGAGATAAACAACCGCATCTCCTATCTCGAAGAAGTCGGTCTCGGCTATCTGTCATTAGACCGTCTGTCGTCATCACTCTCAGGAGGCGAAAGCCAGCGCATAAACCTCGCGACATCACTTGGAAGCAGTCTGGTCGGCTCGCTCTACATTCTTGACGAGCCATCAATCGGACTTCACTCCCGCGATACCGACCGCCTGATTGCTGTCCTCAAAAAACTCCGCGACCTCGGGAACACAGTCGTTGTGGTCGAACACGATGAAGAAATCATGCGAGCCGCAGACTATCTGATTGATGTCGGTCCGGATGCCGGGCGGCTTGGCGGCAAAATAATCTTTCAGGGCGAACCGTCCCATCTGATTCCTAAAGAAAAATCCGGCACAGAGACAAACGGCAGCTATACCGCCCGCTATCTCACCGGCGAGCTCTCGATTCCTGTTCCTAAACAACGGCGCAAGTGGAGAGATTCAATAAATGTAATCGGTGCGATGGAACACAACCTCAAGGACATTGATGTCAGATTTCCTCTCGGGGTCATGACAGTCGTGACAGGTGTCAGCGGTTCAGGAAAATCCACCCTCGTCCGCGACATTCTCTTCCGTGCGCTCAACCGTCACCTCGGAAATCCGGGAGATGCCCCGGGAACATTCCGAAGACTTGAGGGCGATCTACACCGGATTAAAAATGTTGAGTTTGTCGACCAGAATCCAATCGGCAAATCGACACGTTCCAATCCCGCCACTTACCTTAAGGCATTCGATGAAATCCGCAAGCTCTACGCTTCCACTCAAGGAGCGAAACAGATGGGCTACACTGCTTCGGACTTCTCGTTCAATTCCGACGGAGGACGGTGTGAGGAATGTAAAGGCGACGGTTACATAACTATCGAGATGCAGTTCATGGCCGACATTACAGTGCCATGTGAGTCATGTCACGGCAAACGTTATCAGAAAGAGATTCTCGAAGTCGAATATCGAGGTAAGAACATCTACGATATTCTCGAAATGACCATTGATCAGGCAATCGAATTTTTCAGTGAAAGTGACGGTTCGCAGGAAAAACGGATTGTCAAACGTCTGCGTCCCCTGAGTGATGTCGGACTCGGTTATATAAAGATAGGACAAAACTCCTCGTCTCTTTCAGGCGGTGAAAATCAGCGAGTGAAACTTGCATCATTTTTTGCCGATGAGAAAGCCGAGCCGATTTTGTATATATTTGACGAACCTACGACCGGTCTGCATTTCCACGACATAGCGACTCTAATGAAGTCATTCGACCGTCTCATATCATTGGGACACACAGTCCTTATCATCGAACACAACATGGACGTGATAAAGTGTGCCGACCATATAATTGATATAGGCCCGGAAGGCGGCGATGCAGGAGGCAACCTCGTCGCGACAGGTACTCCCGAAGAAATCACGGTCTGTGAGACTTCGTATACAGGCAAATTTCTAAAAGATAAATTGTAATCTACAAGTAACAAACTACCATAATCGAAATTATCATGGCAAAAATAGGTGATCGTGTCCGCTTCCTGAACTCCGTCGGTGGCGGTATCATCAAAAAAATAGAAGGCAATATCGCATACGTCGACGACGACGGCTTCGAGACCCCTACTCTTCTCCGCGAATGCGTAGTGGTAGCTCCGGCTGAAGTCACAGAGAAGAAAGTGGCGGTCTCCCAAGATGAAATCTCAGCGAAAGTACAGACCGCTCCAAAACAGACCTCGTCCTCACCTGCCAAAGAGGATCTGCCAATCGAGGAAACACCGGAAGGTGAGAAACTCAATATCGTACTTGCCTACGAACCGGCCGACATAAAGCATCTGAATACATCAACTTTTGACACCTATCTTGTCAACGATTCCAACTACTATATTTATTTCACGTATCTCTCACGCTCTGATGAATCCGATGGCTGGACAACACGCTATGCGGGTGTCGTCGAACCCAATATTCAGGTATTTCTCGAAGAAATTACCGGCACTGATCTCCCATCGATGGATCGGATTGCATTCCAGATGATTGCATTCAAATCGGATCGTGAATTCAAGTTAAAATCACCTGTTGCAATTGAGACAGCGCTCGATACCACTAAATTCTTCAAACTACATTGCTTCCGTTCCAACCCATACTTCGACAAGGAAGTTATTGCCATTGACCTTGTAACGAACGACAAGCCCCGCCAACGCATGGTTCTTGACTCGTCTCAGCTTGAAAAAGGTTTAAAGGCCAAGAAAGCCATAGACCGTCAGGTGAAGCGCCCTGTGCAGAAATCGCATCCAAAACGCGGCGAACGCATTGAAGTAGACCTCCATATAAACGAACTGGTCGACACTACTGCAGGTCTGTCACCGGCCGATATCCTCAACCTCCAGATTGACGAATTCCGCAAGGTAATGGACGAAAATCTGAAAAACAAAGGTCAGAAGATTGTCTTTATCCACGGCAAGGGTGAAGGAGTGCTCCGGGCAGCACTGATGAAAGAACTTAACCATCGCTACAAAGGACACGACGTTCAGGATGCCTCATTCCGGGAATTTGGCTTTGGTGCTACACAGGTCACGATTTAAGTACAGATACACGCGAAATCTTAATAAATTTCCACATCGAATGATTCTTTGGTTTTCAGGCACCGGCAATTCTCGTTTCGTAGCTGAATCCCTGTCTTCGCTACTTGGTCAGAAACTCATGGAATTAAGACCGGCAATCATATCCTCACCCGTCACTCTTGACAAGGATGACAGAACTGTCGTCTGGGTATGCCCCGTCTACTCATGGGGCATACCACCATATATACGTACCATTATCAAAAGAATAGAATTTAACGTATCAGGCAAAGGTGATGTTGTGCATCATCTTGTTCTTACCTGTGGCGACGACTGCGGGCTGGCACCTGAGATGTGGCGCAAGGACATTTCCGCCCGTGGATGGAAAAGCGCGAACGCATACTCCCTCACAATGCCAAACAACTACGTATGTATGAGCGGATTTGATGTCGACTCAAAATCCGTCGAACAACAAAAGCTTGACTCCGCTCCGAAACGCATCTCTGAAATTGCCGATGAAATCCGGGAAGTCTCTGACGACATAAAATGGCACACAGACGTAATCCGAGGAAAATTCGCATGGATAAAGACTAAGATCATCTATCCTTGGTTTGTACGTAATGCCATGTCACCGAAACCTTTCCATTACACTTCCGATTGTATTTCATGCGGGAAATGCAGTGCAGTGTGCCCTTTACGCAATATCGAGATGCGGCCATACTCGACAGCAGACCGCACAGGCCGCACCCGCAAGCACCCGCAATGGGGAGATAATTGTGCCGGATGTCTGGCATGCTATCATATCTGTCCACGTCATGCGGTCATGTATGGAAAAGCGACAAGAAACAAGGGGCAATATTTCAATCCTTCAGTGCGAACTCTTTAGGCTGGCCGGATGTTAATATTATGCAAACTATTTTGCCCGAATTTAACAACACACACTGAATCCTATGGAGAAAAAATCAATCAAAGGAACAAAGACCGAACATAATCTTCTCGCATCGTTCGCAGGTGAAAGCCAAGCCCGTTCACGCTACACACTGTTTGCAAAGAAGGCACGTGAGGAAGGCTACGAACAAATCGCACGCATCTTCCTAATTACTGCCGAACAGGAACTCAGCCATGCCGAGCTTTTCTTCTCGCGCCTTGAAGGCGGAGTCGTACAGATTGCCGCAGGTTACCCTGCCGGAGTCGTGGCCGACACAATGACAAACCTTCGCGAAGCTGCCGCCGGAGAACGCGAGGAATGGAGTGACCTCTACGCTTCGTTTGCAGGGACAGCCGAAGAAGAAGGTTTTCCCGACATTGCAGCCCTTTTCAAGATGGTGGCTAAAGTCGAGATTCAGCACGAGCAACGCTATCTTCGTCTGCTCGAACGCCTGACCAACGGACAGGAATTCTCAGGCGAAGAGGAAGAAGAATGGCAGTGCATGCACTGTGGCTACGTCCACAAAGGCAAGTCTGCTCCCAAACGCTGCCCCGTCTGCGGCAAGGAACAAGGCTACTTCGAACGCAAAGCCGACAACTACTAATCTCTCCTACTAATCTCTCCCAACAAACAATCCCTCCCGAATAAGGTAAATTGATTTTCAGGACCTGCACACCGCAGGTCCTTTTTTGTGCGCCGGACAGAGATACAAAAGAATTTCCGGTCGCGATTTTTAGTCGCAGCCGGAAATTTCGAAGAGTCTTTTCTGTCACTTCCGCGCCTCTCGGGCTGCTTCGGCAAGAAAATGGTCAAGAGCGTCTTTGGCAGACATCGTGTAGACTGAGCCGTCATCATGAGCATAGACGACAGACTGTCCCTTAACGACTTTGTCGATAAGACACTTCTCTACGGCCAGTTCCATGCCTCGTGCAAGTCTTTCAGAAATATTGTCAGTCAATTTTATATTCTCCATCTTTTTTAATTCGGTCATACAATTCTGGTGCTAAGGTCAATGTGTCATTGGCCACCACACGGGGGCGGCAGCAGGTATTGTCGATGATAGTCCAACTGTCGACAATAGGCATGAAAAGATTAAATAAGTTACTTATACCGTGGTGATAACGACGGATAATTACATCCGTCGGGATGTTATGGCCGCCCTCGCTCACACGCTGAGCCACACGTTTTATGGCAAGCTGTGGCGAAGATAGCCATATATAGAGTAGGTGTACGAGATACCCGAGCTTATGGGCTTTGGAAATCAGAGCGTGATAGCTTCGCGTGGCGAGAGTCGTTTCAATCGCAAAAGTGATGCCGTTATGCAACAGTTTCTCGATACGGTGAAGCATAATGCGCCCCGCCTCAAGGGAGACGCTTTCCGGATGGAAAGGCGACAGTCCTTTAGCAATCTCATCGGCATTGACAAACTGCTGGCAGTCAAGGACGTCAGGCAATATCGTGAACGAAGCTGTTGTCTTACCTGCTCCGTTGCAACCTGCGATGATGTATAAACTGGGCGATTTCATAATAATATTGGTTTTTAATTGTCAATTGTTTTTTTGACGGGGTGTGTTTTGTAAAGATTATAATTTTAAGTCATCATTCCCTGTAATAGACGCGTTTGACACGGCTGGAAACAGAGGTCAGCACTTCGTAAGGTATAGTTCCCAAGGTCTCGGCAAGAGTATCTACGGGAATGCTCTCGCCGAAGACCTCTACCCTGTCTCCGACACTCACATGCTCCACGTCAGTGACATCAATCATGCAGGCATCCATACAGATTGTACCGACAGTCGGACATTTGACACCTCTGACAACCATACACGCGTTGCCATAGCCGAGATGTCGGTTGATACCGTCGGCATAACCGACAGGGACTGTAGCTATCACAGAGTCACGCTTCAGGACTCCCCGGCGGTTATAGCCTATGGTAGTCCCGGCAGGCCAGTGTTTAATAGACAGGATTACCGTATGGAGCGACGACACCGGCCGGAGGTCGTCCTGCGAGCCGTCATGTAGCGTTTTTATGCCATAAAGCCCGATGCCGAGACGCACCATGTCAAGCTGATGGTCCGGGAAACGTGTGATTCCTGTCGAATTCAGTATGTGTCGTAGAATCTTTTGTCCGGGAAAAGCAGAAAGGACAATCCGGCAGCATTCATCAAAATATTCGAACTGGGATTTCGTGTAGTCATCCTCCATAGGATCATCGGCGGCACAGAGATGCGAGAAAATCGAACGTGGCGTCACACAGTCAGTGCTCTTCAGCATATCGATGAGCCGAGGAAGATCCTCCTTCAGAAATCCGAGACGGTGCATGCCGGAATCAATCTTAATATGGATTGGAAAGTTCTTTACGCCATAGTGGCCTGCTTCCCTGATCAGAGCTTCAAGAAAATCAAAGCTGTATATCTCCGGTTCGAGTCGGTCAGTGAAAATCGCATGGAAATTCTCGACGGTCGGATTGAGCACGAGTATGGGCATTGTTATTCCTGCACGTCGCAGTTCCGCACCCTCGTCGTGAACGGCCACGGCAAGATATGTAGCGCCCTGAGCCTGAAGCGTTCGGGCGAGTTCATGGGATCCTGCTCCGTAGCCGGATGCCTTTATCATACAGGCAATACCGGTGGTCGGCCTAATGCGCGAACGGAAGGCATTGAAATTATCAACCACTGCATCAAGATTGATTTCGAGCACGGTTTCATGCTGACGTGCCTCAAGGAGCTCACATATACGTGCGAACCCGAAGCGTGGAGCGCCCTTGACAAGAATCAGCTCCCGATTAAAATCGCGTACCGACATCTTTTCGAGAAACACCTCTGTCGTATCGAAAAATTCTTTTTCAAGATTGAAACATCCGGCATGGCGTTTCAATTCCGGCCCGACTCCAATCAACCGACTGATGCCAGCCATAGCAAGAAGCTCGGCCATTCTCGCGTAATCCTCATCCGTAGCACCTTCGCCACAGCTGAGATCGCTTATGACAGCCGTTAACGAACGGTCTGCCACTGCCCTACGGCGCATAAAATCAAGCGCCGGAGAGAGAGAATTGAAGTCGCTCGTGTAGCTGTCATGGATAAGCAAACAACCGTTGACACCTTCTATCACCTCAAGGCGTGTCCCGACAGGAGTCAGACGGGCCATACGCTCTGCAATCACATCGGCAGGAATATCAAGATAAAGCATTGTGGCAAGACAGTGGATAGCATTCTCAATATCATGCTCATTGGCAAAAGGAATCTCTACCGTCTGCTGCTCTCCACCGAGATAGCAGAATGTCAGGCGCGACATTCCGCCTCCGCTCTCGACTTTTTCAACGAAAAGGGGCGAAGTGCTGTCTATGCGAGACCATCCAAGTTTTACAGGAACATCAGGCATGCAGCGACTGATAAGTTCGTCATCACTGTTATATATGACACATCTGCAATCACTGAGCAAAGATGCTTTCTCACGACACTTATCCTCTATTGACAGGAAACCGCTGCTGTGGGCAGTTCCTATATTTGTAAAAATTCCAATTTCCGGCCGGATTATATCCTTGAGCCTCGCCATCTCGCCGGGCATTGATATTCCGGCCTCAAAAATAGCGAGTTGCGTTCTCTCGTTCAATTCCCAGACCGAAAGAGGGACACCAATCTGCGAATTATAGCTTCGAGGACTGCGTGTTATGACTATATCGTCCTGAAGCAAGCTGTTGAGCCACTCTTTGACTATCGTCTTTCCACGACTGCCGGTAATAGCGATGACCGGCACATCGAAACGATTGCGATGATATCCGGCAAGAGCGTGGAGAGCGACAAGAGGATTATCGGTAACTATGAAATTGGCATCTTCAAGGCTCTTCATATCGTCGGGGACAGCCGACACAACAAAACTCTTCACTCCTTTGTCGTAGAGCTGGCGCAGATAGCGGTGGCCATCACCCGACTGTGTGGTAAGAGCGAAAAACAAGGTTTCGGAAGGATATGTCAGCGACCGGCTGTCGGTCAGCAACCTCGATATTTTAAAATTGCCATCCCCGATCAGACTTCTATTTCCGGAGCCTATGATCTTTAATATTTCAGAAATATTATATTCCATCGTTAAATAAGCTATTTAAATAACGCATTGAAGCGTGTTTGAGTTCTGGAAAACGGCTGATAAATGCCTCGGCAACTGATATTTTTTCAGCCATCTCATCTTTTTGTGACACATCTGCCCCATTCAGTCTCCGATGGGCAAGCCTACGCGTAAAGGCAGCTCCTTCTGAAGCAAGTGCGAGCGTATCACTGTCAAAATATGTATCCTTAAAAAGTTGATAGATATATCTTACGGCCTGCATTGACGGGTGTTTCATGTCATCGGCATAGAAACGGTAGTCGCGAAGGTCGTCCATCATCACTTCGTATGCCGGGAAATAAGATGTCAGGCCGGATGAATCATTCCTTATTACACGGTCGACTGCAATCATCAGCGTTGATTTGGACAGCTGATTACCGTGAGCGCCCTGTTCATTATAGCGCAACGGACTGACAGTAAAGATAATCCGGCCACGCTGATTAACACTCCTTATAGTGGCGACAGTCCGTGTCAAAGCGTCCTCGACCTCATCGAGCGTCAGATAGCGTACATCAAACGCTGAACCGGGGAGTTTATGGCAGTTTGCCACGACATCGCCTGTCGCTCGGAGTGTGAACACACGCGTCGTTCCCAATGTGATAATAATGACAGATGCGTTTCTCAGATTGATGGCAGCCGCTTCAATCCGGCGGTTCATCCTTTCGGCGGCATCCTCTCGGTTTACGGCCGAATAGCGCGAATGAAAAAGGAAGCTATGCCATAAACCGCCGTTTTCTATGAGACTTTCCGACTTAACAACTGTATTATCCTTCAACACTTCAAAAGCCCTCTGTATCGACAAAGGATTGTAGATCGGACCGAACGGATTCACGTCGGCATCAAACAGTTCGTCTCTCAGACAAGCTCCGATATTGTCTGAAAAACAAGAGCCGACAAGCACTATGGGCTCGCCATGACTGACAAGTCCTCTCATCCCTGACTCGGGACGTATGACCGTACGAAATTCCATTCTTACTCCCTTTTGAAGAACTGATGATTGAGACAAAATTACTAATAATCTCAATACACCTGTATGCAAAATCGCAACAAAAAAATATGCCTCATGCCCATTTGGGACATTTGTCACATCCATTGTCGATTATTTTAATTAAATTTGCGATATTACAGATAATAGACTAATGGAGAAGCAACGGGCAAAGATCATCGGCATTGCGCGGCATCGCCTCTCGACTGACGGCGATGGCGTGACTACGCTCGTGGCTTTTCACGGCTGTACGCTCCGTTGTCGCTATTGTCTTAACCCGCAGTCGCTTGGCGACGGCGGACGTTTCCGCGAGTATTCTCCGGAACAGCTCTATGCCGAGACCCGCATTGACGAGCTTTATTTCATTGCCACAAACGGTGGCGTGACTTTCGGCGGCGGAGAGCCTTGTCTGCGCCCAGATTTTATCCGTGAGTTTCATGGGTTGTGCGGTCCGGCTTGGCAGCTCAATCTTGAAACATCGCTCAATGTGCCG